>ERZ773148.983-NODE-983-length-24167-cov-7.680491_pt1 | contig 24167 bp, 19 predicted proteins | sample MGYA00580846_ERZ773148 | MGnify/ENA primary metagenome ERZ773148 (study PRJEB29015, sample SAMEA2737879) | human gut metagenome | biome: human gut; feature: human-associated habitat; material: faeces | place: China | collected 2012 ... | reverse complement strand
CAGAACTTTATACCATACAATAACGTTAGCAGTACGAATACGTCGAAAACTCAGATTCTCTCAATAAAAGCAATTTCTTTAGCATTCAAATGGTATGCTTCGTATATATTATCCTCACCAATAGGGGGAATTGGAATTTCCAAGACATAAATAGAGAACATCCTTACTGCCTTTTCTCCTAACTGGACAGATAGAGTTTTGTAATACCAATCAATTAGTGGAGAGTTCAGATATTTTTGTAAATGTCTCAACTCTCGTTCATTATCGGTCGTGATAAAGTACGTTGTATTGTTACAATACATTACATCTCTACATAAGCAAAAACTTAAATGTTGAGTGATATCAGCATAAAACAATTTTGGCTTATTAAAATCCTCCAAATAAACGCAATTTCTAAGATTGTATGGAGTGTCACCTTGGTCTGCTCTGTGCTCTATCTTGTCCCAATACTTGTTCAAATGGGCTTTAATGGCTGGGTAGTCTTCAACATGTATACGATCTATCTTGCCTTTTATTCCATTGTGTGTGTTAATCAGCCACAACCCCGCCCACTCATAGCCATATCTCTTGATATCTCTGCCACGAAGAATCGGTCGAATAAGTTCCTCAGTTCTCTTGCGCTCATCTGCATCTTTGCAGTTGGAAAGAATCTCATTCCGCTTGCTTGTATTAATAATGAAAGCCTCGTTGCATCCTGTTAGCACCCCGCGGTAAATATGAATATCCCAATCTTTGAGAGGTGTCCCCACCGCCTCAATCTTGCGCTTAATGCTTTGCTCGATAGGCGAGAGGACAACCCAACTGTCTGATGTACAGAAATCACAAATCGTATGCTGTTGCCGCACAAAATCGCTCTTTAGTTTTCTGCCAATCCTTTGAGTGTAACAAATCGGGAAAGTGTGTTTCTATCTACCTTGCATATTTCTGCAATCTTGCGAAGTGAAGTTCCATTTTTTAGTAGCTCTTTAATTAGAATTTCCTTACCTGATAGTTTATATTTATCAGGCCCACTTTTTCTTCCCTTAGGACGTCCCAGCACAACACCCTCCGCTTGTAATCGGTATCTTTGCACCAACAAATTTCAGAAATTAGCAATGTAGCAGATTTCGGAAAAGTGAATGTAGCAGATTTCGGAAATTAGCAATGTAGCATTTTCGGCAAATAAGGATGCAACATTGGCGATTAAATTGTGTGTTCTGAATTTGTATAAAAGGCATAAAAGTCTTAACTTAGTGATGTTCGAAGTCGCTAAAAAGACAATTATGCCTTACAAGACAGTAAACTATTTAATCTCATTTACCGCAATGTGGTACAAAATTAATGATTTATCTCGAAAGAACCTAACGCAAGTGCAGATAGCTGCACTGTTAGATGTCAACCGTTCGACGGTCCGCCGTTATCAGATGATGAGTGAGGCCGAGTTCAAGGACCGCGTCCAGGGTGTTCAGCTCCACCGGAAGCACAAGTTGGACAGCTACCGCGGCTTTATCACCAAGGACCTCCAGGACGCGCCTTACCTGTCGTGCGCCCAGGTGAAAGACCACCTGCTGGAGAACTTTCCTGACATGCCGTACGTGTCAGACCGCACCGTGTACAATTACGTCATGCGCGTCCGTGATGAGGAGGACATCCCTGTCATGTCCGAGCCGGTGCGCCAGATGCACAAGCTGCCGGAATGCGAGTATGGGGAGCAGGCCCAGGTGGACTATGGCGAGAAGTGGCTGCGCACATCAAGCGGGCACCGTGTCAAGGTCCATGTCTTCGTCATGGTGCTGAGCCGCTCGCGTTACAAGTTCGTCTATTTGCAGAATGTCCCCTTCACGGCAGGGACGACCGTCTATGCCCATCACCTGGCCTTCAAGTTCTTCGGCGGCATGCCCCGGAAGGTTCTCTATGACCAGGACTGCAAACTGCTGGCTGACGAGAACTTCGGCGACTACAAGATGACAGACGAGATGGCCAAGTTCATAGCCGAAGCGGGCTTTGAGCCCGTGTTCGCCATGCCCAGGGACCCTCAGACCAAGGGTAAGGTGGAGAATGCGGTGGGGTATGTGAAAAACAACTTCCTCCGCGGCCGTGTCTATCAGAACATAGAACTGCTCAACGAGCAGGCCATCGGCTGGCTGGGCCGAACGGCAAATGCCAAGCCCCATGCGATGACACGGCTTGTACCCGCCGAGGTCTTCGAGGAGGAGCGCAAGCACCTCCTTCCCTATACGCTCTCGGTGGAAGAGCCTAAAGCAGAGCTGCGTGCCTATACGGTAAGGAGCGACAACACCATCCTTTACCACAGCAACACCTACGACCTTCCGTCGGGCACTTACAAGGGGAAAGGCACTAAGGTGCTTGTTTCCAAAGACTTGGATGCCAACCGACTCGCCATCTATGACGAGGAAAGCAATACGCTTATCACCCGCCATGAGATCAGCCCCCTGAAGGGAATGCACATCACCATGGAGGGACACGCGACCGTCAAGCAGCGTGACATGCTGGAATCAGAGAAAACACTGCACGAATACCTCGGGCAGTGGGGTGAGGACAGCATGCTCGCCAAGTTCCTTGCAGAGTTGAAGCACGACCGGCCACGCTACTACTCAAAAAGCCTTAAGGCCATGGCATCGTTCCTGACCAACTACAACAAGGACACCGCTGTGGCCCTCGTCGAGCTCTATGCAGAGCAAAAAGTCTACAATGCTGCCAAGATGGAGGAAATCGCCAAGGAACTCTGTAACCGGAAAAGCGACTCGGCGGAACGCACCATCAAGGTAGTGACGACTGGACTCAGCAAGCAGGACATCACGCCGGAGAAGCGTTCCGTGAAGGAGTATGAGCAGATCATCGGGGAAGGAGGTGCGAAATGAACGGCAGCCTTATAACGGACGACATCCGTACGTACGCAAAGTGTCTCCGTCTGAGCAACTTCGCACAGAACTGCTCCGATTACTTCCACAAGGCGCAGATAGACAAGCCCACCTATCAGGATTTTATACTCAACGTTTTCAAGACTGAGGTGGAGGAACGCCAAAAAAGAGAGCTCCAGCGGCGCATCAAGAAAGCGAAACTTCCGCGGTCAAGCGACCTCGACTCCTTCGACTTCAACCATAGCGCCGGCATTACGAGGATGCAGTTGGGACAACTGCGTGAGCTGGCATGGCTTGACCAGATGTACAACATCATCCTCATGGGGCCGAGCGGGACTGGCAAGACCTACATAACGGGAGGACTCATCCGGGACGCAGTGCTCAAGGGCTACAAGGCCCAGTTCATACCCATGGACCAGATGGTAGAGATCCTGAGAATGAAGGACGTCTCAACCTCGGCCATGAGTGCCTACAAGCACTTGACCAAGTGCAACCTCGTGGGCATCGACGACATCATGCTCATGCCGATGAAAAAGGAGGAGGCGGTGGCCTTCTTCAATCTGGTCAACCTTCTCTATGAGAATGCCTCGCTCGTCATCACCACCAACAAGGCTCCCACAGAATGGGTGGAGATCCTGCAGGACGAGGTGCTGGCAACGGCACTCCTCGACCGTATCCTCTACCACTGCGACATCATCAAGCTCACAGGCTCATCTTATCGTATGGAGAACCGAAGCGGTTTCCTGGACAACAATGCCTACAACCCAACATCAAAGCAGCAACAGAATGAGACAGAAGAATGAGGGCCGTCTCTTCAGCCAGATGATGATAATGAGGGGAATCGAAGAGGAATATCGGCAACTATGCAAATCAGAGAAGTTTGTCAGCACTGAGCGTGTCGGGCTTCTGTTAGGCGAAATAGACGCCTTCCTCGATGAAATCCTTGCCGTCATCAGAGACGAGAGTGACAACGAGAACTTTGAATAATCCGTAACAAAAAGAACAGACTTCGAACACCTGCGCAGCTACCAAGGGAAACCTTGGTACTGCGCCATCTTAATTGCCAAAACGCATCAAAAATGCTACATCTTAATTGCCGAAAAATGCTATATGTTATTTTTCCTAAAAATGTTGCATGAGAATTTGCTGATTACAACAATCTTATCAACGAGCTTTCAGATAGGCATAATAGTAATTTTGAATTTAAATGGGGGCTGTTATCATCTGTAGACAAAGATGAGAGTAACTACCTTAAATTCGCTTTTATTGCAGCACAATAGCTCAACTCCTCATCAGAACTCAAGCCGGACGTAATGTCCGGTATGAGTTTTGAGTACCTGGCTGCATCTTTCCTCAAATCTGTCGCCACACATCTGACATATCTCCATAAAAGTAGGAGACATGTTAGGCTTGGATAATGCATCAAATCTGAAACAGCTCGCTTTGGGTATCTTCAAGAACAAGGGTTGTATCTCATACGTTGAGATGGTGACGGAAGTCATGCAGTCCGTCAACGTACAGGAAAGGACCGCCAAGGAATACATCAGGTACATGAAAGACAATAACATTATTGAGAAGACGGAAGGGTCCAATTATCAGATCAAGCTCTTTGAAAGACCCTCAGCCTGACAGAATGCTCTTGTCCCTCAATAAGATTCAACTATTCTCTCTATGTCTTTTGAATTCTGCCTACTGTAAGCAGTCTATGCTCACCACGACACGGATAACAACCACATCCATATCGTCACTTCACGTGTGGCACCCGATGGTCATAAGATAGACCACAACCATGAAAAACGCCGTTCACGAGCAGCGCCGCTGAAAATCATGGAGGAATATACTGGTCAAAGGCAAGAACCTGATGTCAACGACATCGCAAAGGATACGCTATCTTATCGCTACACCTCCAAGGTACGCACCCAAGCGTCGTTCAGACCTTTGAAGCGCAACACGAACACCGGCACATTGGCGAACCAGGGACGATTGTAGCACTGCCGCACCTTCTCCTTGCCCTCTTCTGAAGTAACTACCAGGAACTTCCATGGCTGGAAGTTATGCGCCGATGGTCCAACCGTACACAATCCATGATATACTCGATGTCAGCCTTGCAGACCGGCTCGTCCGTGTACTTGCGCACGGAGAAGCGATTTGTTGCTAATTCTTTGAATGTCATCATTCTAAAACTTACTATAAACTAAATTGTAGTGTCTTTACATGCATCATAGCAATTTCTATCATCTTGGTAATACAAAATGCAATTTGCTTCGTCAGTGAGATAGATCCGATTGTAACCGCTAACGAAATGTTCTGATGACTTGATTTTATTCTTTATACCTGTCCTCGAAGAATAAGGTACACTAACAATAAGCCAAAAAACATTAATATCATGATGTAACTCCTTATATGTTTTGAGTTTCCTCTCTTTCTTTTTGATTAAAGAAAGAAGATTTTCATGATTGACATCATTGTATTCCCAATAACCATCAATAAGAATAACGCTCTTGATACATTCTGAATTATTAACTTCGACGAAAGATGCTCCATCAAAGAATGTTGATTGTTCCTCTGTCAGTGTTCCATTATAGAGACCGTTTAATTCTTCATGAATTTTTTTATTCGCTTTCTTGTAGTCTATAGGTTGAATGTAGCCAAACTTTGGGATAACTGAGATGTAGTATCTTTTAGTAGACTGCTTATCTAAGGATTTTGCATATTCCTCAAGAACCTTCTGGAAAGCATGTTCGCTCTCTTTTAATTCATTGCCATAAGAAACCACCTCAATACCTATGTTTCTATTGCAATAAGATAGAATGAAATCAGGACTTTCACTATCCTTTAGATCTGATCCATTTAGCCCCAGGGAGTTTATAACTGGTTCTACAGCTAATCTTTCGTGTTTTTTCTTCATCAACCCCTGTGTATCAGTATTCTTCATAGACAATATATAGTTTTTAGAATTCAATTATTTCCCTCAACCTCTTGTCTATCTCTTTCCAATCCTTATTCAGGTCCACTGTACAGACACGGATGTAATGGTCGGTGTTGCGGTAACGATAAGTATCGAAGATGGGCTTTTGAACTTTCGGATAAACGAGAATGCCGTTGGTGCTGAGCGTATAAGGTACAGAGGCATCCTCTTGGTTGAGGACGTAGCTCATGATTTGAGAGATATGCTCACGACGAATATGTTCCTTGCTGCCTTCTTCCGGGCGCGAGACCAACGTCTGGACATAATACTTGGCGTCGAGGATGATTTTGCGTTCCATCCTTTTGTTGGTCATCGTTACGTCCGTAATCATCGTAGGCAGGTGGTTGACAGTTCCTTCATCCACAGGCGACAACTGGAAATCTATATATGAGCGGTCAACTGCCGGATATTCGTCCCGGCACTCCTTCTTGTAGAAGTTGAAGAGGAACTTCTCGAAGATGGCATTGAGCCTGTCCTTGGAGAAATCAAGGAAATGATATTTTCCCTTGGTATGCTCATCGGGAAGAAGAGACTCAAATATCAGTTGGCAAATATGTACCAGCAGACCATAGAAGCGATTGTTACGGGTGATGGTCACTTTGCCAAAGTCTTCCTTGGTTAGCGGAATCAGAGAGACAGGAGGGAATTGAAGATATACAGACTTGACCGCCTTGTGGTTGGCTGCGTCGAGACCATCATAATTCATCAGCCGTCTCAATGTGGCATAGATAATCTGATTGATAAGCACATCATGGGAATACTCGTCATAGTTGCAATGCAACCTTCCTTCTCTCCAGTGATTGGCCTTCAGTATCTTGCTGACATTAAGCTTTCCTTTCACACCGAACCTCTCCTCTTCCACAATGACATATTCATGGTAGATTCCATAGCGGAAGAGTCTTTGGCATCCGGCCACCAATAGCTTGGCGAACAAGTCAGGATAGGTATTGCAGTGTTCTGCATCAACCTTTATCTTGTCGCGCTGCTCTGCCAAATCCCATGCGTAGCAAAGGAGATAGTAGAGGTTCTGTATGGGTATGTACTTGCGGATGCCCTCCATGTTACTCTTCTTTACCTATCAATATGCGTTCTATCTGATGGTATAGCCCTTCATCGTCAAAACACACGTCTCTGAGGTAGGGCAACACTTGATAGTCGAGCGTGTCCTGCCACCACTTGTTTGCATCTGCGATATGGGCCACATCCGTGAAATAGCTGTGGCCAATCATCTTACCAGGCCCTAACAGCTCCTCACTGGCTATCAGGTCATTCACCTTGTTGAGCCGCAGGCATATCGTGTTGATAAACTCCTTATGCAGTCCATGCTCGGCGAGGAAATCCTTGAAGGCTTGTTTAAACTCCGGCTCCAAGGTATAAAACGAGAAGCGGCGGCGCAGGGCATAGTCCAGCTGTGCCAGCGAACGGTCGGCAGTATTCATGCAGCCAATGATATATACATTCTCCGGTACATAGAACGTGTCGTCGCTGCTTTCACTGTACGTGAGCGATATGGCATACTTGCTCTTTCGCTTGTCAGGCTCAATGAGCATCATCAACTCACCAAAAATCTTACTGATGTTGCCACGGTTGATCTCGTCTATGATAAAGAAAAACTGCTCTTTTGGTGCGGCCAAGGCCTTTTGGCAGAACTCGTAGAAGATACCATTCTTCACCTCGAAGCCGTCCTTTGCCGGACGTATGCCCTGGATGAAGTCCTCATAGCTATAGCTCTGGTGAAACTGCACCATGGCAATATTTGCGTCATTCTGCTCACCCATCATCTGATAGGCTACCTTTCTTGCAAGGAAAGTCTTTCCTACGCCCGGAGCACCTTGAAGGATGATGTTCTTGAACCGCTTGAGCAGTTCTACAATATGCAGGAACTCGTCTTTGTCAATGAAAGGCTTGTCCCTGTCCTTGTCGAAGTCATAGGTGTCATAGTCGGGCTGGGGGCTGTCAGAAGAGGAGCTTGTACTCTCTTCCTTGCTTGCCATCTTAACAATGGCTTGATATTCCTCATAAGACAACCCGAACAACGAGCCTTGCACGCCCTTGCCCGGCTCACTGTTTCTGAACACCTCATTCTGTATCAGCTCAGACCATGGCACTTGGTACTTCACTTTTTCGGTAATGACAAATTCCAGCACTTCGCCCTCCTTTGACTTGTGCAAACCCTTGGTGATTTCACAAAGAGCCTTCACACGCTTCACGGGAGTCGTCTCATAGCAAATCAGCTTGTCGCCAGCCTTCGCTTTTTCAAAGTACTTGAATATCCTTCGCTTCTTGCCCTTGTCGCCGTAAGCTGTATAGGTCTGCTTGTCACCCACATTGTATTCATCCACATCCCATAGCGTCGGACTGTCGTTCAGCCAAAAATATTGTGTGCCGTCATGGGGGGCTTTGGAGATAACATCGGCATCTGGTTCGGCCACGACACCACTGTCCTCATAAGCCTGTTCCGTGAAGTCAATAAAGTCAGTGCAAGGAACCTCGCGGTTGAACATTTTGTTTTTCAGCTCGTCCATGATGTTGAGATAGTCGGCATAGTCAATGTTGTTTTGAACGAATATGCCGTAGTGGTTCAACAGCTGCCGATTGTTGCTGTCAAGGGACAGATAGGTCTTTGGCTTGACCCAATACAAGGCGATGGTCGCGCGGAACTTGATTCCTTTCTGGTCCTTGACAACATCGTACACCTCGCCAATCTCTTCCCGAGTGCGGTTGTTCATCACCACATCCAACAGCTCCCAAAGGTGCTGAATGTCTTCCTCACGCTCCTCTTCAGGAATGTCCGACCAGTAGAATACCGACTTCAACGGACTCAGCTGGGGTACTCCCTTGTAATCAGCGGGGATGGCAGTGTCCATCTTGAATATCTGCTTGAACACCTTGCATACTTCCGATTTCCGTGAGGTCAGCGTCAGGCGGTTGATGATGCCCATGACGGTGAAGGGGTCTATATCCTTTGGCGGAAATTTACTGCTCGAATTGATATGCTTGGTGAAACTTGGGTCGAGCGAATTGAGAACCAGCTCCCGAAGCTGCTCCTGCTTGTCCTTATAAGTCAGCAGTTTCTCTGCCAACTCATGAAAGAACGGAACCCATGTGTATTTATCCTTGTATGTTGCCATATTCAATCTGTGCGGACGGCCACAAGGGCCGCACCCTGCTATTTCATTATCTTATTATATAATGTGTCCCAGGAATTGACGACATCGTACTGGACATCGCTCGCGCCGATACTTTGGAAGTGCTTGGTGGCACAAGCTATCTTAGCTTTCTCCACGTCACGCAAATCTGCTTCAATGATAGAACCCTTGGTCTCGGCGATGAAGTAGATATGCCTGACACCGCTGTCTTCCTTGAACACCACTGCCCAGTCGGGATTGTAATGACCCATAGGGGTATTGATGTAGAAACCGCGGGGCAGCTTGGTATAGACCTGCACCATATCCTGCTTCTCCAAAGCCTCGGCAAAATCCATCTCACCTTTCGAGTCCACTACAACAAGGTCGTAGAGGCTCTTCTTCGATGCCATGGCGTTCTCGCCAAGCTTGCCACGCAGCGTGTTCTCTGTGAACACGTCCTTGTCATAGGTGCCGTCCATCTTGTTGTACTCGATATGCTCGATGACCGACATGGCTTTGCAGGAGTTGATGATACGCGCCGACTTCATGATGAACTCCTCGGGGTTGAGCTGGAACTGGTGGAAGGTTTTCTTCGGGTCAATGCCCTGGAGGATGGCAACAATGGTCTTGCGGGTCAGTCCCGTCTTGGAGACAAGTTGTCCAATGAGGTCATAGCGCACACTGCCCACACCCTCATGTACCTGTACCGTGCGGTTCTTGCCCTGCTTCATGGCTGTGCCTTCCTCAAGTTGCTGCTTGTCCACGATTTTCTCAAGACTGCCTGTACTGATAACCACCTTAATCTCGGTTACGTTCAAGCTCTTGTTGAGTTGCTGGACTGCCTTGTCGATGAGCTTCTGCGAGTCGAAATGCACCGTATAGTAGCTGTGAATGTTGATTTCCTTCCACAAGCCCATGAATTCGTCCTTGAACTTCTGCTCGTTGAAGTGTCCTTCCACGGTGCCGCGTCCATTAGTCGGCTTCACCTTCTTCGGGTCGAACACGCCGTCAAGTTGGTTGACGATGGTATCCTTGATATTGTCCAACTCACCAAAATCGAGCTTGCCCGCATCTTTGTCGGCGAAGTATTTGTCTGTCAGCTTGCCACGATGGATATAGCCTTGCTCTATCAGCATCTCCTGGATGTCGTCGGCAACACCGTCGGTAATGGTGTGCTCCGAGCCGTCCTCTGTCGTATATTTCACGCCGACGAACAAGTCTTCTGTTACCTTCACGGGACGGTCGGCGCAGGCATCGGCAATCTCATGTTGTAAGCCGTCGGCAAAACGATCATAACTCTCACTGGCTATAACGGTAAGGATGTTCGTATTGAACACACCGTCCTCTCCAAGCACATCGGCATCCTGGCGGTCGCCACGCTCGTTGACACAAAGACGCATACCACGACCCACTTCCTGCCGTTTCTTGTTCTCGTTGTCACTCTCTTTCAGAGTGCAGATTTGAAAGACGTTAGGATTGTCCCAACCTTCCTTCAGCGCACTGTGGGAGAAGATGAACCTGACAGGCTCTTTCAGACTGAGCAATCGCTCCTTGTCCTTCATGATCAGGTCATAGGCGCTCTCGTCGTTGCTGTTGTCGCTGCCACGCTCCGTCTTTGGATCCACCATGTGGCCTTTCTTGTCCATCGAGAAATAACCTTGGTGGATGTTCTCTGCCGCATTCCGTGGGTCTTGCAGATAGCGCAGGTAGGCGGAATCGGTTAAATATGGGATGTATTCTTGTAGCACACGGGGATATTCCTCCTCGAACATCTTGGCAAATTTACCCTTAGTCTCCTCACCGCCATACAGCCTGTAACTGCTTACATGGTCGATGAAGAACAGCGATAACACTTTGATATGCTTGGGATATAGTTGGCTCTCACGCTCTATGTGCTTGCGGATGGTCTCACGTATCTGGTTGCGGCGGATGACATCCTCTGTAGTCTTGCCAATCATCTGTCCCGGTTCCAACGTCTGACCATTGACGAAATGGATTTCTTGCGCTCTTCCGTCAATGCGGTCAATGACGAAGCCGTCACGGTACTCCTCCAGTCCGCCACTCTGCTCATAGAGGTCGAAGCCGTCGCTGACGACTCTCGACTGCTGGGCCACTGTGCCGCTCTTGCGCATCACGTCGAAGCTGATGCGTGCCTGTGGGTTGCCGGTAGAGATGAGAATCTGTTCGAGATAGACATAGCCGTTGGTGGCTGTCGTGCCTTTCTGCTCCACACCGACCACCTCAATCTTCTTCACCAGGTGCTTGTTATAGGCATCCATAGCGTCAAGACGATATACCATGTTGGCAATATCATCCTTGCGGTGGGTGGCACTGTAAAGAAGCTTGAAGAGGGGATTGAACAACTTCAAGCCCTTGCGTGTCTGGTTCGTCTTGTTAGCACCAAGCACGCTCTGGGGCTCGTCGATGATCATGATGGGGTGCGTGGCGGCGAGGATGTCGATAGGACGGCGCGAGCGGAATTCATCACGACGGGAGAAGATGATACGTGCTGCAGCATCTCCGGCACGACCTTCCTTATTCTTGTCCTCGTTAAGCGAGGTGTTGAAGGCCTGTGTGTTGATGATCATCACGTGTATGCCGGCATCGGAGGCGAAAGAGTCTATCTTGGAGAGCTGCTTAGAGTTATAGACGAAGTACTGGATGCGCTTGCCGTATTCCTGTGCGAAATACTCACTCATGCTGTCAAAACTGCTGAGCACTCCCTCACGGATGGCAATGCTCGGCACCACGACAATGAATTTCGTCCAGCCATAGAGCTTATTCAGCTCGAACATTGTCTTGATATAGGTGAACGTCTTGCCCGTTCCCGTCTCCATCTCGATGGTCAATGTGCGGCCGTCGCCCTCCAACTGGTCGATGGGCTTCAGACCAAACGAGGTCTGCACCCGCCGGATGTTGTCGCGCAAAGGAACGCCGGGCTCTAACGGTGCGTTGGCAAAGCCCTCAGCATGGAACAGGTTGTTGTCCTGCTTGCCATCAACAACACCCTGGTCAACGAGGAAGTTGCTCGCCCCGTCGTAGTGCGGCTGACCCAGGAAACAGTCCGTCACGGCACGGGCGGCATCCTCTTGGAAACGCTGGTGTTTATATTTGAGTTTCATTCAATTTTTCCTTCTTTTGTTTTTCTGCGTTGCGACCTATTATTCGCTGCGTAGCGAATGATCCTTTGCTGCGTAGCAAACGATCTTTTTCTATAGGATTACAACATCCATCACATGGGTTCGACCCCATTGGAACATCGTTGTGACCCCATCAGAACATAGGTTTGACCCCATCAAAGCATAGCTTTGACACGATGATAATGGCCTTTTGAAGCTGTTATATCACGCGGATGTTGTTCAATGCCTCATCGTCAGACCAACCAAGGAGCTGCTTAAACTGCTCGAAGATGTTGATTTTCTGCTCGTCCTTCTCGAAGCAGTTGTCACGGAAGAGCACGCGGAGCGGTGCCTTGGCGGCCATCGCCTTGACAACATTGTCGGTGATTGGCTTACCGAAACAAGCTACGAGGTCGCCGTCGTTGACGGTATAGACCGTCACGCCGTCAATCGTCTCTGTGGCCAGAGGAAACGAGAGTTGCACACCCCAATCCACCATACAGCCATAGAGCAGGTCAAGTTCCGTGCGGTCTTCCTTCACGTTATCTGCAAAGAGCTCCAACTGCTGAGGCTTCAAGTCCTTCGGAGCGAAATAGACATCCTTCATATTGCTGGAGTCGATGCGGAAGACGCGGAAGCCAGTGTCAAGGGTTTGCTTATCATCGTTGCCGTTGGTAAACAAATCGGGCTGTTTGGCCTTTAATTCGTCTTTAATTTTCTTACCAGCACGACGGATGCGCTCCTCACCAATCTCACAGATATTCTTGTAGCCAGCATTATAAGCTTCACTAGTTTCAGGCACCTCTTCTGGGAGTTGTACAAGGATAAACTTTCTATGTCCACAATCAGATACATTGAATTGCATAACAGCATCTGCTGTAGTGGCACTCCCAGAAAAGAAATCAAGAATAACGGCATCTTTATCAAAATGCGTAATCATTTTCAGACACCTCGTTAATAGATTAATATTTTTGGGATTATCAAAATACTTTCCTCCCATTAATAGCTCTAAATCCTTTGTAGCTGATGATGTTAAGAAGTTGTCATCCCACCATGTGGTGACAGTTCTTCTTGATTGCATTGCTTGGCTTTTATAGTATTTCTGCTGTAATCCATTTGGAGTTCTAACAATAAGTCCTTGGTCATATTTTTCTTGCATTGTCTCTTTGGAATATCTCCAATATCCTGTAACGCCAAGAAATTCATAATGTGGATTACCTTTTTTCGCTCCGCCAGGGCCATCTACTGGAGTTAGTTTATACTCACCTTGTTCATCCTCATATTTAAATCCATCTAAATTAGGATCCTCGCCAATTTCCTTGTGATGTGCGAAAAGAATATTTATGTCTTTAGCGTAAAAGACAAGATGGTTGTGATTTTCAGAAATTATCCTATCGTTAGAAACAGATGCTCTATGTTTATGGCATATACTTGCAATAAAGTTGAATTCTCCAAAAACTTCATCACAGATTTTGATCAAATTTGCTTCTTCATCATCCCCGATAGAGATAAATATTGCTCCATCTTCTTTCAGCAGCGAGTGCGCCAGCTGTAATCTTGGATAAATCATGGAGCACCAATCCGAATGGAACTTACCATTCGTCTCTGAGTTCTTTACAAAGCGGTTGCCGAGTTCATCCACATTGCCAGCCTCCAAGTCTTCCTCAGCTTGCGTGCGGTGGAAGTCATCATGATACACGAAGTCGTTGCCCGTATTGTAAGGCGGATCGATGTATATCATCTTAACCTTACCCAGGTAAGATTTCTGCAAAATTTTCAAGGCATCGAGGTTGTCCCCTTCGATATAGATGTTCTGTGTATGATCCCAGTCCACGCTGCTCTCTGGCACAGGACGCAAGGTCTTGTTGATGGGTGTGGCAGCCTCACGCCGTGCAGCCTGCTTGCCCACCCAAGTAAACTCATAGGCTTCCGGCTCGTCCTCTACGGCATTGTCGCCGAGCAGCTGCCGCAGCTTCTTGAAGTCGACCACATGGCGCAACGCCCCCGTCTTTTCGTCACGGGCCTCGGTGAAGCACGACGGCGCAATCTTATAGAGTGCGTCGAGGTTCAGCTGCGTTCCGTCCTCAGTGGTTAATGGTAAATGGTTAAAGTGCATAAATTTATCTTTTGCAGGGTGCGGCCCTTGTAACCGTCCGCATCCTATGTTATGATATTATTAATCGGCGGACGTTTGCAGAGGCGGCCCTTGTGGCCGTCCGCCGCCGCATGAATAATTATTTATGTCCGTAGGATGCGGACGGCCACAAGGGCCGCACCCTGCAATAATGTTGTCATTTCCATATACTCATCATGAAATTATTGTTGCGGCTTGTCGTTCAGCAATGTAACCGTGTCGCTGAATTCCCTGATCACCTCTTTCAGACGAGGATGGTCCTCACGGATGATAATCGCTGCATAATTAGGGATTCCAAACTCGTCTTTTATAGTTGCAGAGAGATACACCACATTCCAGCCTCTATTATAGTGATGGAACCAATATTCAAACAAACGACTGCGCATAGACTGCTTGCTGTCGCCTGTTTCACAAATATACAGCATCACCTCGTTGTTCTCAATAAAGAAATTCTCGATGATAGCTATAATTGTTTCCCTTACCTTTGCATCTTGCGGTGATTTCTTGTGATTACCATTAAGAATTGTGAATTGGTAGGTTTCTGTTTCGGGCATAGACGTGCTGTCTTTATCGAAGCCAGCAAGATATAAAACACCATAATCTGTCTTGAACCGCACCCAATTAGGGTCTTGGGTGGATGTGACAGAATAAGGTGCCTTGGTATTGATTTTGTCAATGTCAAGAATCATAGTACTTCGATATAGGTGGCATTCATGCCGGTCTCCTTCTTATATTCATCGGCCAGCACCTTCTTCATCCGCTCTACTGTATTTCTCTTATTCTGCTTGACCTCTTTCAGCCATTGCAGAGCTTGTTCTTTTGTCATTTCCATATATTTGAGCATTATTTGTTCTATATTGCAAAAATAGGCTTTTTCTTTGAACCTTCCAACTTTATTCGTTGTTTTTTGTTTTTATCTCCACGATTTGCTCCTCAAGGGAAGCAATCTCACGCTTCAGCTGCCTTGCCTTGGTGTTCATCTCTACTTGTCGGTTGAACTGTCGTTCTTTCCTGATTTTCTTCTGCAAAGCCTCACACGCCTTAGTTTTCTGCTTGATTCGCTCCTCAAGGGCGATGATGGCATGTGTGGTTTCCGAAGAGGCGGTCTGATAGTCGGAGATGATGCCTGCGAAATGCTCCCATACATCATCGAGGGTGTTGCCGGCAATCGTCAGTCGTAGGTCGTCGGCCTTAGTCCATTCGCCCTTGAACGTCTTGATGATGCGGAACGGATGGCTTTCGTCCTTGGTTCTATCCTTGTAGTTGAGCAGCAAGCGGTATTCATCGTTGTAGCATTGGATGAAGACGATATACTGCGGCATGAACGAGTCGATAAGGGTAAACACGTCATCGGGACAGTCCTGCTCCTTGACGACCACGGCAAAGAAGTCCATCTCCACGATGTGCTTGCCGCCGGGGACATTGACCGTTCCCTTGCCGAGTTTGTAAAGCCATGTCAGCGATGCCACGTCATCAACAAAATGCTGCCGTTGCTTGGCGCTCAGATCCCAATGCTCATAGAAGGCTTTCTTCGGGATATTTCGGTTGACAAGTGTCGTCGGAGGGAAGTGCAGCAGATTATCCATGTCAACGGATGATTAAGAACGTTATCAACTCAAAGTCATCAAGACCTTTGATATCACCTTGCAAGGCGGTAGTAGGACCGGGCTCAAAGAGACTGTCGATGTCGCTCTCCTGCTTCACGGAGATTATGCTGTCAATGGCTTGCTGGAGCAGGTCGCTGTACTTGTGCATGTCGCGTCCGTCGCGTGTCTCCTTGTTCACCTCACGGCATAAGTCCATATTCGGCTTTGTCTTGCCCTTGCAGAGATGGCGCATGGTGTCAAGCAGGGCTTTCGGCTGCAAGTGGTCGGTAATAACAGTGCCGTCATTGCCGAGATAGACCATATAAAACGGGTGTAGCAAGTTCTTGTGGTCAATATTTACAGCGTTGTTGCGGTTCTTCAATATGAAAATAACACCCGGCTTTGCAAGGTCAGTATGTTCTACCACCGCATCCATACCGTATGGCGCATGCTCTACGTCTGGATTGTCATTGAGGTAGACCAGCAAGTCCATTCGGAACTCGTTCAGTCCTAAGTCCATGATATTGATGCCGCTGTCCATGTCCTCTATGTCAACCACTTCCTCCTGCAACTTCTTGAGTTGGTTGCGTCGGTATTCCAAATCACCTTCTTCCTTGGCAGAGAGCGGGTTGTCATCGCCTGTTGAGGTCAGCACAGTGGCCTTCATGCGGCTTTCCACACGACCTTTAAGTTTGATATACTCGTCGAGTTCCATGTCCGGCCAGTAGTTGACGAGCTGGATGACATCATTCTTGGAGCCTATACGGTCGATACGTCCGAAACGCTGGATGATGCGGACGGGATTCCAGTGGATGTCGTAGTTGATGAGGTAGTCGCAGTCCTGCAAATTTTGGCCTTCGGAGATACAGTCAGTGGCTATCAGCACGTCGATGTTCTCGGAACGGTAATCGCCCTTTGCAGGGTGCGGCCCTTGTGGCCGTCCGCCAAACAATGCCTCCTTGTCTTTGGATATGGGGGAAAAGAACGTGAGGATGTTGTTGAAGCTGAGCGGGAACCTGGGTATCGTACACTTGCCATCAGTCGTACCGGTGATGAGAGCGACGTTCATGCCAGTCTCTTGCTTGATTCGGGTAGCAAGTTGCTCATAGAGATAGTCGGCAGTGTCGGCAAAAGCTGTGAAGATGAGGATTTTCTTGTTGCCCTTGTTGATTGGGTGGACAAACTTATCCTTCAAGTCGTTGACCAGCATTTGGAGCTTGCTGTCGTGCTGGGGCGTGATGGGCTCCAACTGCGCGAGCATCTCGTCGAAGATGGCAAGGTCACGCTTCATGTCATTGCGCCAGCGCACATAATCCATGTCGCGGAGGTTGATCTTGTTCTTACGTCCTACAAACGGATCAGCGTCAGTACCGTCGCCCTCGGCGTTGAGAGGATCCGGGAGCTCAATGGTTTCTGCTGCCATCGTTCCTTTGGTCAGATAGCTGTCGCCTTGGCCGTTGGATGACTCATACTTGTCAATGGCCTTAATGGTGGTCTCTATCAGTTCTTTGATACGTCCGAGCGTCAGGCGAAAGGAGTTGACGGAACTCTCCAAACGCTTGAGGAGGTTGATAGCCATGAGCTTGCGCATACCTTTCTCACGACCGTCAATAGAAATGCCCGAACCTTCGAGTCGTATCTCATACCGCTCCTTCATACTGTCGTAGATGTAGAGCGACGGCGTATAGATGGAAAGGTTGAGCATGTCGAGAGTCGTGGCAATCTGCTTGAAGGTGATGGCGTCTGGCAGGTCGGTCAATGGTGGCCGGCGGGAGATGGGCGGCAACCGGTGTGGAAACTTGCCAATGCCCTTCGTGTCGTAATACTTGATGATATGCTGTCGGCTGCGGGCAATGGTCACCGCGTCAAGGACGGTGAAGAAATCGAAGCTCAGACTTTTCAGAAGCTGCTGTGTGGTGCGCTGTTCCGGTGGCAGTTTTGTCCACGCATTGTAAGCAGCCTGAGCCTGACGGAAGATGTCGTCGATGCTGCTGTGGGTGTCGAGCAGTTCGTCGATGCGGTCAGAATGGCCTTCATAGGCTAACTGCAACTGGTTCTTGAGGTCATTGAAGCGGTTGTTGACAGGCGTTGCCGACAGCATCAGCACTTTGGTCTGTACACCGGCACGGATGACACGATTCATCAGCCGCACATAGCGGTTCTCCTTGTGGTCGTCATCATCGTCGTCCTCAAAGCCCTCGTCAATGTCACCGCCATTGCGGAAGTTATGGCTCTCGTCAATCACTACGAGATCGTAGTTGCCCCAGTTGACACGGCTGAGGTCAATGCCATTGCTCTGGCCGTGGTCACGGGTGAGGTCGGTGTGGAAGAGAATGTCATAACGGAGACGGTCGGCGGCGATGGGGTTGTTCTTATAGTTTGTGCGGAACGTCATCCAGTTGTCGTTCAACTTCTTGGGACAGAGGACAAGCACGCTCTTGTTGCGGTTCTCATAGTATTTGATAACGGCAAGAGCGGTAAAGGTCTTTCCGAGACCTACCGAGTCGGCAAGAATACAGCCGTTGTACTTCTCCAATTTGTTGATGATGGCAAGTGCGGCATCACGCTGGAAGTTATAGAGTTTGTTCCAAATGACGCTGTTCTTGAAGCCCGTGCGCTCGTTGGGCAGTACATCCTCGGAAATATCCTCCAAAAACTCGTTGAAGATATTGTACAACGTGATGAAGTAGATGTATTCCGGTGCATTCTCGTTATAGACGGTATCAACATAGTCGAGGACACGCTGTGTGACATCGGAGAAATGCTCGTCGTCGCGCCACTGCTGGTTGAATATCTGCAAGTAGGTCTCGGCCATCGGTGATGGGAGGACATTGATCATCGTGTAGATATTGTCGCCACGCTCACAGCCTAATTGTGTTGTAGTGAAATCGTCGAAAGGAAGATAGGTATGCCCTTTCCCGTCAGGCTCCTGGACACACATAAAACCGCCCATCGCGCTGTTGGAAACGTTCGACTTGAAGTGCACTTTCCTTCTGATCCAGTCAGCACACTCTTTGGCAATGGCTTTCTGAGATAGTTGGTTGCGCAGCTTAATCTCAAAGTCAGAGCCATAGAGGTTGCGTTCACGGTTAAGCCGTGGGATGTAGAACTCCCTCTTCTCTTTCTTGTTCTTCTCCTTGACGAATGTCGGGGAGGTAAAGATAAAGCGCAACTCATCGACTTTCTCCAATTCATCTTTCAATGCCTCGAAAGCATAGATGGAGAAAGAGGCAGCGGCGACGGCGACCTTCGACTTGTCGGTCAGCCTCTCCTTCAGGTCGTCAACCACCCGGTTGTTGACATTATCGAGCTGCTTGGGTAGTTCCATCAATCCCATGATTCTCTTTGTTATATTAGTGTTCAGATGGCAAATGTACAAATTTTATTCGAGAAAGCATATAAAGCAATGTAAAAAGCGACTTCTGTGAACGTACTATCAATGAAAAATAGTGTTTTTCTTTGCTCCTAATATGTTTTTTTAGTAAATTATGCAAACATAAAAACCATTGAAATATGTGTATGTCAAGATTGTGGATTTGTGGGCAGTATTGACATGTTCAGAAACTAAGCCGTCTGATACTTTCAGTTATCCGCTGATTTCTGATAGGCCAGTCGCTCATCTCCATTCTGTAAATGAATGATGCCGCAATAAGTGAAGCCGTACTTTGTTAGACAATGTTGCATGATGGTATTATCCCTATGCGTGTCGATACGGATGTTGTGCACCTTTAAGAAGCACCAGTCAAGCAGGTCTTTCATGACACCGTGGTATTGCTGCAGGCTTGCCACCCTATGGATAACGTGATAAGGCCCCATATTCAGCCATGACCCTTCATAGATAATTGCGTAAGTCGGCTCTGGTCCATTGATAAACGCCCATGTGGCTATGGGCTTGTCGTCCTCGAAGAGCAGATAGCTGTCGCCGTTGGCGATGTCCTCCTCTATCTGCTTTCTCGACGGATGATTGGCGTCCCACTGATGCGTGTTGCCGGAAGCGATCATGGTGTTCCGGCCACAGTCAATGAGGCGCAGAACAGTTTTGACATCACACGTCTTTGCTTTTCTAATGCTCCGAATTTTTGTCATAGACTTGAATATTAATAGTTGGTTGGGCCATTAGATACATAGTAAGGCCTCAACCTAAGACACAAAATTACATCTTTTTATTGGACTTTCGGAAAAATGGTCGTACTTTTGTTGAACTAATCAAATATGAAGGTATACCAAGCTCTATGATAAATTACAATAACATTGTTTTTGACCTGGGCAACGTCCTCGTACATCTTGACATGAAAGGCTATCTCAATGCCCTTGCCGGGTTGGGGCTTGCAGAATATCTTGATGCAAAGCTCCATCCGGAGAGCCGTCAGCTCATGCACAAGCTGGGACTAGGGCTCATCAGCACCAGCGATTTCTGCAATGAAGTCAGAAGCATGACAGGGTTGAACATTACCGATAAGCAGATTGTTGATGCTACCAACAAGATGCTTGGCGAGATTCCCGACGTGAAGAAAGAAGCGCTGTTGAAACTGAAGGCTCAAGGCAAGCGACTGTTCCTCCTTAGTAACACTATTGACATGCACTGGGAGTATTGCGTGAAAGAACTGTTCCCATACAAAGGCTATCAAGTTGACGACTTCTTTGAGAACATCTTCCTCTCACAACGCATGCACCTCGACAAGCCCAATCCTATGATTTTTCAGGAAGTCGTTAGGCAGACAGGTATCGCCGCCAATGACACACTGTTCATTGACGATTTAGAAGCCAATTGCCAGGCTGCCCACCAATCTGTCGGATGGCATGTCTATCAGAACAAGCACTTCGACGACTGGTTGCAGCTACTCGCATGATGTCATGCAGATACACCTCATTCGTATAAAAGAACTAAAACAATAATTGTTGCCATGATAAGCATTGTACGGATGGGGACGGCACGGAATCTTGATGGGTCGAAACATCAAACGAAATCTTGTGACGACCGTCGCACGATCTTGTGACGACCGTCGCACGATCTTACGACGACCGTCACACGATTTTACGACGACCATCACACGATGTAATGCCAGTTTTAGAAATGTTTCGCTCAGATCATAAGATATTCAAAAAAAATATAGTAACTTTGCCACTGAGATAGAGTTGCCCGTATTGGGGTTATCACCTTTTGGTTTAACCAATGTTCCTGCGAGCAGCTCTATCTTGTTGAATTTGATGTTTTGGATTTTTCCGTCACATTTTACTGCCATCTCCTTCGTATTCCTTATAAACGAGTTTAGCCCATTCGTTATGATTACTGCTGTTTGCTACATAAGGTTCATACCATACATCGATGCTATCGGGAAGTTGCTCCCTTAATTGTTTAACATATTCAAATCCTTCTTCCTCCCATTTGTCATAGTCAAAATCATTATTGTTGGAACAGTTTTTACTACCTATGTAAGAAACAAATAAGCTGTACCACTGCTCAAAGCCGGGAATATCTGCTACGATTTTTCCAGTATCACTGAAGTCTACGACGACTTTACCTGCTTTGAAGAAGTTACCACAGTGGTTCTTTTCATCCTTGTACACATAGTTGGGATGTGGACTTATCGTTATGATATGCCTGATAATGACCTGTCTGATTTCGACTTCCTCATTATCAATCCATTCACACTTAATGATTCTTTCTATAAGCGGTGATTTTAATTTGTTATAGAACGTCATGTTATCCAAGTCGTTCCACGGCCCTTCACCAACTTCACATTTGAATTCAAAGCGTGCCATCCTAAGCAGGCCTTCATAAATAGCTTGAATGACTTGAGAACGATAGCAGATGCCAAGAAGAACAATGCCATTACAGAATTCGTTGGAGGTGATTTCCACCACCTCTTTCTCTTTACTGCATGGCACATCTTCATCAGAACTGTTAGGGAAGGAGATGGTTGTAGGTGAGTCCTCGAAGTATAACCTTATCGTCTTGCCCATCTCCAGGTCCTTGCGAAGTTGCGTGAGATCTGTTGTCCAGTCAGAAATATAACTCGTCAATGAAACATCTCCTAAGGTCAAAGTATATGTGAGGTCCAAATCATCATAAACGCAATAGAAGGTTAGCTTTTGCACATTCGTAGCTACAGTGTCTAACCTTTGATAATTGTTCTTACTGATGAAGAAAGCCAGTTCGAGCTCCTTCATGAAAATTTTCATCGTGTCAGTACAAACGTGGCCTTGATAGATAGTCTCGCAATTTCGTGAAAGCGCATCGTAGAGGAGCGTAAAGGTCTTACGTATTGCCCTATGCATTACCTCCTTCGAAAACAAGAGATAAGCCGCACGTTTGTCAAAGTAGTCAGTCAATATCCATCTGTACTCATCTACGACATCATAATAGTAGACTGTATTGCCGTTCCAATCTTCTCCGTCCTTGCAACTTGCCGTCAGCTCGCCACTTTTATGTAACAGCATTTTTATCAACTGCCTGGGAAATAGGACATACTTTTTTCTTTTGCACAACAGCCAAATACCATACTTTCCCTTATCTTCATAATCGCCAAAGACAATATGCGCTACTTCTGACTGCGGGGATAATTGCTTGTTCTCCATATTTTAGTATTGTGATAAATGGAAGGAGTCTTCCGGCATGTATTCTCCAAGGGGGGGGGCCTCAGAGAGATAGACATTTGCAGGAATTTTCATTTTTACTGTATACTGAACGTTGCTACTGGAATCTCCGATGCAGAAGTCAAGGACATGTAGAAGATGCCGTATTCACCGGGCTTGGCTTCTGAGGCGGGGACATTGATGACGTAAGAGTAATGTAAGCGTATCGGTATTCACGTATTGCCACAAAAAAAACTGAGCAGGGAAGAGGCTTGCTCAGTTTTGGTAGTCTTCTGTGGATGGTTGCCAACGGTCAGGTAATAGATTCCTGTATTTCTCCAATGGCGTATTAGGTTGCCATGTGGCAGTCCTGTCAAGGATGTCGACGAGGTAGTCAAAGAGGTTGAGATGGTTCATCTTGGCAGACAATGCGAGCGTATAGAGCACAGCTGCCCTTTCGGCTCCCTTATGAGAACCGAAGAAGAGTGAGCTCCTTCTGGACATGGAGAAGTAGCGGTTCATCCGTTCGACGAGATTGTTGTCAAGTGCGGTGTCGCCTCTCTTGAAGATGTCGACCACCGCCTCCCATTCGTTGTTGAAGTAGCTGGCGGCCTCGGACAGCTCGCTGTCTGGAAGCAGGTCAGGCTTGTTCAGTATCTCACCGAGCTTGTCCTTTACCTCTGCCAGTATGGCGGGGGCGTACTGTTGTCGCCATTTGAAGTTGTTCTCCACCGTCCAACTGTTTTCTCCTATCTTGTGTTTGTGCTCTTCATGGTAGAGCTTGTTGATGAGTTTGACCATCTCCCTGGCTTCCGGCTCGGCGTCCATGCAGTCAATGAACTTCCTCTTGATGTGCTGCAGACATGCTATCCTTGTTATATTTGGGAAATCGTCGCCCTGTATCTTTCTGTAGAAGCTTGCCGCATCGCTGTGCATGGTGCCGTGATAGTCGTGAAGCTCATCGTAGATGACATCTCCGGCGCGCGAGCCGTCACGGTAGACGACATACAACAGCCCGCTCTTCTGGCCCACGATGACCCAGAAGTAGCCTTTCTTCACTCCCTTCCCCTTGGAGTTCTTCTCCGGGACAAGTATCTTGAAGTAGGTCTCGTCCGAAGCGATGTAGTCGTCGCTGAGCACCGCCTTGCGTATGGCCTTGTAGAAGTTTTCCAGCGTCTCCGCCGCCCTGCCCAAAAGAAAGCCGGCTGTCGGCTTCTTCAGGTTGAAGCCCTGGTCCTCAAAATAATGGATGATCCGCTCCACCGGCATGGCGTACATATAGCGCAACTGAAGAAGTCCGGCGACAAAGGACGAGGTGTAATTGGAGTTCATAAATACAGCCGGTGGGGTCTTTGGCTCAAACACCTTGCCGTCCTGCGTGAAGCGGTGCAGCCTGTAGATTACTTTCTTGAAGTGGCCCGGTACATAGACGTATCTCGTACAGGTCTGATAGTCCGGCGTGCCGTCTCCCTTCATCTTTTCCAGCGGATGCGCCTTGAGCTTGTCGAAGGACGGATCGTCCGGATAAACATCCTTGTATTCCACCTCGCACTCCTCATGGACGTCTCTCTTGGCGCCGTTGTTGCCACGGGCCTTCCGGCGGATGCTCCTGGCCTCGTCAAGGACTTTCTTTTCCTCATCTGTAAGCTGCGGCTTCTCCACCTGTTGCTCGTTTTCCTTTTCGAGGAGCTTCCCCAGGCCCTTGATGGTGTTGTTGGCCTTCCTGAGAGTCTTCTCCTTTGCGCCTTTCTCCTCCTGCAGGGCTTTGATGATGGCGGTAAGTTCGGCAACCTTG
>ERZ773148.979-NODE-979-length-24262-cov-4.008303_pt1 | contig 24262 bp, 19 predicted proteins | sample MGYA00580846_ERZ773148 | MGnify/ENA primary metagenome ERZ773148 (study PRJEB29015, sample SAMEA2737879) | human gut metagenome | biome: human gut; feature: human-associated habitat; material: faeces | place: China | collected 2012 ... | reverse complement strand
CGCCGCCGTACCGATGAGAGCGCCAGTGACACCCATACCAACCGGTCCGGTCAAAACGATGGAAAGGCTGATATTCAAAACCGTGGAGAGAACGTACCGGTAACGCGTCTCATAATACATGCCGTGAACATCACGGTATTTGACGATCGCCCCCGCCAACCCTTCGATCAAAAAGTTGAAGCACAGCAGCGTCCGGTCGAGCGGCGCGAGGAGCCACTTGGCGTCGTGAAGCCATACGTCGCGGATAAATGGGTCATACAGCATCCACAGACAGATGGAAAACCAGCCGAAGATCCAGAAATAGAGAAATTGCAGCGTTTGGAAAAACTCCTCTTTCCGCTCCTTGGACTCCGTGGCGCAGAAATTGCCGAGACTCGTATGCAGCGAGCCGAAGATCGTGTTGGCAAGGGTCGTTACAATATTTTTGATGACGAGATAGTTGGAGTATACGCCGCTGTTCACCACGCCGACGAGGGCGGAGATCACGGTATTGTCGATGCCGTCGTTGAGCTTCCAGCAGATCTTGTTGGTCGCCGTTCCGAGCACGTTGCGGTAGATCGGCTGCTTTTCCTCCTTCGTCAGCGGGACAACATTTTTGTCCAGCATGTAGGGATACAGCTTATCGACCTTGCGGCTGACTGCGAGGTTTTTGGCAATCGTCATGACGATGCCGAGAATGGTATAGATATAAAAGTCCAGCGTCGGCGTATTGCGGAACAGGTACAGCGCGGCAATGCGCACCGCCGTCGTCGCAGCGGAAAAGGTCAGCGATATTGCCGTAACCTTATAGCCCTTCTGATACGCGGAGAGAATCTGCCCCTTGTAGGCAAAAAACCAGTAGGACGCCGTGGACGAGAGAATATTCAAAAAGAAGATCAGCCGCAGGTTGACAAGCTCCGTGCTTCCCTTGGCAAGATATGGGATCACCGGCACGAGCAGCGTTCCGAGTCCCAGGAACACCGCGCCGACGATGCGGAAAATGCGGCGGTAAAACGCCATCAGCGACTTGAGCTTCTCCACGTCGTTTTCCGCCGCGGGCTTGTACATGGCGTAGGCGATCGCCGCATCAAAGCCGAGCTCCGTCAGGCTGAGCACCGTCAGCACGCTGCCGAACAGGCCGTTGATGCCCAGATACTCCTCTGAGAGCAGGGAGATGAACACCGTGCGCTCAATGAAGGAGAGCAGCGGCGATAAGAGTTTGCCGCTGATGCCGGCCAAAAAGTTTTTAAAAACGTTATCCTTACGCATACAGACTTCCTTGCAATTTGTCCCGCCGAAACGGCGGACGGCGTTTCAGTCGACTCTCTTTGCGAGATAATAGAACAGCGGCGGTGAAATGAGATGAACTGCCGCAGCGACGATCTTCCGCAGCGAAATGCGTTCGTACTGCCGGAAATAAAACCGGCGGTGGATTTTGGTAAGATACCGGCGCAGCATTTTCCGCTGCGTTTTCTCCAGCGCGGCGCACTTCTCATAATAGATATCCGCCATATGAACGATCCGAACGGAGATATACCGCCGGAGCGGCTCGGAGACCGCACCGGCCAGATCATAGATCGAAAGCCAGCTCGTCAGATGGTCGAGCCGGCGAAGAGAAAAGGTCTGCTTATGCATGGAGCTTCCGGTGTAAATATAATACCGGCAGACGATCTCATCCGTCACGGCATAGACATCGCACCGCGCCAGCAGCTCCGTGCAGAAGAGCGCATCCTCGCCGATCGCCAGCGCGGAAAAACGCGTGTCCCCGATCAGTTCCCGGCGGAACAGCTTGTTCCAGCAGACGAACAGCCAATCGGGATCGTCCAGAAAGAAACTTTGCAGAATGTCCTTCGGCGTGCGGAACACGCCGGCTTTGAGAATATCGGCTTTCTCCTCGCTGTTTTTTTCCGGGTACACTTCCCGGACGCTGCCGCAGACGACCGGCGCGCTCTCGCGCTTTGCGAGGGTGAGCAGCGTTTTCAGAAAGTTTGGCTCATAGGCGTCGTCGCTGTCGAGAAAGGCGACATACTCCCCCGCCGCCGCGTCCAGCCCCGCATTTCTCGCCGATCCGACGCCGCCGTTGGGCTTGTCAATCACATGGATGCGCGGATCGGCCGCTTCGTATTCGCGGCAGAGCGCAAGCGAGCCGTCCGAAGAGCCGTCGTTCACGAGCCACAGCTCCCAATCCAGCTCGGTCTGCGCGAGAACGCTTTCCACGCTGCGCGAGAGCGTCTTTTCCGCGTTATAGACCGGTACGATCACCGAAACCTCAGCCATGCTTCCGCCTCACCTTTTCATAAACCTTTTCCAGTTCGGAGCAGACCGCGTCCTCCGAAAACCGGCCGCGGCAGTATCCGGTGATCGCCGCCGGATTGTAGGAGCCGTAATGCTCCATCATGGACGCCATCGCTGCGGCAAGGCCGTCCGCATCCTCGATCTCCACGGCAAGCCCCGTCTCCGGGCGAACCAGCAGCTCCCACGCGCTGGTCTTCGTCATAATAACCGGCAGGCCGCACGCCATCGCCTCAATATACACGATGCCGAACGTTTCGACCCGGCTCGGCAGGACGAAGGCGTGGCTCCGGCAGAGCTGCCGGGCACACTCCCCGCGCGTCACCGCGCCGGTAAACGTCACTTTATCCCGCAGCCCCAGCCGTTTCGTCAGCGCCGCAAGAGCATCCTGCTCCGCACCGCCGCCGCAGATGGTCAGCGTGGTGTCCGGGTGTGTCTCCGTAAGCTTGGCAAAGGAGCGCAGCAGGATGTCAAATCCCTTTTTCTGCGCCAGCATCCCCACGGAGACGAACCGGAACGGCTTTGCCGGGATCGTCTCCCGCTCGCGCTCGAAGAAGGTTTCGCTCACCATGTTGGGAATCACGAGCACGTCTTTTTTCGGGCAGAGCGGCTGGATGCATTTTTTCAGCCCCGGCCCGACGGCGATCACCGCGTCGGCCGCGGAAAAGCTCCGCCCGATCCGGCGAAGCTGCTCTTCCGGCAGAAGCCCCCGCTCAAACAGCGTGGCATGCTCCGTTACAACAACGGGAATGCCAAACAGAAATTTCAGTGCGCGCGCGTATTTCAGATACCCCTCCGAATGAACGTGGATCACATCCGGCTTTCCGTTCGGAAACTCCGTGCGGAGAAAACGGCAGAGATAGTGCACAACACGGAAATACGTCAGATGGAAGCGCATGGGGGCGTGATGAAAGATATACTCCCGGAAGTTTCCTTCTTTTGTCACATCGCAGGAAACGGTTTTTCCGCCGTCGCTGCGCATGACTACGACGGTAACATCGTGGCCGCGGCGGGCAAGCGCCTGTGCCTGCTCCTTAAAGAAAATGCCGCTGAGCGGGCTTTCCTTTGTCGTATACCAGGACGGCATTACCAGAATTTTCATGCGTTTCCTTCTCCATGTATCGGGTTTCAGCAGATAGCGTCCGCTCAGCGGCGGACGACGCTTTCGTATACCGCCGTCAGCTGTTCGCAGACCGCTTTTTCCGAGAAACGGCTGCGGCAGATTTCCCGGATCGTATCCGAGTCATACGCGCTGTAGTTTTCCTTTACGGATGCCATTGCCGCAGCAAGGCCGTCCGCGTCCTCAATCTCCACGGCGAGCCCCGTCTCCGGCACGGCAAGCATTTCCCATGCGTTCGTTTTCGTCATAACGATCGGCAGGCCGCACGCCATAGCCTCTACAAAGGCAACGCCGAACGTCTCCACGCGGCTTGCCAGAACGAAGGCATGGCTTTCGGCCAGGTATTCGCCGATCTTCTCTCTCGGCACGGCGCCGGTAAACGTGACGCGTCCGGCACAGGAGAGCTCTTTCGCCTGCGCTTCCAGCGCCTCTTTTTCCGAGCCGCTGCCGCAGATCGTGAGATGCGCGTCCGCGCCGGAGTCTATCAACCGGCCAAACGCTTCGAGCAGCAGATCCATGCCCTTGTTTTTTTCCAGCCAGCCCACAGAGATGAAGCGAAAGGGCCGCGCCGGTATGTCTTTTCGTGTTCGGGCGAAAAAGGCTTCGTTTACCAGATTCGGCAGAACCTGGATTTTCTTTCCGCCGCAGAGCGGCGCGATCGTTTCGCGAAGCCCCGGGCTGACGGCGAGCACGCCGTTGGCCTTTCTGTACGCGAGCGCCGCTTCGCGCAGCGCGTGCTTTGTCATGGTTCCACGCGCAAACCAGCTCACATGCTCCGTGATCACATACGGCACTCCGGAAAAGAGCCGCAGCACGGCGGCGTATTTTGCCGCGCCATAGGAGTGCACATGGATCACGTCCGGCTTGCCGCATTGACGCAGCAGAACCAGCATTTCGCGCAGAATGCGGAAGTATGTAAGATGAAACCGTACCGGCTTTACATGGATGAGATATTCCGTGAGATTCCCGCTGGTGCGCTTTTCCGTCTGCACGCCGCGCTCGCCGTCATTGTAGACCGCCATGACCGTGACCGTGTGGCCGAAACGCGCAAGTGCCGCCGCCTGTTCGGCGAAAAAGCTCCCCTTAACGGGATCCTCCTTTGTCGGATACCACGACGGCAATACCAGAATGTGCATTTTCAGTTCCTCTCCGGCGGCAGAAGCGCCGTTACCTCGCGGATCTCCGCGGCGATGCGCTCGTCCCACGTCCAAAAATTCTCGTCAGCAAAGCGCTTTGCCCCCTCACCGAGACGTTTCCGTTCATCTTCGTCCGACAGCAGACGGCATATCTCCTTGTGCAGACAGGAAAGCTCTTTTTCCGGAAGAAGTATACCGTTTGCTTCGTTTTTGATTACTGAACCGGTCGTCCCAGTGTCAACGGTGATGATCGCTTTTCCGCAGCGCATAGCTTCAAAAAGCGGATTGCCAAGATTGGATGCAGAATACAACGAAAGAAACACATCCGCGCGCTGCAAATAGTCATAGACCAACTCATGGGATATTCTTCCCGTGAAAATCACATGCTTTTCCAGCCCTAGCGCGCATACCTGTTCTTCCAGATTTTTTCTCTCTTCCCCATAACCAACGATGACAAGCTTTGCCTCCGGATGAGACTTTACAACCTCTGCGAGTGCATCAATTGCCAGATTCACCCGTTTTCCCGCCTGCAGGCGGGAGAGAGTCATTAATACTGTATCCGATTTATTCAATGGAAGCTCCGCTCCCAGAGAGGCAGCCGGCGCTCCCGGAATATCTACGCCGTTGCGCCAGAAAAAAATCTTTCTACTCTTATTTCCGGAGCGCTTCAAAACTTCGTCTCCGCGCGTACCGTCGTTTGTCATCAGCACCATGTCCGCCTCAATGCCGTATGCCTGGAGCTTTGGGTAATAGCGGAGACGGTTAACAAAATTATCTTTTTTCGTCATCATGTCCCATATGCCATAAAACCGCGTGACCAACGGCATACTGTAGGTCCTGCTGATTTGTTTCGCTGCATGCACTGCGTAGGTGTCCTGTCCGTAAACCACAGTATTATCGGCGGCAAGATGCTGTTCATTTATAAGTCGCCCTGCTTCCCGGATCAGGATATGGCGAATGGCAAACACATTGGCAAAGCCAAAAAACCATCCAATTTTCCGGATTCTGGTCTCCCTCAAAAAAGGAGGATTAAACCGCACGATATAAAGTCCATCCCCGTAGTCCCGTTCGCCGAGCGGCGTGTCCTCTTTTGTGCCGACATCCACAATCCAAACCTTCCATCCGGCAGCAATAAACCCCTCTACCGTTTTCCAGAACGTAGGGGCGCCAACATTATGCCGCTCTCCGAGACCGGCAAACGTAAGAAGAAGAAGATTCTTCATTATTTTTCCTCCAAATCCGAAACGATCTGACGAACGCGGTGAACCCAGAGATTTCCGTTTCTCAGTGCTTCGATACATTGTTTTTCATATTCTTTTCTTTTCCCTGGATTGTCCATTATGCTTTGCAGCGCGTTCGCCAGAGCTTCCGCCTCATACGGCACGACCAAACCGATGCCGTTTTCACGGACAATGGCCGAAATCGTCCGAGCGTTTGTAACAACAACAGGCAGACCATAACTCAGGTAGTCAAAAAGTTTTACATTGACCGCTAAATGCGTGTATGGTGTCGGAGACACCGGTATGACCGAAACGGCAGCGCGTGCATACAGCGGCTTCAGCCCCTCGCCCGACGTATGATGCACCTCCAGCCACGGAGCTTCCTTATACGGACTTTGAAACGCTTTCCATTCCTTTTCCCGGCAAACAAGGATCAGACGGTATGTCCTGTCTCCGGCGTTTAGCTGCTCAAGCGCCTCAAGCAGCATCCCGACGCCGTACCCGCCGTCCAGCCCACCGACATATATGCAGGTCTTTTCCTCCGGGCACCGCTCAGAAAGATGATCTTCGCCTGCTGGGGGCAGCGAACGCATATCTGTATAGGAAAAATACTTCTTACATTCTTCCGATGGAAAGTACACGATGTCTGCACATTTGAGCACGTTATTTGTGCGCTGCTGCAAATAATCCAGCCAGTGATCCTTCAGCCAGCCGGTAAGATCTGTCCGGCGGGGATACAGTTCCGGAAACATCCAATAGAAATCCCGGTAGAAATACCCGATGGGAATTCCCATTCGGGAGATTTTCCGGATAAGAGCGATATCGCAGCGGAACGTGATCGGCATAGAGGGAGATTCGATATAGCAGATATCCGGCCGGTTTTCCCTAAGCCACCGCCGTATCTCCTGTACCGCTTCGGTGCGCGCCTTTCTTCCCCAGCGCTGCTGTGCTCCGGAGAGGAGCTTTACCTCGTGTCCCTCGTCGAGAAACGCCCGGTACATCTTCTGCGGGCGTACCGACGATCCGGAGGTGCCGGAGTTAATATCCACATAGGTGATATACAAAATCAGCATGAAAGAACTCCCTCATAAAGCTCGGTAAGCCGAGCGGCGATGGTCTCGGGGGCGAATTTCCGGCGGGTGTCTGCGGAGATCGCCGCGCTGTCGTAGTCTTCGCGGCGGAGCATCATGCACTCCATGGCGCCGGTGAGAGCGCTCTCGTCGTCCACGGGGATCAGGATGCCGTTCTCCTCCGTGACAAAATCCTCCGGACCGCCGCAGCGCGTGGCGATCACTGGAAGCCCCACCGCCATCGCTTCAATGTAAACGACGCCGAACGTTTCGCTCCTCGACGCCAGCACAAAGCAGTCCGCCGCGGCGTACGCTTCGGCAAGTTCCTCTCGCGGACACTGGCCGCGGAAAGAGACGCGGCTGTACAGCCCCAGTTCGGCGCATAAAGCCCGCAGCGCGCCGCTCTCCGGTCCATCGCCGAAAATGATAAGCCTCGGCTCGCCGTGCAGCGCAGCGAACGCATGGAGAAGCTCCGCCATGTTTTTCACCGGGATGAGATTGCCAGCCGATACAAACGTGAAGCGTTCGTGCGGAACGCTCTGCAGCGCAAACTGCGCCGTATCCACGATATTGGGTACGACAACAGCTTCGACCCCGGTGTTGGCGCGCATGTTTTTCGCAAGCGCCCGGCTGACCGCCAGCACGGCGGCACAGCACTCATATTTTCTTTTCAGATGTTCCGCCTTCTCCGGTGAAAGCGCACGGTTGTGCAGGGAGGAGTGTTCAGTGAAAACGAATGGAATGCCCTCCCGCTCCGCCATCGCGGCAAGTTCAAAGCCGAAATGCTGGTGGATAACGTCCGGCTTCCAACCATCCTTTGCTATGGCGCGACGGATGCCGGAGGCCGCCAGCCGTCCGGCCAGCTCCGGAAGCCCCATCGGCAGCGCGCCGCAGGGAACCGAAGCGTAATAAACGGGTATGCCGTCCAGCGTGTATCGATAACACCCCCACGGGCGGGAGTGGCGGATCGACCGCGTGTCCACGGCGGCAAAGCGGACATCGTGTCCGGCATCCCGCAGCGCTTTGGCCTGATCTAGAGCAAAAATATTTACTTCGTGTTTTCTCGGACTGTCAAAGCCAGAGGCTGCAATGAGGATTTTCATCCGTTATTCTCCTGCAAGAATGTCCGCAATGCGGCGGCAGGCGCGGCCGTCGCCGTAGGGGTTCGCGGTGCGGCTCATTTTTTCGTACGCCGCCGTGTTATCCAAAAGCTCCGTGAAGCTCTCGTAGATCGTTTCCTCCCGTGTGCCGACCAGCCGGAGCGTTCCGGCCGCGACGCCCTCGGGCCGCTCGGTCGTATCGCGCATGACGAGCACGGGCTTGCCGAGCGACGGCGCTTCCTCCTGAATGCCGCCGCTGTCGGTGAGCACGAGATAGCTGCGCGCGAGAAAGTTATGGAAATCCAGCACATCCAGCGGCTCGATGATATGGATGCGCTCGTCGCCGCCGAACACCTCCGCCGCCGTTTCGCGCACGGCGGGGTTGCGGTGGATGGGGTAGATCGCGCGGACATCGTCGTGCTCATCGAGCACGCGGCGGATGGCGCGGAACATGTGGCGCATCGGCTCGCCGAGATTTTCCCGGCGGTGTGCCGTAATGAGAATGAGCCTCTTCCCTGCCGCCCATGCAAGCTCCGGATGGGTATAGTCGACGCGGACGGTCGTTTTCAGCGCGTCGATGACCGTGTTGCCGGTCACGTGGATCGTGCCGGGGTCGCGCCCCTCGGCGAGAAGATTTTCCTTTGCCTGCTCCGTGGGCGCAAAGTTGTAGCGGCTGACGATGGACACCGCCTGCCGGTTGAATTCCTCGGGATAGGGGCTGTAGATATCCCGCGTGCGCAGCCCAGCCTCCACATGCCCCACCGGGATGCGCAGATAGTAGGCCGCGAGCGCGGCGGCAAAGGCGGTCGTCGTGTCGCCCTGCACGAGGACGATGTCCGGCTTTTCCGCTTCCAGCACGCCCTTGAGCCCTTCGAGAACGCCGGTTGTTACGTCAAAGAGCGTCTGCGAATCCTTCATAACGGAGAGATCGTAGTCCGGCACGACGGAAAACGTTGCAAGGATCTGGTCGAGCATCTCGCGGTGCTGTCCCGTAACGCAGACAACGGTTTTTATTTTGCGCCGTGCGCGCAGCTCCTGCACGAGCGGGCACATTTTCACGGCCTCCGGCCGCGTGCCGAAAACCAGCAGGATCTTTTTCATGGCGTTCCTTTCCTTTTGCGCGCCGGATGTCTGTGCTTGTCAGAGGATCCAGCGCTCGGTCTCAAAGACCTCGGCGTACTGCCGTCCGATCTGCACGCCGTGGCTCATGGCCAGTGCGCGGATATACTCGCCGGAGGCATAAATGCGCCCACGCTGCGAGATATACCGCTCCACGGCGGCGATCTTCTTTTCTACATGGCGTTCTTCAAGCGTAACATATACCTGATTGTTGAACGTCAGGTTGTTCCACGGCTCCTCGTAGCCGAGGATGCTCGTGCGCTTGAATGCGCGGATGGCCTCCTCGGCGATGGTGTGGTGATCCTGATGCACATCGTGCAGCGACGGGGCAAGCACGAGATCCGGCACGATGCGCCGGTTGAGCCGCACGAGCTCTTCCAAAATCTCCTGCCTGTGCGCCGGGAAATGACGAACCTGAAAATCGAAAAGGATAAGCTGTTCCGCCGGTATTCCGTAGCTCTCCATGGCGGAGAGAAACTCCGTTTTCAGTTCGTCGGCCGGAAAACCCGCTGGTACCGACTCCGCACAGGTGGAGAACACTGCGAAATGCACCTCGCAGCCTTCCTCCAGCAGCCGTGCCACCGCTCCGCCGCAGCCGAGCTCGCCGTCGTCGGTGTGCGGGGCGAGGACTAGAACTTTCTTCATATCGTCAGCTCCTTTACCAGTCAAGTCGGTTTCCGGCGGCGTCGAAAAACGCCTCCTGATACCGCCGGGACATACGCGTGCCGAAATGAGGCGTCAGCTCCGGCAGCGGCTCGCCGAGCAGCCGCTTCATACCGAGATACGGCAGGTTGACACCCGCCGCCGCACACGAAACAACGCCCGCGGTCAGGCGCGGATTGATCTCGATAACATATGGCGTTTCATCGTTGGCATTATAGAGAAGATCAAAGCCGAAATTGCCGTCGAGCTCAAGAGAGCGCACGACCTGCGTGCAGATTTCCTTGACTGCCGGATTGTCGTCCACGACAAGCGACATCATGTTGCTCGTGACGACCGAGAGGCCGCGGCGCGATACCGTATAGATCGGCTCACCATGGTCGGCAAGAAAATCAACGCTGTATTCGGTGCCGGGAAGGTATTCCATGACGAGCATTTCCGGCATGGTCTCCCGCTCGGAGAGCGTGCGGACCAGCTCCTCATAGCTGATGAACATGGAGTTCGGCTTCTGCTCAAAGAAAAGGTCAAAGCGCGAAATGTTCGCGTTGAGCATGCGGATGCCGCGGCTGCCGTTGCCGACCGCCGCCTTGACGCACAGCGCCTTTTCCGGATAGCCCAGCGCGGAGACGGCGGCCTTCAGCTTCTCCACGGTATGCACGCGCCGGTACTCCGGCGTGCGCAGGCCATGCGCGCGCATTGCATCGAGCAGGTGTGCTTTGTTATTAACGATCTCCAGCTTGTCCGGCTCCATCACGGATACCTTCGCGCCGAGAGCCTCAAACTCCGCTCGCGCGCGGGCAAATTTCATGAGCTCGCGCGTCACGATGGGGATGACGATCTGCACGCTCTCACGGCGGCAGATATCCAGCACGGCGGGAAGGAAGTCCTCCTTTTCCGCCGAGGGAACGGAATAAAATGCATCGACAAGATCGCGCGCACCGGCGTTTTCATTGCGGTCTACGGCAACGATGCGGATGTCCCGCTCGCCGTTTTTGCGCAGACACCGGATGATCCCCGGCGCGCCCGGCGCGCCGCAGCCGGTCATGAGAACCGTGCATTCTTTCATAGCTCTTTCTTACTCCTCGAAAACATATTGAGCGAATATTTCCTCCGCCGTCTGCGCCCGCTTGATGAGGCGCAGGGAATCGTCGCCCTTGCGGTACTCGATCATCGGTACGTCCGGATGGATGAACGGCGGCTTGAGAACGTTGGAATAGGAGCCGATGTTATCAAAGATCACGCTGCTGCCAACATCGAGCGGCCCGGTGTAGCCCCGGTACAGGATGTCGTATTCGAGACAGGTGTAGCCGGTGAAATTCAGATTTTCCCGCGGCGTTTTCGCGTCGAGCACGAGCAGCGGAAGATTTCGCATCTGCGAGATGACGCCGGCGGTATGGATGCTCGCATCGAGCACCGCGCAGTCGTTCCCCGGCAGGGATTTGATCGCCGTTACGGGCGCGGCAAACTGCATCGTGTCGGCCACGAGCGTTGTACCCGGCTCCGTGATGAGCGCGGGGCGTTCGCTTATCGGCAGCGCGCCGTACTGCGCCCGAAAAAGCGTACCGACCGCCGCGCCGTACTCGGCAAACGTCGGGATACTCTGAGCGAACGAAGCGCGCATTTCCTCCGGCAGACGGCCGAACATACCGCTGCCGAGATCAATAAATTTCGGCGGTGCATCCGGGAAAAGCTCCCGTGCGAGCGCGAGCATGACTCTCGCGCGGCTCTCCCATCCGGCAATGCTGCGGCTGCCGCTGATGTGACACTGGATGCCGTCAAAGGAGATGTTCCCCGCCGCGCGCAGCCGCGCGGCGAGCGTTTTCAGATACTCCGGTTCGGCGCACAGACCGAAACGCGAGGGCTTGCCGCTGCCGATATCGACATGCAGCCGCAGCGCCGTATGACAGACGCATTCCGGGTGAGCGGATGCCGCGCGGAGCACCGCGGCGAGTTCCTCCTCATTATCGATGATGACGCATGCGCCGTCGAGCAGCGCGGCAATTCCGTCCTCGCCCTTGCACGGGCCGTTGAAGAGGATATTCTCCGGTGCGTTGCCGACGCGCCGCGCCAGAGCATACTCCATGCCGGAGACAACTTCCGCCATGCCGCCGAGCGAGCGCACCAGTGAAACGATGCGGGGCGTGTAGTTGGTTTTGTAGGAATAGGCCGCACGGTAAGGCGCATAAGCAGCGCTCATGCCCTCCGTGAGCAGGCGATAGTTTTCGCAGAACCGGTCGGAATCAAAAATATAGGCAGGAAAGCCATATTCTTTTTTTATACGGCGATATGTGGATTCATCCAGCATGGATCATTCTCCTTTGAGAGACAGCAGCTCTTCGTACAGTGCCAGCAGTTTTTTCTCCTCGGTCTGCCAGTTGAAGCGGGTTTGCAGCGCGCCGTAGCCGCGCTCGCCCATGGCGGCCCGGCGCTCGGGATCGTCCAGCAGCGAGCGGATAGCGGCGGCGATCTCCTCCGGCTTGTCCGGATCGACGCAGACGCAGCAGTCAAACTTCTCTTCAAGCTCCCGGGCCGAGAGCGTATCGGAAACGATGGACGGGAGCCCCGCGCCCATATATTCAAAGACCTTGGTGGGCAGATTGTCGGTGCAGATGTACTGGTGGATATTTAAAAGCGTTGCGCAGCCGACGGAAAAATGACGGCAGTATTCCGGCACTCCGGCATACGGAACGACACCGGCATAGTCCACGCACGCAAACTCCGGCATTTTCTTCAGCTCTTCGAGATACGCCGGCCAGACGGGACCGGCCAGATGCAGCCGCGCCCCGGCGATGGCGCACGCGCGGATGAGATTTGTAATGCCGCGCTCGGCGGTCACGCCGCCGACATAGCCGACGGTGTTCTCCGCGTCCGGATAGAGCTTTTCCGGTGGCGGGAAGCGTCCGGCGTCCGGGAGATTATCCACGATCACAGTGCGCTTGGCGCACTTCTCAAACGGGTTTTTCCCGAACGAGGTGCAGGGAATGATGACCGCGTCGAGCTTTTTGAAAACGCCCGCTTCCAGCGCGCCGTAAATGCGCGACGCCGGTTTTTTGAGAAAGCCGGGGATATACCCCTTTTCCTGAATGAGCAGGGAATAAAATTCGTGGCTGTCGAAAACCACGGTTTTCCCGTGCCGCTTGAGCTTGAGCGCATATGGCAGCAGCTCCGGATCGTGCAGATGGTAGAGCTCGCAGTCGAGCGCGAGCGCCGCTTCGTAGGCATGCTTTGCGAAGGGCGACGTGAGCCGGTTAAGCGTGCCGACGGGCTTTTCCCCCACGCCGACGATGTGCACGCCGAACTCTTCCCGGCTCTCGCCGGGGGCGACGAGCGTTACATCGTACCCGGCGCGCGCGAGCGACACGCACTCCTTATGAAACACCCGCGTATCGTCGCTGCTGTGCACGCTGGTGAGATGGCAGACTCGCTTCATTCCGTCTCCGATCCGGCTTCCGGCGCGGGAAGCGCAAAGGTCTCGTCCGTGAGCGATGCGCCGATGGCGCGGAATTTCCGGATGCCGCGGACGGTATACAGCACGCCGCTCCACACCGCGAGCGGCAGCGGGACGCGGACATAACGGTATGTTCCGAACGTCATGCGCGCCGCTTTGAGCTTATTGCCGGATTTGGACGAGCGCGACACGCGGTAAACGAGCAGCGGCTCGTTTACGCCGTAGGCCCATGGCTCTTCGCGGAGGATCTTCAGCCAGACGGCGAAATCCTCGTGGATGGCGTCGTTCCCCATGGGGAATCTCTCCATCAGCTCCCGGCGGACGAGAACCGACGAGCAGGAAATAACATTCTGCCCGAGCAGCCGGCGGTAATTCACGCGCTCCGGCACGGAGAGCGTGTAGCCGTATTTGTGATCGTCTTCAGAAATGAACGCCGAGCCCGTGAAAAAGAGGCCCGCTTCCGGGTGCTGTGCCGCGAGTGCCATCTGGCGCTCGAGCTTTTCGGGCATCCAGAGATCGTCGCTGTCGAGAAAGGCGATCCATTCGCCCCGCGCCTCGCGTACACCGCGGTTGCGTGCTTTCGATACGCCGCCGTTCTCCGGCTGCGCGATCACACGGACGCGCGGCTCTTTCGCCGCATAGCTCTGTGCCAGAGCGAGCGTTCCGTCCGGCGAGGCATCGTCCACAACGAGCACCTCGAGCTCACGCCATGTCTGCAAGAGGATGGAATCGAGCGTGGCGGCAAGCGTTTTTTCGGCACGCCACGCCGGCACGACCACACTGATGAGACTCCGTTCGCCCATTTCCCTGTTCCTTCCGATGATCTGTATAGTTTATCAAAGTATTTTACCAATAAACCACGGAAAATGCAATCCTTAATATGAGCAGCTGATACCTTGTGTGTTCTTATATTTTTCCTTGACTTCCGTTGTCTAACCGTGTAGACTATGCATAGAGTCTATCAACGTAGACAAGGAGGGCTTACCCATGGAGATTCCGAAGATCCACGAGGGCGAATACCGTTTCTGCCTGATTTTGTGGGAGCACGGACCGATCGCCGCCGCGCAACTTGCAAGGCTGTGTCAGGAGCAGCTGGGATGGAAGCGGACCACGACGTATACAGTCATCAAGCGGCTTGGGGAGCGCGGCGTCCTGAAAAATGAAGACGGCATGGTAACGGCGCTTGTATCAAAGGACGAGGCGCAGGCGTGGGAGATCGACGAGCTGGTGGAAAAGAAGTTTGAAGGTTCTCTCCCCGCGTTTATCGCCGCCTTTACCCGGCGGCAGGATCTCTCCGATGATGAGCTCGACGAGGTGCAGCAGATGATCGACCGTATCCGAAAGGGGGAGAGATCGTGAGCGAGCTGTTTCTGGAGATCGTCAACCGGAGCATAGCCGCAAGCTGGATCGTGATCGCGGTTCTGATATTGCGGTTCTGCCTGAAAAAAGCGCCAAAATGGGTGAATGTTCTGCTCTGGGGCATTGTCGCCGTCCGGTTGATCTTCCCGTTTTCCATCGAGAGTGCGCTGAGTCTTATACCGAGCACGGAAACAGTCAGCCCGAGCATTATGATGGAGACGGCGCCTTCCGTTCAAACGGGCGTTCCCGCCCTCGATCAGGTCATCAACCCGGTCATTGACCATTCGCTTTCGCCCGCGCCGGGCGCGAGCGCCAATCCGCTGCAGATATGGATCTCGGTCATGGCGGCGGTCTGGCTCGCCGGAGCCGCCGCGCTTCTCCTTTATTCCGCCATAAGCTATTGGCGTCTGCGCCGCAGAGTCCGCGAAGCCGTGATTTTGCGGGATAATATCTATCAGAGCGAAAATGCCGGCTCTCCGTTCGTACTGGGGATCATCCGGCCAAAGATCTATCTCCCGTATCATATGGACAAACGCGAGATGGATCATGTGATCGCCCACGAGCAGACACACATCCGCCGCAGGGATCACTGGTGGAAGCCGCTCGGTTTTCTGCTGCTGACGGTCCACTGGTTCAATCCGCTGCTATGGCTCAGCTATATTCTGCTGAGCCGGGATATAGAGCTTGCCTGCGATGAAAAGGTCATCCGGGAAATGGGCAGCGAGCAGCGAGCCGATTATACGCAGGCGCTCGTATCTTGCAGCGTCAGCCGCCGCAGCATCGCGGCGTGTCCCCTCGCTTTCGGCGAGGTGGGCATAAAGGAGCGGGTGAAGTCCGTGATGAACTATAAGAAGCCCGCATTCTGGATCGTTCTGGCGTCTGTGGTTGTCTGCGCTGTGGCCGCCGTCTGCTTTCTGACGGATCCGAAAACAGAGCGGAGCTCGCCCAGCGTCGGTGATAATGTGTCCGGTTTAGGACCGGCGCAAACGGAAAAGTGGTTCGACTACCTGGAAAACCCCGAGGAAATGAACTGGGACGAACGTCTGGAGATCGCTCTCCCGGAATATCCGGGCGTGACGTTCCGCTGGTATCCGGAGAAGATGGAGGCTGTGACGGAAAACGAGATCACACCGCTTTATACCGGTATGCCGATCTGGAACACGTATTTCTGCGACCTTACCGGCGATGGGCTTCCCGAGCTGTGTTCCACGATCACCTTCGGCTCCGGTATCATCGATAGCCGCGTCATCGTTTACGACTACGCGAACGGTGCGAGTTACACGCTGGAAGACCGGGGAAAATATGACTACTCCCTCCGGCTGGATGGATCGGACGGCAGTCTGTGTGTCGTTCAAAGGGCGCATGACAGCGGTGATATTGCTGCCGTCGGCGAGCTGTTTTTCAGCGACAGCGGCTTACACTTACAGGTTATCAAAACAAACTTTGAAACGCATAAATTCACATCGGTGACGATCCGCAACGACGGAGAGGACACTCTGCATATTACGATTGGCTCTGATGAAACAGCTCTTCCCACGGGTGAGGAGACGACCCTGACCTATGCGGCCTTTGAGGTGAGAACGATCCGGCTATCGTCTTTCGGAGAGCTGAGCTATACAGTCGCATACGATTGACGCGCGGAGGTTCTGCCGTCGTATCAAAATGCAATCAGAAACGAAAACCGCCGCGAATTTTCCTCCTATATGGAGCAGGAAATTCGCAGCGGTTTTTTAGCGAAAGAGCAGCAAAATTATTTGCTTTCTCCGGCGCAGGCCGGTTCTTTCTTCTCCGGCTCGGCGGGTTTGGTTTCCACGCCCTCGGTGCTCTCCTTGACGAAGATGATCTTCAGCGTATAGAAAATGAGCTGCAGGTCCCAGAGGAAGGACGCCTTCTGGATATAGTACATATCGAGCAGCGCCTTGTCCGCAAAAGTGGTGTTGTATTTCCCGTAGAGTTGGGCGTAGCCGGTGAGACCGGCCTTGGCCCGCAGGCGGTAGGCGAACTCCGGGTACTCGGCGCAGTATTTCTGATAAAACTCCGGCCGTTCCGGACGAGGGCCGACGAGCGTCATATCGCCGTTGAGAATGTTGAGAAGCTGCGGCAGCTCGTCGATGCGCGTGGCGCGGAGGAACGCCCCCACCTTCGTGATGCGGGAATCGCTCTTCCCTGCCAGTACCGCGCCGGTGGCAGATTCCGCGTTCACGACCATGCTGCGGAACTTGGTAAGGTAAAACGGCTTGCCGTTCAGCGTGAGACGCTTCTGCCGGTAAAATACCGGCCCGCCGTCCTGAATTTTGATGGCAATGGCGACGGCAAGGAAGATCGGGCTGCAAATGATAAGGCCGCATACGGACGCAACGATATCGAGCACACGCTTCGCTGTCAGATAGCCGCGGTCGTAGTTGCCGGTGTGCACGGCGCAGAGCGGCACATCGCTCATGATGACCGTGTCGGCACAGTTTACCATGATGTCCTGCATATCCGGCTTGAGCATGATGGCGATGCCGTGCCAGAAGCAGTCGTCCATGATGCGGCGGCGCAGCTCCTTTTCCATCGGCATCAGCACGACTGTCGTGTAGGAGTGCATGATCTCGCACAGCTCCTCCCACGGCATATCCGCGGAAACGACGCGGTCGATGGAGTAGCGCGTGCGGCGGCGGTCAAACTTGCTGCGGACGTTCTCCTCGGCATCCTTCTCCGGCACGATCAGCAGCGCCAACGCCGGCGGCTCGAGCCGGTCGGCCAGAATGCGGGCGAGAATAAAAATCCCTGTCTCCACGAGGCACTGCAGCAGCAGCGTGAGGATGACGTACTTCGGCGGCAGGAGCATTTTTGCGATCATGCACATGAGGAAATAGGCAATGGTGTCCGTGAAAAAGCTCGAAAGGCCGAACGCGAACACCAGCTCCCGCGTGCGGTATTTCCGTACGCTGAAGCTGCCGTAGATCGTCATGAACAGCACAAGGATCGCGAAATAGACAACGAAGAACAGCACATTGCCCCGCAGAAAAAACGTCGCTGACGGGTAATGGTGAACGTATGTATAGAAGAACAGCAGCGCCGGCACGACTGCCAGCGATATTTCCAGCAGCGCGCTGAGCGCTGCCTGCCCGGTATGTCCCGCATGGGAAGTCTTTTTCATTGTATCCGCCCATTCTGTCGAAAGGATATAAAAACGCCCTTATCCGTATATTGTACCAGATAAGGGCATAAAACGCAATATGTATCCCACGCTTCGGCGAGAAAAACGTATAGGACTAGAATACATTTTGGACTATAGCAAAAAAGATTTGAGAGATAGGGTCTCATGAGTTAAAGTTAAGTTGTCACACCAACTTTACCGGAAGGAGACCATATCCCTCATGAGCAAAAGTATAACACAAGACATGGCCTACAAGCAATCCCTAATGAAGTACGCAGAGAAATACGGCGTGAGCCGCGCCAGTCGGAAGTACAACAAGAGCCGGTCGTATATCTACTTCTGGAAGCAGCGCTGGGACGGAAGTGCGGCGTCCCTTGCCTGCCGATCCAGACGCCCGCACAGCCATCCAAACCAGCACACAGAAGATGAGCTGAAACTCATCCTCGATATGCGCCGCAGAAATCCAACGCTGGGCATGATCGAGCTCTGGCACCGTCTGCGGCAGCGGGGCTATACCCGCCGTCCGGAAAGCCCGTTCCGTGTTATGCGCAGACAGGGACTGTTCCCTGTGAAAAAGCAGAAAAAGAAGGAAAAATAAAGCCTTATGAGCAGATGACCCATCCCGGAGAGCGCGTTCAGGTAGATGTGAAGGTTGTGTCTCAGAAGTGCATCGCAGATCCGGAGCTTCGTTTGTTCCAATATACCGCCATCGATGAGTTCACGCGCCTGCGCTTTCTCGCCGCCTATCCGGAGCAGTCTGCCTACTCCTCGGCGGACTTTCTCCGCAAGCTGACGGTGTGGTATGCCCGCCGCGGCATTAATGTGGAGTGTGTCCAGACGGACAACGGCTTTGAGTTTACCAACCGCTTTTCCAACAGCAAACGAGATTTACCGACGCTGTTTGAAAAGACGGCTGCCGAACTGGGCATTCGGCACAAACTCATTCGCCCATATACGCCACGGCATAACGGCAAGGTTGAGCGCAGCCACCGTGAGGACCAGAAGCGTTTCTGTTCCTGTCACGACTTCTATTCTCTGGACGATTTTGCAAAGCAGCTCTCTGTCCACAACCGCCGTTCTAACAACTTTTCCATGAGACCGCTCCGTTGGCTTTCTCCTATCAAGTTCGCTGTCCAATATGTTTGACAAACCTACACATTTCCGTTCAGCCGAGCAGACTCCGCTCAATAGCTTATTATTTAATAAAACGCATAGTCCACATGGCCCTGCGCATGAACCACATTGTTCTGCTGCGCCAGAAATTCCTCGGACAGCGGATACTCCACACCGTCGATGATCTTGGAATACTGCCGTCCGCCAAGCTCGCCCATATAGAACACACCCAGCAGATCGCGCATTTCGTAATACCGCTCGTGGAACCGCCAGCCGAACGCCGTGGCGTCGTTTTTCTCGCGGACAAGCACGATCTCCGTATTGGGCAGCGCCTCGCGCAGCTCCTGCTCCGTTCCCTCCGGGATCATCCAATAGCTGATCCAGAGTCTTTCCAACTGCGTCATCTGCTTGAATACGGCGAGGTTCGTTTCCGGGTCGGTATAGTAGCAGAAGCAGACGTTAAGGTCCAGAAGATTCTTGCAGTTGAGAAGCGGCGTAAGATCCTTGGCGAGGCCCAGAACCATTTCAAAGTAGATCAGGTTTTCCAGCGTACCTACCGGCGTAATATCCTGCGACCAACAGTCCGCCAGCAGAAGGTATTTGAGCTGTGGCATCTCGCTCAGCGCCGACATGTCCTGGAACGTGATCCGGTGGCCGAAATCGGCGCAGAGCATGTCCCGGCAGTACTTGAACCGGTGCAGAGATTCCGGCGTCAGGATGCCGTAAAAGTCGAAGCTGGCGATAAAGCCCGTAGCGTCCGTGCGGACATCGTAGTGTTGCTCGTCGATGTGCAGCGTCCACACAAAACGCACGTTCTCATATTTCTTATTCAGCGCGTCCATTTTCTCATCGGAAAAGCCGCAGTCAGACATATCGACCTTTTCAAGCCTGTGCATCACGGGAAGGATGCTCTCCACCGGTTCAGTGGATTCCATCTCGATGCCGGTAAAGTCAAGAAGTGTGTCCTCGGTGCTGATCGGCACGCCGTAAAGCTCGAACGTGAATGCAAAATCGACCGCCGGGTATTTCTCGCAGACCGGCGTCATCTGTTCGACCGTCACGCCGGTGCCGGTGAGATCGACGCGCGTGAGCTTCGGCAGCGAGGCGAGCTTTTCCGAAAGCTCCGCAACATCCGCTTCGGAAAATGTGCGTCCGGCAAAGCTCAGCTCCGCGATATCGCTCGGGTAAGTATCGCCGAGGATCGCCACGGGCCAGACGAATGTGATATTGGGAAACTCGGCACGCAGCGCACCCTTTTCTGTCTCGCTCCACGGGCACGCGGGGAACGACACGGTCTGCGCCGCCGGAAGATACCGCAGCGCCTCGCGCAGCGCGTCCGGTGTGATGGAGATATCGTCCACGGCGATCTCCGTGGCGCTGTCAAGATACTCCGTGCTGCCGAGCGGCACCTGCCACTCCAGTTTGAGCGCCGGGTACTTCTCCCGCAGGGCGAGAAGAGCGTCGTAGCACGCGCAGCCTCGCGCATCGGCAGAGCGCAGCGCCGTGAAGTAGTCAAAAAGCGGCAGCTCGGAAACGGTGAAGTCCGTCAGCGTGATGCTTTCAGCATCCGATGGATACCGGCTCGCGCCGATGGGGATGCTCCAGCGCACCGAAAGCGCCGGATACGCCGCGCGGACGGCATCAAAGCGCTCCGGAGAAACGTCCGCCGCCGTAAGATCGAGCTCCGCGAGCGCGGGGAAAAACGCCAGACGGGCGACGTCCTCCTCCGTGAGCGACGTGAGCACGATAGCCGTGCTCTCGCAGTCGATCACCGCGCCGCCGATGGGAACGTCCCAGTATATTTTGCAGTCCGGCAGCTGCTCGCGCAGACGAAGATACCTTTCCTCCGAAATGCTCTTGCCGCGCAGGTCGATCTGCGCGCTGTCTCGGCGGTGGAGGCCGCCGGCGTAAACATACACCGAGTTCAGCCACACCAGCGCCGCCGCAATGATGAGAACGGCGATCACCGGGATCAGTATCCACAGCTTTTTCCCGCCGCGGCGGGTCCCGGCGCGGCCGGTATCGGTATGCTTGGACATATGGGGGTTCCTCCCATGTGTATAAAATTCCTTTTATATTTTATCTTGTAAAGCGTGGAATGTCAATGCGCTTCTCCCCTTCTGCGCGGGCGTGCCGATTGACTTTCCCGCCGATGCTCCGTATAATGAAAGCGCCGAAAGGGGTGTTTTTCATGCGCCACGCATGGCTTATCATTACGCACGGAAACTTTGAAATTCTTGAAAAGCAGCTGCGCTTTCTCGACAGCGAAAACGCCGATTTTTTCATCCATGTGGACGCACGGGTCAAGGATTTTGACTTTGCACATGTCCGCTCGATCCCCCGAAAATCGCGTGTTACGTTCCTTGACCGCAAGCCGATCTCCTGGGGGCATTTTTCTCAGGTCGACTGCGAGCTGCGTCTGCTGTGCGCCGCCGTTCCGGGCGGGTACGACTATTACCATCTTCTCTCCGGCGTGGATGTGCCGGTCAAAACACGGCAATACATCGAAAAATACTTTTCCTCCGTGCAACCCGGAACAAACTTTGTTCATTTCCAGCACAAAGAGATCATCCGCGATCACCGTGACCGCGTGAAATTCTATTACCCGCTCCAGCGGTGGAATCTGCAAAACCGCATCATACGCCTTGCGCTGCGCCGCACGGGAGAGCTTCTGCAGCGTCCGTTTGTCGACCGGACAAAAAAAGACCCGGAGGGCTATGTGTTCCAAAAGGGCGCCAATTGGTTCAGCATCACGCACGCGCTCGCGGCGTATGTCCTATCGCAGGAGGATTGGCTGCGTGAGCGATACCGCAGCACCTTCTGCGCCGACGAGATCTTTTTGCAGACGCTCGTCGTCAACTCTCCGTTCCGGGATACGCTTCCCTCCGACTACTTCGGCGACGACCACAAAACCTGCCTGCGCTATATTGACTGGCAGCGCGGCAAGCCGTACTCCTTCCGCAACGAGGATTACAGCGAGCTTATCGCCACGCCGCCGGAGTACCTTTTCGCCCGCAAATTTGACTACCGCACAAATGCCGAGGTCGTAGACCGGCTGTTTGCGCGTTTCGGAGAGGAGGCTTCCGATTGAGACACGCATGGCTCATTCTCACACACGGGAATTTTGAGATCCTCGAAAAGCAGCTGCGCTTTCTCGACAGCGAAAACGCCGATTTTTATATTCATGCAGACGCCAAGGCGGCGTTCGATCCCGAGCGTTTTCGTGCCGTGCCCAAAAAGTCGCGTGTCACGTTCGTACCGCGCCACCGCATTTCGTGGGGCCATTTTGCCATGGTCGAGGCGGAGCTGGAGCTTCTCCGCGCCGCTGTGCCGGGCGGGTATGACTACTACCATCTTCTCTCCGGCGTGGACGTGCCGGTCAAAACGCGCGCGTACATTGAAAACTATTTTACCCGTGCGCCCGGGAGAAACTATGTAAGCTTTCTCTCGCCGGAGATTTCCCGCACCGATCTCTACCGCGTCCGGTTTTACTACCCCCTGCAGCGCTATAACATCCGAAAACCCGCCGTGCGCCGGACGCTGCGCAATCTCTCCGCCGCGCTGCAGCTCGGCTTCGGCGTAGACCGGACGCGGCGGCGGCCGGACGGCTTCGTTTTCCAGAAGGGCGCGCAGTGGTTCAGCATCACGCACGCGCTCGCACAGTATCTGCTCGAAAAAGAGAGCGAGATCCGTGAGTTTTTCTCCGATACCTACTGTCCGGACGAAATGTTCGTCCAGACGGTGATCGTAAACTCCCCCTTCCGTGATACGCTGCCGGAGCACGCGTTTGAGAACGACTACGCGAGCTGTCTTCGGTACATCGACTGGCAGCGCGGCAATCCCTACACATTCACGGACGGCGACCTCGACGAGCTTCTCGCCGCACCGGAAACGGCGCTCTTCGCGCGGAAGTTTGATTACCGCACGAGCCCCGGCGTCGTTGACGCGCTCTTTGACCGTTTCGGATAATTTTCTCTCCGGCGCACGGATGTTTTTCCGTGCGCCGTTTTTTGTTCTTGCAGATGGGCGGCATATATGGTATTCTGTATCTATATGGTGTATATGCCAAGCCGCGCATATACTTTGTGCGAAGCCGCAATCTGTCCGTAGCTTTAGAGAGAGGGAATGATATGAAAAAACGTCTGTTCAGCCTGCTTCTTGTACTTACGCTCTGCTTCACGCTGCTGCCGTATTCCGCTGCGGCGGAGGGCGGAGAAGAAACGATGGTCACCGTCACGTTCGATATGGGCGGCCACGGCGGCGCGGCTCCGGCAAGCGTCACCGTGCCGAAGGGCAGCAAGATCACCGCGCCCGAATCCCCGGTGCCGGGCTGCGAGGACGGCAAATACTACTTCGTCCATTGGACGGCGCACCCCCTTTCCGACGCCTCCTCGGACGCATGGAATTTTGCCAAAGACACCGTGGAGAGCAGCATGACGCTGCGCGCCGTGTGGTACCAGTATGCCGATATGCACGAAAAGGTCTCTCTCCGCGGCAAGCCTTATGCCGGCGCCCTTGTGGAGTACCGCGACAGGGCCGGCAGCGTCGTATATACGCTGAAGGCCTCCGGCACCGACGGGAACTGCACCGATTACGTCTGTGAGCGCACGAAGCCGGGTGAGTACGACCTCTACATCGACGGGAAATACATCCGTCCCGTGACTGTCAACCGCGGCGCGGCCGGTTATTCGACGACCACAAGGCTTTTTTACGTCACCTTCAGCGCCAACGGGCAGGAATTCACGCCGGAGACTCGTCCCGCCGACGTGCTGTGCTTTACCTCCGGTCTCTTCCACGACGATTCCGTAAGCATGCCGAAACTGACACCCAAGGCCGTGGACAGCGCTTACACGTTCTCCGGCTGGACAGTCGGGCCGGAGGCGGATTCCGATCCGTTTGATTTTGCCAATAAGGTCTACGGCGATACCGTGGTCTACGCGCAGTGGGAAAAGGCCGCGGATGAGGATTCCGTTCTCGTCACCGCCATCAGATCGAGCATCATCGGCGAAAAATACGCCAAAAAGGGACAGGATTACTCCGCAAGACTCGTCCCGGACGAGGGCTATGAGCTGCCCTACCACGCGGCGATGGGGAGCTACACCTCCTATACCTATGTGACCATCGGTGATGAGGTGCTCAACTCGGCAAACTACACGCTCAACTGCGCCACCGGCGAGATCACGATCCCCGGAAAATATGTCACGGGCGATATCCGCATCAAGACCATTCCCCGCATCCACCCGTATACCGTGACGTTCGATCCCAACGGCGGTACCGGCACGCAGACGCCGATGCTGGTTTTCCCGCACAGGGACGGTTATGACTATGAAAAGTCATCCGCAACGCCCTATGCCTACTTCCGTGCGCCGGAGTGTACCTTTACGCCGCCGGACGGCAAGGTCTTTGCCGAATGGAGCGGCGGTGAGAAGATCGCCTCCAGCCTGAGAGTCCCCTGCAGCGCCGCGCCATCGCCGATGGCGTATGGTTTTCCCGCATTCACGACC
>ERZ773148.978-NODE-978-length-24294-cov-3.928916_pt1 | contig 24294 bp, 16 predicted proteins | sample MGYA00580846_ERZ773148 | MGnify/ENA primary metagenome ERZ773148 (study PRJEB29015, sample SAMEA2737879) | human gut metagenome | biome: human gut; feature: human-associated habitat; material: faeces | place: China | collected 2012 ... | reverse complement strand
GCATTCAGCATTGGCTGCCATATCCAGCGTATCCAGAATTGCCAGGATCTGGTTGACCGCGTGGGAAACACCATCGTTGAACTTTTGGTCAGCTTCGCGGGCGGAACGCTTGCGGTAATTGTCATACTCTGCAGCGGTGCGCAGCATCTGGTCTTTCAGCTTTGCGTTGGCCTGCTCGGCGGCTTCCAGCTTTGCCTTTACGGCTTCCAGCTCTTTGGATTTTTTGCCGAACCAGTCTTTCTTTTCGGTCTTTTCTGCAGCGGGTTCAGCTTCCTGCTTATCAGATTCTGCCGCGGGCGCTTTTGTTTCAGCAGCGGCCTGTTCCTGTTCAGTTTCAGGCTGCTTCTTTGTTTCTTCGCTCATGTCTGCTCCTCCTTTTTACCGGACATTGACTGCCCTAACTTAATTGCAAAATAATTCAAAACGGGGATCAAGTGTTCGTACTCCATGCGGTTGGAGCCGATCACCGCCACCGTGCCTGATCGGCCAGTTTGAGGAGTTTTTCGCGTTCGGATTCCAGCAGACGCGTGACCGGGATACCCGTCCACTTGGCCACGATTTCGGCCACGTCGTCGGGGCCCACTTCTTCCCGCAAGAGGCGCTGGCCTTCAGAGCTGCCGGCCTTGGAGGCTTCGGCCAGCTTTTTTTGCAGCTCAAGGAGCTTGGAGTATTTGAGCTCTGCGGCCTTGTTGAGGTCGTAGGCGCGTTCGGCCTGTTCGATGGCCAGCTTGGTCTGTTCGATTTCGCCTTTGATTTCGCGCACGGTGTTGATGGAGCCTTTTTCGCTCTCCCACTGTTTGCGCATGGCGGCTTGCTGGGTACGCAGGTCGGCCAGTTCGTTTTCCAGGCGTTGCAGGCGGTCCTGGGAGGCGGCGTCGGTTTCGCGGCGCAGGGCTTCGCGCTCGATTTCGAGCTGCATGACCTTGCGGTTCACCTCGTCCAGTTCGGCAGGCAGGGAGTCGATTTCGGTGCGGATGAGGGCAGCGGCCTCGTCAATAAGGTCAATGGCCTTGTCCGGCAGCTGGCGGTCCGTGATGTAGCGGTGGGAGAGCACCACGGCTTCCACGATGGCCGAGTCGCTGATGCGCACGCCGTGGTGGACTTCAAAGCGCTCTTTGAGACCGCGCAGGATGGAGATGGCGTCTTCCACCGTGGGTTCGTCCACCATGACGGGCTGGAAGCGGCGCTCCAGGGCCGGGTCTTTTTCGATGTACTTGCGGTACTCGTCCACAGTGGTGGCGCCGATGCAGTGCAGCTCGCCGCGGGCCAGCATGGGCTTGAGCAGGTTGCCCGCGTCCATGGCGCCTTCGGTTTTGCCCGCGCCCACAATGGTGTGCAGCTCATCAATAAAGAGGATGATCTGGCCTTCGCTTTTTTCCACTTCGTTGAGCACGGCCTTGAGGCGCTCTTCAAATTCGCCGCGGTACTTGGCCCCGGCGATGAGCGAACCCATATCCAGGGCAAAGAGCTTGTGGCCCTTGAGGCCTTCGGGCACGTCGCCCTTGACGATGCGGAAGGCCAGACCCTCCACAATGGCGGTCTTGCCCACACCGGCCTCGCCGATGAGCACAGGGTTGTTTTTGGTGCGGCGGGAGAGGATGCGCACCACCCGGCGGATTTCGGCGTCACGGCCGATGACGGGGTCCATCTTGCCCTGGCGCGCGGCCTCCACCAGGTCGCGCGCGTATTTGGAAAGGGCTTCGAAGGTGTCTTCGGGGTTGGCGCTGGTCACGCGCGCGCCGCCGCGCAGTTCTTCCATGGCGGCCACAAAGGCGGCACGGGTGAGCTTGTATTCCTTAAAAACCTCGCCCAGAGGCGAAGCAGGGGCAACGTCGGTAAGCGCGGCAAAAAGGTGGTCCACGCTGACGTATTCGTCCTTCATGCGTTTGGCTTCATTCTGGGCGTCGCCCAGCACCTTGGCCAGGCGCTGGGTGATCATGATCTTGGTGGGGTCCATGCCGCCGCCGGAAACCGCGGGCCGCTTGCGCAGCGCGCCTTCCAGGCCCACGGCCAGGGCCTTGGGCTGCACGCCCATCTGCTCCAGAATGCGGGGCACGATGCCGTTTTCCTGCCGCACCAAGGCCAGGGCCAGGTGTTCGGCGTCAGTTTCCTGATGGCCCATGCCGGCGGCAAGGGTCTGTGCTTCGCTGACGGCTTCGCGGGCTTTGTCGGTAAACTTGTTGATGTCCATAACATTCCTCCACACGCTGTACGCCCCCAAGGGGGCGCCGCGGTCTTCCGGCTTTTTTACGCAGGGGCCGGAGCCGCCTCCCTGTTATTCCTCAAACTTCTGCAGGCTGCGCACGCTGCGTTCCAGAGCGTCGATGCGCTCCAGCAGGTCCACAATAATAGTACCGCCCAGCACGGGCAGTTCAAAATCGCAGCAGATGCGCTCCAGCTTGCGCACGCGGTAAATGTCCGCATCGCGGAAAAAGTACTGCCGGGCGGCGCTGGTGCGCGTTTCAATCCAGCCCAGGCTGAGCAGTTCTTCCAGGCGTTCCGGCGCGATGCCGGTGGCCTCTACAAATTCTTCCCAGGCCATGACCGCAGAAGGGACAGGCCAGGACGGCTTTTTTGGCGTCATGCTCATGATGTTACCCTCCACCCGGCCGTCAGGCCCGCGCCTTGAAGGTCGAGGTCTCCGCCAGCTTTTGCCAGAGTTCGCGCTCCGCGTCGCTCAGGGCAGTTGGGGCCTTGATCATGACTCTGGCCAGCAGGTCGCCCCGTTGGCCGGCCGCGCCGAGGCCCTTGCCGCGCAGACGGAACTTGCGCCCGGAACTGGAGCCTGCGGGAATCTGCATTTCCACCGCGCCTTCCAGGGTAGGCACCTGCACGCGCGCGCCCAGGGCCGCTTCCCACGGGGCCAGGGCCACATCGCACTGCAGGGTTGTGCCGTCCACCTTGAAGGTGTTGTGGGGCAGATAGCGCACCCGTAAAAAAAGGTCGCCGGGCGTGCCGCCGGGGGCGGGGTCGCCCTGGCCGGCCAGGCGCAGCTTGGCCCCTTCGCGGATGCCCGCAGGCACGTTGACCTCCAGGGTCTTGGGGCCCTGGGCCATCTGCAGGGTGACCGTGCGCGGCCCGCCGCGCATGACCTCCTCCAGGCTCAGGGGCAACTCGGCCTCCACGTCGCGGCCCCGGCGTTGCCGCGCGGAAAAGCCGCCAAAGGGGTCCGGGCCGAAGCCGCCTGCCTGGCGTCCTCCGCCAAACTGGCTGCGCGCGCCGCCGCCGAAGAGGGTCTCAAAAAAGTCCGAAAAGCCCGAACCGTCAAAGTTTTTGCCGTTGAAGGTAAAGTGCACGTTTTCAAAGCCCGGTTCGCCCTGAAACTGCTGCCCGTGCTGCCAGTTGGGGCCCAGCTGGTCGTAGAGCTTCCGTTTTTCCGGATCTTTCAGCACTTCGTAGGCTTCGTTGATTTCCTTAAATTTTTCTTCGGCCTGCTTGTCGCCGGGGTTGAGGTCCGGGTGGTATTTGCGGGCCAGCTTTTTGTAGGCCCGGGAAATGTCCTCGGCCTTGGATCCCCGCTCTACGCCCAGAAGTTTGTAATAATCCTTGTACGATACTGCCATGCTTGCGCTCCCCCGTACGGGTCTGACAAGGCCGCCCCGGTGTGTAGACCCGGAACGGCGCGTCTGGGAAAAGAGTAAGGCCGCGGCCGGTGGCGTCAAGGGGAAAAGCGCGGCAAGCGGGCGAAAGCGGAAAAGGGGAAAAGCGGGAAGGGGGCGGCTGACGCAAAATTCCGGGAGCATAAACGTTTTTGCGGGGGAAGGGCGTTTGTTGCAACGTCCTTCCCCCGCAAAAGTATTTTTTTATTGTAGCGAGACGGCGGTGTTAGTCGCCGCAGAAGTGGCCTGTTTCGCGTTTAATGCCCAGAGCCACTTTCCAGAGTAGGGAAAGGACCAGGGCGCCGATGGCGTAGACGCCCAGAGCCACGGCGATTTCTTTGGCCGTGGGCATGTAGGGGGTGACGGCTTCAAACATGTTGGGGGTGAAGCCGCCCACCAGCAGACCCAGGCCCTTGTCGATCCAGGACGCCAGCACCAGCATGATCAGGGCGATGGGCATGAGGGTGGGGTGGGTGCGCCACTGCGGCGGGATGAGGATGACCAGGCAGCCGAAGGCCATAATGACCGCGGCCCACATCCAGTAGCTCACCCAGGGCAGGTGCCCGTCATGGCCGGAGAAGAGGTAGCGGATGGGCTCGGCGTGGCCGGGAATGCCGCTGTAGAAGGAGGTGAAAAGCTCCAGCAGGTAGAAGAACACGTTGACGCACATGGCGTAGACGATGATGGTGGCCAGGGTTTTGGTGGCCTCTTTGCCGGGCTCGAAGCCGGTGAGCTTGCGCAGCACCAGCATGAGCAGCAGCAGGATGGCGGGGCCGGAGCAGAAGGCCGAGGAAAGGAAGCGCGCGGCCATAATGGCCGTGAGCCAGTAGTGGCGGCCGGGGATGCCCGCGTAGAGGAAGGCCGTGACCGTATGGATGGAGAAGGCCCAGAGGATGGAGAGGTAGATGAGGGGCTTGATCCACTTGGGCGGATCAATCTCATGGCGCTCGGCCTCCAGGGTCACCCAGCCGATGGTGATGTTCAGCAGCAGGTAGCCGATGAGCACCAGCATGTCGTAGAACATGACGGAGTTGGGCGTGGGGTGGATCATGACGTTAAGCATGCGCTGGGGCTGGCCCAGGTCCACCACGATGAAAAGGGCGCACATGCACACGGCGGCCACGGCCATGAACTCGCCGAAGATGATCATGCGCTTGAATTTCTTGTAGTGGTGGAAGTAGGCGGGCAGCACCAGCATGACGGCCGAGGCCGCCACGCCCACAAAGTAGGTGAACTGCGAGATGTAGAGGCCCCACGAAACGTCGCGGCTCATGCCCGTGACGGAGAGGCCGTTTTTAAGCTGATCAAGGTAGACAAGGCCGCAGCCCGCGATGACGCAGAGCAGAAAGAGCAGCCACACGTAGTAGGTCTTGGGACCGTCGAGCAATTTTTCAAGCATGGCCTGTTCCCCCTAGATAAGGTAGTAGACGCCGGGCTGCGTGCCCAGGTTGGGCTTGCGGCGGATACTGTAGTTGTTGGCCAGGGCCTGACGCACCGACGAATTGGGGTCTTCCAGGTCGCCGAACAGGATTTTGCCCTTGGCGGCTTCCACGCAGGCGGGCATCTGGCCCACGGCCAGGCGCTCAGCGCAGAAGGTGCACTTTTCCACCACGCCGATCATGCGGGTGGGGAAGGCGGGGTTGGGCACCGGGTCGGGCAGGAATTTGCGCGGGTCTTTGAAGTTGAAAGAGCGCGCGCCAAAGGGACAGCCCGCCATGCAGAAGCGGCAGCCGATGCAGCGGTGGTAGTCCATGGCCACGATGCCGTCTTCCATCTTGTAGGTGGCCTGGGTGGGGCAGACCCGCACGCAAGGCGGATTGCTGCAATGGTTGCAGAGCAAGGGATAGCTGGCGGTAGCCCGTTTGGTGTCCAGGTGGGCGTTCATTTCATCGGGGAAGGTGTGCTCAAAAGAATCGAGCCAGAACCACTTGATATCCTGATTGTCGGGAATGTGCGGCACGTTGTGCGCCTTGTGGCAGGCCTCGATCAGGGGTTCATAGTCCTGAGGGCCGGCAAACTGCCGCGTGTCAATGACCATGGCCCAGCGTTTGGCGTGCAGGGCGTGGTCGGCGCGTTCATAGCGGCCGGGGGCCACCTGGGCCAGAGCATTGCCGGCCAGAGCGTCCAGAGCCGCCACCCCGCTGCTCAGGGCAAAGGCAGAAAGCCCCGCCACTTTCAGAAAGCTTCTTCTGCTCTTGTTCATTACTTGCTCCCCTGAGGAATGATGTGGCAGGTCCAGCAGTAAGGATCAACGCTGTTGGCCACGTGGCACTTTTCGCAGAATTCCTTGTAGTTGTTGTGGCACTTTAAACAGGTGTTCTGCAGGCTGATGGTCCATTTTTTGCCGTTGGTTGCCACATAAACGCGGTTTTCCTTGCGCAGGGCCTCGTCGCGCCATTCGTTGAGCAGGCGCATGTGCTGGTCGCGCATGAAGGCGGTGCTTTCAATGCACTCTTTTTCATTCTTGGGCAACACAATGCCGGTGCTGGAATATTTGCTGCCCAGCATGCTGACCCAGAAAGGGGAGGTGAACAGGACCACGAAGATGATGATCCCCACAATGACAGCTTTGGCGTTGTACATTTATTGGCCCTCCCCCTGCGTCTCAGGCGCGTCGTCCTCGTCCTCCGCCACATTGGGCAGGTCTTCCTGGCGCAAGTCCATGGTGCGCTTGTGCTCGCCCTTCATGATCAGGGCGTTGGCCACCAGCTCGTGCAGGCCGCTTACGGAGACGCCGGGCGCCCAGTAGTTGGCCAGGGGGGGCAGGGTGGCGCGGTCAATGGCGCACACGCAGGCCATGTGGTTGACGCCGTACTTCTGCTGCACATAGCGCAGGGCGTTGCCGCGCGGCATGCCGGAGCGCATGCGCAGTTCCATAATTTCTTCGGTGTTCAGGCCCGAACCCGCGCCGCAGCAGAAGGTCTGCTCGCGGATGGTGTTTTCGGGCATTTCCACAAAGTTGTTGCACACGGCCTTGAGCACGTAGCGGGGCTCTTCCAGCAGGCCCATGGCCCTGGCCGGGTTGCACGAATCGTGGAAGGTGGTGATGAGGTGGTCGTTGCGGCTGGGGTCCAGCTTGAGCTTGTTGTGGTGGATAAGGTCGGCCGTGAATTCGGCAATATGGACCATCTTGGTGGAAGCCGCGTTTTTGAACACCGTGCCGGTAATGGGCGAAACGGGCACCTCCATGCTGGCGGGGGCCGGGCCGTTGTAGGTGTCCATATACTGATTGATCACGCGCCACATATGGCCGCACTCGCCGCCCAGAATCCACTTGGAGCCCAGGCGCTCGGCCTCGGCGTACATCTTGGCGTTGAGCTTTTTGGCCATGTTGAAGGTGGTGAAAGAACCGAAGTTGCCGCCTTCAGAGGCATAGGTGGACAGGGTGTAGTCCAGGTCCAGCTCATGGAAGAGCATGAGGTAGCCCATGAAGGTGTAGATGCCGGGGTCGGCAAAAACGTCGCCGGAGGGCGTAATGAAAAGGATTTCGTGGCCCTTTTCGTTGAAGGGAGTCTTGGGCCGGATGCCGCAGACGGTTTCGCAGTCGTCGGCCAGCATTTCCACGATTTCCACAAAGGAGTGGGGCTGAATGCCCAAGTGGTTGCCGGTAAAACTGCAGTTTTTCACCGGGTCCATGATCCAGTGAATGCCCAGGCCCACTTCGTGCAGCAGTTCGCGCACGATGGCGGTGATTTCCGCCGTGTCGATGCCGTAGGGGCAGAACAGGGAGCAGCGGCGGCATTCCGTACACTGGTAGGCGTAGTAGAAAAGCTCTTTCACTACGCTTTTGTCCCAGCCGCGCGCGCCCACCTTCTTGCCCAGCAGTTTGCCGAGCATGGTGTAGTCGCGCCGGTAAAGGGAGCGCAAAAGCTCCGCGCGCAGCACGGGCATGTTTTTGGGGTCATTGGTACCGAGGAAAAAGTGGCACTTGTCCGCACAGGCCCCGCAGCGCACGCAGATATCCATAAAGAGTTTGAGCGAGCGGTGTTTTTCGAGGCGTTCGGCAAAGGCGTCGCACAGAATCTGCTCCCAGTCCTCGGGCAGGTTCCAGTCCTCGGCGGACGGATCCCAGTCGTGGGGGTGCGGCATGTGCAGCAGTTCCATAGTCTCTTTTTTTGCCGGGTAGCAGTAACTGCCCGGCGTAAATTCGGGCTTGACGTCAAGCCATTGGGCGTCCGGAAAGGCCGGACGGCTGGCGACAAGCATTTGCGGCGTAGGTAATTTGGCCATGATGAAGACTCCTTACTCGGCGGCCTTGTCGGGTTGCTTTTCCAGCGGCAGCCCGGCCTCGGCCATGGCGTCGCGATAGGTATCCTCGTACTCGGCGTAGGTGAAGAATTGCTTGGGCGGATTCCAGGGGTTGATGTGCCGCACCCGGCGCGAATTGTTGGCCAGGTTGCGCGTGGGGCTGAAAAACACGCCCGGCATGTGCGCCAGCTTGGAGAAGGGGAAGTAGATCAGCAGCACGCAGACCAGAGTAAGGTGGGTAAAGAACAGGGCATTGATGCCCGCAGTGGTCACGGGCGTAAAGTGCGTGAGGCCCATGATGAAAATCTTGACCTGGGCGATCTCGGTCTTATCAAAGTAGCGCAGGCAGATGCCCGTGCCCACGATGCCCATGAGCAGCCAGAGGGGAAAGTAGTCGTTGAAAAGCGAAAGGTAGCGCAGCCGTTCGTTGAACACGCGGCGCGCCAGCAAGAAGAGCAGGGCCGCCAGCACCAGGCCGCCGGTCATGAAAAAGCGCGGCGAACCCACCTGCATGATGCCGTCGATGCTCTCCAGAAAGCGGATACAGGACGGCACGGGGTCCATAAAAAAGCGAAAATGCCGGATGAAAATGAGCAGAAAACAGTAATGGAACAGCAGGGCGAAGGCCCAGAGCCACTTGGAAGAATAGTAGATGGTGCGCGGGCCTTTGTTGGCGGGGTCAAACTCGCGCACTTCGGCATAGGTGTTGCGGAACAAAGACCGAAAAAGAAAGACTTCAAAAAACATGCGCTTGACCACGCCCCAGGTGGTGCTGGGACAGTCGATCTTGTTTTGTTTGATGAAGTCCAGCGACTGCTCCTGCCCGCCCGTGGTGGGGATGCAGAAGGGCACGGGCGATTTGGCCCAGTAGACCATGCGCCAGACCATGCCGCCGATGAACACGACCACCGCCACATAGGGCAGCGCCACGCCGAACAGGCCCGCCAGCCCGATGGCCGACCCCGCCCAGGCGACGGCTCCTATGAGCAGCACCAGCAGTAATGAATTGAACATTCCCTACCTCACTTCCACTAGAGCATTTTGGCGCCGGAAAAGAGCTTCCGGCGCTTTTTGAGCAGCAGGCCCGGAGCGGCCTCTCACTGCCTGCCGAATCCCGCGCCGTCCTGTCGTGCCCCGGGCGCGGCAGGCCTTTCCCTGGTGCGGGCAGCCCCTTGAAACACCCAAAGGTTTGCGCAGCCGGAAAACGCGGATTTCGGCCGCAGCCGCGCCGCTTGGGCATGCGCCGCCTATGCGGCCGCAACGCGGATCAGGGTTGCACTGCGCAGGGGGGGTCAGCGCGCGTTCGCCGGGCCGTCCGGCGAGCCGCTCTCCAGCTTTTGCGCCCAGCGCGCCAACTGGGCGTACTGGTTGCGTATTTCCGTAATGCGCGATTGCGCCAGAATCTCCCGGTCTTCCATATACATATCAAAGGCCAGGAGGGTCAGGGTATCCACGCGCGATTCGGTCTCCAGATATTCCGCCAAAAGGCCTTCCGCCTGCAGGGCGGGCATGACCTGCGCGCGCAGGATGGGCTTCAGCGCGCTGAAGACCCCCAAACCCTGGCTTGGCGTGAATTTTTGCACAGCCCGCAGCTTGATGAAGCGGTCCAGCGCCTTGCGGACCTGCTCCACAGCTACATGTTCGCCGGTAACGGCGTCGTAAAGGGCTGCGGCGGCCTCCTTGGTCATGTGGGCCACAGGGTTGCCGAAGGGGTCGTGCTTGGTACGCAGAAACCCTGTCGTTTCAAACGGATAGGTGTTGAACACGGTCTCCGTCCACAAAGCCGTCACGGCATCCTTATGCTGACGAAAAACGTCGATTGCTTTCATGCCACCCCTTCAGAGCCTTGCGGCCAAGGCTCTCTCATATAAATGGGAAGCGCAAAGTGCGTCAAGCCCCTTGTCGTGTTTGGCACAAGTCTGGGGCGGTGGAGAAAACGTGTGCCTCCCCCAGCGTTGTCGTGGCCGGGGCAGTGCGCTGCTCCCCCGTCCCTGAAGCCGTTTCAATGTGACGCAGGGCTACGGGCAAGGCACAGGCCCGGAGCACTGCCCCGCTATCTGGGGGGTCGGGGCCAGCTCTGCGGGCAGGGCCGGGTCCGTTGTGGGGACAAAGCCGTTCTGGCCTTGCGGTGCGGCGGACGACAAGGGCGGGCTTTGCCCCTGATTTCGTGCCGCGTTCCCTCCCTGCCGGGTCAGCATGCTGGGCAGGCCGTGGTATTCAAAGAAAGGCACAGCCTGGCCGCCGGAAAGAAAAATGTGCGCCTTGTTGCGCAACAGACGGAAGCGCAGCCAGAAGTGGTCGGGCCACCAGGCCGCCAGCCCCGTGGGCGGCTGGGCTTGCTGCGCGCCTTCCAGGGCCTGCGCCATGCTTTGGCCCTGGTCCAGGAGCTCCATCATGCGGGCCGTCTTGTATACGTCAGCCTCGTTTTCCGCCACGGGGTAGAAGGCTACGTCCACATGGCCGGAAAGGACGCGGATGCCCTCGCGGCAGCTGGGGCAGGACGGGGAAAAGAACATGTGGACCGTGGCTTCCTCGCCGTTGTCGGTCAGGGGCCAGACCTGCGCCAGACTGCGGGCCACTGCGCCTATATTGACGATAAACAGCACCAGCCAGACCGCCAGCAGCACCGAGCGCCCCGGCCGTGAAGCGCGGTTGCGCGTCGCCATCGCCTGCCTGAAACCCAGGTAGAGCAAGGCAAAAAATACGGCGGCTACCAGACAGCTTACGCAGGGGGCGGTGAAGGCCATGAGGGCGAGCAGAAACACATCGCCCAGCAGGGCGAGCCCGGCCAGGGCGCGACCGGCTGCGGCCTGCCCCAGCAAGGCCAGCCCCGCCAAGGCGGCGAAGACGCCTGCGCCCAGCCACCACAGAGGGATGCCGGCGATGGCGCTGTCCTGATACAAGGAACAGCCCGCCGTAACGCAGATGCTGACTTCGTTGCCCAGAGCGCTCCAGGCGCTGAAGGCCGTGGCCAGCAGGGCAAGACACAAGGGACCAATGAGAATTTCGTGGGGGCGGTTCATGACCTACCTGTGGCTGGAAATGTGGACTGCGGACGCGCCGGGATGACGGATGTCCCTCTCCCTATAGGCTGTTTTGTGCCTTGCGTAAAGATGGGCGCACCAAGGCCGCCGTCACGGCGGGAACCACTTCGGTTATAGTTGGCCGGATGCGCCTTGTCCCAGCTGCGGCGACCCAATGTCGTAACTCTCACTGCTTTGGCCGACGCTTTACAGTACGGCTTCCACTCTGGCGCGCGCTGCCAGCGCGGGGCTGCTCAGGCTGCTCACGGCGTCTAGAAGAAACATGCGGAAGCTACCCGGTCCGCCTTTATCGGGGGCAGATTGCGCCGCAGCTATTTCGCCGGCTACGCCCATAATTGTCATGGCGCAGAGGCAGGCCTCCGGGGCTTTGTCCGGGGCGGCGCCCAGACAACAGCCCGTGACGGCGGCGGCCATGCATCCCGCGCCGGTGATGCCCGTCAGGCGCGCGTTGCCGTTGCGTACGGCCCAGACCGCAGTGGGGCAGGCCACCAGGTCGATGGGGCCGTCTTTTTCAAAATACTTTCTGTATTCTGGGGCCGCTTGCCACCACCACAGCGCCCGTGCGGGCGCTCAGGCCGGCGGCCATGCGGGCGCTGGCCGTCAGGTTGGCTTCTGTAACCAGGGTATCGTCCCCGGCGTCCACGCCCCTGGCGGCCACGGCACTGCCGGCCAGAAAGCGAATTTCCGCGCTGTTGCCCTTGATGGCCGCAAAACGGACCTCGCCCAGCAGGCGGGCCAGGGCGTTGTTGCGCAAATCCGAAGCGCCGGCGCCTACGGGGTCCAGCACCACGGGTTTGCCCAGGGCGTTGGCCCGCTTGCCGGCGGCCAGCATGGCCGGCACGGTGTGCCGGTTGAGGGTGCCGATATTGATGACAAGGGCCGCGCTTATGGCCACGATCTGCTCCACTTCGTCGGGATCGTCGGCCATGATGGGCGAACCGCCCAAGGCCAGGATCATATTGGCGCAGTCGTTGACCGTCACATAGTTGGTGATGCTGTGCACCACGGGCGTCGTGCGGCGCGCGGCGTCCAGAATCTGCGCAAAACCGTTCATGCTGTTCTCCTCCCGGGCCATCGACGCAGGGTGCTGGCATGCTCTTCCGGCGACTGTGGCGCTCAAGATAGCGCCGCGCCGCTGGTTTGCCAAGGCTGCGCGGCAGTCGCGCGCAGATCAGGGCTTGATGTAGGCAAAGCCTTTGCGCTGCAGGCGCACAATTTCCACCAAGCCGGCAGGCACCACCTGGCAGCCGGGCCAGAGGTCGTCCGGGGTAAGGTTGTTGTCGGCCAGGGCGTTGGCGCAGAGTCGGATGTGCAGGCCCTTGGCCTGCAGGGGGGCGGCCAGAGCCGCGCCGCCGGCGTTGTGCAGCACAAACTGGCGCACCCCGGGACCGTTGACCACCAGCACCAGCTGGAAAATCTGGTCCGGCAGGGCCTTCAGATAATTGAAGGCGTTTTTGAGCGTCAGGCGCAGGGCGGCGGGGTCGTCGGCGTCCATATGCAGACAGAGGTCATAGTTCATTGTGGATACTCCCTGGGCTTGGGGGTTCGGAACGGTGAACAGCCTTCCCGAAAAGGGGTTCCGCACCCCTCTTGTCGTGGTACCAGAGCGGCGCGGCCTTGCCAAGTGGCCTGGCTGCAGTAGAGTTGCGAATGTTTCTTGCTTACAGGCAAAGAGCTGCGTATAGTAATCGCATGAGTTTGTGCCGCAGCGATCATAGGTTCTGTGCCCTCCTGCCGCGCCGCCGCTGCTGTGGTGGTTTGTCGGCGCGGGCGCGGCGGACCTGGGCTTTGCTGTGGCTTTTGCTCTGGCCGGTGCTGGGCGGCTGCGGCCTGCTTGCCGCCAAGGACGCCGCGCCGTCCGATCCCGCGGCTGCCGGAGCGGGGCAGTCCGGTGGGGACGCGGCCAAGGACGAAGCCGCCTGGGAGGGCGAGCCCATCCCCTATAAGGTCAGGATTGTGGTGCGGGAGCCCGTTGACAAGGAAGCTGGGGGGCTGGCCGACAAAATGCGCGGCCTGAGCCAGCTGGAGCAACTCGTCAAAGAGCCGCCGGACAGTCTGTTGGCCCTGGAGCGGCGCGCCCGTCTGGATGTGGACACGGCGGGGCAGCTCCTGCAGTCCCAATGCTATTACGAGGGCACGGCCGCCTTCAGTCTGGACCAGGAAGCCAGGCCCGTGACGGTGACCCTGTCCCTGCAGCCCGGGCCGCGCTACACGCTGGGCGCGGCGGACGTGATCTATGAGCCGGAACCCGTGCTGCCCGAGGCTTTTCGTAACCGCGTGCGTGAAACGGGCTTCTGGGGGTGGGAGACGGAGCCCGTGCCGCCGCCCAAATTTCCCCGCACCCTGCCCGGCGTCCTGGTGGGGGAGCCGGTGACGGCTTCAGACATGCTGGCGGCGGTGGAGGCCCTGCCCCAGAGGCTGCAAAAGCGGGGCTACCCCCTGGCCGCAGTGGCGGACGCTCATTACAGCCTGGACAGGGAAAAACGGCAGCTGCTGGCGCGCATTGTGATCCGCACCGGGCCCCCTGCACTCATGGGCGGGGTGACGGTGCGCGGCAATGAGGACGTCAGCGCGGCCTATGTGCAGCGTCTGGCCCCCTGGCAGCCGGGGGAAGACCCCTGGAACGCGGATAAGGTGGAAGACTACGCCAACCAACTGCGCGCCTTGGGCATTTTTCGCACAGTGGAGGCCCGACCGCAGACAGCGGCCCTTGCCGCCGGTGCGGATGGCGGGGCGCGGTCCGGAGCCGACGGCCTGGCCGTGCTGCCCGTGGAAGTGGAGGTGGCCGAGGCCCCCTTCCGCTCCGTGGGCGGCAGTGCCCGCTATGATACAGATACGGGCCTGGGCGTGGAAGGCTTCTGGCAGCACCGCAATCTCTTCGGCAACGGCGAAAAGCTCACTCTTACCGCGCCCATAGCCACCGAAACCCAAGGCCTTAAAGCGGCTTTCGAGAAGCCTGCTTTTTTTGGCCGGGAGCAGCGCCTGCTGGGTTCGGCCTCGGCCCTGCGCGAAAACACCCAGGCTTACGAAAAGATCGCCGGCAACGCCGGGGCGGATGTGGAGCGCCGTCTTTCCCGGCACTGGTGGGGCAGTCTGGGGCTGGGCGGCGAGAGCGGTTCCATCAAGGATAATGAGCGCGACGCCCAGGGCTACGGTTTTTTTGGCCCGCGCGCAGGCCTGCGGCGCGATTCGCGCAACAATATCCTCAATCCTACGCGCGGTTCGGAACTTTTTGTCAAGTTCCGGCCGTACACAGGCTTTTATGAGGAATCTTTCAACGCCCTGGGCGGCAGCGTGGGCGGCAGCGCTTATTATGCGCCTTTTCGCACGGCTAAGGGGCGGCCGGACGATGTTCTGGTTCTGGCGGGCCGGGTGGAGGCCGGGGGCCTTGCGGGCGCGGATCTGCGCACCATCCCCGCCAGCCTGCGCTACTATTCGGGCGGAGCGGGGTCTGTGCGGGGCTACGCCTACCAGTCGCTGGGCCCGCGCGACAGCGGGGGCGACCCCCTGGGCGGCCGCTCCTACCAGGTGGTCAACCTGGAGGCCCGCTTTAAAGTGGCGGAAAACGTCGGCCTGGTGCCCTTTCTGGACGGCGGCATGGTCTACAGGGACGAACTGCCGCGCATTTTGGGCGACATGAACTGGGGCACGGGTCTGGGCCTGCGCTACTACACGCCCATAGGCCCCCTGCGCCTGGACGTGGGCGTGCCCCTGCAGCCTGTTGACGGCGACCCGCCCGTACAGGTCTACATAAGTATAGGACAGTCTTTCTGATGGCGGCTCCCACTCCTCCCCGCTTTCCGGACGCCAGCCCCGACGTCCGTCCCCCGCAGCCGTCGGCTCCCGTCGGCCCACCGGCTTCCGGCCCGGCCCGGCCCCCTGTCCGGCCCCGCGCCTGGTGGCGGATCTGGCGCGTCCTGTGGCGTGCGCTGGCGGGCCTGGTGCTGCTGCTCGCCCTGGTTGCGGTCGGCGCGGTGCTGGCCCTGCGCAGCCCTGCGGTGCAGGGCTGGCTGGTGGAACGGATCAATGCCGCCCTGGACCGGCCTGTCACCCTGGACGCCGGTTCTGTTCCGCCGCCCGGCGCGCCTGCGGAAGCGCCCGCCGCGCCGGAAGGTCTGCGCGTGCGCATCACCAGTCTTGCGGGCCCGCTGCCCTTCGGCGCACAGCTGGGGCTGGAGCTGTACGACGGCCAGGGCCTCTGGCTGCGGGTGCCCAGCGTGCGCTTTGTCTGGGACTGGCAGGCCCTGCCGGGGGCTTTGCGCATTGCGGAACTGCGCGTGCAGAATGCGACATTGCTGCGGCGGCCACAGCTGCCGCCCGGCCCGCCGCCGGAGCCCACGCCTCCGCTCACTGAAGCGGGCTTGCGGCAGTTGTTGGGGCAAGCGGTGCGGGCAGCGGCGCAATTGCCCGGCTGGCTGCCCCAGGTGCGCCTGGAGGAAGTGGCCCTGGAAAACGCGCGTCTGCCCGCTGACCTGCTGGGCGCAAGCCTGCCGCCCGCGCCCGGGCCGTCTGCATCGGCGCTGTCCGGGCCGGAGAACAGTTCATTGGAGCAAGGGGCGGCTGCAAAGAGCCCGTCGGCGAAGGTTGCGCCCGAAAAACTGACGTCCGAAAACAACGCGGCAGCACAGGCCACACCCGTCGGCGACGGGGCGGCCCTTGCAAATCCGGCCCCGGCCGCGCCGCAGACTTTACGCGTGGATCTGACACTGCAGGCGCAGGCGGGGACGGCAGGCGCGCACCTGCGCGCCATGGCCACGCTGGCCCCAACCACGGGCGCGGCCTTCTTTTTGAGCGGCGCCGTCTGCGCCGCCGCGTCACTGCAGGCGGAAGCGGCTTTGACCCCGGTCCGGCAGGGGGGGCGCGCGTCCCTCAAGGCCACGGCCTCCCTTACGGCCGCCCTGACCCCGGCACCCGCCGGAACCGCGTCGCAGGCCGCCGGCCTGCCCGCCGCTGTGCTGGCCCAAGGCGCGGCCCTGACCTTGGGCCTGGAGGGCGGGCTCACCGCACCTGAGGACGCGGGTCCGGCCACAGGGCTTTCCGCCGGGCTTACAGCGTTGCGCCTGACTGCGGGGCCGCTGCAGGTGGACGGCCACGCCGTCTGGACCAGCCCGACCACAGGTTCCTGGCTGAGCGGCCCTCTGGATCTGGCCTTGGGCGTGGGCCTGACCCCGCCTGCCGCGGCAACTCCGGCGACCACAACCACGCAGGCAGCATCCGCTCCAGCTTCGGGCGAGGCGTCCGCCGTTGCCGCCGCGCAGGGCGTCGCCTCACCCCTGGATATGCTGGGCGCGCCCCTGCGCCTGGACCTGACCGCCCAGGGGCCGCTGGCAGCGCCCCGCACCCTGCTCACGCTGGACTGTGCAAATGTGCGCGCCGGGGGCCACAGCCTGACAGGCACAACCCTGCGGCTTGCGGCCGAGCCCCTGCGCTGGACAGCGCTGCTGCCGACGCCGGCCGACGTCGCGGCTCCCGCCGAAAGTGCGCAGGTCAGCGCCTCCGGTAGTACGGCGGCCGCAGTTTTGCAACCTGTCTCCGCGGCCGGGGAGCGGGGCAACGGACCGGATGAGCCCGATGCCGCGCCCGTTGTTGCGCCCGTCGCGACCGGGGCTTCTTCGTCGGCCGCCGCTCCGGAGCTGACCGTGACTCTGGACCTTGCCGGCGCGCTGGACGGGCGGGCACTCAAAACCCATGCCGTGCTTTTTGCTGCGCGCGCGGGCACGGACCTGCGTGCGGGGCTGCGTGAACTTTCCAGCCTGACGGCGGGTGTGGCGGCTACGGGCGCTGTGTGTGCCGTACTGCCGCAGGGCAGCCCCTACCCCGCGCTGGACGGGGAGCTGAGCGTGCGCGTGGCCGACTGGCAGGCCCTTGCCGCTCTGCTGCCCGGCGCACGCCTTTCCGGCGAGGCGGCCCTTTCCCTGCAGCTGCGTTCCCAGGCCGCTACTTCCTCCGGTTCTTCCACGGATGCGTTCCGCCCCCCGGCGGCGCAGCCGTCTGCGGCCACAGCGGTGGCGCAGGCCGTTCCACCGTCTCCCGCCCCGCAGCCTTCAGGGCTGCAGACGTCCTCCTTGCCGTCGACGTCCACCGCGCCCGTCGCCCCCGTGCCCGCAGTGCAGGAGGTGACGTTGGGCTGGCGCGTGCCGCGTCTTGTCTACACGGCGGCGGGGGCGGAGCCTTTGCAGGTGCGTGGGCTTGCGGGCACGGTGCGGCTGGCGGACCTCTGGGGCAAGGCCCTGGCCGAGGCCAGCCTGGACCTGACGGAGTTGCGGCAGGCCGCCTTGCAGCTGGGGGCGCATCTGCGCGCCCAGGGTTCACTGCACGGCCCCCTCAACGCCGAACTGCGGACCAGCGGCTTTGTGGTCGCGCATACGGCCTTGCGCTGGCAGCCCGGCAGCGTTGTGGTGGACCGCCTGGAGGCCCGCCTGGAGAAGAAAAAGCTGGGCTTCACGGCGGCTCCCGGTTTGCAGCTGCGCTATGGCGAGGACGGCTTCGGCCTGGAGGGCCTGGACTTGCGGCTCAGCCCTTCGGGGCGGCTGCGGGCGCAGGGCAGCAAGGACGCAACGGGGATGACGGCGCGGCTCTCTTTGGAAAATCTGGATTTGACCCCCTGGCGAACCCTGGCGGAGGCCGTGCCCGAAGGCGTGGTGGCGGCGCAGGTCCAGTTCAGCGGCAAGGCCGCTGCCCCTGGCGGCGACCTGCGCCTGGAGGTGCGGGATCTGCGGCTGCCCAACAGCCCGCTCAAGCCCCTGCATTTGACCCTTACAGGCAAGATAGAGCGCGGCGGTGGGGATGCCCTGGCCCTGCGTCTGCTGTTGGACCCGGAAAGCGTGCGGGCTCTGGGCGGCAGCGTTTGTCGGTTGGAGGCGCGTTTGCCTCTGCGGTTTGGGCCGGACGGTCTGCCTACGCCAGATATGCACGGCCCCCTGAGAGGGGTGGTGCGTTGGAAGGGGGCGGTGGGGCCGCTTTGGAGCCTGGTGCCCGTGGCGGACCAGCGCCTGGGCGGACAGCTGGATCTTTCTCTGGATTTGGGCGGCAGTCCGGCAGCCCCGGCGGTCAAGGGTTTTGTGCAGATGGACGGCGGCCGCTACGAAAATGTGCAGCTGGGCGCGCAACTGCAGGACATCAACCTGCGGGTGGATCTGGAACAGCAAGGCATGAAGCCGGGCAAGGCCCGTCTGCGTCTGGCCGCGGCCGACGGCCTTGGCGGCAGCCTGCGGGTCACGGGCCAGGCCGGCCTGGACGGTGCGGGCCTGGATATTGTGACGGTTCTGGACCGGCTGCGGCCTTTGCGGCGGCGCGACGTGCGCGTGGACCTTTCTGGCCGAGTCGCGGTAACGGGCACGGCTGCGGCCCCGGAAGTGCGCGGTGAAGTGCGCGTGAATCAGGGCGAAGTCTGGCTGAACAAGCTGGCGGTAACGGGCACGGTGACCACCTTGCCCCTCAGCGAGGCTCCGGCCCCGGCGGCGGCCAAATCCGCCGCATCTCCGCCTTCAACCAAGGGCGCGCCACCGGCCAAAGCCACAGAGCCCGCCGGTCTGCTGGACCTGCGCCTGGTCATGCCCGGCCGGTTTTCCGTGGAAGGGTACGGGCTGAAGAGCGTCTGGCGGGCTGACATGCATGTGGGCGGTACGCCCGCCGCGCCCATCATTGACGGTCAGGTGGAGGCGGCCAGAGGCAGCCTGGACTTCATGGGCAAAAATTTCAAGTTGTCGCGCGGCCGGGTGGGCTTTGCCGGCGGTTCGCCCGGCAACCCCATGCTGGATCTGCTGCTGAGCAATGAAACGCCGGAGCTTACGGCCTACATTGCCCTCACTGGCACCGCGCGCAAACTGCAGCTGGCGCTGCGTAGCGAGCCGGAAATGCCCAGGGACGAGATCCTGGCCCAGATTTTGTTTGGCAAGAGCACCAGTGAACTGGGGCGGCTGGAAAACCTGCGCCTGGCCGCAGCCGTGGCCCAGTTGGCCGGTTTTGGCAGCGGCGGCGGGGGCAGCTTTTCAGATTTGGGTCGCAAGACGCTGGGCGTGGATGTGCTGCGCCTTAATACGGACAGCGGGCGGAGCACGTCCGGCGGGTCCGGCGAGAACAGTGAGGATATGACCGCCGGCGCTTCTGTGGAAATGGGCAAATACCTTACAGAAGAGCTTTATGTGGGCGTACAGCAGGGCATGAAGCAGGGCAGTACCGCCTTCATCATCCAATGGGAGCTGACCTCGCGCGCCAACCTGGAGTTGCGCACGGAAGAGGGCGGCACCTGGGGCGGCTTTCGCTGGAAGTACAATTACTGAGCGCGTTGCCCGCGCGGTTCGGGGCTTTTCAACTTTGAAAGGCCTTGGCGGTTGTGTAAGCAGGCGCCCGTCACGCAGGTTAAGCGCAATGTCTTTGTGTCGTTAAGCGCTAACGAGCGTGTCGTAAACTTTGAGAAGACAATTCCCAAGGGTGCGCTGCTCTAGAGCCGTTAGCGAATGAAATGAGCTAACGGCTCTGCAAGGATTTTCTTGAAAATCCTTGCCACGAAATGCGAGAAGGCAGGCTTTTGCCTGCCGTAAGCGAGCATTTCAAGTGTTAAATGCTCTAGGGGCCGGGTGGGGCCGAAGAGCTGACTATACAGCAGTTGCGGCCCTGGTCCTTGGCCTCATACATAGCCCTGTCCGCCCGGTCTACCCACTGTTCAAGACTTTCGTGGGGGGCGCGTACGGCCACGCCGATGCTGACGGTCATGGTCAGGCCCTTGGGCATGGGTTCGGCTTCCACGGCCAGGCGGATGCGTTCGGCCGCGTTGTGGGCCGCCTCCAGGGGCATGTCCGGCATGAGGACGACAAACTCTTCACCGCCGTAGCGGGCCAGCACGTCGGATTTGCGCAGGTTTTGCATCACCACATGGGTGGTCCGCTGCAGCACCGCGTCGCCTACGGCGTGGCCGTGCTGGTCATTGACGGCCTTGAAGCCGTCCAGGTCAAAAAAGAGCATGGCCAGGGGGCGGCCGCTCCGTTCCGTCAAGGCTATTTCTTTGCGAGCCTCGGCATACAGGTACAGCCTGTTGTGCGTCTTGGTCAGATAGTCGTGGGTGCTGAGGAATCTGATTTCCTGTTCCCTGCGTTTGCGTTCTTCAATATTGCGGCTGACGCCCACCGCTTCCACGTCCCCTTCCTGATTGATCAGATATTTGACTTTGTATTCTACCCACACGGCGCTGCCGTCCACGCGATACTGCTGAATTTCACTCTGTGAAACGGGTTCTGTAGTGGGGTTTTCCCGCAACTTGCGCACGGCATTCTGCATATTGCGTTTAATGTTGTCCAGATACTGCGGCAGTACAATATTATGAAGAGGCATGGTGAGCAGAGTTTCGGCCTCCTGCCCGGTGAGCTGCTTGAGGCCTGGGCTTGCATAGAGAAATCGTCTCTTGCTGACATTGTACATCCAGATGAAGTCCACGGTATTTTCGGTAATAAAGCGGAATTTTTTTTCGCTTTCGTCCAGGGCCTGGAGGAGCTTTTCCAGCCTCTGGTTTTTTTCGTGGATTTCAGACACCCTTTTGGCGTTCTGATTGAGCAGGTTCTGCATTTTGAGATTGCCCTCAATGAGGGCGCGCATTCGTTCAATAAGTTCAGTGACTTCTTGCGAAAAGTGGTGTTCTTTGCTGTCCAGCAGGCAAATGGTGCCAAAGGGCGTGCCGTCCGGGTAGCGCACGGGAAAGCCCAGGTAGGCCACCATGTGGCGAGCCAGGTCGGGATTATGGTCCCATTGGGGGGATTGCAGCGCGTCCGGAACCTGCAAAGCCTGCTGCGACCGGATGACGTGCTCGCAGTAGAGCCCGGAGTCGGGCAGGCTGGTCGTTTCGCCCGCCCGGTAGGGATTGCCCTTGGTGCGGCTGGAAACCAGCACGGTGAGGGTGTTGTCCCGCAGACCCATGATGAGGCCCACGGGCACCTTGGCGATATGGGCAATGAGGTCGACGATCCTCTGCCATTCCGGCAAAAGCTCTGTGGACAAAGTCTGGTTCATGGCGCGGTTCCTGCAAGCCGGGTGTGTAAAACGTTTGAACTGAGAATGATAGCTAGGAAGTATTCGACCCGTCAAGACCGAAGCGCCGCACGGAGGAGCGGAACGGGCGGATGCGCGTCAAGGCGAGTCATGGAGCAGATTACCTTTGAGAATATGTCTTCTCAAAGTTTACGGCACGCTCATTCCGGCGCTTACCCGCGCAAAGACATTGCGCTGCTGTCCTCATCCGCAGCGCCCGCGTCACAACAGCTGCAGCTGCGTTTGTGCCTCTATGGCGGGCGTCTGCTTCCGCAACCGCCAGGGCATTGCAGCGCTGCAATGCCCTGGATGTGCCGGCTGCCTTAGAGCGCTGCGGTCAGATGGGCAGCCGCATAACGCAGTACATGTCGTTGCGGTAGCGATTGTCGCGTTTGTATTCGCGGTAGCCGCGCGAACGCGCACAGCCCATGGCGTAGAGCACGCCCGCCTGCGATTCGAGATAGGAACGGCTTTCGCCTTCGTCCAGGGTCAGCCATTCCTTGTGGAGGCGATAGGCCGCGCCCGGAGGCAGGTCCGGCAGAGAAGAGGCGATGACGGTGCCCCCGGCATCCACAAACAGGCCCGCAGCGCCCTTGCGCACCACGCCTTGCGCGTCTTTGGGCAGGGTTTCCTGCAGCATGCCGCCAAACTGGGGCAGGGCGTCGAACACAATGCCTATGCCGCCCACGGGCCTGCCCCCCTGCAGAGGAAAGACCGGCGCGCTGTAGATGTAGGTCGGCTGCGGCTCGCCTGCAGGATGGTAGAGATCGGTGGGCCGAAAGGCGGAAACGGCGTAGTCTTCCGGGTGGTCCAGGCTCAGGGTTCGGCGTGCGTAGTCTTCGGCCACCTGGCTGCCGTAGCGGAAGCGTTCCGCCTCCTGCGAACAGGCCAAGATGTTCCCTTGGGCGTTGTAGAGAAACAGGTTGGCATAGACCGTGTAGTAGCTGTTGATGTAGGCGAGGATGCCTTCCAGTTGCCGCAGATCCTGCGGGTCCAGGGCGGGCTTGGCCAGAGCGGCGCGGAAGTCGCGGGTCAGGGCCCACCAGCGGCAGTCGTTGGCGCGCTCGTAAAGGTTGCGGTCCATGATTTCCACGGTGATGGAGGCCAGAAAGGCCGCGTCGCGCAGGCGCGAGGCCGTAACCGTATTGAGCAGCCCGTCGGTAAAATAGTGGAATTCGCGTTCCATCTGGCCGCCCATCTGGCGTACGGCGTCCAGAATGGGCGGCAGGGCCTGGGCCGCGCCGCGTTCTTCTTCCTTGGCGTTGGAGCTTTGGCGGGCGGCCATGATCTGCCCATTCTGGGCGGCCAGAGTCAGGTCGCCCAGCACATCCCCGGCCTGTTCTTCAATGCTGATGAGCTGGCTGGAAAATTCGGCTTCGCGCCGCACCAGGGCCGTATCCAGGCCGGTTTCCGCACGGCGGCGGGCAAAGGCGCTGTAGGCCCCGCGCAGCACATGCGCCTGCCAGTGCTGGCCCGTATAACCCTGATAGCCCGCTGAACTTCGGGTTACCGCCAGCCCCGTTTCGTTGCCGAAGCGGGTCACGGCATAGCCGTCCTGGGGCGAAGGGCGGTAGCGGCGGCCCAAGGGGGCCAGGGCCTTGTCGCTGCCGGCAAAGGCTGTGCCCTGGTCGTCCAGCAGCAGAATGACCATGTCGTCGGCAAAGCGGGACAGCCCGGCGAAAAGATCCGCCACCTCGCCGTCCATATCAAAGACCAGGCAAAGCACGCCCAAAGGAGCGCTTTCGCCTTCCGCACGGATGGCGTGGGCGTAGACCAATGCCGCACGGCCGTCCAGAACCAGATCCGTCTGGCCGAAGGCTTCCACATATTCATGCGAGGCCAGGGCCTGGGCGATAAGCGGGTCGCACGAACGGCGTACGGGCCGGCGCGTGTCCAGCTGCACGCGCACATTACCGTTGGGGTCCAGAATGAGAATATCCTGGTACACCGTGTAGTTGGCGCGATAGGCGGCCAGCCGCTCGCGCATGGCTGCCGCGTCCGGCCGGGGATGACAGAGAAAATGGACAATATCCGCGTCGGTGGCCAAAAAACTCACGTCCGCCGTGCGTTCGTAGAGATTACGCTTGATGATGTCAATGGCCACCTGGGCCACGGGGGCCATTTCCCGGATAGCCCTGTCCAAAGATTTTTCGGCCAGCATGGCGGAGAGGTTTTGCCGCAGGGCGGCAAAGGTGTCTCTGGTCTTGAAGATGAAGTCGAACAGGGTGGCCGCAATGGCGTTGCAGTTGATCTTGCCTGTCAGGGCAATCCAGGTCCACTTGCGTTCCAGCTGGGCAAAAACATCCTGGCAGCGCCGGATTTCCGGCATAAGGGGAAGGAGGGTCTTCAGCGAGGTCTGCGTGCGCGTTCCGGCGTCCGACATGGGGAACTCACTTTTTTGCGCGGCCGTAGAGCCGCATGAGGGATTGTCATTTTCAGCGTTGCGTCCGTTTGTCAGCAAAGGCCATGCCAATACGCCGTCGGCGCGGCAGCGGCCTTCGCCGCGTCATGCCCGCGCGTGGGGCTGCAATTATTTTGTACTGAAAAAACAAAATTGTATTGTTTTCGCAGTGGGCTGCGGCCGTGCAGCGTACGGATATAGAAGCCTCTCATCGACCGGGGGAGCCAAAGCATAAGGGGCAACAACGCGATTTGCGCAGATTTTTACTAAATGTCGTCTGCTGCGGCCTGTGTGGCGTCACCCTGGGGGTAATGGCATTGTGATTGCAGCCGAAAAGGAAAAGTGCAAAAAATATCCACGCAAACGTTTTTTTTACGCTGCCGGGTGCGGCCCGGATTTTGCCGACGGCCGTCCTGAAATATGCGCTGGAGAACGCCCATGAAATTGAGCACCAAGCTGGCCTTATCGTTTTGCTGCGTCATCACCGTGCTTCTGGTGCTTTCTGCGGCGGCGTTGCGCAATATTGCCGCCATGAACGAGCGCATCGACGAAATGGACGCCGTCTGGCTGCCCTCGGTCATTGCTATCCAGTCTATGAACGTGGACCTCAATGCCGTGCGGGCCGACCTGGCCTCTATCCTCTCGCAGACCTATGTGGATGAAATCCGCAAGTACGAAAAAAGTCTGGCCGCTTCCCTGGCGGACATCCAGAAGAACTATGCCCTCTATGCCACCCTTATTGATGTGCAGCCGGCGGCTTCGGACAGCCGCGACAAGGCGCTCATGGCCCGCATTGCCGATTTGTCCAAAGAAGAGGACGCCATCCGCGCCAAACTGGTCAAAAATATGCTGGACGGCCGTCGCGGCCCGGCTAACGCCCTGTTCAACAGCAAGTACCGGCCCGTATTCGACGAACTGGGCAAAACCTACGCCCAGGCCGTGGAGCTCAACGTCACGGGCAGCCGCGAAGTGGCGCGGCAGG
>ERZ773148.977-NODE-977-length-24298-cov-4.496803_pt1 | contig 24298 bp, 19 predicted proteins | sample MGYA00580846_ERZ773148 | MGnify/ENA primary metagenome ERZ773148 (study PRJEB29015, sample SAMEA2737879) | human gut metagenome | biome: human gut; feature: human-associated habitat; material: faeces | place: China | collected 2012 ... | reverse complement strand
CATCAGTTCCCGATAAGCTTTTCATTTCACCGAACCGCAGCAACTCGGTATTCAGTCGACTGCGGTCAGGTGGTCTTCAAGCATCCCGTCCGGGCACAGTTCCGTATGAAGAACGAGAGCCGCCAGACCTTCACCATCACGGATGTGCGCACGTCGTGCGGCTGCACCTCAGTCTCCTATCCTTCTCAGGCGATAGCTCCCGGCGACACCTTCTCGGTGAGTGCCGTCTACGATGCCAAGCAGATGGGACATTTCCAGAAGTCCGTGGGTGTCTACACCTCCGCCTCTGAGGAACCCCGCATGCTCACCCTCCGCGGAGTTGTCGTGGACCGTATCGTCAACTTCCGCGGTGAGTATCCTTATACCATCGGCAGCCTTGTGGCCGACAAGAACGACCTGGAGTTTGACAATGTCAACCGCGGCGATATGCCCATGGCCACCATCCACCTGATGAACAACGGCACGGACAATGTGGAGCCGCAGCTCATGCACATGCCGCCCTATCTCAAGGGTGAGGTGCGGCCCTCGCGTATCGCACCGGGACACACGGGAACGGTGACGCTGCAGGTGGACACCTGGAAGCTCCGTGACTTAGGATTGACGCAGACTTCTGTCTTCCTCGGCATGTTCCCCGGCGACGTCGTCTCCCCCGACAAGGAGATATCCCTGAGCGTCATCGTCATGCCTGACTTCGAACGTCTCACCGAGGCTCAGCGTGCCAACGCACCAAAGCTGCAGCTCTCGAAAGGTTCCATAGACATCGGAAGCTTTGGCAGTAAGGAGAAGAAAAAAGACGAGATTGTCATTACCAACATCGGTAAGTCCACGCTCACCATCCGCTCCATGCAGATGCTCACCGTGGGCATGGATGTGTCGCTCAGCGAGCAGAACATCCAGCCCGGGAAGTCGGCGAAGCTGAAGGTGACAGCCATCAAGAGCTTGCTCGGTAAAGCCCGTTCCAAGCCCCGCATCCTGCTCATCACCAACGACCCTGACGACGCCAAGGTGATGATACCATTGAATGTGTCGCTGACAAAATAATTTGTCATGCTGACAGAGGAATAATCAGTAATTCTGACGAAAAAAAGAAATGAATGTAACGATAGAGATTGACGCCGGCAGTGGTTTCTGCTTTGGCGTCACGACAGCCATCAAGAAAGCCGAGGAGGTGCTTGCCGGTGGCGGCACCCTCTACTGTCTCGGCGATATCGTGCACAACGGTATGGAGGTGGAACGGCTCCACAAGCAGGGCCTTATCACCATCGACCACGACGAGTTCCGCCATCTCCATGACGCTACCGTCCTGCTGCGTGCTCACGGTGAGCCCCCCGAGACCTATGCCATCGCCAAGGCTAACAACATTGAGATTATCGATGCCACATGCCCTGTTGTCCTGGCCCTGCAGGGGAGGATACGGCGGAAATATACTGAGATGCCCGTTGCCCAGACTGTCATTTTCGGCAAGCGCGGCCACGCCGAGGTCCTTGGACTCGTGGGACAGACCCATCAGCACGCCATCGTCGTGGAGAACCTCGACGACGTGAAGGCTAAGCTCGACTTCTCACGCGACATCAACCTCTACTCCCAGACGACAAAGAACCTTGACGAATACCGTCGCATCATCGACTATATCAGCTCGCATGTCGCGCCCGGTGTGACCTTTAAGAGCTTCGACACCGTCTGCCGCCAGGTTGCCAACCGCATGCCGCATATCGCGGAGTTTGCCTCCCACCACGACCTCATTCTCTTTGTCAGTGGTCGCAAGAGCAGCAACGGGCATGCACTCTTCACGCGCTGTCAGGAGGTAAACCCCAACAGCCACCTCATAGAGGGTGCCCAGGAGATAGATCCCGCCTGGTTCCAGGGTGTGAAGACGGTAGGCATCTGCGGTGCCACCTCCACGCCGAAATGGCTCATGGAGGAGTGCAGAGACTGGATAGTGAAGCACTAATCCGGAAGTCGCGGACTGATTTACATTTACTACACCTTTTTTGTAGAAACTATACCGATACGTCGTCAATAAAAATAGGTGTAGCGCCATCCAAAGAGTAAAGGAAAATAGTCCTGTGCAGGCTTTAGCTCCTATAGAGCTATGGTGTTGAAGTGATGGGACAGTCTTTGCGAGCAAGCTCGCAGTCTGCCCCATCACTTCAACACCACCCCTAACGGGGTTAAAGCCTGCCCAGGACGAAAATCGCTAACGCGTAAAATTGCCCCTTGGGCATAAAATATTGCGGAGTAGAAAGCGTTTGAACGAAAAACAATTAATAATCCGTAGTCTATGAATAGTTTGTCCATCTCTCGTACCCCCCTTGATGCAAATTTGCGCCAGTCCCTCATTCAATATGTTTATGGTGTAATCGGCTGCATACAATCTGTGCACAGACAACTGGGGCCAGGTATGCCGGAATACATCTATCAGGAAGCTTTGTGCCGGAAATTGGTTAAAGAGAAGTTTGATGTAAGAAAAGAGTTCGAATATCATCCAATCTTCGAGGAAAAACCACTTGAAAGCTATATCAAAATGGACATGGTCGTGATGTTGCCCCGTGGTAATGTTATCATAGAGTGCAAGTCCATCAAGTCTATCACAGACAGGGAGCAGTATCAAACGTTTGGTTATCTCCGGGGTACGCTATTTCCAATAGCCATACTCGTGAACTTCGGTACATGGCCCAAAGCACAGGTTGAGCGGTATTATTACCATGACGGCATCATCAAGGCTTTCTAAACCGTATTGTGGCTGGACCAAAGAAATGCTTTTTGTGGTTAGCTCCAAGAGATGCTATATATTTTATGCCCAAAGGGCAATTTTACGCTTTAGCGATTTTCGTCATTGACAGGCTTTACCCCCGTAGGGGTAGGTCAGAAGTAATGGGGGTAGCCTGCGAGCTTGCTCGCAAAGGCTGCCCCCATTACTTCTGACCCATAGCTCCAATGGGAGCTAAAGCCTGCCAATGACTATTTTCCTTTACTCTTTGGGTGGTGCGGTGCTGCATCTTTGCGGAGTAGCGCTACATCTTATATATATTGCTCCGTAATGGGAAGTAAGGAAAAGTGGAACCTTGCATCCAAGGACCCTAACGCAAACCTTCCCGCTGACTTACATCAATCCATTTGACCTTGGTCAAATGCTTTGATTTCTATCAAAAATATCACTGTTTGCGGCCACAAACTTACAATTTTGTTTGTTGGCAACGATTTTCTCTTTAACTTTGCAAGCGTTAAAAGGATAACCCTAAGGGCCGGGAGCAATCCTCAGGACTTAGGAAAGTAAGAGAGACGGGGCTACGGCTCCGATGTTTAATCTTTAAAAGAGAAAGGATAACATTATGAAAAAGATTGTATTCACTTTAGCTGCACTGATGACAATGACTGTAGCCTTCGCTGAGGGCGAGACATCCACAAAGACCGAGGCCGCCGCTATCGAGGCTAAGTACGACGTCAACGTGAACATGAGCTCTCTGAGCCGTGCCCTGCGTCTGAACACTGACGACGCCCGCACCGTAGCTTTCGTAGAGGGTGAGTTCCGTCGCGACATGCAGAAGGCTGCTACCGCTGACAGCGAGGAGCGCGACAAGCTCGTCAAGAAGGCCATCAACCGCAACCTGGGCAACATGCGTTCTATCCTGGACGCTGACCAGTATCACGTCTATGTCCAGCTGCTGAACGCTACGCTCAACAACCGTGGCATCATCAACAAGTAAACACTGTTTTGTCATAGCATACGCCCCCGGCTCTCACAGGAGAGTCGGGGGCTTTGCTTTATCTTGGCAGCTCCACCCATTTGTCGTCGGCAACGATGAGGCCGTGCTCCTTGGCATAGCCCATGAGCCAGTGAGCCTCCTTGGTGGGGCAGTTGGTCTTGCGCTGCAGAGCGTCGAGGAAGTCTTCGCGCTTCATCATCTTCTCCGGCTGGACGGAGAGGATGTCCTTGACGGTACCGGCAAGCCTCTCGGTGTTATAGTGGTGGCTCTTGTTGTGGTAGCGGTTGAAGGCCACGAGAGCCACGCAGACGACTATGATAACGAGAATCGTGAGAGTTGTTGTAGTCATACGGGTAAGTGTTTTTACGGTTGATGTGCCAAAAATAAGCAAAATAATCGAATCCCGCAACTTTTGTAGCCTCTTTCTTTCTAAAACTTACATTTTTTAAGACGAGAGCATAGTTGTGCCAGTTTGTCACTATCTCCTGCCAATCTGACGAAAGCGGCTATTGGGTACACGTTTTGTCTATAGGGTGGTGGACTTGGGAAACTCCCAGGGCCGTTAGAAACCAACAGAATATAAAAACAGACAAGATATGACATTCGACAAATTTACCATTAAAGCCCAGGAAGCCATCCAGGAAGCCGTCAACACGGCGCAGATGGCTCACCAGCAGGCCATAGAGCCTGTGCACATCCTGCAGGGCATCATGCAGAAAGGACGCGATGTCACCAACTTCGTGTTCCAGAAGCTCGGCGTGAATGCCATGCAGATAGAGAACCTTATCCAACAGGAGCTCAAGCACCTGCCGCGTGTGGAGGGCGGACAGCCCTATTTCTCCAATGACTCGAACAGCGTCTTGGAGAAGGCCGTCGCAGACTCTCAGAAGATGGGCGATGAGTTCGTCTCCGTGGAGCCTATCCTCTTGGCACTCCTGCAGGTCAACAGCACCGTGAGCCGCATCCTCAAGGACGCCGGCTGTACGGAGAGCGAGATGATGAAGGCCATCACGGAGCTGCGTCAGGGTCAGAAGGTGCAGAGCCAGAGTGGTGACGAGAACTACCAGGCCCTCTCCAAATACGCCCGCAACCTCGTCGATGCTGCCCGCCAGGGCAAGCTCGACCCGGTGATAGGCCGTGACGAGGAGATACGCCGTGTGTTGCAGATTCTCTCGCGCCGTACGAAGAACAACCCTATCCTCATCGGTGAGCCGGGTACCGGTAAGACCGCTATCGTGGAGGGACTGGCCGAGCGTATCGTGCGCGGTGACGTGCCGGAGAACCTGAAGAACAAACAGCTCTTCTCCCTCGACATGGGTGCTCTTGTGGCCGGTGCTAAATATAAAGGTGAGTTTGAGGAGCGCCTGAAGGCCGTCATCAAAGAGGTGACGGGTTCCAACGGCAACATCATCCTCTTCATCGATGAGATCCACACCCTTGTGGGTGCCGGTGGTGGTGAGGGCGCCATGGATGCTGCCAACATCCTCAAGCCGGCGCTGGCACGCGGTGAGCTTCGCGCCATCGGTGCCACGACCCTCGACGAGTATCAGAAATACTTTGAGAAGGATAAAGCCTTGGAGCGTCGCTTCCAGACCGTCATGGTCGACGAGCCTGATGAGACCGACGCCATCTCCATCCTGCGTGGTCTGAAAGAGAAATATGAGAACCACCATAAGGTGCGTATTACCGATGACGCCTGTATCGCTGCCGTGAAGCTCTCGGAGCGTTATATCTCCGACCGCTATCTCCCGGATAAGGCCATCGACCTCATGGATGAGGCTGCTGCCAAGCTGCGTATGGAGCGTGACTCTGAGCCTGAGGAGCTCGATGAGATTACGCGTCACCTCAAACAGATAGAGATAGAGCGTGAGGCCATCAAGCGCGAGGGTGACGAGGATAAGATTAAGCTCCTCGACAAGGAGATTGCCGAGTACAAGGAGAAGGAGCATTCCTTCCGTGCTAAATGGGAGGCTGAGAAAGGCTTGGTCAACAAGATTCAGCAGGACAAGCAGGCCATGGAGGACCTGAAGTTTGAGTCGGAGAAGGCTGAGCGTGAAGGCAACTACGCCCGTGTGGCCGAGATTCGTTATGGTAAGCTCAAACAGCTCCAGGACGATATCGACAGCGTACAGGTTCAGCTCCATGCCACCCAGGGTGGCGATGCCATGGTTCGTGAGGAGGTCACTGCCGACGATATCGCCGAGGTGGTGAGCCGCTGGACGGGGATACCTGTGACGAAGATGATGCAGAGCGACCGTGAGAAGCTCCTGCATCTTGAGGACGAGCTTCACAAGCGTGTCGTGGGTCAGGACGAGGCCATCAAGGCTGTCGCTGACGCCGTGCGCCGCTCTCGCGCTGGTCTGCAGGATCCGAAGCGCCCGATAGCGTCGTTCATCTTCCTCGGTACAACGGGTACTGGTAAGACGGAACTGGCAAAGGCACTCGCCGACTACCTCTTCAACGATGAGAACATGATGACGCGTATCGATATGAGCGAGTATCAGGAGAAGTTCTCGGTGACAAGGCTCATCGGTGCACCTCCGGGGTACGTAGGTTATGACGAGGGCGGTCAGCTCACGGAGGCCGTGAGACGGAAACCGTACAGCGTCGTTCTCTTCGATGAGATAGAGAAGGCGCATCCTGATGTCTTCAACATCCTCTTGCAGGTCCTCGACGACGGTCGTCTGACGGACAACAAGGGTCGCACGGTGAACTTCAAGAACACCATCATCATCATGACGTCAAATCTCGGCAGTCAGTATATACAGTCGCGTTTCGCCGATCTCAACGACTACAACCGCGACAGTGTCATCAAGGACACCAAGACGCATGTCATGGATATGCTCAAGAAGACCATCCGTCCGGAGTTCCTCAACCGTATCGACGACATCATCATGTTCCTGCCTCTCACCAAGGTTCAGATTGCCAAGGTGGTGGAGATACAGATGCAGCGCGTGAGGAAGATGCTGGAGCCGCAGGGCTTTGACTTGAAATGGACGCCCGATGCCATCGACTGGCTGGCTCAGGTGGGCTACGACCCGGAGTTTGGTGCCCGTCCTGTCAAACGCGCCATTCAGGACTATGTCCTCAACGACCTCTCCAAGAAGATTCTTGCCGAAGAGGTGTTGCGCGACAAGCCCATCATCATCGATGCCAACGACAAAGGGCTGGTGTTTAAGAACTGATGTTCCTTTAGATAATATGAAGGGCGAGGGAGAATTTTCCCTCGCCCTTTTTTCATGGGGGTTGCTGGGGAAGGTAGGAAACTGGCTATCGGCTTTTCTCCTCAAACTTCTCCAAGAGCCAGCGGTTCTGCTCGTCGATGGTCATGTGGCTGTTGTCGAGGACGAGGGCGTCGTCGGCCTGGCGGAGAGGCGAGACGTCGCGGTGGGTGTCGATATAGTCGCGCTCCTCGACATTCTTCAGGATGGCGTCGTAGTCAGCGGGCTGCCCCTTGCCTTTGAGTTCATCATAGCGGCGCTGGGCGCGGACGGCGGGAGAGGCGGTGACGAAGATCTTCAACTCGGCATCGGGGAAGACGACGGTGCCGATGTCGCGGCCGTCCATGACAATACCTTTGTTGCGGCCCATGGCTTTCTGCTGGGCTACGAGGGCCTCGCGGACGAAGGGGAGGGCGGCGATGGGACTGACATGGGAGCTGACCTCCATGCCGCGAATCTTATCCTCGACGAGCTCGCCGTTGAGGTAGGTGTCGGGACGACCCGTCGTGGCGTTGAACTGGAAGGAGATGGCGATCTCGGGCATGAGAGCATGGAGCTCGCTGGCCTTCACACTGCCGTCAGCATTGAAAAGATTGTGGCGCAGGGCGAAAAGGGTGACGGCGCGGTACATGGCGCCCGTGTCTACGTAAATGTAACCAATGCGGCGGGCAAGGTCCTTGGCCATGGTGCTCTTGCCGCAGGAAGAATAGCCGTCGATGGCTATCGTTATCTGTTTCATTATAATGTGTAATGTGTAATGTATAATGTATAATGTGTAATGTATAATGTATAATGTGTAGTGTATAAATATTAAGAGGCTATAAGTAATAATTAATAACTAATAACTAATAACTATTACAGGCTGTAGGCTATTGTCGCTGTGATGCTGGAGCTTGAGACGTGGTATTTGCCGTAGGCCACGCCGACCTTGAAGCGCTCTAAGGTGAGGCCGGCGCCTAAAGAGAAATTGGCGCCGTGGCTGCTGTCGCCGTCGCTGCTGGAGACCTTCATCTCATCGGCACGACGGAAGTTGTAGCCACCACCTATCCAGAAGCTCTCGCCTAAGAGGATGTCAGCGCCTAAGACAACATGGTTGAAGAACTTATACTGTGGGTGGTTGAGGTCGACGAGGGTGGCATGGACGCGGAAGGGCGTGTTGACAAAACGCTTGGAGACACCGAGTTGGATGTCGAAGGGCAGTTTGCCGTAGGTCTCATCGTAGGCCTTCAGCTCACCACCAAGGTTCTTAAAGACCAGCGACACCGACCACTCGCGGTCCGGGTCGTAGTAGTTGAGGCCCAAGTCCACACCCACGGCGATGGCGTTGTAGTCGCCGATATACGAGGTGATGAACTTTGCCGCTATGCCACCGGCGACTCTGTCGGTGAGAAGGTAGGAGAAATATCCGGCCAAGGCGATGTCCTTTGCCGAGAACTCTCCCGTCTGCACGTTCTGCTCGTCCACTTCCTTCATCTTGCCATAGTCGAGGAGCTGAGCCGACACTGCCCATGTGGCACGGTCGCCAACGGCATGGTCGAAGCTGGCGCTCAGCGCGTTGCTGCCCGACATATAGTTCATATAGTTGAAGTTGATGGTCTTGTCGCTGACCGAGGACAGCAGGGCCGGGTTGTTGAAGATTAAGGCTTCGTCGTCGTCGATGACGGTCACATTGTCGCCACCTAAGGTAGCGGCATGGGCGCTGGCGGGCAGACGGAGGAAGTTGTACTCCGTCTGGCTGTCGTTCTGGGCGCAGCAGGGGAGTGACATCATCATAAGGAGGACGGTAAGGGCCTTTTTCATTTAAATAATTTAATTATTGGGCAAAGTTACTGCTTTTTTGAAGAATAGCTGTAATTTTGTAACCGTGTTTTGACAATATAACGTTGTAGGCACTGTAAAAATTGTAATGATGAATATTAAGAAAAGCGATAATGTCAATTTGGACTTGCACCGTGGTACGGGCTTTCTGCTCGGCCTTGTCATAGCGTTGGCATTGCTTTTCACCGCTTTCGAATACACCTCGCGCCCCAAGGCTGTCGACGAGGACGAGTCAATGCTCGATGATGTCGCCGAGGACCTGGCTATGACCTCTGCCATGGACACCCACGACATGGTCTCTGCCGCACCGGCGCCGGCCTCTAAGGCTGTGACGAACAATGTGAAGGAAGTGGCGCATGTGGAGAGCTCCGACAAGATAGCCCCCATCACCAGCAAGCTTGTCATCGGCCAGGGCGAGGGCGTCACCAAGGACGCCAACGTCGTCGAGGCCCTGCCACAGATCACTGCCCAGAGCCCCGACACCGCTGTGTTGCGCACCGTGGAGCAGATGCCGGAGTTCCCCGGTGGTATCGTCGTATTCATGAAATGGCTCACCAAGAACCTGCGCTATCCCGTTCAGGCACAGCAGCAGAAGATACAGGGCAAGGTCGTGGTGTCGTTCATCATCAACAAGGACGGCTCCATTGCCTCGCCGACCATCGTCTCCTCCGCCGACCCCATGCTCTCGGCCGAGGCCCTGAGAGTGGTGAAGATGATGCCGAGGTGGAAGCCCGGCGTCTCTGGTGGCAAGCCATGCCGCACCATGTTCGCTATCCCTATCAACTTCGTCTTGTAATAAGAAAACTATGTATACCGCAGATGAACTTCTACAGAAGGTCAACACCTTCCTCGATTCCCTTCCTTACGACCGTAAGCCGACGTCGCTCTATGAGCCTATCCGATACGTCCTCTCCATGGGTGGCAAGCGCATACGCCCCGTGCTCATGCTCTTAGCCTACAACCTCTACAAAGACGACCCCGAGCGTATCCTCATGCAGGCCGTGGCTCTGGAGACTTACCACAACTACACCCTTCTCCACGACGACCTCATGGACAATGCCGACCTGCGCCGCGGACATGCCACCGTGCACCGGAAGTGGAACCCCAACCAGGCCATCCTCTCCGGCGACTCCATGCTCGTGCTGGCCTATGAGCGCATGATGCAATGTCCGGCACCCATGCTCTCCACCATCCTTAAAGTCTTCACCGAGACAGCCCTGGAGATTGGCGAGGGACAGCAGCTCGATATGGACTTCGAGAGCCGCACCGATGTCACCGAGAAAGAGTATATCGAGATGATACGTCTCAAGACGAGTGTCCTCCTGGCCTGCGCGCTGAAGATAGGTGCTACCTTGGCCGGAGCCTCTGCCGACGATGCCGACAACCTCTACCGCTTTGGTGAGAAGATAGGACTGGCTTTCCAGCTTCAGGACGATTACCTCGATGTCTATGGCGATCCGAAGGTCTTTGGAAAGGCTATCGGTGGCGACATCACGTCGAACAAGAAGACGTTCATGCTTATCAACGCTTTCAATAAGGCCGATGAGACACAGCGCAAGGAGCTGATGTGGTGGATTACGGCCAAGGACTTCGACCGCAACGAGAAGGTCAGCGCCGTGACGAAACTCTACAACGAGATGGGCATCGACAAGCTGGCCTTGGACAAGATAGCCCACTACTTCGACGAGAGCCTCCACTATCTCGATGCTGTCAAGGTGGACGACAGCCGCAAGGCCATGCTGCGCCAGTATGCCGAGAAGATGATGAACCGCAAGTATTAATGTAGCTGCTGATGTTTGATATCGACGACACTCATTTCATAGACACCCACGCCCATCTCGACGGCGAGGAGTTCCGCGACGACCTGCCTGAGGTCATCGCCCGTGCCCAGGCCGCTGGTGTGGGCGCCATCTTCATTCCCGGCATCGACGCCGCGTCGGTGGAGAGCGTCATGCGCGTCTGCCGCGACTACCGCGGCTACTGCTTCCCGATGATAGGCTTGCAGCCTGAGGAGGTGAGAGCCGACTGGGCCGAGGTCCTGACGATGATGAGGCAGGCCTTCGAGGCTAACAAAGTTGACGGCGACCCGCGCTATATCGCTATTGGAGAGTGCGGCCTCGACTTCTACTGGAGCCGGGAGTATGAGAAGGAACAGCTCCGGGCCTTTGAGAAGCAGGTGGAGTGGTCGGTGGAGACACAGCTCCCGCTGATGATACACTGCCGCAAGGCGCAGAACGAACTCCTGCATATCATGCGGCCTTATGAGAAGGAGCTCCCCGGTGGCGTCTTCCACTGTTTCACCGGCAACACCCATGAGGCAGAGGAATATCTGCGTTTCGACAAGTTCGTCTTGGGCATTGGCGGCGTCTCCACGTTCAAGAGCAGCCATCTCCGGGAGGACCTCCCCGCTGCCGTCCCTTTGTCGCGTATCGTCTTAGAGACCGACAGTCCTTATATGGCGCCCGTCCCTAACCGTGGTCAGCGCAACGAGAGCGCCTTCGTCAAACTCGTGCTGCAAAACCTGGCGAACTGCTTCCATACGACGGAGGACAACGTAGCGAAGATTACGAATGATAATGTCAGACGAGTGTTCGGGCAACGTCAAACAATTGTTAGCCAAACGGCCGACAATTGTTAGCCAAACGGCCGACAATTGTTAGCCAAACGGCTGACAATTGTTAGCCAACCTGCCGCAAGATAGGTTTCAGGGCAGTGCTTGAAGGCTTTCAGTTCGGTGCGCGTTCGCCGTGGTTCGTGTAATCATTAAAGAACTTTAAATTCTGCCTTTATCCTTCCGCCTTTGCCCAAAAAGTGCTAACTTTGCACTCGCGTTTGAAAAATACGGTGTTTAGCCGCATTGACAACGTAGTCAGCCAAACAAGGAGAGATGCTCGAGTGGCTGAAGAGGCACGCCTGGAAAGCGTGTAACCGTCCAAAGCGGTTCCGGGGTTCGAATCCCCGTCTCTCCGCAGATTCGTTATGAGGGAAACCCAATCGGGTTTCCCTCTTTGCGTTATTCTCAAAGATTGTTCAGCTTAGAGAGGATTTTGTCTCGTTTCTGAATTTCGTCATCATTATTCTTGATTTTCTCTTCCTTTTCACTGATTATCTTGTCGAGTATCATAATTTTCGTATCACGGTTCTCAATGGGCGGTACGTAAATATCCTCTTCGTTCATGTCCTGCCTTAGCTCAGCACTTGCCGCTGCTTCAGTAAGTTTATGGACGATATATTCCATATTGTCGTCTCCCTCATAGTATTTTCTGTCTAAAGAAAGAAGGTGACGGCTATCATCCGATACCTGTGTCTGGTCGAAGACGCTAAGCACTTTGAAGAGGCGGTTGTTGACTTGTCCACGGAGCAAGGGAATCTGCACAATGATGCTGTTGTGCACCAAACTTTCTATAAAGGGGTCGGGCATTCCTTTTATCACTTCGTTACCGTCGTAGTCGTAGGATTTGTGATTGACATAGACAACAGGCTCCTCAATATCACCCACACGATGTCCAAGGAGATAGATGGTCACCATGGGAATGGCAAAGCCGTCGTGACCGTCATGTCGGATGTTGCGCTTGTCGCTGTACTGTGCACCTAGATATTGGCGAAAGCGCAGCGTCTCTGTTTCCAGCCATGTCTTCTGCAGCTCTATGAGGATGAGGTGTTCCTCCCCGTCGCTTTCCCGAACTCTTGCTGAGAAATCGATACGGAACATTGAAATCTTGTCGCGTGTCTGATTGGTATATTCGTGTGGGCGTGCTTCAATGCTCACAACGTCTTTCTTCAGCAGCGCTGAGAGAATTGTCTTGGCGATACGCTCGTCTTCCATCAGATACTTGAATACGGAGTCGTAGATGGGATTCGCAATTTGTACTACCATAAGCCTTTACTTTTCTGCAAATTTAGGCAAAAATTCCGAAAGCGACGGCGGTAGAGACAGAAAAATATCAATAAGAATTATAGAAAAAGGTCACGCCGGATAGCGGCGTGACCTTTTCATGGTTGTGTTCAGCGGTAACGTTTACCGCTTCAGGGATTTGCTTCTGAAGGGAATTCTTGGAGTTGCGAGCTTCACGGCGTTCTTAGGAGCTTTCAGCAGAGAGCGCAGGGCTTTAGCGCCCGATGTGGCACGGGCCGGAACGTGAATCAGCATCGGCTTGTAGATCTGCGCTACGGGCTGGGCGAACTCGAGAGACTTTCCGTCAGCCGACGGAGTGAGCAAGTCTACGCACAGCATGTCAGCATTGAAGGCTGTACCCGTGTAGCCGAAGGTCTTCTGCATGGCTTGCAACATGAAGTCGTTGGTGCCGCCATCCTCAAGGCTTGTAAGGATATAGCCGTTTGCATTGACAGCCATCTCGCCTTTCATGGACATCTTCTCGGTGTTGTCGAAGGCAGCAAAGACGACGGGCATGGTAGCCTGGAATTTCTGATACTCCTCGTCAGTAATCTCCCCGTTTTCATGCTTGGTATACATCTCATAGGTATACTCGTTGAGGAAGCCATAGAGGTCATAGCTCCAGATGGAGTTCATCAGATAGGCGCCATATTCCTTGATGTAGTTCACCATGTTGCCACTTGTCACGGTGAAGGTGAGCGTCTTCTGGTCAAAGCTTAACGGCAGCTTGGCAATATACGCTTTCGGGCAGTAGAAATAAACGTTGCCTTTGGCGTCCTTTTTGATAGCTCCTTGGTATTGGACAGCGAGTTCATCCAATGTGGCAGCCGTTGGATCTTTCTGTAGGTCGTAGCCCATGAGGTAGAACACCTTTCCGACGAAGTCGGAGAGCTGACCCTGCTTCACCACGATGGTGGTGATGGCGTTCTGGTTGTCGATGGTGACATTAAACTGTCGCATCTCACCCGTCTTGTTGGCCTTGATGTCCAGCTTGTAAGCGTTGTCACCCTTTGTGATAGTAGCGTAGTCAGCGGCAGCCTCGTCGACTGTTGCCTGCGGCTCAGCACCTACCAGCTCGAAGGGCAGCGACAGCGTTGTATCATTGTCGGCCACAACAAATTTTGTGGCACCCTGGTAGTTGAAAACGCATCCCTGCTGTGAGATGGGCACGTTGGTGGAGTCAGCTCCGCTCTTGATGGTCAGCATGGCCGAGCGGCTCTCCAAGTAGGGGTTGTTGTCCAAGTTGACAATGACAGAGTCGTCCTTCACCTCTGCCTTGGCCCATGAGGCGTTGACGGTGGCCGTAGCAGTCTGACCGGCAGGAGCCGTGAACTTCACGCCGCCCCGGTGGGTAGCGGCATCGAAGGAGAGGTTGGAACCGACGACGCCTACCGAGTTCTGCTTGAGATATTGCTCTCCCGCGTTGTCATCGCTGCATGCCGTGAAGGTGGCAGCGATGAGGGCGAGGGCAAAATAGATTATCTTTTTCATACGTTCTTGCTTTATTTAATGTGGTTGAGCTCCTTGTTGGCCGTGAGGTTGAGGCGCGAGAAGTCGGGATGACTGTTGTAGTGCGGCTTGATGCCTTTGAGGAAGTCGGGAAGCTCGTTGCGCTTGCTGCCGATGATGGCAGGCTTAGCGGGTGTTGAGGAGGTCTTCACCATAGAGGTGTTACTCCACAGGTCCCACCATCCTGCATAGCCGTCGCTGCTGAGATCCTGCGTCATGAAGGCACCGATAATGAAGTTTTCTACCGTTGTGCCGACATCCTGAAGACCTGCCTGCCCATCTTTGTAGAGCAGCTCACCGTTGAGCGATGTTGTGATATTGCCCTCGGCGTCAGTGCCAAAGGTCAGCATGTCGTAGAAGTTGTCGTAGCCTGCGGTGCTGTTACCGCCGAAGATATAGACATTGCCGAGATAGTAGCTCTTATAGGTACCCACTATCTGGTTGCTTTGCAGCATCAGTGCGCAGTTCTGTGCATCGAAGGCGGCGGGGATGTAATAGGTGCCTGTGGATGCGTCGACGATGAGGTACAGCTGTTGCTGGTTGTTTTCGTCGTAGTCATAATCCAGCGTTGCTTTCACCGTCATCTTTGCAAGGCTTCCAATCGTAGCATCGTATGCCTTCATCGTCAGGTTCCAGTCGCCCAACAGTGCGTCGAGGTCGAGCTGTGTCACCTTGATGGCCGAGGCCAGACGCTCGCTATGCTTGTTGGCAATGATGATGTTTGCCGCGCGCACATTCTCGGTGCTGGCGTCGACCTTGATGGTCAGCTCGTTGCCATTGGTGGTGATGTGTACCCAGGAAGCGTCAGAGGTGATGTTGAACTGGTCGAGATGCGGCACGGTCACTGTCTTTGTCGTGCCGGCCGTTGGCGAGCCGATGTTGCCGATATACTGTGCGATGACATCGGGTGAGACCAGGAACAGGCTTGTCTCCACACCGTCGGCCGTCAGCGTCAGCTTGTCGTCGTCATAGTCGAGATACTGCACTTTTTGGCCGTTGATGGTCAGGGGCTCGTAGAGGCGGATGCCTTTGTCGGTGAAGTTGTAGGCTGATGAAGCCAGATAGGAGCCGTTGGCGTCATAGATGCTGAGCTGGCGGCTGTTGAGGCTGGTGAAGATGACCTGACAGGGCTGCCCGCCGATATTGAGGACGGCACCGTAGGGGATGAAGGCGTTGCCATTATCGACGACCTTGTCCAGATAGTTGTCGGCAGGCTCCTGGAGCTTGCGCAGGTAGAGGACGTTGCCTGTCTTCTTGCCATGGACTTTCACGACACCGTTGCCCACACTGTCGATGACAAACTCGAAGTCGCCTTCATAGCCTTTATACTTTCCATCTGATGGAGTGGCAAACTGGTGCAGGAAGGTGTTGTAGGTGTCGAAGGACAGCACGGGGCCATCGTCCTCCTTCATCTTGTAGAGCGAGGTCTCACTCTTACCACCGTTCTCAAAGCGTATCGTAGCGTCGTCTTTGGTGAAGCCGATGGTGTAAGTGAAGCCACCATATTTTTGGTTGCCCTCGGGGTAGTAGTCGAGAATCCAGCCGTTGGGTGCGTTGACGAGAGTGTCCTGGGCAGCCTGCAGAAACTCGCTCATGCGCTGGGAGGAGGGCTCGTCGAAGACATCTTCCTGGTCCTTCAAGCACGACTGCATGAGCAGGGTGGGAAGGAAGAGGAGTATATATAATAATATTTTCGTTGCTTTCATAATCTGTAATCCTTGAAACTATTTGAGACTTGTCAGGTCGATACTTCCGTTCACCACATTGGTCTCGCGTTTGACGACTTCGTCGCGTACGTCGTCGAGGTCAATGCCGAAGGTGTCCTTGTAATACTGCTTGCAGATGGTGAGCTTCTTCACCAAGGCATCGTAGCCGGTGTAGTCGACCTTACCTGTTGTCTTGTCAACGATGAGCGACTTCTTCAGCAGTGCGTTCCACTGTGCCGGAGTCTTGGTGACATATTCGCTGACCATCTCGGCGAAGTCCTCGCGGGCCTCCTTCTGTGAGTAGGCGGTTACGAAGCCGCGCTGGTTATAGCCCGTGACATATTTCTCAGAGCTCCAGGAGTCGTTGACATAGCTTGAAGCCGTCACCTTGTCGAACTCGCGGGGATAGTCCTTGGTCTGGTTGACGATGTGGACAAACTCGTGGTGGATGGTCTTCAGATAATATTCGTCGAGGTAGGTACGGCTGGTGATGACCTCATCGAGATGGTTCACGCCGAGCAGGCGAATCTTCTTACCACCCTCTGCGGTACCGAGTTTGATGCTTCCGTTGTTCTCATACTCAAACTCGCCGAGCAGGCTGAACTGCTTCGGGAAGTAGGAGCGGGTGAAGTTAATGCCAGCGGCAGCGGTGTAGGCGTCCACACAGGTATATTTAATAATGTGTGCCAGCTCTATCGACTGCTTCAGGTCGGCAGGCACGTCATAGTACTGCATGTCGGACTCGTTGTCGTCGTAGCGGTACTGTATCTCGATGTTGAAAGGCGTGACAAAGTTGGTGTAGAGCCATTTGTCGAAGTCGTTCTCCGTGGTTTTGGAGTCAGTGATGACACTCTGGTCAGAGAGGTCATCATCGGAGCAGGAGGTCAGCCCGGCAGAGACCAGCGTGAGGAGCGACAGTCCTAATATATATTTCTTCATGATATTATTCTTTTTAAGAGGATTACTTGTTGCGAGGGTTAGGCTGCACGCCAGCGCTGACGATACTCATCGGGATCTGCACGGCCATGCGCGGGTCGTCCTGTGCCAGCCAGTCGAGGTTCTGTTGTGGATAGCCGTCGGCACCGATATACCGGCGTGGAATCTCAATGTTGTAGCGCTTGATGTCGAACCAGCGCAGTCCCTGGTGCATGGTCTCGATGCGTCGCAGGTCGAGGACGCACTGCAGCATGCTCTCCTGAACGGAGCCCTCGGCGTCGATGGCGAAGTGGGGGTGCAGGTGCTTCTTCGGGCTCGCCGTCATCTTCTGGGCATCGCTGTAGGCATAGGGGATGCTGTTGAAATACTGCTGTACGCTCTCAGGAGTGAGCTCGGCAGTGGTGTTGAAGTAGTTGTGCATCCATGTGTTCATGTCGGTGCAGGCAGCGTCGTAGTCCTTGAGCATGATTTCAGCCTCGGCACGGTTGAGGAGTGCCTCGCCCATGGTGAAGCTGACGTTGAGGGCGCGGGGATAACCGGTGCCTTTCACAGGGTCAGTATACTCTACCTCGAATGGAATCTTCATGATGACAGCGTAGTTGCTCTCACCCTGATTGTTGGTGAACGGCTGCCAGATGACGTTGCTGCTGTTGCCCCAGATGTTGTCACTGGTGAGACACTCTGTGTCAGAGAGGTAGTTGGTATGTGCATAGCGCTTGTAGAATCTCCACGGGCCCAAGGCGTAACCAGCATAGCCGATATTGGTCTGGATGAGCAGGTTGCACTCCTTCTCGGCCGAGCAGTAGGCCTCGCCTATCTTCACGGCCTGTTCAGAGGTGCTCAGCGGCATGGCCTGGAGCTCGGCATAGTCGGGTAGTGAGGCGCCGGGGTTGCTGCCTAAGAGCAGGTCTGCATATTTCTTGGCCATATCCCACTTCTCATAATAGAGGTAGAAGCGCACGGCGAAGGCCAGGGCTGCCTTCTTGTTGAAGTGGTACTTGGGCACGGTGTAGTTGTCGTTGATGAGCGGCAGACCGGCCTCGATGTCGGCGGCGATGTTGGCATAGTCGTCAGCCACGGTGCCGCGCTGGCTCTGATGGCCGTCCTTGCCAGTGAGCTTCTCCACCTGCTTGCTGTAGTACACGCCCATGTCTTTGTCGCTGGTCTGGCTGTTGTAGGCCATGCAGAACTCGTTGGTGAGCAGGAAGTTGTTGTAGGCACGGAGCAGCAGGGCCTCGCCCTTGCTGTTGCGCAGCGACTCCGTGGTAGCGCCGCCGAGCTCCTCGATGGAAGCCAAGGCCTGGTTGGCCTTCATCACACCATCATTGTAGGATATCCACAGGTTCTCCGGTGAGTCGTTGCCAGTCTCCTTGTCGTCCTCCCAAAAGAACATCATGTCGCCCTCACGGTCGCCGAGACTGTTCTGAGGACCCATATAGTCCATGTTGTCCGACATCAGCTCGTTGATGAGCAGATTGGAGGCGTCGCCATAGGCTGTAGTGAGGAGTCCGGCAATTTTGCTCTCCTTGTCCATCTGTGTACGGTTGTCGGGCATCTTGTCGAGGAAGTCGTTGCAGGATGTCAGCGAAGCCAGCATTGTGGCCACCACCGTACCGGTATATATGATATGTTTGAATTTCATTGTGAATCAGTAATTAAGGGTTAGAGACCTAATCTTAATGTCAGCGTGAACTGCTTTGGTGTCGGTGCAGCCACACCACCGGTGTTGAAGAACTCCGGATCCTGTCCGTTGAGCTTCTTGTCAGCGTAGAACAGGAAGAGGTTGGTGGCCTGGAGCTTCAGTGACAGGGTGCTGAGGCCCACGTGGTTGATGAGTTCCTTGGGGAAGTTGTAGCCCAAGGAAATCTCCTTCATGCGGATGAAGTCACCTTTGGCGATACGCTCCGAGGAGTAGTTGTAGCAGTTGTAGGCCACGGAGAGCTCGCTGTCGTTCTTGTTCTGACGGCGGCTGGCGATAGTGGGAATGTTGGTCACCTTCTCGTCGCCGGCGTGGGTCCAGCGGTTGCGGAACTCCTTCGGTGTGGCCGTGAGGTCATCGTATTTGTTGCTGAAGATGGGGTCGAGGCGCACCTTGTTGCCGAAGCTGTAGGTGATGAAGAGGTTCAGCTCCCAGTTCTTGTAGCGGAAGATGTTGCCCAACGAGCCGGTCGTCGTCGGCTCGGCGGGACCCTCATATTTCAGGAATCCGAGCTTGGCGGGGTCACGCTCTTGGAGGTAGATGCCCGAGGTGGTGATGTTGCCGTCAGCGTCGTAGAAGGTAGGCAGACCCTCACCGTTGAGTCCGGCGAAAGGTACGCTGAAGATGGAGTTGACGGGAAAGCCCACCATGCTGTAGCCGGTGCCCTGGACGAGGTCGATGATGCGGGCCTGCGAGAAGAGGCTCGTAATCTCGTTGTGGGTCCAGGAGTAGATGAAGTTGGTCTCCCAGTTGAAGTCTTTTGTCTTGATATTGGTGGTGCTGAGTGAGAGTTCGATACCGTTCGACTTCATGGCTGCCACGTTGGCTAAGTTGTAGGCACCATAGAGTGCGCTGTTGACATAGCCGATGAGGTCTTTGTTGCGGCGCCAGTAGAAGTCGGTGGTGAGGTTGATGCGGTTGTTGAGGAACCCGAAGTCGAAGCCGAAGTTAAACTCGCGCTTCTTCTCGTAGGTCAGGTCGCTGTTGCCGATCTCCTCGGTATAGCCTTTCTCCTGGACGGTAGTGAAGGGGCGCCAAGGCACGGTGGCGGTGAAGACCGGCAGGGAGTTGGTCACGGGAGGGCGGTCACCGGTGAGTGAGTAGCTCAGACGGAGCGTGGCGTGGGTGAGGATGTTCTTGAAGACATTGCTGAACCAGGTCTCCTCATGTGCGTTCCAGGCACCGGAGACATTGTAGGTAGGCAGCCAACGGGCTGAGGTGGCCTTGCCTAAATAGTTGGTACCCTCATAGCGGAAGGTGCCCGTCACCTGGTAGCGGCCCTTATAAGAATAGGTGCCCGTGCCGAAGTAGGCCACACTGCGGATGTGCGTGTTCGACATGGTGTAGTAGTCGGTGTTCTGCTCCTGCCATTTCTTGAAGGCCATATAGTTGAAGAAGGGAATCTCACCATCTTCATACTGCATGCCCCAGCCGCGGAACCATGTCTGCTTGCGGTCCACGCAGTTGGTCTCCATACCGCCATAGAGGTTGATGATATGTGTGTCGTTGAAGACGTCGTTGTAGGAAGCTGATAAGCGGGTATCCCAGCCGAAGAAGCTGTTGTCGGTACGGTCATAGATACCGCCGTTCTCTAAGATGCTGACAGGCAGGGCAAAGGGATTGTCGGGGTCGGTGTAGAGATAGGGGTTGTTGTCGCGGATGGTCGTCGTGCCCATAGCGCGATAGGCCAGGGCCTGGTTGGACTCCTCTCTCACGTTGTGCTCCATGGCTGAAGAGGCACTCTTGATGGCGGCCAAGGCCGTGAGCTTCACCTTGTCGATGGGCTTGTAGTCGATGCTGGCCTGTACGCGGATGTCGTGGACGTAGAGGTCCATATAGTTATTGGCCAGCTCATTGAAGATATTGAACTTGGCGTAGTTGCGCGTGTAATACTCGTTGGGGTCGAGGGTGCGTGAAGTGTTTAGCGCATAGGAGTAGGGGTTGATGTCGAACTCGCGGCTCACGGAGCCTGTGACGGGGTCGATGCTGCGGCTCAGGGAGCCCGGCGCTTTCTGCTTACGGTAGGAGGCGTTGCCGATGAGGTTGACGTCGACGCGCTTGCTCAGGTTGTAAGTAGTGTTGATGTTGGCTGTATAGCGCTGTACCTTGCTGGCTTTATACCATCCCGGGTCGAACATGGCAGACAGGGAGGCGTAGTACTGTCCCTTGTCGGTACCACCGGAGACGCTCACGCTATGGTTGTGCATGATAGCGTTGGAGAAGAGCTCGCCAAACCAGTTGGTGTTGCGGAACTCAGCGGCGCGCAGATAGGCGTTCTTGGCCTTCTCTGTGTTCTCAAGGCCAAACTGTCCCTTCGTGGCGTCATACTCTGAGAGCAGTTGATACATACGGCCATAGACACCACTGTTCATGGCATTGGCGGTCTCGGCATAGTTCAGGTAGCCTTTCTTCTGCAGCTCCTGGTAGACACCCATCTGGTCCTGGGAGTTCATGATGTTGAAGTTGCTGTAGCTGGGCTTCAGACGCATGGTGTATTCGCCCGTGTAGCTGATATGGCTCTGTCCGGCCTTACCTTTCTTCGTTGTCACGACGATGACACCGGCCATAGCGCGCGCACCATAGATAGAGGTGGCGGAACCGTCTTTCAGAATCTGGAAGCTCTCGATGTCGTCGGCGTTGAGGCCCGCAATGGCGGAGGATATCAGCGTCTTGGCGTCACCCGATGACAGGGAGCTGGCGTCGACATCGGTGATGTCTTCCATGATGACACCGTCGACGACCCACAGCGGCTTTGAGCTGCCAAAGATGGAGGTGGCACCACGCACACGAATCTTGGGGGCGGTACCGAAGGTGCCACTGACGTTCTGCACGCTCACACCGGCGGCACGGCCTTCCAGGGAGCGGCTGATGTCGGCCATACCGTCGAGCTTGGCCTTGGAAGCGTCAATCTTCGTGGCGGCACCAGAGAATAAACGTTTGTCTTGGGTGGTAAGACCCGTGACGACGACCTCGCCAAGGGTTTGGTTGTCGGGCTGAAGGACGACCTTCATGTTGGCCCGCGCAGCTACCGTCTGGCTCTTCATGCCAATGTAGCTGATAACAAGTTTCTTACCATTGGGAACATTGATGCTGAACTTACCATCAATGTCGGTTACAGTACCGGTCTTGCCTCCCCCATCTACGGTAACGGAGGCACCGATGACAGGCTGACCGTCTTCTTCTGATACGACAACACCCGTGATAGTACCTTGGGCGAGTGCCATACCTGTGAAGAAGAGTAGGCATGCCAAAATCATGCTTAACCTTTTCTTCATATACTCTCTAAATTAATAAAAGTTAGAATTATATTTCTCTCTCTTTGGAATATTATCTATTCATATACTTTTAATACTGCTCCCGCTATTCCTTAACGGTCGTAGGATGCAGGAGAAAGCCATTCTTCTTACGAAGCTTTATATACGAATGCAAAGTTAGGCTAAAATATGTAAAGGTACAAATCTTTCTGCAAAAAAATCCATATAAAATACAATAGACTCTTCTTAGTCTATGTCAGTGATCCTCTCATGGGTTCGATTTATGGTGACGCATTCGTGCTATCAGGAGGAAATAAAACTTATTTAATTCTTTTTCCTTTGCGCAACGTATTTTTTAGTGTACCTTTGCGTGAAATTAACAAAACGAGTACTTACGTAAGACAATACGAGACATCATGTTTAAGAAATCAGACACGTCGAGAGCAGCCGTTGTGACCGCTCTGTCTTTATTAGCAGCCACCCTGTTTTTCACACCCTTGTCGGCTGAAGCGGCTAAGGAGTCTTCCGCTTTGTCGGCTGTAGCAGTGACGAGTCCGTCGCCTGTGTCGGCTGTCTTAGCCGCTGCACCGGGGGCTCAGGCCGCCAATGGCGCCGAGCCTGCCAATGGCGCCACGTCTGCCGACACCGCCAGTGCGCCTGGCGCCTCGGCGAGTGCTGCCGATGCGGGGGCTGACAGCCTCTCTGATGCCGACGCTTCCATCGACGCCGACGACGCTATGGCCGGCGACGCACCCCAGGAAGAGAGCCAGGGATTCTATAAGTCGCTGAAGACCAAGTTTATCGAGGGTAATGCCGGGTTCATGTCCTTTGTGGCCCTGGCCCTGGTCTTGGGCCTGGCTTTCTGCATCGAGCGCATCATCTACCTCAGCCTCTCGGAGATTAACGCCAAGAAGTTTATGGCCGACCTCGATGCCAAGATTCAGGCTGGCGACATCGAGGGAGGCAAGGAGCAGTGCCGTAACACGCGCGGCCCCGTGGCCTCCATCTGCTACCAGGCCTTGGAGCGTATCAACGAGAGCGTTGACAACATCGAGCGCAGCGTCATCAGCTATGGCTCTGTGCAGGATGCCAACCTGGAGCGTGGCTGCTCCTGGATAACACTCTTCATCGCCATGGCGCCCTCCCTCGGATTCTTGGGTACCGTGGTGGGCATGGTCATGGCTTTCGACCAGATTCAGACCGCAGGTGACATCAGTCCGACCATCGTGGCTGCAGGTATGAAGGTGGCCCTCATCACCACCATCTTCGGTATCATCGTGGCCCTGATTCTGCAACTCTTCTACAACTATATCCTCTCCAAGATAGACCATCTCACCTCACAGATGGAGGAGTCGGCTATCACGCTCCTCGACTCCGTGGTGAAGTACAAGAGGCAGCACGCCGAGAAATAAGTTAAGGCGACAAAATATGGAAAAGAAATCATCTACTGATATATGGCTTCGGGCTGCCAAACTCCCCTCGCGGGTGCTGTGGTGCTTGGTGGGTGTCATCGCCCTCGTCTTCGCCCTGTTCTGGCTCATCGGCTTTGACAGGCCTTATGAGGAAGACCCCAACTTCAACGAGCCGCTCTTTACCGACGCCCTCATGGTGCTCATGGTGCTCATGGTCGTGACGGGTGTGGCCCTTGCCGTTTGGTCCGTGGTGCGGAGCATGAAGATAGCCGGGCGTGGCGCTGACTATAGCAACAACGTCCCCGTGAGAAAGATAGGCTACAGTGTGGCCGGAGGCACCTTCTTCATTTTGCTTCTGACCTTCCTCCTCGGCTTTTCGGCCCCGATGAAGATTAATGGCGCCGACTTCACCGACGCCTTCTGGCTGAGGGTCTCCGACATGTTCGTCAGCTCCTCGCTTCTTCTCATTGTGGCGGCTGTAGCGGTCGTCATCTATGGTTCGACAAAATATATTCGTAAGCCATGATGCAGTTTCACCGACGGCAGCATAAGGTGCCGGGCCTGAACACCACGTCGACGGCCGACATCTCCTTCATGCTGCTCATCTTCTTCCTTGTCACCACCAATATGGACATCGACAAGGGCCTCCAGCGCCAGCTCCCGCCTGCCGACAAGCAGGAGTCGCAGGAGTCCTATGTGGAGAAAGGCACCACCATGGCTCTGCGTATCACTGCTGACAACCGCCTCTTCGTCGACGACAAGCCCTTCCACGTTTCGGCTCTGCGCGGCAGCGTCGAGAACTTCGTCGCAAGGGTGGGGAAACGACATCTCATCACACTTGCCGTGGACCCCGCCTCGAGCTACGACACCTATTTCCAGGTGCAGAACGAGCTCGTCGCCGCCTATAACGTGCTCCGCGACAGGGCGGCCCGCCGTCTCTACGGGCGCGACTATGCCGCTCTGACACAGACCGAGAAGGATAAGGTTAAGGACGTCTGTCCACAGCGTATCGCCGAGCAGTATGTGGGCCCGGAGAAAGGAGGCGCACAATGACGATGTTCCAACGACGGCGCCATGAGGTGCCGGCCATGCGTAAAGCAAAACGCATTGCGGGAGCAGAAACTGAATGTGCCAAGCTCTA
>ERZ773148.951-NODE-951-length-24673-cov-13.991307_pt1 | contig 24673 bp, 25 predicted proteins | sample MGYA00580846_ERZ773148 | MGnify/ENA primary metagenome ERZ773148 (study PRJEB29015, sample SAMEA2737879) | human gut metagenome | biome: human gut; feature: human-associated habitat; material: faeces | place: China | collected 2012 ... | reverse complement strand
TGTAAAGCATACGTCCTTCGCTTGTCAGGGTTATGCCACGGCTGGTGCGGGTAAAGAGAGTGCAGCCCAGCATGTACTCTAACCTGTGCATGGACTGGCTGATGGCAGGCTGGCTCACGTAAAGCTCCCTTGCAGCATGTGAGAGACTGCCGCAGCGGGCGACGGTACAGAATATGCTGTAAAGATCCAGATCGGCCGGCATTGTTGTTGTTTGTTCCTCCTGGTTGTATTATATCCGCAAAAGCCAACGGGGAATTATTTGTTCCCGTATTGCCTGTTTACGGTTAAAGTGCTAAGATGATTAAAACTAATATCCATTCCACCTATAATTTTTAATTATATAGTATTTCCTCTGCCTTTGCAATTGAAATTATAGGTGGATTTCAAAAATCGGGCAGTTTTATTTGTGTTATTGTTGCTCAGTGGTGTAAAATGAACTGTAAACCATTACTTCGCTTCAAAAGATGTAAATATTTCTAAATTATAATGCGGGATCCATTTAAGATAGTTAAAACTCACTTTTATAACTTTTATAATAAGGGGGCTGGATATGACAAAATACTATTGGAAAGAGCTTTATTCCGAAATTAACGGCTGTCAAAAATGCAGACTTTGCGAGCAGCGCACCAATATAGTGATAGGTGAAGGCGACCCTAAAGCCACTATAATGTTCATAGGCGAGGGGCCTGGGCGGGATGAGGATCTGTCCGGCCGTCCTTTCGTTGGCAGGGCGGGGCAGCTGTTAGATAAGATGATAGGCGCAATAGGGTTCAGGCGGGAGGAAGTATACATCGCCAACGTAGTCAAGTGCCGCCCGCCAAACAACCGTACCCCGGAGGAGAGCGAGGCCGACGCATGCCTGCCCTATTTAAGAGTGCAGTTCGCCCTTATACGGCCTAAGATAATCGTATGTCTTGGCGCTACTGCGGCGAAGTACATTTACGATCCGAATGTAAGGATAACGAGAGACAGGGGAGTGTGGAAAGACAAGAAGGGAGTGTGGATACTGCCTACATATCATCCTGCCGCGCTGCTGAGAGACGAATCCAAGAAGCGGGAGGCATGGGAGGATATGCAAAAGTTAAAGCAAAAATACGATGAGATAGCGCAGAATACTTGAATAATCCCCGTATATGGTGCTATAATGAGACGTTGATTTATTTAGGAGGAGAAACCTACTATGTCAGGACATTCCAAATGGGCCAATATCAAAAATAAAAAAGAAAAAGCAGATAACGCGCGCGGCAAGATTTTTACAAAGATAGGCCGAGAGATCGCCATAGCCGTTAAAGAGGGCGGAAGCGACCCCAACAACAACTCCAAGCTGAGGGACGTCATAGCCAAGGCGAAGGCTAACAATATGCCTAACGACAACATTTCCCGCTCCATAAAGAAGGCCGCGGGCGAAATGGGCAGCGTAAACTACGAGGAGATCACCTATGAGGGATACGGCCCCGGCGGTACAGCGATAATCGTAGAGGTCGTTACCGACAACCGTAACCGCACCGCCTCCGAGATACGCCATATATTCGACAAGAGCGGCGGCAGCATGGGCGCCACCGGCTGCGTAAGCTGGATGTTCGACAAGAAGGGTCTCATAGTGGTAGAGCGCAGCGCTTCCATAGATGAGGACGAGCTCATGATGGAAGCTCTTGACGCCGGCGCTGAAGATTTCAACGCTTTGGACGACGTGTATGAGATATACACCGCGCCCACCGACTTCTCAGTGGTAAGAGAAGCGCTTGAGGCAAAGGGCCTCAGCTTCCTCTCCGCCGAGATAGGCATGTTCCCTCAGAATACCGTGGACGCCACTAAGGACGAAGAACTTGTGGAGAAGATCGAGAAGATGCTGGAACGCTTCGACGACGATGACGACGTTCAGGACGTATACCATAACGCAACTCTACCAGAGGAAGAGGAAGAGGAATAATATAAGGACGTCAGAACGGCCTCAGGCATAGACGCATACGCAAAAAGCAAGCGTCCTGTATGCTGCAATATGCAGCATACAGGACGCTTTATAATTATCGGTTATTCCTCAACGCTGGCCTTGGCCTCCGAACGTTCTTTTTCCCGCTGGGCACGCCGCCTGGCAAGGCGTTCCCTGCGCTGTTTTTCCTCGTTGGAGTGCTTTACTATCACCGCTATGAGGGCGATAAGCAGCAGGGCTGCCGCGCCGCAGGCCGCATAGAACAATATTGGGCTTATGCCGGTGCTACTGCCGTTTTCGGGCTGCTCCGCAGGCTCCTCCACCCCGGGAGTAGGCGCGGCCTCCGCGGGCAGCTGGGGGCTTACGGGCCTTGCGGGCATTACGGCGTAGCGCTGTATGGATTTGTCAGCCTCGCTGTATACATAGTAGCCCACCTCGCCGTCGGGATTGCGGCCGTATATGAGGTATACGGTACCCTGTGCGTCCTGTCCCGCCCATGCCTTTACCTGCTTGTCGTCAATGGTTATGGTGGTCTCGGTAAAGCCATCGGGCAGCGGCACGGAGCCGTCCGGCTCCAGCATGATGTAGGAGCGGGAGGTGGAGCTTATCGTCTGATACCTGTACAGAGAGCTCTTAGCGGCGTCATATATGTAGTAGCCTCCATTTTCACCCGAAGCATTGGAGAGGTAGAGGAGGGTGGGCGCGTCGGAATCCTGAACGGATACGGCGGGCACGGTCTGTCCCTTGTAATCCACCGTTGTCTCAGAATACTTGGATGGTATGGTCACGTTTTCGAGATTGGTCCAGATGTACATCTGCTGGCCGCCCTCATCGGTTATGCCCTCGGCGGGTATGCCCTCGGTGGCGTAATCGGGGGCGGCGGCCTGGGCAACTGCGGGAGCGGCCGCTATAGATACGGTAACTGAGGCTGCAGCTGCGCCCTGATCCTCGCCGCTGTAGCTGAGAGCCTTGGTTATGTTGAAATCCACCTTGGCCTCTCCCGCGCCGGCAGCTGTAAAGGTTATGCGGGCGGAAAGGGAGGAAGCGCCGTCCTTCTCGGCGGAGACCAGCGCTATGCGCCCGTCTGAAGCACCGCCGTCCCCCTCTGTAAAGGTGAGGAGGGAGGGGTCGTAGGAGAATTCGCCCTCGGCGGCGGAAAGCTTTTTGCCGGCAAGGGTGACAGTCACCACGACGGTGTCGCCGGCGGTGACGGAGGTCTTGTCCGCCGTAGCGGTAAGCTCGGGAGCGGCGAACGCCATGGCGGGGAGCGCTACTAAAAGCAGCATGGCAACAAGAGACAGGACCCGCTTATATGTAATGGAAGTCTTCATTTTTTAATCCTCCTGAGTTATCTTTGCATCGTCGGATACGTACTGTATCAGTCGTATCATATCCATTATATCCACCGTTTCATCGTGGTTTACGTCTGCCGCCCTGAGGTACGGGCCGCCCAGTATTGAGGACCTTATGAGGTGCTTTTGCAGGGCGGTTATGTCGTCCTTGTCTATTTTACCGCTGCCGTCTATATCGCCGTAGATTATTATGGGCAGGTCGAACATGGCAAAGCCGTCACTATAGGTATTGCGTACGGAATCGCCGGTGCATAACGCGTCGGTCTTCTGTGCGCCCTTCTTGTCTATGACGGTAAGGGTGCCTTCGGACTCCAGCTTGCCCAGCAGCTTTTCCGCAGTGGTGCCGGGCTTTATCTCACTTATGCCCCATGAATGGACCTTGCAGCCGCTGGCCTTTATCCTGGGGGCGGTGTCGTAGGTGCCCACGGTGTACAGCGCCGTGTCTTTATAATAGAAGGCAAGTATGTCCTCGTACTTCTGACCGGCACGGGCGCGCTCCTGCGCGCTGCGCTGTGAGAGACCTACTCCGTGGCCGTAGCGGCGCTGGGTGAGAAACCAGCCTGAATATTCCTTTTCTGCGGTGCGGTATTCGCCGCGCTCCGCGCCGTACATGCGGAGGTTGCGTTTCTTCGCGCCTATCTGGCCCAGCGTGTTCTCATAGCTGCCGAAGCTGAGCTCCTCAAATGGCAGCGTGAATGTAACCTGGCCTGCCTGCTCCGGGTTGTTCCTGGGCGCTACCATCAGGGTTAACTCGACGTTAGTGTAGCAGCGCTGCTCCGGGTCGTTTTCGGCGCTGGGGTCCTTGGCCAGAACCTTTACGGTGGAGAGCAGCTCAACCTCCTGCCCGGCGGCCGCATAGGCGGCCTTTTTTATAGCCGTGAGGACAGAGCTGTCCATGAGCTTTTCTGTCGTCTCGTCGTATGCATCGGGAATAAAGGACTTCTCTTCAAGGCTGGACTTGTTGAGCAGGTCATACACGTCGTCGGCATGGGTGTAGTAGGGGAGGTCGTTTTCCCATACGTTGCCGGTGCGCTCGGTCTGCCCGCCGTTGGAGGCGGAGTAGAAGGCCTCGATTATGTCGCCGTCATATACCAGCACCTGTCCCTTAGTGGCGTCAACCGCCGCTATGGCGCGGGTATTTTTGCTGGCGTAGCCTCGGTATACCTGATCCTTTGAGGTGTCCACAAGGTCGTATGAGCGGCTCGCGGCGTACCTTGAGCAGCGGGCGACGGCATAGCCCCGGGCGCACACCGCCTGTGACTTAAGGGCCTCCACCGGGAAGGAGTTGCTCATTTCGTGGGGTACTACGCCGTAAAGGTACTGCTCGATGGGCAGCGTGTTTATGGCGCGTATGCTGCCCTCGTACACGTCAAAGGTCATGTTGCCGAGGTAGGTGCAGGTGCCGTATTCCGCGTTCTTGAGCCTGATATAGTCGGTGGTCTGGCCGTAGTTCTTTGAAAGCAGCGTAAGGGAGGGGCCGGTGTAGGTCTTGTCCCCCAGCTTTATGGATACCCGGCTGCCCACCGCCTCGACGGTGAGCTCATCGGTTCCCACGCCCTTATCGGCTTCCTTTAGAGTGTATTCACCTACTGGGGTGAATGTAAATGACCTGCCGCTGCCTATGGAGAGCTTTACCCGCACATCGCTGTGGAATACCGCGGCGAAGGCGGGAAGCATGACCATGACGAGCGTAAGCGCCATGGCAAAGGCGATGGCCTTGGTGGTTTTTTGCATAAACAATGCCTCCTGTAAAAAATCCTTCTGAATGATATCGATACATCAGGAAAGGCCGGCGCCGAACAGCTGAACGGCGTATGTGGAGCCGCCAACGGAATATATGCCTATACACATATCCGTAAAGCCTTCCCTGAGAATGTTTTCCCTGTGGCTGGGAGAGTCCATCCAGGCATCAAATATCAGTTTTGATGTAACATTGGACACTCCGCTGCACATAAATATGTTTTCGCCAAATGCGCTGAAGCTTATACCGTCGTCGGTGACGGCGGTGGAGCAGTTGGCGCCATTTGGCCGGGTGTGATCGAAAAGGGTTACGATCTCGCGGGCGCGAATATCCGCGGCTTTTTGCAGTTTGCTCGAGTATTTAAGCGTGTTCAGCCCCGCCTGCTGCCTGTATTGGTTGACAAGCTCAAGTATGCCCGAGTTGTAGTCGTCATCAGACGCTGTTAAAATAACCGTAGGCGCTGCCGTAGGGGCCGCAGTAAAGGAGGGAACAGGCTTTGCTGTCTGGATGGGCAAGGCTGTTGGCTGCGGTGTGAAAGGGGCCTCAGGGGCTTCTGAAGGTATCAAAGGTAGAGATGCGGTGGGCGCAGAAGCCATCGGCTTGGGAGTGACTGCCGCCTCGTAGCCGCCGCCCTCAGGCACTATGACCTGTATGTATGAATCCGTCTCAGCTTTTGCACAGCCTGTCAGAAGCAGCGCTGAAATGAGAAGGATGGCAATAAAGCGATACATCGGATATCCTTTCGACAGTACAAGCATATTGCAGACAATTATCTATTATATTTTATACCATCAACGGGCCTGTGCATATTAAAATAATTGTGAATAATAGAAAGAGCCTTCCGAGGATATTGTTCAGCCCAAAGTAGATACCGACGGCTACGCCAATGGCGAGGATAGAAAAAACGAGCTGACGCAGGTTCAGCCCGAAGAATATGCTTTCCTGATAGTCCCGTATTTCACGGTTGATTTTCACTTCCAATTCGTTTTCCCTCCAATCAAATAAAGCTCCCGATTGCTCGGAAGCTTTGTGGTTTTCTTTTTAATTATTCATCTAACAGCCAGTCCAATACGTTGCGCTTTTGTATTCCCTCATAGTCTGCTGTGGAAAACACTTCATCAAGTGTAAGCAGCGTTTTAGGGTAATTATCCGCTATACGCTTGAATGGGGCAAGCTCTCGCTTTAGCGTGTTTGGGTCGAGCGTAGACGCTGCAACTTGGTAGTAAAGATACTGCCCGTCATCTGTTTTTGCTACAAAATCCACTTCGCCGTCGTCTATCGCTCCTACAAATACTTCGTATCCGCGCCGTATCAGCTCGAGGTACACGACGTTTTCAAGAATATGTCCTATATCGCTGTCCTTGCCCCGCACAAGCATATTCCGCAGCCCCATGTCAACGCAATAATACTTGCTTTGCGTTGTTAAAAACTGTTTCCCTTTAATGTTGAAGCGCGTTGCTTCATATAGCAGAAGCGCCTCCTTCAAACCGTCCAAATACCTGTCTACGGTTTTTTGATCCACTCCCTTTCCGGCCGATTTCATGGTGTTGGCTATATTGGTGGAAGAAGCCTTGTTGCCGATGTTGTGGAGCATGAACTTTGCCACGTTTTTTAGCATGCCGACATCTGCAATCCTTTTGCGCTTCACAACGTCGTTGAGCAATACGGTATCATACAGCCCTTGCATATATTCCCGTGCTTCACGCTTATTCAGTTCAAAGCGAAGCACATAGGGAAAGGAACTCAGCTCGATATATTGGTTGAATTTTTCGGCGTTTGACAGCCCTTCTCTTTGCGTACCCTTTAATCCCGTGCTAAATTCGCGGAACGATAACGGAAGCATTTGAAGCTCCACATATCTGCCGGAAAGCACCGTTGCCAATTCTCCCGAAAGAAAGTAGGCGTTGGAGCCCGTTATATAAACGTCGCAGTTTTCTTTAAGGAACAGGCTGTCAACCGCTTTCTCGTATTCGTCAACGTGTTGTATCTCGTCGAGGAAGATGTAGTTCATCTTATCTGGCCGCAAACGCTCGGCGATGTATCGGTAGAGTATTTTATAATTATCGATAAACTCAAACTCTATATCCTCGAAATTCAACACAATGAACTGACTATCTTCAACACCGTTTGCTGACAGATAGTCGCGGTACATTTCAAACAGGGTGGACTTCCCGCATCTTCTTACGCCCGAAACAACCTTAATAATTTGCTTTTCCTTCCATCTTACCAACCAGTCAAGATACTCGGGACGCCCTATTCGATGTATCATGTTCCACCTCCTATAACCTTATTATATGCATTATACTCCCGATTTATTCACCAAGTCAACGGATTTAAGGATTGCATTCCTGAAATATTATATTTTTCTTGCTTTAAGGAATGGTTATTACAGTCCAAACATCTCGCGCACAACGCGCTCTGACATTTTGACAGCGCCCGTCAATACGAGCAAGTTAAAGATATGTTATTCAGTATGGCAGTCCGATGATGAATTGACAAGCTGTGATTCGGCAGTAAAAAGGCAGCCGATATACTCGGCTGCCTTATACTCTACTTCGCACCACCGGCGTTTTGTTCCGTTTTTGCCTTGGATTTCTTTGAATCCTGAATCTCGCCAGCTGCGGTCAGCGCTAATTTTGTAATGACCGGTCCGATCAGTTCATAAATCAGCGTCGCCGTCAGCACGACCGCCTGGATCTGAGTGCCGTATTCCGGAAGGGCATTCAAGGCGACTTGCGCCATGCCGATCGCAACACCGGCTTGCGGCAGAAGCGTTAAGCCAAGATACTTGCGGATATTCGGCGAAGACTTGGCAATGGTTGCGCCAAGGAAAGAACCGAAGTATTTTCCCAAACTACGAGCTACCATATAGACAACGCCCAAAAGTCCGACAGTAGGAACAACTGCAAGATCCAGCTCGGCTCCCGAAAGTACAAAGAACAGCATAAACAGCGGCGGTGTCCACGCATCCGTGATTTCAAGCAGCTCATCCGCGTCCTTGCGCAGATTGACAAGGACCGCACCGATGGCCATACAGAGCAGCAGAGAGGACAGGTTCCAAATAGAAGCAAGTGCGGAACCGAGCAGCACTGCGGCGACCGCTACGCTGATCCTGTTCACCTTGGAGTGAAAGAATCGCATGGCCAAGGCGATGAGTAGACCAATGCCGGCGCCGACTGCAAGCGAAAGCACGATCTCAAGCAATGGCTGCAGCAGCATGGACGTTACGGTCAGCGCTGCGTTTGAAGCAAGTGCCTGCGAGATGGGAAGGGAGATGGAGAACAGCATCAGCCCTACGGCGTCATCCATCGCGACAACAGGGAGCAGCGTCGATGTCACTTCACCTTTTGCGTGATACTGCCTGACGACCATCAGCGTTGCGGCCGGAGCGGTAGCGGCAGCGATTGCGCCAAGTGTGAGTGAGAGCGGGGCGGGGAAGCCGCAAGCAAGGAGCGCGGCGTCGACGAGCAGCGTAGCGAGGCACGCTTGAAAGAATGTAATGGTAATGGAGCTTGTGCCGATCTGCTTGATGTTGCTGATCCGGAATTCACCGCCGATAGAAAAAGCAATAAAACCAAGCGCTACGTCCGTAAGCACATCGGTGACAGCCGCGTCGCTCTCTTGAAAAATGCCAAGGCAATATGGGCCGATGATGAGACCGGCGATGAGATACCCCGTTACGTTCGGCAGGTGAACCGGCTTGACAACGCGCGTCAACAGCAGACCGCAGATCATCGCGGCCGCAAGACATAGAATGATTTGCATATTGGTTATTCGACTCCTTCTACGCTTGTCACAGGCACGGTGAACATGATACCGGCGTTCGGCCTGTCGAGGCTGCCGCACACATCGTGTATGCAGGACTTTGCAACGCCGATCTGCTCCTCCCGAAGCACGGCAAAAAGCATTTTCCCGGGCTCATGATCCTGGTTGATAAATTTGCGCAGAGAGCCGAAAAACGGCGGCGGTTCAATCGAATCAGCCGCAAGCGTTTGCAGCATTCCTTCACAGTCCACCATCGTGGCGCCATGAATCCCGCGTTCCGCCATTTTTTGCAGAATGGGAGAGACGGTTGCTACGCGGTTCGTAATATAAATGAACAACAGCATAGGGGGGACATCCTTTCCTGCGCGGGTTCCGCCGCGCGAATCAACACTATTTTCCGAAAGCACATTACGCCTTTTCTGCGCTTTTGTCAAGAGCAGTGTTATGGTATAGAAAAAAGCCGTTTGCATAAAGCTTCAACGGCTTTTCTCCGCTTGCAATGGCGGAGTATTAAATTAAAGCAGGTTCAAAGACTATGCGGCTGTAAAATTGAAAGCCCGAAAGCACTGTGCTTTCGGGCTTTTCTGGCTCCCCCTGTTGGACTCGAACCAACGACACTGCGGTTTTTAGGACGTTGGACGCACAAGAGGAAATGCTCAAAAAAGCCCTGTTTCTCTAAGTTTTTGATATATTTATTATACCACACTTTCAACACCAAAACAAGAAAAACACACAAAAAGCACACTGTTTTTGACCATTTAGTGTGCCTAAAGTGTGCCTGAAAATCGTTGCCAAAATTCACTGTATCTATATAAGGAATCAGTTAAATTTGGCAGTTAGCGTATTTTTATCGTGCCTATTTTGTCTATCTCTCTTTGTAGTTCTTTTACTATCTTATCAGATATAAATCTCTGTGCTTCCTTGCTTTTGAATATCTTTTCAGCATCATCAAAGGCAATGCTGACGCAAGTGTTCACATCGTATTCCATTGCTCCCACAAGCCGCTGCAACGCATCATTCCATATTGCAGTGCAGATTTCATCTACAAGCTTTGGTGCAACTTCCTGAACGGTTTGCAGTGCTATCTGCCGCATTTCAGCGTGATGCTGTCTGGCGTAACCGCCGTGGTAGTCTCGTGTTGGGTTGTCAAAGTAATTTTTTCCTAATGGTTCGCCTTTTTTCACATAGGCACTGGGGCCATAATAAGACGCATAGGGATAAGCAGATGTCATTTCTTTTAACCTCTCTGTATAATTGATTTTGCCGTTTCAATGGCTTGTGGATATTCCTTTTCCAGCGCGTAAAGGATGAATCTGTAATACTTCTCTGATGGATACTGTCCGCAGATGTAGTTATAAAGGGTGTGCGGCCTTACGTTGATTTGCCCTGCAAAGTCCTTTATGCTGCTGCCGCAGAATGGCAAGCACTTCAATGATTCCTGAAATAGCCTTAATTCTTCTGTTGTCATTGTTCTTCTACTGTTGTTATCTACTTGTAAATAATCTTTTGTTGCGTTTGCTCCTTGAATTTACGTGTGGTGGGATGGTATATGGGATTTGTGCAGATTTGCTTCATTATTTTTATTCGTTCCTGATAACAAAGCACCACGAAAGGAAAACTGCCAAATTATGCTGTATCCCTATATAGAATCAGTTGATTTTGGCAGAATTGCATTAGCGTGTGATGATAGCATAGTATTTGCTGTTCTGCCGCCCCTCTGTAATCGTATAACCATCATTAATCAATGCTTTTTTCGTGGATGGCCATGCCTTTTTCTTCCCATCATCCTGCCGCAATGAGAGTGCCTCACAAAGCCGCTTCTTATCTTCTGTGAACAGTTTCACGCCCATAAATTCAGCAGGAACATAAGGGACACTATCATAATTCAGCACATACAAGGAATCCAAATCATCACGATAGCGGCCACGCACTTGAATCTGCGTTTCTTCTTCCTGATTATGAATGATGATATAATCCAAATCACCGAAAATATTGATAGAAGTCTCTGAACTGGCATTGATGATAAACATATCATATTCGGGCGGCAATGCTGCATTGGTGAGAATGTATTCGCGCACTCTGCGCTGTTCCTCTGTCATTGGATGGTCTTGGTTATTGATGCTCCAAATAGAAATGACCTTGATTCCTCGCTGCTTTGCCTTTTCTTCAAACTCTTTCATTTGATGGATGCGGCCAATATAAACAAGTCCTCTTTCCGTAAGTCCCAGAGATGGGAGCAGCATCTCAAGGTTGGTATAAGTGAATCGTTTATCCGTTTCAAATTGCCGTATATCATCATCCACTTTTACAAAGCGTGACTTGCATTTCATCTCACATACTGCCCTAATAGGCGTTGCGGATAGTCCTATTACTTTAACATTTGTGTTAGTGACTATTTCCTCTAATCGTTGCTTTGCAATCTTGTGGTATGGCGTATCATGGGGATTATGGCTGATGAATGATGAAAAGCGTGGGAGATTGTGTATCTCGTCGCAGAGAATTACTTCAAAGGATTTGCCGAAGTCGCTGTATTTTTGCGCCAACACTCCAAACTTGGCGTATGTCATTACCACGATTCTGTTTGCGTTGTAGGCTTCACCAAACCAAACTTCACCGTTGAGCACAGTCTCACACCAATCTCTGTTGTAAAACTGAGTGTTAGGATGTTTCAATAACTGTTCTTTGCCGTTTACTGTGTCAATCAGATAAACCATCTTATACGGGCGGCTCACGGTCTTGGACAGCACATTAAGCGCCCAATAGGTCTTGCCGCACCCAACAGGGGCAGTAACTATATTCAGCATACCGCTATAAATGTCATTCATATGGATTGCGTCACTAAGATACTTTGTACCTTTCATTTCAAAAAGTCCTTTCAGTGTATTTTTGTACTTGGAAGCAGAAAAAAGAAAAGCTCAGCAAAAACACTGAACCTTTTATGTGAAACTGTAATCCGACAGTGAATTATGATTATTGAATACGTATTCTTCTACGTATATGTAATCATACAATCAATTCGGCTCTACTATTCCCATTCAAATGGAGACGGTTTTTGTATCAGGCGAGGTGAGAAATGAATTTGATGTGCCTGATGAACTATTCTCTTTTTTCTTCTCTTTATATAAATATTATACCTGAAATTTGGGGTAAAAACCAATTTTGAAAGCTATTTGAAAAACTTGACTATTGGATTAATTGTATATAAAAACACCTCCACATTTGGAGGTGTTTTCACTTTACAGATTAAGTAATTCTGCCTTTTTTGTTTGAAACTCTTCTTCAGTTATAATGCCGCAATCTAACAATTCTTTGAACTTTTTAATTTCTTCAAAACGGTTGTTATTTTGGCTACTTTCTTTAAATACCGTAAACGTTTTTTCTTTTTGTGATTCGAGGTTTACTATGGTTATTTCCTTCTCAGGAATTACCTTCATTAAAAAGTCAAAAACCTCATATGGATAGATTTCTTCTGCTATTTTATCGTTACTATCTTTATAGCGCAAAGATACCTGCCTTGTATCTACTGTTTCTACAGTGGTGTTGATATCAGTACTCTGAATTTCTGTGCCAAGTTGACTACCCACAATAGCACCTGCCGCACCAAATATCATTCCACCCGCAAGAGCACCATCTATATTAACACCACCGCCGTTTATTTTACCACCGTTGACTTTGGCTAAATAATCAACCTTGCCGATTTCCTTAAAATAGATAATATTGTCTAGAGGTATTTTAAGGATTGCTGAATGAAGAACATCTGAAAAATCATAATCTTGGCTATAATTATCTAATGCAGCACCAACCACAGAATTATAGATTTCCTTTTTTTGTCTTAAAAATAGTATGTTATTATCAAAACCAAACAGGCCGCCGTTATTAGATTCAAAACTATAATCTAAATTGTTAAAAAAGCATTTCTCAGCATCAAAAAACTTCATAAGACCTGTATGCCGTATTGATTTTTGTTGTTGTTTAATTGATACTTCAGTAATTGTCTCATCAGCAAGTCTAATCCATTCTAAAACTTGAGCCTTAATTATAGGGTCAGGAACATTATTAACTTTAGCCTTGCAATAGTTTAATGCATCAATAACTTCGGGACAAACTTTATCGAGTCCCTTTGAAAAATAATGTGGGCTACAGTACACAGAATATGGTCTTGATATTTTGTTGTTTAAATCTAAGAAAGTAAGTACTATATGAAGTTTTTTACAACAACCATTGTCAACACAAAAGCCTAATCCCTTTGGTGCACCAGGTATAGGTGAAATGAGACTAAAGGGTTCTTTACTCCATTGTGATGGTTCTACTTCATAAAAAATATCAATGAGTTTTGTTTTGTATCCGCAAAAAACACAAGTTTTCTTTGGCATAGGATTTTTTCTCCTTTAAAGTATTATCCTCTCACAACTTCCTTAAACGTATGCCGCACAATATGCGGTGTGCTTTTTAACTGCACATATCTTGCTACTGTGGAGCCGCTGCGTCCCATTTTTCTGCCAACCGCCGCAAAAGTACCCAGTTCAGCATACAGACGCTGCATTTCCACTATCTCCTGTGGAGTAACACGAGCAGCCATTGTTTATCAGTCCTTCTTCTTGAAAGGCTTGGTGCCAGTTACAACACACTTATCGGAGTTCTTGATACACTCGCTCCACAGTTCATTGATATAGCCGGCAAAGGTCTTTTTCTTGGATTCATCGTTGCTTACTTCCATAATGATGCGGTTGATGTCGTCAAGCTTCTGCTGATAGTTCCAAGGTACAGTAATGGTCTTTTTGTCGGTGTCAAGGATGATACGCATTTGCTTTTCCTCCAAATAAAAAATGTATGAAAACTGCGGCAATCCGTAAATTTTCATACATCTCAGTATATATATATATATATATTGTCAATGATTTTGCCGTATTTTACTTGAAAATTATTTATTTTGAAGTATTATGACGAAAAACGAATTGTATTTGCAGTAAACGCAGCATTTTACAGTGAAAAGACAGTGTTTTGGAGCGATTTGCGGTAAATATCTTTGTTTTGAATGAGAATGGATTGTTTTCGCTTCAATTTCCAGTGGAATGATTCAGATTTTGCCAAAATACGCTGTTTCCTTAATAGAATCATTTGAATTTGACAGATACAACAAAGGAGAGGTTGTTTCCTCTCCTTTTCAGCATTACAAGCCAAATGCCGCTGCCATTTTGTTTGTCGCTTCTTTCATTTGTTCTAAGTCGGTACGAACATAAAAGTTTAGTGTTGTGCTTGCGTCTGTATGGCCTAATATTTCCTGAACGCTCTTTATGTCTGCTCCATTAGCTATCAGTAATGTACCACATGAATGTCTCAAATCGTGTGGGGATAGGTCACGAAAGCCGCTGCGTTTCATAAAGGCTTTTACTCGTTCCGTGATGCCATCAGGAAGCCGTGGTTCGGTTTTGCCGCCTTTGCCATGAAATACAAAGCATAAGCTATCATTTGGCTGAAAATGCTGTTCTTTATACTCTTTGAGCAATGCAGCAACTTTAGGAAGCAGCGGTATTACTCTTGCACTGTTTTCAGTCTTTGGGGTGTTGATTATAATGCCGCTTGCAGGGGTGTATATTGCGTTTCTCTCAATGCTTACCGTAAGATTATCAAAATCAACATCTCGCCATTGTAATCCAGCCAATTCACCACGCCGCAATCCTGCTGTTATCATTAAATAAAGCATACACTGAAAATCAATGGGGCAATCATCCACGGCAGCAAAAAAAGCGGCGGCTTCTTCTTTAGTCAGTGCATCAACTTTTTTCTTTACCAGTTTAGGGCAATCCACTTTATCAATAGGATTCTTTACTATATAATCCTGCTCTTTTGCGAACTTGAATATCATTGCTAACAGGCAGTAAATATGCCGCACAGTTTTAGGGGAAGCCGTATTGCCCAATGGGGTACGGTGCTTGGTTTGCAGATAAATCAAATACTTTTTAATATCGATTGGGGCAATGGTTTGAAGCGTATAACCTTTGAAATAGGTTTTGATTCCCTTAGAAAGCGATTCATAGTATGTGATGGTAGTTTGCTTGTGGTTGCCATCATAAAGGCATACAGGGAAGAATAGGCCATCTACAAAACCTACAAAGTCTGTACGCTGATTCTCAATCTCTCTAATTGCAGCACGTTCAGGCTCTTTCACATCTCTTTCATATTCGAACCGTGCTTCTTTTTCCCATTCAGCGGCGGCCTTTTCCGCTGCTTTGCGTGCTTTGGCAGGAGTAAGGCCATCGGGAACTTGCCAAGTATGATATTTGGCTACTTGTTTTCCGCCTTGCTGCTTTCCAAGGTAAGCACGGAATTTGTAAGATACTACTTTGCCGTTCTTCTTGTTTTCGATGATTGTTGCCATTTAAAATACTCTCTTTCCGAGAAAACAACGGTATTTTGAGCAATTCAGTGTGCCTGAGAGTGTGCTTTTTCATTATCGGCAACAGATAGAGAATGAAAAAAGCCCTGAAACTCTAAGTTTCAAGGCTTCTTCTCTTGGCTCCCCCTGTTGGACTCGAACCAACGACACTGCGGTTAACAGCCGCATGCTCTACCGACTGAGCTAAGGAGGAACGGAACGAGTGTTATTATAAGGCATCAGGACATAAAAAGCAACCCCTTTTTCAAAAAAAGTCCGATTGAAATTTTACTACCGCCAGGCGATTGTCTAAATGGACTTCATAGACTATAATAGTCCGATGTAAACTCAAATAAAACAATTGAAAAGAGAAGTATCGTGCGGAAGCTGTGTGAGAAAATTACAGATGAACTTGCGGGCCTCAGTGTGGAAAGCGGGCTGAAACGCTGCTTCTTCATGTCCAACGACCACATATCGCGTCTTAAGCGCAGGCCGGAGGGCATAACTTTAAACGGCAAAAAGGCCTATACTACGGCTACTTTATCGGCTGGCGACATGCTTTGCGCCGAGATATGCGATGGGGAGGCGGTGCGGCCAACGCCCATGGATATGCCGCTCGTGGTGCTTTATGAGGACGAGGATATAATAATAATTGATAAGCCCGCCGGTGTTGCGGTACACAGATCTACCCGCAACCCGGAGGAGCTTACGCTGGAAAATGCATTTTCCGCGCGATTAAAAGAAGGCGAGAATTTTCACCCGGTAAGCAGGCTGGACAGGGGCACGACAGGAATAATGACGATAGCCAAGAACGGTTATATGCACCACAGGCTTAAGCTTATAATGCACACAGAGGAATTCAGGCGGGAATACGCAGGCATATCCGTAGGGCATGTTGAGCCGGAGAGCGGCAGGATAGAACTGCCCATAGGCTTTGAGCAGGGCTCCAGATACAAGCGTGCTATCCAACCTTTGGGATCGCCTGCACTTACTGAGTACAGAACGCTGCAATGCAACAATGGTTTTACGCTGCTGCGGCTCATACCGCATACCGGCCGCACACATCAGCTTAGGCTGCACATGTCCGCCATAGGTTATCCGCTGGCGGGAGACTGGCTTTACGGCAGGGAGGACAGGGAGCTGATAGCGCGGCCGGCACTGCATTCCTGCGAGCTGTGGCTGACGCACCCGCTGACAGGGGATAAGCTGCATATAGTGTCGCCGCCGCCGGAGGATATGCTGCGGCTGATGAGATGATAATTATAAATAGTGGAGACGGTTTTCCGCCTCCACGCTTTTTATTCGCCGACCTTTTTTATTATAACGACCTTATCCTTTACGGATATCTCGTATTGCGCCGAAACCTCCCATTCGGGTGTGCCGCCGATATATGAAGTGCCGTCGGGGAATGTGACGGTATGGCTTTCCGCAGATGAAAGGCTCAGGCCTATCCAGCACTCGAAATACGTATCTGACGGGTAGGTGAAGGAGATGTCGCCTACGTCTGTCAGGTAATATTCGCACTCGTCGCTTAGCGCCACTGAGGTGGGAGCGGAAAGCACGGAACGCTGGAATACAGAAACGGGACCGGCAGGGCCTGCAGGGCCGGTTTCGCCCTGAGGTCCCTGAGGGCCGGTTTCGCCCTGAGGCCCCTGAGGGCCGGTTTCGCCCTGAGATCCCTGAGGGCCGGCTTCGCCCTGAGATCCCTGTGGGCCAGTTTCGCCCTGAGGCCCTTGAGGGCCTGTATCGCCCTTTGCGCCTTGCAGCGGCCCATTATTTACCCAGACGCTGTTTATGCCGTCCCAGATATATATATCGTAAGGCTGTGCCGAGCCTATGCCGTATGCGTCGCCGGCATAGGGCAGCGTTATGGCGGCCTCGAGAGCCGCCTGAGTGGCAAAATAGCCCAGCACGGCAAAGCCTGAACCGGTGTCACCCTTTGGCCCCTGAGCGCCGTCTTTACCGTCAGCGCCGTCCTTGCCTGGCGCACCGTCCTGACCGGGGTCTCCCTTAGGACCCTGCGGGCCGCGTTCGCCTGCATCACCCTTCGGGCCGGCCTCGCCGGTCTCACCCTTAGGTCCCTGAGGCCCTGCGGGTATGCCCAGCTCTATCACCTTGGCTCCGTCCGATTCGGTTACTCTGGCGGTAGGATCGGTGCCGCTTTGCAGCATGGTAGCGGTTGCCCTGAGCTTGGAAAGCTTGTCATGCAGCGCCTCTCGGCTGTTTTCTGCCGTTTGTCTGCCCTCCTCAGCAGCTTTGGCGCTCTCCATAAGCTCGTCCAGCGATGCCTTGAGGGAGGTGAGACCGTCCTGCATAGCTTTAAGCAGAGGGTATTCGGCAGCCGCCTGCACGGTGCTGCTGTTTACTATGGCTTCACGGCAGATAAAGTTGAAGCGGGCGGTGGTGACGAGGGTAGAAAGGGAAGCGTCGGAGTATACCTGAAGCTCGCATTCCACAACACCGGGAGAGAACGAGGCGGGAAAAAGGTCTATGGTGACCTTGGAAGCATCGTCGGGCGAAATCGTGATGCCGCCGTTCTGGACTCCGCTGTCCTGAAGCGAGGTAGAGCCGTCCGCGCGGGAAAATGCGGCGATTATCCTGCAGCCCGTAAGGTCTACGGGGCTGTCTCCATCCATTAGGGTAACGTTGATTCTGTTGCCGTTGTCGCCGTTCACCACGGTAAAATCCCTGTGTGAGGAGGGCCTCTTGATATCGAGATCAACGTCGAATACCTTGTTTACTGACATATTGAAACCTCCTGATTTAATTCATTAGTCCTTCGCGGAGCGAGAGCGAAGGCAGCAAAACGCATCGAACAAACGTTTTATAAGTTAAGCTTAGTGCAATTTACGTGCTCAATCAATATGAAAAAAGGCAATTGGTACCGATATGGGTACTGTGCTGGACAATGTTGCACAAACGGCGCTTTTTTTTCGCCCTTAAACCGCCCGGTAGGTGCGGCAAAGGAAGAACGTCTTGAAATGCGCCGGCATTTGGGGGATAATAAAACTAAAAAATAAAGGAGCTTGCCCCATGAGCATCGCAGACAGGGTATTCATAGAGAATTGCAGGGATATAATATCAAACGGCGTATGGGATACCGACAGGCCGGTGCGCCCGAGGTGGGAGGACGGCTCCCCCGCACATACCGTAAAGCTCTTCGGCGTGGTGAACCGCTATGATCTGTCACAGGAGTTCCCTATTATGACCCTGCGCAAGACAGGCTTCAGGAACGCAATAGACGAGCTTCTATGGATATGGCAGAAGAAGTCAAATAACATACACGACCTGCACAGCCACATCTGGGATGCCTGGGCGGACGAAAACGGCAGCATAGGCAAGGCCTATGGCTACCAGCTGGGGGTAAAGCACCACTATCCCGAAGGGGATATGGATCAGGTGGACAGGATACTTTACGACCTGAAGCACAATCCAGGCTCCCGCAGGATAATATCCAACATATACAATCACGCCGATCTTTCCAAAATGCGGCTGTATCCCTGCGCTTACAGTATGACCTTCAATGTATCTGGCAATCGGTTGAACGCCATATTGAATCAGCGCTCGCAGGATATGTTGGTAGCCAACAACTGGAACGTATGCCAGTATGCGGTATTGGTTTACATGATGGCTCAGGTAAGCGGCCTCGAGGCGGGAATGCTTATGCACGTGATAGCAGACGCACATATTTACGACAGGCATGTGCCGCTGGTGGAGGAGCTCATCTCCCGTGAGCCCCTGGACGCGCCGAGGTTCATTATTGATAAGAGCATAGACGACTTTTACAAGTTCACCGTGGACAGCTTCTCCCTTGAAGGGTATGAGTCTCACGGCAGTATAGGTAAGATACCGGTGGCGGTGTAGCGTATGGATATTATAGTTTGCATTGACAAAAATAACGGAATAGGAAAGGACGGCGGGCTGCTTTTCCGTATCCCGGAGGATATGGCGTATTTCAGGCGTATGACCGTAAACAAGACCGTAATAATGGGCCGTAAAACGCTGGAATCACTGCCAGGGGGCAGGCCGCTGGAGAACCGCCGCAACATAGTGCTTACCCGTAATAGGGACCGCGTGCCTGATGGGGCCGACGCTGTGAGCAGTATTGATGAGCTGAAGAGGGCGATAGGGAGTGACAAAGCCTTCGTCATAGGAGGGGAAAGTATCTATGCGATGCTGCTGGATTACTGCGAAAGGGCGTATGTAACGGAAGTGGAAGCGTGCGGCAATGCCGACCGCTTCTTCCCGGATATACGGAGCATGCCTAATTGGCGTTTGGCAGAGCAGGGCGAGGAAAGGGAGCATGGCGGATTAAAATACAGATTTAACGTTTACAAAAACCACTCGATCAAAGAGCTTTAAAATAAAAACCCCCCTTATCGGGCAGTATAACCCGGAAAGGGGCGTTATTTTATGATAAAGTCTATAATATACTGGAGCAATTATGGAAGCACTCAGCGATATGCGGAGCTTTTGTCTAAAGATATGGGGATACCCGCGTCGCCGCTGCATAATGCCGGCGCTTCTGACGGCGAGGCTTTTTATCTGGGCTGCGTTATGGATGGACGCATAAGGGGATATGCCTGCGCAGCGGCGAGGTTTCGGATAGCGGGGGTCTGCGCTGTGGGCCTTGAGGGAAAAAGAGCGGATACCGTCCTTGAGCTGAGGAGAAATACCGGCATTGTGGACAGCCGGATAAGGATATTTTATGCCCGCGGGGCGTTTGACAGGGATAAGCTCAATCCCGTACACAGGCTCATGCTCAGGGGCGCAATGGAGAGCATGGAGGGGAGCGCAAAGTATGCGGCCATTCTTGAATTGATGCAAAAGGGCTGCGACTTTGTATCCGAAGAAAACATACGGCCGGCGGCGGAATGGATAATATGGCGGAATAAGACGAACGGGCAAAAATAACGCAGTATTCAGCCGCACATGGCAAGGCAGATTACGCCGGCAATACAGACGATATTGAGCAACAGCAGCAGCGGCATGCCTATTACAAAGGATTTATGCTTTGTCTTGTGGCGGAAGGCCAGCATACCGAAAATACCGCCCAGCGCGCCGCCCATGGCTGCAAGAAGAAAAAGCGTCCGCTCGGGTATGCGCCACTTTTTGGCGCGGGCCTTGAGCTTATCTATGCCCATCGCCATGAAGCAGGCGAAGGACATTACGGAGCACCATATTATAATTATTCCGCTAAAGGGTATCTTCATGGCCCTTCCCATCCTTAAAGAGCTCTATTCCTATAGGCTCGTCGTTCCATGGGGGCAGCTTGAGCCTGTCCCACATGCCGTATTTGTGGGTATCCGCTATGGCGTTCATTATGCGCTCGTCCGCATCCGGCATGAGCTTTGTAAAGTAACGTATTATATCCTTCATTTCCTCCCGCTTGGTATGCCCTGCCACGGGGCAGTTGGGCTTGCGGATTGGCAGTTCCAGCCGCTTTGCCACGGAAAGGGCATACTTTTCCGGCAGGAATATGAGCGGGCGTATTACGGACACCTGCTGCCTGTCCAGATATGTCACGGGGCCAAAGGTATTGAGGCGGCTCTCGTAGAGCAGGCTCATAAAAAAGGTTTCTATTACGTCGTCCCGGTTGTGGCCCAGGGCCACGAGGTTGCAGCCATGGGCATGTGCGTAGTCGTTCAGCGCGCCGCGGCGGAACTTGGCGCACAGGGCGCAGGGGTGGGACTCTTGGCGGATATTGAACACAACGTCGCCTATGTCCGTTTTGAGTATCTCAAAGGGCACGCCTATGGATTCGGCAAAGTCCGCGACGGGCTGATAATCCTGATCCGATATGCCGAGATCCAGCATAACGCCTATCAGTTCAAAGGGGGTATGGCAGAACTTCTGATAGAGCTTCAGGCCGTAAAGCAGCAGCAGGCTGTCCTTGCCGCCGGATACGCCGACGCATATCTTATCGCCGGGGTGTATCATGCGGTATCTTTCATCGGCACGTCTTATGCAGCCGAGAACACGTTTCATAATAAAAATACCTTTCAAATAACGATATACAAAGCATTATAACCCAAAAGAGGCTATTGACGCAACGCAATAGTTTGTGCTAATATATACCGCGAAAACCGAATATGCCTTATCAAGAGTGGTTGAGGGAACGGCCCTGTGAAACCCGGCAACCTGCCCGCAGCGGCAAGGTGCCAATTCCGTCGGCGATATGCCGGAAGATGAGCTAACGAAAAGTGAACCTCATCTGCGTATGAGGTTTTAATTTTTTATTCGGAGGAATTTTGAACCAATGAAGCGACTTTTTACATCTGAATCGGTTACAGAGGGACACCCCGATAAGGTATGCGACAGCATATCCGATGCAGTGCTGGACGCCTATCTCGCACAGGATCCCTATTCACGCGTGGCATGTGAGTGCGCCGCCACCACCGGCACCGTAATGGTAATGGGGGAGATAACCTCAAAGGGCAGCGTGGACGTTAAGGACATAATACGCCGCACAATAGACAGTATAGGCTACAACAGGCCAGAATACGGCTTTGACTGCAACGAGCTTGAGCTGATAGTAAAGCTGGACGCACAGTCGCCCGATATAGCCATGGGAGTGGACAAGTCTCTCGAGGCCAAGGATGGGGATAACGACAGGCTGTTTTCCACCGGCGCGGGGGATCAGGGCATGATGTTCGGCTTCGCCTGTGACGAGACCGAGGAGCTTATGCCCTTGCCTATAGCCCTTTCCCATAAGCTTACCATGCGCCTTACAGAAGCACGCAAGAGCGGCGAGCTGAGTTATCTCAGGCCGGACGGCAAGAGCCAGGTCACGGTAAATTATGAGGACGGCAGACCGGTATCCGTAGACGCGGTAGTCATCTCTGCTCAGCACGATCCGGATATCCCCATGGAGCAGCTCCGCAAGGATATAACGGAAAAGGTAATACTGAAGGTCATACCCGAGAAGTATCTTATACCCGAAACAAAGATATTTGTGAACCCCACAGGCCGCTTTGTCATAGGCGGCCCCCACGGAGACAGCGGCCTTACCGGGCGGAAGATAATCGTCGATACCTACGGTGGATATGTACCCCACGGCGGCGGCGCGTTCTCGGGCAAGGATCCCACCAAGGTGGACAGGAGCGCGGCCTATGCCGCGCGCTATGCCGCTAAGAATATAGTGGCGGCGGGGCTTGCAAGGCGCTGCGAGATACAGATAGCCTATGCCATAGGCGTGGCGGAGCCGGTATCAGTATACATCGACACAAAGGGCACCGGGATAATACCCGATGACGAGATACAGCAAAAGCTTCTCAGGTGCTTCGACTTCAGGCCGGAGGCCATAATAGAGCGGCTGGAGCTGAGGAGGCCCATTTACGGAAAGACCGCAGCCTACGGCCACTTCGGCAGAACGGATATAGATCTTCCCTGGGAGCATACCGACATGGCGGAGGCGCTGAAAAAAGCATAATTGCAAATGTTTTGCAAAAAGAGGTCCGGCTAAGTTGATTCCCGGACCTCTTTGAGGTTATAATCTATATATAAAACAGACGAGGAGGAAGTATCAGTGGTTCGTGTCATCTTTGGCGAAAAGGGGACGGGCAATTCAAAGCGCATTATCCAAATGGCAAATGACTCGGTAGATGAAACTCAGGGCAGCGTGGTATTTATTGACGCGGAGGGCCAGTATCTTTTCGATCTCAAGCATGCGATACGCTTTATAGACGCGGGACACTACAACATAAACAGCCCCAAGATGTTCTACGGCTTCCTTGCGGGCATAGCAGCTCAGGACTTCGACCTCCAGAGAATATACGTGGATGGCTTCAGAAAGCTGGTAAAGCACCCGCTGAATGAGCTGGAAGCAATGTTCGCACAGATACAGGATTTTGCGGATAAGAGCGGTATAGACATATTCATAGGCGTCAGCGAAGATGGGGGAGAAATGCCCCATTACCTGAAAAAATATGTGTGCGGATAGCTATATTATATAAAATTATACGGAATTGAGCGGCACGAGTGCCGCTCAATGCTTTTATATGATATAATTAACCTTGTATTTTTGCGGGAGGTGAAATATGCTGAACATTTTTGATATATTAGGGCCTGTGATGATAGGCCCGTCAAGTTCGCATACCGCGGGGGCCGCACGCATGGGAAACATGGCCCGTACACTGCTGGGCAGCGAGCCTGTAGAGACCAAGATACATCTTCACGGTTCGTTCGCCGAGACGGGCAAGGGCCACGGCACCGACCGCGCCATAGTTGGAGGGCTGCTGGGCATGAAACCTGACGACAGCCACATACCCTTCGCTTTCGACGAGGCGAAGGAGAGGGGCTTAAAATATGAAATAGATGCTGTTGCGCTGCGGGATGCGCACCCGAATACTGCGGTGATAGAGCTTACGGGCGCAGACGGCAAGCAGCTTGTCATGCAGGCCTCCTCCATAGGCGGCGGCAGGATAGTCGTCAACAAGCTGGACGGTATAGATGTGAACTTTACAGGCAATTTCAATACTCTCGTCATACGCAATCAGGACGAAAACGGCGCGGTGGCGGCGGTAACGTCCATACTCAGCCAGATAAGGGTAAATGTGGCCAACATGAGCCTCTGCCGCCATAAACGGGGAGGCGATGCGCTTATGGTTATAGAGACGGATCAGCATGTAAAACCCAATCAGGTAGAGTTTTTGAGCGAGCTTCCCGGAATAATTTCCGTGACCTATTACGACAAGGAGGAAGAGGACGATGGCTCTCGATTCGATGAAGGAAATATTTGACCAGATGGAGCGGGAGAACATACCCTTCTGGGAGGTCGTATTGCAGGCCGACATGGAGGAGCGGCAGGTGACGCGCAAGCAGTCCATGGCCAAGATGCTCATCACCTGGCAGGCGATGGAGGATGCAGCAGACACATATACCGGCACGCGAAAGAGCGTCAGCGGCCTTGTGGGCGGCGACGGCATTAAAATGCGCCAATACGCCATGCGCGGCGCAGCCATGTCCGGCGGTTATGTATGTGATGTTATAGCGGAGGCTCTCAGCATGGCGGAGTCAAACGCATGCATGCGGCGCATAGTGGCGGCGCCTACTGCGGGAGCCTGTGGAGTGCTGCCAGCGGTGCTGCTGCCCCTTTGCAATTATGAGGAGCTCACTCAGCATCAGCTTCTGGAAGCGCTGTATGTGGCCAGCGGAATAGGCGCGGTAATTGCACACCGGGCCTGTATATCCGGCGCCGCGGGCGGATGTCAGGCCGAGATAGGCACTGCCGCAGCCATGGCGGCAGGGGCGCTGGTAGCCATAAAGGGCGGCACGGGCGCGCAGATAGGTCACGCGGTGGCCATGGCCCTGAAGAACCTAATGGGCCTTATATGCGACCCTGTGGCAGGCCTTGTGGAGGTGCCCTGCGTGAAGCGCAACGTAATAGGCGCGGTAGACGCGGTCAGCGCCGCAGATATGGCCCTTGCAGGTGTGGAGAGCCGCATACCCGTGGACGAGGTGATAGACGCCATGGGCGACGTGGGCAGGCGCATGCCTGTGGAATTCAG
>ERZ773148.940-NODE-940-length-24791-cov-4.865136_pt1 | contig 24791 bp, 20 predicted proteins | sample MGYA00580846_ERZ773148 | MGnify/ENA primary metagenome ERZ773148 (study PRJEB29015, sample SAMEA2737879) | human gut metagenome | biome: human gut; feature: human-associated habitat; material: faeces | place: China | collected 2012 ... | reverse complement strand
TACTCTTGATTCTAATGAAACAAATTTACTATCAATCTTTTGCACAAGATTGTTTACACTCTGCGCTAAAGCTTGAATATCATCATTTCTTGCTACTCTTAGCCTTACAACAAATTTATCAACCGATTTAGGGTATGCATAATTTGAATCTTGTATGTGTAATATAGCTTGTTTATTCATAAATTGTCTCCTTTTTTTCTGTGTTATATAGATTATATCAAGTTTTTTTAGATTAAACAAAGTTTATATTTTTTATTTATATTTATGCAGAATATATAAATGTTTTATTTTATATATTCTTTTTCTTTGAAACAAAGTATAAATTTCTAATTATCTTTTTATATTTTCTTAAATGCTCGTAAAGCCTTATTCTATGTGCTTTCGAGTATTTTTACTGTAGGAAGATACTTCACGTTTCTTTGCATATTTCCTCATGTCTTAGCTGTCAGAAGTGGTAAATAAGTAGTAAATTCATTTGTACTACTAAGCAACAAGACGCTCCTGTTGCTTCTCTTTATTCAAGCGTTTCATTTCTGCCATTGCAGAATCGAATGTTGCATGTGCGTAATAGTTCAGCGTCATGGCTATATTAGCATGTCCCATAATGTACTGTAATGCCTTTGGGTTCATTCCTGCATTTGCATAGTTGGTACAGAATGTATGTCGCAAACTATGTGGAGTGATGTGTGGTAACTTATCATCATTATACTTGTTGTATTTCTTAACAAGACCTTTCATCATGCCGTTGTAATCACTTGCCACTTTTGGATAGTTCTTTCTATTAAGAAAGAGGAAATCACTATATCCATCAATCTCAACACGCTTATCATTCTTTCGATTCGCTAACACTCGCTTAAATGCTTGATAGGCTTCTTCAACCATAGGAACTTGACGTTCACCACTTTTGGTCTTTGGTGTTTCAATGTAGTACCCAATTTCAGTATCTCTCAATAGCTGATGGTCTATATTGACAAGACGATTCTCAAAATCTAAATCTGGAAGTGTCAAACCACCAAACTCTGAAATACGAAGACCTGTTTTTAAGAGTATCAGAATTTCATCATAATTTTTGCTGTAGGTTTTATCAGCTTTTGCAAAGGCTAACAGTTTTTCTTCCTGTTCTTCTGTTAGTACGGTCTTAGGGACAGTATCATCATCAAGAACTGCTTTCAGTTGAAAGTCAAATGGATTCTTCCGAACACAATCATCTTGTATAGCAATATAGAATGAAGCCTTTAAAGAACGTTTATAGTTATTGATGGTTTGATAGGCATAACCATTTTCACTCATTCTAATAGCCCATTCTTTAGCGTCTGATGGCTTAATACTGTCAATACTTCTTACACCTAACTTGTCTTTCTTCAAAATATCCATAAGATATTTGCGTCCAGTTTCAGTGTTTTTTCTAACCTTTGGTCTTTGAGCGTTCTGTTTTGCGTAAAGCTGGCAGAGTGTCATTTTCTTTCCTACAACATCAATACCATCATGAATGTCTTTCTGTAACTCTGCGATTTTCTCCCTAAGTGAGATACAATCACGCTTTCCTGCTGGTACTCGGTCTGTAGCCACAAGTTTCCACGAGTAAACAAATTGCGGTTCTCCAAATGAATCTATATATTTGTATAAGTATCTTCCGTCTTTTCGTTGGCTCTCTCCAGTCTTTAAGATTCGACCTTTATTGTCACGTCTTTTTTCTGACATGGCATTTGCTCCTTTCCTTTATGGAAAGAGCCTTGATACGACTTAATACTATTTTATCATATACAAGACCCTTTGGCGACGCTAGATTGCGTCCAATGTATCTATAATTTTTTCAAATTGTTTTCGTTTAATCTGAATACGATTGCCATTCATAATCAGCCAATTTGCATTTTTATTTTCCTCTGCCAAGCGTCGTAGCTTGTTTTCGCCAATACGAAAATATTTTGACGCTTCTTCAATGGTTAGGGTATAACGTTCCCAAATAGGAATGTCAGTCTGCTTCATAAAATCCTCCTTTCCAAATCACTTATTTGGATTTCATAAAAGTTGTTTTACCAGCAATCGAACAGCTTTAGCAAAGCTCACGGGAGTTCCACCCCTGCATGGTTCTCATGTAGCCATACTCATTGCCTGCGACGGTTTTATCACGCTCGGACTATTGACTGTATGGGAGTATCATTATCACGATAAGAATGTCGTTGCAGGCAATCCTGCTAAAGATTGCTTCTCGGATCACTAACATGAATCGCTCGCTATCTTTATAAGATAGGTCATGGCGGTTAGTTCCGTTGGCTCTTTTCTTATCGAAACGTATTCGATTACTTTTATTCAGTTTTCAAAGAACAATGGCTCGTTAGCCTATCAAAACACATTGAAAGCTCAATATGCTTTGGTGGAATAACAAACCTCCCTGTTCGGGAAGCGTGGAATGGTTTAGCACGCTTCCACGAAAGGAGAGAGGATATTACTTAATTTCAAATGACAAAATCTTTGTAATCAGTCTGGTTTCCATTCTTCCACGTAAGACTTCATCAACGACCATACTTTGATTGCCATATTCATCTTTCATAAGTCGTAGGGAACGCTTCGTTATGTACCCTCTGTAATGATGTAGAATCTGGTTAATCGCTCCGGTATCGCCATCTGTTGCCTTTACAATGAGAGGAAAGGGAATCATAGGATATTGTGTTTTCATTCTTCAAATTCCTCCATAAACTTTTTAATTAAGGCTAGTCCACTGGTTCTATGCCGATAGACAGTAGAACGGTTCAATTTCAACAGGTCTGCAATTTCTGAATCGCTCATGTCCATAAAGTAAAACAGCAGTAGAATTTCACGTTTCTTGTCTGGCAACTCACGTAATGCTTCACTCAACAAATCATTTTCAACGCCTACTGATAACCCATTGAGTGTAAAAATCTGAAAGTCAGTTGAATAGTTATCCGTTGTCGCAAACAAGATAATCGCCAACATCCGAAAAGGACACCTCACGCTTTGCAATCCTTGAAAGATAAAGCATATAATTCTTTCGCTCGTCTTCCATAGCACGTTTACAGATATAGTCAAACTGATTTTCTATTGTGGTCTGAAAAGAAGATGGTTTCATGTTTCTCACCCCCTTTCTGTCTAGGAAAGGAAGTGAGCCTTGCTCGTTTATCTCCTTTCACTCTTAGTCCCAATGTGAAAGGGGGATTTGTTGCATTACTGATAAATAAACTTTGTAAAAAAGTTCTGAATAGCCAAAAAAGCATATAAACAGATTTATTTCTCTGTTTACATGCTTCTGTTATTCTATCTATATGATTTATAAAACCACATTGGTGGACGTACTTATCTATTGCAGATAGACGACTTTTTTTGACAAGAACCCAATGTAAGGAAATTTATTGTATATGATGTACTTCATGGCGACGTTGACCTCCAACAAACCGCCATTTGGAAGTAATATACAATATTTTAACAGCGTAAATAGCACTACCATATAACGGTTTTTTTTATTGGCGTTTAGTAGTGCTTTTTATTAAATATAAACCTATAAACCATATAACACGTTTTTCTATACCTGTTTTTAATTCAGTAGGAACAATAAAATGTATAGAGGTGGTCTACTATGCGTAAAAAAGAAGATAAATATGATTTTAGAGCCTTTGGTTTAGCCATTAAAGAAGCTCGATTGAAACGAGGTTTAACTCGTGAACAAGTGGGAGCATTGATTGAAATTGACCCACGGTACTTAACTAATATTGAAAATAAAGGGCAACACCCCAGCATACAAGTTCTTTATGACCTTGTATCGTTACTTCATGTTTCCGTTGATGAATTTTTCTTACCTGCTAATAACTTGGTAAAAAGCACCCGACGATTACAGATAGAGAAATACATGGATAGCTTTACAGACAAAGAACTATCCTTAATGGAATCTTTAGCCAGCGGTATCAACGAAGCAAGAAACATCGAAGACTAATTAAAAGAATCCATACATAACGGAAAGAGCCGATAAAATGAGATTGTATTAATCTCATTTTATCGGCTCTGCGTCTTTGCGTCTGGCTCTGTAATCACAGTTACTTTGAACTGCTTTATTTCAATTAAATTTTCTTGTCTGCATTTCGGACAATAGAGGGGGAATTTTTTTAATTCAGTATCTTCCCTTATCTTTAATCGTGTTTTATTTCCACATACAGGACACAATATCCACTTGTAGTTTATAATAACTATCTCCTCCTTTACACTTTAATTCAAATCTTTATTAAAAAATATTTCATCTTATTTAACAAGAAACCATATTTATATAACAACATAAAATACACTAAGTTATTTTATTGAACATATATCGTACTTTATCTATCCGACTATTTGGACGACGGGGCTGGCAAACAGGTTCACCGGTAGTAACATGGTACCCTTTTAACTCTGTTAAACAAACACTACGTCCATTTGTAAAGAAAGTTAAATCACTACGATATTCTTGAATACACCGAGCAGGGATTTCTCCACTAAGAATGACCTCATTATTTTTCAATTGAGTGTCTACGATGTTCGCACAATATTTAGGAGCATCGTTGTATGCTCGTGAAAGATATTCCTGTGGCGCATAAATTTTAAAACTAAGATATGGCTCTAACAATTCTGTTCCAGCTTTTTTTAAGACTTGTTCCAATACAATAGGAGCAAGCATCCGAAAATCTGCTGGGGTACTAACAGGGCTATAGTATAAGCCATACTTAAAACAGATTTTACAGTCCGTCACATTCCAACCATACAATCCTTGTTCACAGCCATAGCGTATCCCCTCCATAACTGCATTTTGAAACGATTGATTTAAGTATCCAAGAGAAACCGAGCTCTCATACTGCATTCCACTTCCCAACGGAAGCGGTGATACAGATAAACCAATGGAAGCCCAGAAAGGATTTGGCGGCACTTCGATGTGAATGGTATATTCTGCATTTTTTAACGGTCTCTCCATATAAATGACTGTAGGCTCTTTTAGTTCTATCTCCACATGATACTTTTCTTGCAACAGTGCACTAATCACTTCCATTTGTACTTTCCCTAAGAAAGAAAGTATAATTTCATGTGTCGTAGAATCCACGTAATATCGTAGAAGCGGATCACTATCTGAGATTTCCAAAAGGGCATCAAGCAACATTTCTCTCTGTTCAGGTTTACTCGGTTCAACAGTTGTTTGCAGCAGAGGGAGGGGATTTTCAATTCTCTCTCTCTGTGGCAATAGCTTTGTATCTCCAAGAACACTATTTAACTTCAAAAACTCATTCTGCAAAATAACAATTTCCCCGGAATAAGCCTTATCGATTTTACATAATTCACCATTTATTGAAGTATACATTTCTGTAACTTTTATTTTTTCTTTTTCTGATACTCTAACCGAATCTCGTAAATGTAGTACTCCACTATAAAGGCGTATATATGCAAGACGCTGTCTTTTTTCCGAATACTCAATTTTGAAAACTTTTCCGCAAAGTTCAGACTGACCTCGATGTGTTGATGAATAAAATTTATTCGTAATCACTTCTATAAGGTTATCAATCCCTATATTGTTTTTTGCACTTCCGTGATAAACAGGGAACAGGGAACAATTATGAAATCTTATGCTTTCCTCTTGTTCGAGTTCCAATGCTTCTAATGATTTACCGGACATATATTTCTCTAAAAGGTCATCGTTTCCCTCTATTACCGTATCCCATTGTTCAGATTCGGTAAAGTTCGTCACACACATATTAGGATACAGTTCTACCTTCTGTTTGATTACAATTTCGGCAGAAAGTTTCTCTTTAATATCCTGATAAACCGTTGATAAATCAATTCCATTTTGGTCAATCTTATTGATAAAAAAGATTGTGGGAATCCCCATTTTCCTAAGTGCATGAAATAATATACGAGTTTGTGCTTGTACGCCATCTTTTGCAGAAATCAGTAGAATTGCCCCATCTAAAACTGATAATGAACGATATACTTCTGCTAAGAAATCCATATGTCCTGGCGTGTCTATGATGTTCACCTTCGTATTTTCCCACTGAAAAGAGGTTATTCCTGTCTGAATTGTAATTCCTCTCTGACGTTCTAAAAGCGTATTATCCGTCCTCGTTGTACCTTTGTCCACGCTTCCTAATTCTGTAATCGCTCCACTGTTATATAATAAGCTTTCTGTTAAGGTAGTTTTTCCTGCATCAACATGAGCTAAAACTCCAATATTAATAATTTTCATGTGATTTTCCTCCATTCAAAAACCCAAAAGGGCATAAAAATCCCAGTGATAAATACTTTTATCACTGGGATTTTTATGCATAACCATAGGTATACAAAGCATACAGATATTCTCTGGATACTTTAGAATCACATGATAAAGGTATTCTTAAACTGGGTACAAAAAACTAAGCCCTCCTAAAAAAGGCCATCCAATTATTTGTTCCCACTATCAAATTGACAGTTTATTTAAGAATACCTTGCCGCATATTTATTAACTCCTTTTAAATAGATACTTAAATAATAGCACGTAAGAGCATATTTGTAAAGGAATCTCCAATTTTTTATCAAAGAGAGTACGTGATTACAAAATAGCTGTAATAATGTACCAATATTTGTTATTCTATAATCTTCCAATTACTCCCGTTCTTTTCAAGTACCAAATCAAATTGAGATACCTGCGTTGCTTTGGTCTGCTGGTCGATATACTCCACTGTCAGCGATACCGTGACTTGATTATCCTTACGATTGTGAATAGGATTTACCAGTTCTTGAAAGATGTACTCTTTTCCGATTGGTTTTAATATCCCGTCATTCACATAGTAGGAAAGTTCACTGGCTGTCGCTGTAGGATAGAGCTTGAAGAACGTCGTTAAAAACTCATTGATTTCATTGGTTGTAATGGAATCAACCGTCCCCTCACTTTCAATGGCTTTTGGTTTATAACTTGATTTCTTAGGTATGTTGGTAATGGTCGGATTCTTAACCAGTACCATATTTCCAGAACCATCTACATAGACACTCACTATATAAGCAGAGTGGACGGTCTTTGTATTTTCTCCCTCTGTAATGAGCTGGTCTACACTGTAGGTTACATTAAACTCATTGTCGCCAGTTGGCTCTACCGTCCATATCTGAAATCCTCTTACAGAAGACGATACAGGAATATCTTTGCGTACTGTATCAACATTGAGAGCTTGAAGTTCATCTGTCAGATAGCCTTTTAGACTTTCCATTCGATTATCAATGGACTTATCGGATTGCTCCCATGAATAGTAGACTTTCGCAAAGTTCTCTACAAAATTTTCTACATGATGAGTATCAACGTATTCCTTTTCTATGATAGTTGTTTCGTGAATAGTATGAGTATCTATAGCTGTAAAGTGCTTGAATATCGCAAAGCTGAAACTAAGCCCTAAAAGTACCCACAAGGCAATCACAACCTTTTTATGAGGATTGACCTTATAGTAGACACGAGGTTTCTTTTCCTTTGGTATCTGTTTTTCTTTATTCTGATTTTTTCTAAATTTCATCATTAAATCTTCCTTTCTCATTGTTTGATTCGTCCTGCTCCCACTAAATGCTGTTGCCAGTAGGGGCTTGTTAAGTCGGCATAACCGATTGGGTCGCCTGCATGAAACATACGGTTATTGCCAAGGTATATCCCAACATGAGTAATATAAGAGCCAGCGTTATAGGTAGAATGAAAGAAAACCAAATCGCCAGCTTGTGCTTCCGATAGTGGGATATGCTGGGTCACATCATATTGCTGTTGTGCGGTTCGTGGTAAGTTAATTCCAGCTTTTCCATACGTCCATTGTGTCAGTCCGCTACAATCAAAAGAAGTAGTCGGGGAAGCTCCACCGTAAACGTATCGCCAGCCCTCATATTTCAGTGCTTCGTCCATGATGGCTTGTACCGTATCATCATCAAACTCTGTTGTGACAAGATACTGCGTTACCAGTTGCACATAAAACATATTGCCATAGTTGTATCGCCAGCCCCCATTGATAGGTATGGCTATGGGATTGGGGTAAGACACTTTTTCGCCACCTGAATACTCTTTTGAGAAACTTTGAGCCAGTTCAAAGGTATATTTATTTCCACGATTAGCCACATACCCTAAGAAACCACCACCATAATTGTAGGACTGGATAACCGATTCTAAATCTACACTGAGCCTTTCGCTACTGGCTAATAATTCACTGAAATACTTCACACCTTGCTTAATGGATTCTTCTGTACTCAATGAATTAGGTGGAAGACCGAGGGATTCCGAGGACTGCATAACATCTTCCGCAGTACCGCCCGATTCCACCTGTATAATCGCAAGAAGTATGTTGACATATTCTTCAACGCCATATTCTTTGGCATATTTTTCTACCATAGGCTTATGAGCCAGCACTTCTGCGGAAACATTCACACCTCCATAATGAATATTGGAAATTCCGCTGTCCTGTTCATCTGAAAATAAAATGGCAACAAACAGAAGCAGTGAGAAGACCATCAAGAATAATCCAGAACCACCAATCACTAAAGTTTTCAACTTCATGGTTTCTTACCGACTTTCTTAATGGTGGCGGTTTTGATTGGTGGTCTACTTCTTGTATTTTGTAGTGGTACTCTTTGAACAGTAGACGGACGTTCTTTTGTGATTGGACGTTGTGAAGTTCTATCTGCTGTAGTGGTTGAAGTTGCTGGCTTTTGAACGGTTTTTTCTTGAACGGTATTGCCTTGGCGTTCCACTTTTGGACTTGAAAAATCGGACTTAACTGCTGGACGCTCTTGTTTGGCTTGTTGAGATTCCTTATATGAAGTCTGAATATTAGACTGTTTTGAGGTCTGTTCATCATGATATTGTTCTTGTCTTGTAGTCGGTCTTTCATGAACAGAAGAAGCAGGCTGTTTTTTCTGTTTGACCTGTTCCATTTCAGAGCGACGCTTCGCAATGGTTTTTCGCCTTTGTTCCTGCTGTTCCTTGCGTCCACTGGCTCTGTCCGCTTTGGTTTGAGAAATACTACTGGTTAAATCACGGACATTCTCTTTTACTTTGGATTTTCCTTGATATACTGCATATCTTGCATTGGTCGGCAAATCTTTAACCTGTTCTTTCAAACCACTAGCAGTGTCTACCATTCTGTCTTTGGTATCAGCTACTGTACCGATGGTTTGACCGATACGTTTTCCAAGTGTTGATTTTTCCTTTCCGTCTGGTCGGGAGTGATCTGCTTGTGTCCTTGCAGAACTCCCCGAACCCGACTGTCCTTTTTTACCTGTAACAATGGCAGACCCAGCCCCTAGAGTAGTCATGGAACGTCCAAGTTTCCGCTGTAGACGGTGCATGTGAGCGTGCATAAGCATACGAGGTTTTCTCATCACACGACTTCCCACACTTTGAGAATCGTTACTCTGTAGAGAAAACATACTCATTAAATCGCCCAGCTTGAAGTAGATTCCTGCAAAGGTCACAATCTGTAGAAAAGCAATCAAAAAGAACGGATAACCAGCCGATAAGGTATAGAGCATGGTTGAAATACTAAATGCTGTCGTAATAATCAATGTGATTCCAGCTCGTGTCAAAATGGTATTAAAGAGCTTTGTTATGGCTCGTTTTGACATACCATCAAATGATGGAATCATGCTTAAAATAAAGCTCACAGGCAGAAACATAGCATAGATGATAAAAAGTACCTGCGAGAAAATCATGATTCCTGTTAATAGGAATACAAATATGGAAATCCCAATATTGAAGACAAATAGGAAGAAGACTGTACCTAAACGGTTAATGGTCTTTGTAATGGTTAGATTGGTATTGCTTCTGTCTTCAATTTCTTCCGCAACAATTTTTTCTCTGTCTTCGCCATTGTTGGAATCTGGGCTGGTGGAGAGCAGGCTTTCCACACGGTCAATACCGATACTTTCAATGTCTGAACTGTTGTATTGAAGCAGTAGCCACGGTTGCTGAACCTGTATGGAAAACAGGCTATCTCTGATTAAGTCCACGCTGTCCTTGCCTTGACTATCGGAATGGGGCATGACAATCTTCGTGCCAAGTGATAAACTGGCATTACTGATGTCTGATGAAAAGTCATTGATTTTTTTAATGTAGTCGGGAGCGTAGGCAATAAAGGAAGCCGATAGGATAAACACCAGCACAAAATTCATAATGGCATGAATTGCCTTTGTGGTTTCTCTCTTTATCAGTCCCGTATAGGCAACATAAACCCCAAGAACCAAAATCAAGAGTAAGAGGAATCCAACATAGAAACCCTCTGTTGAAAATCCGTTTGCACTCACACCAGCTAAGGTCTGCATATTCTTACCAATGGAATCTGCTGTAGCGGAAATGAAGTCTAAGGAATAGGCTTCCTGTACTAAGTAACCTGTCGCATTGGAAACATACAAACTGATTGTCCAAATAAAATTGGTAATGGCATATAGTCCATACATGACCTGTTTTCCAATCCCGTCCGACCAGTTCCACGGAAGCCAGCCCCAGCTATTATCCACATAAAAATCCAGTTGATAGTTTTCAAGTGGGTATCGGCTGTATTCATTTGCCACATTGACCGTATCATCTACCAAGCCCGCAGCTTGAACCACCGTTCCCAGCATGGCTAAAAGAAAAATGGCAATCACAAGTGTGAAAGCCACTGTCATTGCCACTTTACCTAGACGTTTCAGCGTCCAGTTTGATTTTATTCTGTTTACTATTGATGGTTTCACATTTACACCTCTTTTCGCACAGGTGGTCTGGTATCAAAGGCATGGAGCAGTTCTTCAAATACAGGGTGGAACTGTATCACACCGACACGACCATATAAATCACTGATAAGGCATTGCCCGTTTTCCAAATCACGCAATCGCTTCTGATTGTTTTCGTCCTCTGGGTCTACACCAAAAAAGGCTAAGGTCTTTTTAATCTCGTTAAGGTCAGTGGAACGAAATGCAAATTTTAAGCCGAGGTTATTTTTCAGTTTTTCATCTAAGAGGTCGTCTGTATTTTGGGTCACGAAATATACCCCAGCGTTCATAGCACGACCAGCCCGAACCAGCTTCATAGATAGTGTTTTTCCTTGTGCTACCTGTAAAAAGCTCCATGCTTCGTCTAAATCTACAATCTTGAAAATGCTTCGGTCTGTATGGATAAAGTCTAAAGCAAAGGTACTAATGACAATCAGCATAGCAACGGATAAAAGCTCCATAGTGGTATATTCCTCAAAGGAAGTTTCCTTGTCGGGAAGTACCAAGTCCGCAACCTGTATAATGTTCAGTTGTTTTTCTAAGCTGATAGACTGCTCCACATAACCATTACTGAATAATAAATGTGCAAAGTCATAGTCTGTAAAACTTTCGATATGGTCGGCTATACTGGTACTTAGTGGCGTATTCTCAACCCGTAATTCCTCAATCACTTTCATCAACCCTCGTACTTCACTATTGGTTACTGCACGAATGGCTTTTCTAAGGATTGGGAAGCGTTCCCCATCACGAGAGGAAATCCCCGTAAGGAATGTCAGAATATCAATAGCCAGTGATTCAGAATCTTTGGGATTTTTCATAATCACATAAGGGTCAAGTAAGCCTTTGTTTTTCTCATCAGAAGTCAGAGTGACGATATTGATTTCATGGGAAATCTCTGGCAAGGTTTCTTTCCATCTGCCACGTTCTGCTTTTGGGTCTACAATCACTGCTTGTGCCCCATAAAGCACCGCATAATAGACGATAAGGTTATTCGCAAAGGATTTACCACCACCCAGCGAACCAACAAAAGCCGACGCTAACGCATTGGTTACTGAACCCTTAACCCCTTGACTGGCAAGAGCAGGTTTCAGATAGACATTGCGTCCAGTATCTAAGCTGTAGCCAACATAAATCCCCTCATTTTCCCCCAGCATTTGAGTAGCACCAAAACCTAAACCAGCGAGGAAATCAGAGGTCACGTATTGAATATAATCATTCATATAACGCTTGCTGGCAGGTAAAAATTCTTCATGTAAGCCGAGCATATCCCCAAATGGTCGTACCAGTTTTACGCTTAAATCGTCATAAAAATCTTTCACTTCATTACAACGACGTTTGAGTTCGTCAAGATCATTTGCTGATACCCTTACCACATAAGACAGCTTGTACATAGATTCCTTGCTTTGGTCTAAATTGGTTTCCAGCTCATTCACACTTTCCAGAGCTTCCGCCACATTGGAGCTGGTTTCATTATCACTTTGCCAAGCGTGGTTATCCAAGTCTTTCAGTTCTTTCTTTTTATTGCGGACAGTAGATAGGGCTTTACGATTCGCTACAATTTCCACATTCATTGACGTATCAATCGGGAATGTAAATTGCTGTTGCTGGTAGTAGAAGATTTCAGAGGACGGGAAGTCCAGTTCTCCGACAATGCTGTTAATGGTAAAGTAAGCTACATAGACGGTTTCATCTTCCTGCTGGATTTTCAAATATCGCTGTTTTTCTTCCACCAAACAGCGAGTAGGCTTAATCAAGTCATAGTATTTAATCAGCGTTTCATTATCCAGCTTTTTCTTTGATAGATGGTACTCATACTCTTCATAGGCAGTGCCTGTCTGTCCGTAAAGGTGTTCAATCAGATAGCCGAAGTCGTCCTTATCTAACCTGCGGATTTTGAAACGACGAGAGATTTTATTTTCTAAGAGCTTTTCCATCTTCTGAAAACGCAGGATTTCATCATTACTCATACTAACAAAATCGCCCATCAGCTTATGGTTCACATCATAGACAAAATCAGACAAAGCATTTTTTGCTTCAACGGTAAGACTTTTCATAGAAAACTCCTGATCGTTGAGAAGCAACTTAAAGCCGATAAAGAAACGGTAGTTCACTTGATTTTCGCCAATCATGGATATTAAAGCGTCTGTCTGTTGGTCGATTTTGTCATAGGCAACCGCTTTGAGCTTGCCAGTGACTTCATTTTTGGAACGCTCTTGTGCAGAACGTATGCTGGATTCTGTACTGATTTGTAAAGCATGAATTTTGCCATCACGATTTTGTGCGATAAGCTGTCTGAAAGAATCATGCACTTGTATTTTCTGTTCTGGACTTAGAAATGAGTAATTGTAAGGAACAAGCTCATAGTAAGCATAACATTCCCCGTCTTTATTCCAGACGAGATTGTTTTCAATGTATTTAATTGGATATGCCATAAAATTCACTCCTAACTGCTGTAATGGCTTCTTGTGGCTGGTTTCTGCCAAGCGTTACTTTTTTTCCTGCATAGGTCAGCTTTGGTCGCAGTGCATAAGCAATGACAGACTTCAAAAATCCATAAGGCTTTTTACCATCAAAAGTTTTTGTAGACATAAACCATGTGAAAGCCACAGGAATCCCAAAGTATTTGAGAAATGCTCCCTCTATCATGGAAAGAGGGGGCAAGTTGCCAAGTATCATCACTGCAAAGAGTGACACGACAAACCATGTCATTTGCGTAAAGGTTATGGGAAACGGAAGTCTAAAATCATTGATAGAATACAGTACCTTTTCCACAGACCAGATACTGGTATAGCTTCGTATTTTCTTCATGTAATCAATCCTTTCATAAAAAATAGGGGTAGCTGATTGAGCCACCCCGTAAAATAGAAAATCTGCCAGTAGTAATGTACCGACAGATTTAATAGACGATTTCAAAAATCCCATGATTGGTTGAGATAAACGTTCCTGAAAGGTCTAAATCCCGACCATAGGCTTGATAATCAATATAGTTTTGAAGACTAGCTGGTACTTCGCCTAAAGCACCCGTTTCTTCAATGTAGTAGCGTGCCACGTCATACATATCATCACAATCGGAATGAATGATAATATCCTCTTGATGTTCGCTTAGTTCTTCAATGCTTGAAAAATGAGTGAGCAGAGCAGATAGCTCCGATTGTAATTCTTCGGGTAATTCCGATACCATTTCCCATAGTCGATTGAGTTCGCCAATGGAAGTGTATTCGTCAACCGTAAAGGGTAACTCGTAGTCATGAATGGCGTATTCCTCATATTCATCATTCAAGCCGATTTTCTCTTTGACTTCCTCAAAGTCAATGGGAAAGGTAAACCACGCACCGACCAATTCGCCCTCATTGTATTTGCCTAAATTCGCAATATAGACTTGCATATCGTCCATATATTCACGTCCTTTCTTTGTAGAGATTCAAAAATCCCTACCGCACTTCGTTTGGTGTACCATTCCTTTGCGGAACATAAGAAAACCACTTATATTCCACAAAAGAACGGTTTTATTTAAGCACCAATAATGCGATTGAATAGCTCTAGTAAAATGTCTTTTACTCCAGCAGCGTTGAAGACTAAGCCAACCGCAATAATCGCAATAATTAAAAAGCCAATCAGTTTGCTAAACTCACGCTTGAAGCCAAGATACAAGCCAATCACAACGATTGCTAAAAGCACCAGTGATTGAGCGTTTGATAGAAACCAGTTATAAAGGTTTTGTCCAAAATTCATAAAAATGTTCTCCTCTCTATATTCAATGAATTTGTATTTGAGTTATTTTTTTGTTGTTATCACGTCCTGTTCTTTTACTGACTGTTGCTTCAAAATCTGCTTGTGTCGGTCTGTCAGTTTCGCATGGTCGAGAATGTCTTTTACAACCTGCGTCTGGTTGATTTCATCAAGTTTAATCGCAACCTTTAAGGTCGGGGCAACTTGATGAGATAGCCAGTTCAGCGTCCTTTGGAAGGAGTAAGGCTCTGGTTTTGTGGTTAGTTTTAATCGTTCACGATTGTTCCCAATAAACCAAGCCCATTCTTCATTCAGTTTCCAATCAGAACGAGGTTTGGAATCGTCTTTATCTACAAAACGGATATACCGATTGATAATTTTAAAGGCGGACGGGAGCGACCAGCGTGTTCTCCAGTTCGCGTGCCGACATGTTGTCGCCCGTCACCTGGATGGTAATCTGGGGGATGTCGATGTCGGGCAGCAACGACACGGGCAGGGCGAAGTAGGTCACTAGTCCGATGATGAAGCTGGCGGTGAACGCCATCAGTACGGCAATGGGACGCCGGATGAGAAACTTGACCATGACCGCACTCCTATTTCTTCTGTCCGACGACTCTGACAGGTGTCTCGTGCGCCAGGTTCACGTTGCCCGTCACGATGACCTGCGCCCCTTCCTCCAGACCGTCTCCCGTGACGGTGTATTCGGTCATGTTCTCCAGTCCGGTCTGCACGTAGTTCCACTGGGCTTTTCCCTCCCGGAGAGTGAAGACCACCTGTCTGCCCGAGCGGAGCACCACCGCCGTCTTTGGCACCACGAGCTGTCCCGGCACCCGGCGTTTCACTGTGACGCGGACGTTCATGCCGTCGAAGAGCTGGCTGCCTCCGTCGACCTGCGCCTTCACACGCACCATGCCGTTTTCGTCGACCAACGGGTTGATTTCCGTCACCCGCCCCTTCCGTGCAGCGACTGTCGCCGCATAAGGAGAGACATCCACCTCGTCGCCCCGTCTGATGAGCGGAAGCTCGCTCTCCAGTACGGAGAACTCCACCTCCATGCCCGCCGTGGCAATGATGCGGCAGAATGGCTCCGCCCCGTCAGGACGGTTGTACTGCTTGCCGAAGAGGTTTGCCACCACGCCGTCAAAGGGAGCAGTCAGCACAGCCTGCTGCAACTCATACCGTGCCAGCTCGTAGTTCGCCCGGCTCTGTTCGTAGCCGCTCCGCACACGCGCAAGCTTCATGACATTCTCCGGCACCGACTCCGGACGGTCGGGCGCATAGCCTTGCCCGATGAGGACGTCCTGCATCTCCAGGTCTGCCTGGTCGAGCGAGGTCTTCGCCTGCTCCAGCTTGTTCTGCAGCGTGAAGAGGCTCAGTTCGGCGAGCTTCTGCCCTTTCTTCACACGGTCACCGTTTTTCACATAGACCCGTGCGACGGGTTCCGAGGTCAGGCGGAAGTTCAAGTCGGCATACGCCCGCGCCTCCACCTTGCCGTTGCTCACCAGTTCGTGGTTGAAGTCTCCCTTCTTGAGGGTCATCACCGACACTTCGTTCACCTCGGCAGGCAGGACGGTCTCGACACCTTCCTTCTCCGCCGACGGACGGTCCTCCCGTCCGCAGGCAGTCAGGAGCACCGCTGCCATCATCACTCCGAGTGAACTGTATACGATTCCATTCATAAGGTTATTGTTTCAAGGTTAATGAATCTCCACCCTCTCCCGGTCCGGCAGGGACTAACGTGACACTCTCAATCATGTACGGGATGTCACGTCGTATGGAGTCCCGGTCCACCGGAGTCAAGGCAGATGTCTGTATCTCTTTCAGGATGTCTCTTACCTCTTCCCGCATCTGTGCGATGGCAGGTGAAAAGACTTTGGGTTCTCTTTCAAGCACCATCCGCGCTGCCTCCTGCAAGCGGTCCGGCTGGTAGAAATAAGGGTCAGCATAAAGTTTCGTCAGCAGATAGTAAGGATAAGTAAGCGACGGAACCCTGTGGGCGGCACGTTGCAAATAGGCTTCCGCCATAAACGGATAACCTGCCTTCCACGCGCTCTGTGCCAGCAGATTCAGTATCATCGGGTCTCCGCTAAGGCACAGAGCCTTGTCCAGTTCCCATTTGGCAGGGAGGTATTCACCGCTCTTGTAGCAGGCACGTCCCAACTCGAAATGATAGTCGGCACATGCATCCATCCCTTTCACCTTCCGATAAGCCTCCATGGCTTCCCGATAGGCACCGACGCGATAATATTGCCGCGCCTTGGTCCACCGCAACGTCTCCTCATGAGTGATGCCGTGTAACGAATAGTAAACTGACGAAGTAAACAGGATATACATCAGAAAAGGAACAGCCACTGTCGGCCAACTTCTTCCGGCACACCTTCCGACCTTCGGACCAGCCCAAGCCAAGAAGGAAGCCACAACCAGCAGAAAGAAGGTACAGACAAATGCCGGCAACTGCAATGGATAAGAAAAAAAGGCGAATACACCGAGTGACAGTAAGGCGGCACCCAGACCGACTTCGCCACTCAGGGTTGCACCTCTGAAAGCCAGGATACCAATCAGCAGCAACAGCACCGGACACCAGACGCCCTCCATCAGGGCAAACTGGATGTAGTCGTTGAATGCAAACTCGGGAGAGGCTGCCACACGAGCCTCCGCGTCCGTATAGTCTCCGGCTGTGAAATACCGTTCCTGCGCATTCCCGTACACAGCCGAAAAGGTAGAACCTGCATCCAGCTCTGCGCCTCCGGGGTGTGCCACAACCTCTTTCATTGCCACTTTCCAAATGAGCAGCCTTCCGTCAGCCGAATCCTTTTTCAGCAGGTAAATTCCGACGGCTGCCAGACAAAGCAACAGGCACAAAACGCCGACGAACATCCGGCGATGCTCCCGGCAGAAAACGAAAAACGCCGTATGCCGTTTTCCCTCCGTACACCGGAACATGACAAAGGCAAGTGATATACCTGCCGCCAGCCACGATGCACGGCTCATACCGCCCGGGAGGACACAGAGAATCAGCAAAGCCACACTCCCTGCCGCCCAACGCGCCGGAGACTGTTTCTGCCCAAGCCTCAACACCTCAAACACTGCCACGGGAAGCACCAGCGCCAGATAACCGCCATAAGGACCGGGATTGAAAAATGAACCCGTCATGGGGAACAACGCATGCCGGGAGGGACAGAGACCGAAAAGCTGGCAAAGCCCCCAAAAGGCTTCTACACCTCCCAAGGCTATCAACGTCCCTGCCACTATCCGGGGAAACAGCCGGAGCCACTGCGGGCGCACAATCCCCACCAATAAAAGCCATGCCGCACTTACCCAACAGGCATGATACAGCCATTCGCGTTGCCATCCCAGCCAATCGGCAGACAGACGGCTGTCGTAAACAAAGACGACACCGAGCACCCCCATCAGAGGGAGCAACGCCACATAGGGCATACATGTTTTCACGGCTTGTTTCATTCTTCACTTGTAAAAGTTAGTCTATAAACCGGATTAAGACAAAATGCCGTGAACATCCTTGCCGGAATATTCCCCGAAGCATCTTGTCCAGTCTCGTCCGGCAGACGGTTCAGCACTCCAAAGGTACAGGATATGTCGCAAACAAGACTACTTCCCGGCACAAATATTGACCTCAATTTTTTTATTGAGGCTTCAAACCGTCGGCATCCGAGCTTTAGAAAGTAATGTGTAACAAGAACAAATACTTTTATTACATACATTTTTATGTTTTCAACAGATATTGCCTATCTTTCGCACGAAAACAAAATAATCTATAAACGATACCCTATTTCTATGAAACATTCTGTTCTGATAGGCTTATGCCTACTACTTTTATTGGTTACCGGATGTAACAAAAAAGAAAACACGATTACCGAATTCACACAGCTACCAGTGTATCAACTTACGGGACATACAGTATCACTAGACTCGATATTCCTGCGCTATGCCTATCGCATCCGTGTCAATGACAGCATTGCCGTCTTGCTCGACCTGCACGCTCCCCAATATTATTGCCATGCCTTCACCTATCCAGACTTTGAATACATTGCTTCCTTTGCCCCTCTTGGAGAAGGACCTGAAGAAATAGTAAGCGGCAGCGAAATCCGCTTCCTTAAAAACGGACATTTCGGTGTATTGGATTCTAACGGACGAAAACTAATTGTCTACACAAATTTAGGGAGAGGACTGACTCCATGTCCGGAACAAATCATACGCATGGATGAAAGCCTAATGATGCCATTGGACTTTATTCCTTTAACCGACAGCACATTCCTTATTCCAAACTATTTGGGTCAATCACGTTTCTGCATAGCAGATACTTGCGGGAGACTAATCAAAAGACAAGCTTCCATACCAATAGCAGACACAACTCTGCTTAAAACATCGGCTCCGGCAGTAGCACAAGCATGGCGTTCCTTTCTCGCCATAACGCCCGACAAAAAAACGCTCGTTACAGTTACTCAGCTTGGAGATGTATTGGATGGCTATGCCACAAATAACCTCTCTGTTACTGCATTCCATCACTTGGGAAGTGTCGGAGAGCCGATGTTCCGTGTTTCAACTGAAGGATACGGTATTCCTACGGGATTCATGGGATATCTCGACGTACAAACAAGCGACAGTTGTATATATGCCCTTTACGACGGCACCAGTTTTGCTGATCTTATGAAGCAGAACCCGAGCAGTCTTAAACAAGGAGGCACAACCCTACATGTCTTCGACCGTACCACCGGGCAACCTCTATACAGCTATATGCTTGATCGACGCATATCCTGTATCCATATTGACTTTAAGCGCTATATTCTGTGGGCAACTGACGTGAATAAAGATGAGCAACTCGTCAGATTTGAATTACCAGAAATTCAGTCTGCCTTAAATTCTTCCTTTTCGAGAACCCAAGCAACACTATCCAAATGATAGCAAAACCTATAATTTCCCGACATTATTTCCCCAATCACGACTTTCAGCTAACTCATACTTTTCAAAAATCCGATAATCTGGAGATGAAACGTGAATGAGTGCAAACAAAACATACGGAAAAAGCCTTTGATTTTAGAAAACTATACATTTCATTTCCGAAAAACAGGCAAAACGTGCCCGGAACAATAGTGTTTCGCGAGCCAAACAATATAGTTCGAGGCGTCAAACAATATAGTTTCACCTTCCAAACAATATTGTTTCGTGCCCGGAAGTCAAATGTTTGGAAAATGGAAGTAATAAATCCGGAGTTTCACTCTCCAGAAGGAGTATCGTGTCAACAAATCAGAAGGTAATAAAAAGAGGGGTAAAACAGAGTCATGAACGCTAAAAGGACGTAGCCATCCCATTTTTACCCACTGCAACGCAACAAGAAAAAGTCGTTGGGCAACAATGTGTATTTTGCGAATCGCCTGAGAAGGGCCTCCGAATCCATCAAACTGCATTTTGGTACGAGGAAGAGCACTGTGGAGAGGCTCATTTGACATTTTGACAGAATGAACGCCCCAATGCCTGTATCCTCCTAAAAGGTTTACATTTCAACTGATATTTTCCTTGCCCGACTGTATCCAATTGATAACGGGGAAAGTCTGCCAAGTTTTTCCGAAGGGTATAAAGATGGGTATCTATATTCTTGTCAGCAGTCATGCTGTCAGGCCAAAATGCCTGCTTCAACTCCTCACGAGTAACCACATAGTCCTTGTTCTTCAAAATGAGCTTCAGAATCTGACGGTCCAATTTAGCCATTGCACAATACTTCCCATCAATCCATACCAGTTTATCGTCCTTATCAAAAACTATATGAATCCGATAACACCGTATCACATAGCCTGTCAGAAGCATCAATGGCAACAGGAAATCCAAGACTACAAATCCAACCATCCCCAAAGAATGCATGTTCATAAAAACAGTCAGCCCATCATAATCCACCCAGCCCTGAACACTGGCCGTGTTGGCAAAATCAAGAGACCTCATTGGAGTCAGACAGGATGCATACCGAGGAGAAATCGTATCATTCAAACTATATTGGGCGATGCCGTTATGCCGATAGATAATGCCACATGAGTAGTCCCCACCTACACTTTCCATCAGCTTTTCCTTAAATATCCCAGCCATAACACTGGGATTGACGGGGCATTGAGTTGCCATCATAAACTGATCGGCATATTGCCTTGCTTGCGGAACATAAATACTGTCCTGATAGACCACATGATAGAGTTCCTTTTCCGTATAGACCCATTGTTCCTTTATCTTCTGATAGATTTTCCTTTTGTTCCCTTCCGTGTGTCGGTAAATTCCACCGATACGATTTTCATAATCCTGATTGATAGTCTCCTGCAAGACCCGGTATGTTTTTGAATACAGGGCTGTACGCTCTACGGAATAAATTTTAAGTCCTCCAACCACTCCCGTCAATACTAGAATACATAAAATATAGTTGGTACAAAATTTCTTTAATGCTTTTAATCGCTTCATCCAATTATTATCTTACAAATCGTTTCGCGCCAAATATAATTAATATTTTCCAATAAACCGTTCATACACGTTTCATTTCTTTTCACTCACGTTACATTTCTAATTATTAAAGTATAAATCAAACCTCAAAGAAAGATTTGAGATAGAAAATACCCTGAATGTTATCTTTTTATCCGTAAGTCTTATACATTTGCTACAAACCAAATTCTACGCATATGAAAACTATTTACGCTAAAACATTATTACTTATACTGCTAGGCAGTACATGCATTTTGGGACTAAACAAACGCAACACCCCTGTCAATGGGTTGCTGCTGGAAAATGTGATGCGTTCACAGTTGCACTGAAAGGATAAATGTGCAGGAAAGAAAAAAAATCTCTAACGAATAAATTAATGTATCATGAAAAAGAACATCGTTAAATATGTTTTAGCTGTAGCTGTTGTAGCTGTAGCCGGAATGGGAGTATACCAAGCTCAAAATAAAGGAATTGAATTATCAGGAGTTTCATTGGCTAATGTTGAGGCATTGGCTAGTGGGGAAGGCGATTATTCTCAAAAAATATGGGAACGTTTTTACCGTCCAGATTGTACAGGCTATAATTGTACAAAGACAGGCAATGAAACTTGCTAGTAGTAAAAATAAGTTCTAGTGACGATAAATATTAATGATTTTAAGATTTCATTTTGTCTTTATCCAAATTGAAGTAATTTAAGTATTAAAATAGGGTCTAGGAGTGTTTCTGTTATAGATAGCTCCTATTCCTTATTCTATATGGATTTAAACTTGTAATATGATAGGTATGCATAAACTATTCGTTATATTTACTACAACTTTATTGATTCTATTTGTCGGTTGTACCTCCCGGAAAGGTGAAAGCCAGCCGGTAGCGGAGCTTGTAGATTTCGGTAATGTGCAAACTTGCAAAAGTTCGGATCTGATAAGGATTGAACGCTTTCTTCCTTTGGAGACATCCGATAGCTCGTTGTTTGGAAGCATAGATCAGCTTGAGGTGTGGAAAGACAGGATTTATCTGCTTGATACGTATAAAACCAATGCGGTGCTGGTATTTTCGGCAACGGACGGAAAGTTTATTCATAAGATAGAGGGAACGGGGAACGGACCGGGAGAATTCCTCAGTCCGCATTCGTTTTGGATTGACCGCTCCGACAGCTCACTGTATGTGATGGACCGTATGATGTCGAAACTGTTGAAGTATGATCTGGCAACCTTTGAATATGAAGAAGATATTAAACTTCCTGGCCAGGCTCCCTTAGCTTTCTGCGTTCCTGCGGAGGGCGATTATCTATATTATTTCCCTTTACGGCAGAATGATCCTTTCAGCGGAAAGCAATATGTAGAGGCAGATAAGGAGGGTAATGTGTTGTCCACTGCATATGATGCACCGGCTTCCGGCAGGATATTGCATGGGCATACGGCTCCGTTTTATGGTTATGAAGGAAAGATACGTGTTTACCCCTATTTTTCGAACCGGATTTATGAATGGACGAATGATTCATTGAAGGTATGCCTGGAGATGAAGTGGGGAGATCGAACCTTCCCCGAAGCTGCTGTCTTTGAAAAAGCGGAAGATTCAGGAGATGTAATGCGTGAGATCTTGTCGGACGATTATATCCGTTTTCTGTATGTATATGAAAACCGGACTGCCTTAGCCGTGAAGTATTATGTTCAAAAAGACTTGTATCTGTCGGTTTATAACAAGTCTTCGGGGCGGGTTGCCAACGTGAAAGCCGCTGATGTGCAAGATGATTTGGGGTTGGGCGGTTTGTTTCCAATGCCAGTCGGCACGGATGGGGATTTGCTGGTAGGCAGCCTTTCGTTGCTTGATATGGAAGAGGAGATTATCTCTCCTGCATTGAAGGCGTGTTTGAAGCAGGCGGATAAAGAAGGAAATCCGGTGTTGGTATTTTATGATTTAAAATAAAAGGTTGATTCATAATTTTTCAAGTTTGAAATTGCTTTATCCGTCTTGATGCCAGACTGCGTTTTCTGTGTGATGAGAACTGCTCATTGAGAGACTGTAGTATACTAAATAAGTCGAGACTATTTATTTAGCAATACTTCGGTAAATTTTTAACGAACTATTATAAACTACAATCTAAGGTTCACCAATTGGAACATGATTGCAAAGAGAATAAAACAAGTGTCTGAGGAGCTACTCAACCATGTGGGCAATAAACTTACTCACATGGCTGTGGAAGCTCCGATAGTAAAGCATATAAAGGATACGAACGATGAGAAAAACGATATTTACCATTCAGGAAAATCGCAGAAGAAAAATATGCTTAAGCTTCCACGATTGCAGAAAGAAAATACCACGTCGCTATGGAACGAGTGCGCAAGCTAACTAAACCAATATCCTCATCCACTCATGAAACACTGTTTTTTTATCCTATTGCTCTTTATAATTGCTTGTAAATCGGAGACCGAACAACAACTTGAATTTGCTTTACAAGCAGCCGAAGAGAATCGCACGGAATTGGAAAAGGTACTGAAGCATTATGCCAACGATTCCCTAAAGCTGAAAGCAGCCAAGTTCCTCATCTGCAATATGCCCGGACATGTATCATATGTCGGTCAAGAGATTGAGTGCTATTATCAGGAAGCCAAACCTATCTTACTTTCCGACAGTCTTCCGGCAACCAAAGTCAGAATGCTGGAAGAACTGTATCGGAAATATCCTCCCGGCATCATTAAAAAAGAGCAAGACGTAAAAATCATCACTGCTGACTACTTGATACATAACATAGACAGGGCATTTGATGACTGGCAGCATGGGGTATATGCCCAACAAATCTCTTTTGAAGAATTTTGCGAATACTTGTTGCCTTATAAATGCATCGATTATCAAGCATTGGACAATTGGCGGGACACCCTGCGCCCTATAGCAGAAGGGGCCTATGAAGACTTTGTATACAACAGAGTGTATCGGCATTCTGCTTATTGGGCAGCCGGTGCCATCAATGATAGTTTGGACAGGCTACACCGTGGTCATCTGGGAGATGCCATGCGCAGTCATTCACTATTCCGGGTTCCTTTCTGGACTAAAATACCTTCCGGAGAATGTGATATCTATTCATTAGTCACAGTCAGTATCTTACGAAGTAAAGGTATTCCTGCTGTCAATGATTTTATTCTACAATGGGCAACCAAAACCAACAACCATTCATGGGTCACTTTACTGACCGACACACAACGCCCGGGATACTTGGAAGGGTGTGAAGGAAAGGTCTTAGGCTTCATGAGACCTGGAGAATGTAAAGGCAAAGTCTACCGTCGCACGTATGCGCCTGATAAAGGTCTGATACGGTTGAATACGGAAGCTGTGCATGTGCCACCGACACTCAGGACTATTTTCATGAAGGATGTGACAGCTGAGTATGTCCGTCCGGTAAATGTCACCGTAAAGCCATTGCCCGAATTACGACAGAACCACGAAAAATATGCCTATCTGGCAGTCTACGGGAACTACAACTGGGTACCTGTCTGCTATGCCCGGACAGAAGATGAACAGGTCTGCTTCAAAGACATGGAACGTGGCGCTGTTTACCTGCCTGCCTATTATACTGAAAAAGGACTACAGCCTGCAAACTATTCATTCCTACTTACACAACAGGAAAAAATCAAGTATCTGAAACCTGATAAACAGCACACCCGAAGCATGACACTGCATCGAAAGTTTCCCCTGACCACTAAAGCATTTAACACAGGAAGGTGTATAAAAGGAAGTCTGATACAAGCCGCAAACCATGCCGATTTCAGTGATGCTGTCACTCTGCACCGTTTCGACAAATTTACAGTAGCAGGCTATGTGGATACCAATGATTCTATCGGCTATCGCTACTGGAGATACTTTTGTCCCAATCCTTGCTA
>ERZ773148.936-NODE-936-length-24802-cov-17.021821_pt1 | contig 24802 bp, 20 predicted proteins | sample MGYA00580846_ERZ773148 | MGnify/ENA primary metagenome ERZ773148 (study PRJEB29015, sample SAMEA2737879) | human gut metagenome | biome: human gut; feature: human-associated habitat; material: faeces | place: China | collected 2012 ... | reverse complement strand
ACCGACGTGGCCAACGCCATTTACGACGGCACCAGCGCCATCATGCTTTCCGGCGAAACCGCCGCGGGCGCCTATCCGGTGGAAGCGCTGAAAACCATGGCACGGATTGCCTGCCGCACCGAAAAGGATATCAACTACAAAAAACGCTTCACCACCCGGGAACTGGAGGAGCTGCCCAACGTCACCAACGCGATTTCCCACGCGACGGTAACCACGGCGCACGATCTCGGCGCACGCGCCATTCTGACCATTTCCAAATCCGGCACCACGGCACGGATGATCTCCAAATACCGCCCCGCCTGCCCCATCATCTGCTGCACCATCGACCCCACCTATCAGCGGCAGATGAACCTGTCTTGGGGCGTCATCCCGATTCTGGGCGACCTGAAGGCCACGATGGACGAGCTGTTCGATCATGCCGTGCAGCGCGCCGTTGAGGCGGGACTGCTGGAAAGCGGGGATCTGGTGGTAATCACCGCCGGCGCGCCGCTGGGCATTTCCGGTACCACCAACCTGCTGAAGGTGCATCTGGTGGGCAACATTCTGGTGCAGGGCAAAGGCGCGGCAGGCACGAGCGCCTGCGGCAACCTCTGCGTCGCCCGGGATGAGGAAGAGGCCAGAGAAAATTTCCGGGCGGGGGATATTCTGGTGATCCCGCAGACCAGCAACAACATCCTCCATCTGTTGAAGGAAGCCTCCGGCATCGTGACGGAGCAGCCCGGTATGAACAGCCACGCCGCCATCGTCGGCATGGCGCTGGATAAGCCGGTGCTGGTAGGCGCGCAGGGCGCGACCAGCATCCTGAAAAGCGGCACCACCGTTACCCTCGACGCCGAGCGCGGCGTGGTGATGATCGGAGACAGCCGGAAATAAGCGCGCTGCATTCGCAGGAAAGAGCCGAAGGGAGAGGACGAAATGTCCTCTCCCTTCGGCTCTATTATTGTCTTTATTGCCGCTTACGCTGTGATATGCCGCAGACATCAGCCCTCCGCTTTCCGGCGGCGCAGGCAAAGCACCGCCGCCGTGCCGGAAATTGCCGCCAGCAGCAAGCCGCCAACAGCCGGGGCGTCGCCGGTTTTCGGCGGCTGCTCCGCCGGCTGCGTGGTAACGGGCGCTGCGGCCTCCGTCTCCCGGGTCGTCGGGGAAGTCGTATCCGGATTCCCGGACGGCTTCGTAGCCGACGTCTCCGTAGAGGTTGTCTCCGTGGCCGACGCCTCTGTAGTCTCCGACGATTCTGTAGAAGAGGCGGAAGGAGCGGAGGAAATGGGTTCGAAGGTGAGTTCGGCCTTATCCATATACATGGTGTAGTTGATGTAGCTGGCTCCGAGTTCAATCTTCACGGAAATCACCTTGTCCGGAAGAGGCGCGGCCGGCGTAATGACCGAAGAATAGTAGTTATACGCGGGAACGGCATTTTCATACAGCAGCGTTCCCGCCGTTTTGCTCATAGCGATGGGGGTATCCTTGTCCGAGCCTTCCACCCGGACGGAAACCGTCAGCCACTCGCCGACCTCTTCGGGCAGGAAGCCTTCAATCAGCGAGGCATACAGGGTCAGATCGGTGATATAGCAGTTTTTCTGCGCATAACGGAAATACCCGACCGGGCCGTGGCCTTCCTTGGCGACTACCGTCTGTTTCACATAGGGATCGCTCAGCGTCTTCACATTGCTGCTGTCCACGGTGTGGGAAAGGTCGTCGAAATCATCCACGCCGTTCCAGCCTTCCGTCATGGTAACGCCGTCCCATGTGTCGGTGTTGTCCGGCTCCGGCTCGACCCACTCCACTACGGATTCCACCGGCCGATAAAGGATTTCCGCGCCGCTGGCCATCATATACCAATTCGTGTAATCTTCGGAAAAAACATAGCGCACCGCCGTCACGCCTTCGGGCAGCGCGGTTTCCGGCGTCAGCAAAACCGAAGAATAGGTATAGGCGCCGCCGGCAACCAGCCCCAGCGTTACGGGCTTGCTCATGGTGAGGGAAACGGGCGTCCACGCGCTCTCCGCGCCGCTCCGCACCTCCAGCCGGATCAGATCGTTGATGGAGGCATAGCCCTTGACCGCCATGTAATACGCCACGTCGTCATACATCAGGGTCAGCCGCAGGCGGGCGTCGGCGATGGTGTTTTCCCCCTCCGCCGTGTAAGCGACGCTGCCCTCGCCCGTTCCCCGAACCAAGCAGTTAACGGTGGTATCCCCGAAAACCCGGCCGGTTTCGACGGTCACGTTTTGGGCGGCTCCGGTCTTGCTCAGATCGGCGTAATCATCCCGAATGCCGGTTCCCTGCGCGAAGAGCCAAGGCAGCATTTCCGGTTCCTCAAAAACCTTAAACCAGATGCCGTGATCCAGACCGTCATATTCCGTATATTTTACAACACCGCTGCCGGCTTCGATCAGCGCCGCGGTCATTTCCTGCGAACAGGAAACCTCCACAGCGGCGTCTTCGGTGCCGTGGAACATCCAGATCGGGAGATCCTTCACCCTGAACGCCGTCGTGGGGTCACAGCCGCCGCAGATGGGAACGGCCGCCGTCATCAGATCGGGATACCGGGTGACAAGATCCCAAGTGCCGTATCCCCCCATGGAGACGCCCAGCACATAGCTGCGGGCCGGGTCGGTATGGCAGGCGGTTTTGGTGCTTTCGATCAGCTCCTTGGCGGCCAGCAGCGCAGGGGTGATCGAAAGAGACGACTGATCATAGGTACCGCAGGGAGGTATTTGAGCCAGCACCTCCGCATAGTCGATCCAGGTCTGTCCGCCGTTCCAGTCGGCCAGAGGCGCGAGAAACACGCAGTTCAGGCCGCGGCTGAAAAGCTGTTTTTTCAGCGCTTCATAGCCGCTGGTATCGGTGTCTCCGCCCACGCCGTGCAGATAGACCACCAGCGGATAGCTGCTGTCCGCGTCAAAATTTCTGGGTTTAACCAGATAATAAGCCAGGGTCTGCCCATTGGAAGCGGTAAATTCCAGCTTTTCTTCCGTAAAAGGCGGCTCCGCAAGGGGATCCTCCGCCAGAACGGCGGAGGAAGGGGCCATCCCGCCGACACACACTGCGGAGAGGACGACGGTCAGAATTCCGGAAAGAACCTTCGATAGTTTCATTACAACTCCATCCTTTCACCGACAGCCGGCACATCCTGATCGGATCGATACAGCCGATACGCAATGCGCCGGATACCTTTCCATTCTGTCATTTTACAATGTCCGCTCGAGCTTTCCTCTAAAGAATACCATCCTTTGTTTCCCTTGTATTGGTTTGAATTTTGGGTGCTCTCAAGCATGTTTTGGAAAAGTTGTTTATATTTTTAACAATCTTTCTGTAAGTTTTAGGCTTGTATCCGATTCTACCCTCTCCGGATTTCTCCGCAGGCAATTTTCGGTCCCGACCCGCCGGACGGCTGGGTGGTAAAATCATCCGGATGACCATGGACGACCACCGTCCGGCCGACGATTTCCTCCGGCGTAAAGCGGTTGGTGAAGAAGGAGAGATAGGCGTATCCATCGCTGCCGAACACAGATTGCTATAGAATTTCTGATAATCAGGAACTTTTATCTGTGTTAATCTGCGGTGATTGTGTATTTTGACACCTCTCCATTATTCCTTTGGCTTTGAATACTGGTTCTGCTTTTTGTATTTCCGATTCGAAGCCGAACCAATAACCATTTTGGGTATTGTCGTCAATGGGTAGAAAACATAAGCGGAGGCTTTCTTTGTAGTTTCCATAGATGACTTCCCAATATTCCGGTGGCATCTGGCGCTTGGTCTTGACTTTCTCTGCTGGTTTTTTCTTTAATGACATGCCTGCCTCTATCCAGGCAATGGTGACCATGATTTTATAGGCCGGATAATGCATACTGCAGAATTCATAGAGTACGAGACCTCGCTTTTCCAGGCTCATGGGCTGGTCTATAAGATTTTTATCGATTAAAAATTCCAGAAAGCGACGTAGGAAGTCGTTGTCATCCAGAATCAGCTTGCGGGTGATGGCTTGCCAAGCAGTTGTGTTATAGAATCCATCCAGAAGACGTGACAGTTGCCGGGCTGTTTGAAGCTCGTTGACACTGGTTTCATTTGTTTGAAGCACTTCATAAGGGGGGAGAGGAGAATATCGGATGCCCAGTTCTTCCGCTCTTCTTCTCATTTCTGTGCCGGGAAGTAACTTCAGGGATTCAAGCTGTATCTCGCCGGCATTGTATCCGGCAAGTGTACGCACATCTTCAAATATTTCGGATAGGCGGTATAGAGGCAAGCCGGCAATGAGGTCGGCGTGTGTTTCCATATTGGGCAGGGAACATAGGAAACGAAGACCTTGCAGTGAGTCCTCCAGGCTTCCCATCCGACGGCTTTTTTGGAGGACCGGTTCGCGCAGGCTTTGAATACCGGCCTCGAGATGGAGCAATCCTTTAGGTAGCTTTTTCAATTCATTTTTCAGCTCTTCGGATAATAGTGCAGGGTGTATTTCTAAGTGAAAGCATATGTCCGGGTTGAATTCCAGGAAAAGTTGCAGTAATTCTTTAGCACGGCGCGGATTATAATTAAAGGTCCGGTCGAGGACGCGTACGTTTTTTATTCCATGGCTGTGGATAATTTGAAGGCGTTCACGGATACTTTCAATGGACAGTGTGCGCACCGGTTTTTCTTCACCGCTGACGCAGAATGCGCATGTGTTGAAACAGCCTCGGGTAGTCTCCAGTTGTACGAATGGTTTGCTCCAGTTGAAGAAACTGCTGTTTTCCGGCGGTACGAGTCGGGAAAAGTTGAGTACACGGGCTATGCCGTTGTCTATATATTGCTTTTGAGGATTCATATAGCAAAGCCCCGGAATGCTGTCCCATTTTTCCGGCTGGTTCCAGCAAGACAGCCATTGGGGGAATGCTTCTTCTCCCTCTCCCCTGAATACACAGTCGATGAAAGGGTTTTTATGCAGAAAGTCTTCATTGTTTCCTAAGAATTCAGGTCCGCCCAAAATGAAGCAGCTATTGGGAAGCAATGCTTTTAATCTCGCCGTGATGTGCAACAGTTGTTCGTGGTTGAACAACCATGTCGTTGCGGCAATGATGTCGGGTTGGTGCCGGTATATTTCGTCGACAATCATTCCTACGTTTTCATTGATGGTGGCAGATACGATTTCCCATTTTACGGAATTGTTCTTTGCTATTTGTGCGTGCAGTGCAGGGAGTGCCAACGAAGAGTGTGCATACGAGCTATTGAGGTCTATCCAAAGAATTTTCATGTTTAATTGAGTTTCATCTTTGCAAAGATAACTGATTTTGCTTTTCGTATAAACAAAAAGGATTATATTTGCATGACGGAAATCGAAAATAGTAGAGTGTTGGTATAGAATGTTTTTTGAAAGATGAAATATTTCTTTTGTATTCTTATTTCTATAAGGTGATAACGGGTTATCTTATCACTGGCTTGATAAAGTAAGGAAGGAAGTGCTATTAAGTGTGATTGATACAGAATGCAAAATATCGGAATAAGTTTCCAGCTATTTTGAACATTTTGAGAAAGTAAACTCTTTTGTACAAGAACTGGTTTAGGTAATTGATTCCTTCCTATGATGTAGGGATACTCTGTGAGGAGTATCCCTACAATTTTTTACATTGATTCCACGTTGCCTCCCTTTGAGGGGAATTGTTTGGACAATAACAAAAAAGAGGAATATTCTTTCGAATTTCCTCTTCTTTGCGGGTGGCAGATGGGACTCGAACCCACGACATTCAGAACCACAATCTGACGCTCTAACCAACTGAACTACAGCCACCATGTTAGTGCATTTCTTAAATGCGGTGCAAAGATAGGGATAATCTTTAATATTGCAAAGAATGAGACGAAATTTTTTGAGATTTCTGCATTATTTTTTCTTCTCGTAGATATCTATATTGTGCTGCTGGAGCAGCTTTCGAGAGCTTTTGACGAAGATTTCCAGGTGTTTACGAGCTTCCGGAGTTAAATGTTCTGTAGGAAAACTGGCAGGATAAAGAATGTAATTTTTTTCTTTAGTAAGTTCCGGCCGGCCGGTCCAGACCAGATTATATCCACAATAGGAAACACGACAGTATGGAAAAGGCAGAGGATTGGAGTCTGGCAGGGGCGTCTGACTCTGACCGATGTAAGAGGGACGGATGGGTTGGGGGAGAGGATGTTTCTCCAACTGCAAAGTGAAGATGAGGCCGCCGTCAGTGTTGGCCTTGCTCATATTGGAAATGAAGTTTCCCAAGGAATAGACTATGATGTGCTGTTCGGTACCGTTGGTACGTAGTTCCATTGGTTGAATGACGTGAGGGTGTGAACCGATAATATGTGTTACGCCTTGTTGGAGCAACCAGTTGGCCAGTTCGCGTTGCTCACGGTTGGGAAGGGACTGATATTCCTCTCCCCAATGCATGCAGGCAATAATGGCATCCGGTTGGCGTGCCTTGGCACTTTGGATATCTTGCAGGATGGTATTCTTATCAATATAGTTTACGATATTGGGAGAGGTAGCCTTGATACCATTGGTGCCGTAAGTATAGTTGAGTAGGGCAATGCGAAAGCCGTTTCTGTTGATGAACAGGGGATAGCGTTGCCTGCGCTCCGACAGATTCTTGTAGGTGCCTGCGTAACGAATACCGGAGGAGTCGAGCAATTGTATGGTACGCTCCATCCCCTTTTTCCCACGGTCCAGACAGTGGTTGTTGGCTGTCAGTAAAATATCGAATCCGGCGTCCTTTATGGCTTGAAGATATTCATCGGGGGCGCTGAACATAGGATAGCCCCGATAGGGCTTGCCCCCCAATGTGACTTCCAGATTTCCTATGGCGAGGTCTGCCTGGGATATTTGCTCTTTTATGAGGGAGAAGCAGGAGGAGTAGTCATATTTTCCTTCAGATACATGTGCTGCGTCTATTTGTGCCTGGTGCTGCATCAGGTCACCGACAAATAATAGCGTAATCCTTTCCTGGGAGGAAAGGGTTACGCTATACAGTAAGACAGCAATGAAGACGGCGAGCGTTTTCATTACGTTGTTATTGGTAGATTGCTTTCTTGCCGGCAAGCAATGTATTCTTCATAAGGGAAACGATGGTCATCGGACCTACGCCTCCCGGTACGGGGGTAATGAATGAACATTTAGGAGCTACTTCATCGAATTTCACATCACCGGTCAACTTGAACCCGGATTTCTTGGAGGCATCGGGCACACGGGTAGTACCTACATCAATAACGACAGCACCTTCCTTGACCATTTCCGCCTTAACAAAGTTCGGTTGTCCCAACGCAGCAATGATGATGTCCGCTTCCTGGCATTCCTTTACCAGGTCTTTGCTGCGGCTGTGGCATACGGTTACTGTGGCGTCGCCGGGATAAGCTTTCTGCATCATCAGGGCAGCCATGGGTTTGCCGACAATGTTACTGCGTCCCAATACCACGCATTTCTTGCCTGAAGTTTCTATCTGATAGCGCTTCAGCAGTTCAAGGATACCGTTGGGGGTAGCGGATACATAGCAGGGAAGACCAATGGACATCCGTCCCACATTGATGGGATGGAAACCGTCCACATCCTTACGGTAGTCGATGGTTTCAATCACCTTTTGCTCAGAGATATGTTTGGGCAAGGGAAGCTGTACAATGAAACCGTCCACATCTGCATCCTCGTTCAATTCGCGTACTTTGGCAAGCAGTTCCTCTTCGGTAACGTCTGCCTCGTAACGGATAAGGGAGGACTTGAATCCGCAAACTTCGCATGCTTTTACTTTGGCGGCAACGTAGGTTTCGCTACCTCCATCGTGTCCTACAAGAATGGCGGCCAGATGCGGGCGTTTACCCCCACGAGCCACTATCTCGGCTACTTCTGCTGCAATCTCTTGCTTTACTTGCTCTGAAATTGCTTTTCCATCAATCAGTGTCATAGGCTATTATCTTATCTTTTTAATTTCGGCATCATCTTGCCCATCTTGCTGCCAGTGACCATCTTCATCATCTTGCGGGTCTGGTCAAACTGTTTCAGCAGGCGGTTTACTTCCTGAATATTCGTACCGCTACCTTTGGCAATGCGCTGGCGGCGTGAACCGTTCAGAATGGCCGGATTACTGCGTTCTTCCGGAGTCATGGAGTAAATAATGGCTTCAATGCTCTTGAAGGCATTGTCGTCAATGTCTATATCCTTGATGGCTTTGCCTACGCCCGGTATCATGGAGGCAAGTTCCTTCAAGTTACCCATTTTCTTGATTTGTGCAATCTGGCTCAGGAAGTCGTTGAAGTCGAACTGGTTCTTGGCAATCTTCTTTTGCAGGCGTTTGGCTTCTTCCTCGTCATATTGTTCCTGTGCACGTTCCACCAAAGATACGATGTCACCCATACCGAGGATACGGTCGGCCATACGTGAGGGATGGAATTGGTCTATGGCATCCAGCTTTTCACCGGTACCTACAAACTTGATGGGCTTGTTTACCACCGAACGGATAGAAAGGGCGGCACCACCGCGGGTATCACCATCCAGTTTGGTCAATACTACACCATTGAAGTCGAGCCGTTCGTTGAATTCCTTAGCGGTGTTCACTGCATCCTGACCGGTCATTGAATCCACTACGAACAGAATTTCGTCCGGATTGATGGCCTTCTTGATGGCGGCAATCTCGTTCATCATCTCCTCATCCACTGCCAAACGACCGGCTGTATCGACAATTACAAGGTCGTAGCCTTTGGCTTTGGCTTCTTGGATGGCATTTTGGGCAATGGCTACCGGATTCTTGCTGTCCGGTTCCGAGTACATAGGTACGCCAATCTGTTCAGCCAGTACGCGTAACTGCTCGATGGCAGCAGGACGGTATACGTCACAAGCCACAAATAACGGCTTCTTGTTCTTCTTGCTCTTCAGCATGCGGGCCAGCTTTCCGGAGAAAGTTGTCTTACCGGAGCCTTGCAAACCGGACATTAGGATAATGGCAGGCTTGGAGTCGAGGTTTATTTCAGAAGTCTCGCCGCCCATGAGCTGGGTCAGTTCATCGTGCACGATTTTTACCATCAGCTGGCTGGGCTTAACGGCTGTCAGCACGTTTTGTCCCAAAGCTTTTTCCTTAACGGTATCGGTGAAGTTTTTGGCTACCTTATAGTTCACATCGGCATCCAAAAGTGCCTTACGTACGTCTTTCAGGGTTTCCGCAACATTGATTTCGGTGATTTTGCCCTCACCTTTCAAAATTTTAAACGACCTTTCAAGTCTCTCGCTTAAATTATCGAACATAGTATCTAATTACAATTACTAAATTACAAATTACTCTTATTGAGGCGCAAAAGTACAAAAAATCCCTTTAACTGCCTTCTTTTGAAGCAGAATATTATTGAAGACTTGCAGTGGATGGGCGAAAAGAATGGAAGTGCCGGTCAGGGCACTGATAATTATCTATATTATTCTGTTTTTTGAGGGCTTTTTACTTATTTTCTATGTATGAAAAAACGGATATAAAAAAGCTTCCACCTACGTTTATGGACGTAAATGGAAGCTTTTGTACAATATCTGTATGCAGTTATTGTTAACTGTTCATGCTCATCAGGAATTCGTCGTTGTCTTTGGTCTTCTCCAGACGGTCTTTTACGAAGTCCATGGCTTCTATCGGATTCATGTCGGCAAGGTACTTGCGGAGAATCCACATGCGGTCCAGTGTCTGCTTGTCTTGCAGCAGGTCGTCGCGGCGGGTGCTGGAGGCAACGATGTTGACAGCCGGGAAGATACGCTTGTTGGACAAGTTGCGGTCGAGCTGCAACTCCATATTACCCGTACCCTTGAATTCTTCGAAGATAACCTCGTCCATCTTCGAGCCGGTGTCAATCAAGGCAGTGGCAAGGATGGTCAGTGAACCACCGCCCTCGATGTTACGTGCTGCACCGAAGAAGCGTTTGGGCTTATGCAATGCGTTGGCATCCACACCACCGGAAAGCACTTTGCCGGAAGCCGGGGATACGGTGTTGTAGGCACGTGCCAGACGGGTGATGGAGTCGAGGAAGATGACAACATCGTGTCCGCATTCCACCATGCGTTTTGCTTTTTCAAGGACGATGCCGGCAATCTTCACGTGGCGTTCTGCCGGTTCGTCGAAGGTAGAGGCGATTACTTCCGCATTGACGGTGCGAGCCATGTCGGTAACTTCCTCCGGGCGTTCGTCGATGAGCAGCATAATCATGTAGACTTCCGGATGATTGGCGGCAATGGCGTTGGCAATGTCTTTCATCAAGATGGTCTTACCGGTTTTGGGCTGTGCTACAATCAAGGCACGCTGACCTTTGCCGATGGGAGCAAACAAGTCTACGACACGGGCCGACATAGAGTCGGAGTATCCGCCTTTGCAAAGCTTGAACTTCTCGTCCGGGAAGAGGGGGGTGAGGTGCTCGAACGGTACGCGGTCGCGTACGAAAGCCGGGTCACGTCCGTTTATTTTGGATACTTTTACCAGCGGGAAGTACTTTTCGCCTTCTTTCGGGGGACGGATTACGCCTTCTACCACATCACCGGTTTTCAGGCCGAACAATTTGATTTGTGATTGTGATACGTAAATATCGTCCGGTGAGGACAAATAGTTGTAATCGGAGGAACGGAGGAAGCCGTAGCCATCCTGCATGATTTCCAGTACACCGGTTCCGGTGAGGATGTCGTCGAATTCGTACGCTTTCTCGCGTTCTATTACGGGTTTGCGTTCCGGAGCGGCGGGATAGTTCTCTCCGTTGTTATAGGGTTGTGCAGGGCGCTGCTGCGCGGGGCGCTGTTGGTTATAGCCACCGGTACGGTTATTATTGTTGTTATTATTATATGGGTTGTTGTTGTCACGGGGACGGAGGCGTGGGCGTTGTGGCTGTTGCGGTTGTAGTTCGGCAGGGGCAACGGCAGGAGTGGGAGTTGCGGGAGTTTCTGCTTTGGTCGCTTCGAATTTACCGATAAGTTCGGAAGGCAACTCTATCTTTTCTGTGGGGAGGTCTTCAATGGGGATGAAGTCATCTGCCGCCTCGGCCAGAATAGGGCTTTCGTCCGGTACGATATTCTTCACGGCTTTTTTAGCTTCCACTTTTTTAGCTTCCGCTTGAGGTTCTGTTTTCGGAGCTTTAGCCTCGAAGTTCAGTTCCGGTTCGGCAACCTTCGGGGTTTCTGTTGCTTGGGGTGCGGCAGCCTCTTCCTTTACCTTGCGGGGACGTCCCGGTTTGCGTTTTGGGGGGGCGGCTTCTTTGGCTGGCGCCGGCGTTGCAGCTTCTATGGTCGGTTCTTGGGGTGCTTCCACAGTTTTGGGTTGTTCTTTCGCAGCCGGTATTTCCTCAGTTTTGGCTTTGGTGAGGTCTCCGTTTTTATTGGCTGAGAACACTTTGTCGGCACCTTCCTTTTTTACGGTCTTTACAGTGACGCGCGAGCGTTTTTGTTTTTCCCCTTTGCGCTCTTCCTTCAGCTTGTCGGCGGCAACTTTCTTGGTAGCGCCTGCGATAGCTTGTTCGTCAAGTATCTTGTAAACAAGTTCTTCTTTTTTGAGTGAGTCTGTTTTTTTTATACCCAGTTCTTGGGCAATAGTTTGTAGTTCCGACAAATTTTTGTCGTTCAGTTGAATGATGTTATACATACAGTATATATGTGAATGGTTTAAAATTTACTTTTATTGAAAGGCATAAGTGCACAATTGCAGTTGTTGTAGGAAGCAACTTGGGCAAGTTTACCTTGTGATATATGATTTATATGGGATATTTATTATTGAACCGGAAATCTGATAAACAATTCTCGCCACAGCAAGAAGTCGCAGAATGTTTCAACGGTGCAAAGGTAATAAATATTTTTGGTTTCATAAACAAATCATCTTTTTTTTAAATTTAAAACTTTATCTTTGCTGTATTAACAACAACATGAAGGATTGGTTTATGAATATAGATGAAGTGCAGTTGATAACTTTTTCACCTACTTGTACCTCTAAACAAGTGGGAGAGGCAATTGTTCACGGAACGGGAATTTCGTCTGTCTCCAAAGTGGACCTCACCTTGGAAGCGGCGGGTAAAAGGGAGGTGCCTTCCCATGCTTTGGCGGTCATCACGGTGCCCGTATATGGCGGTCATGTGGCTCCTTTGGCATTGGAGCGAATGAAGGAGCTTCGTGCTGACGGTGCACCTGCCGTGGTTGTGGTGGTTTACGGCAACCGGGCCTATGAGAAGGCTTTGGTGGAATTGGATGCTTTTGTCACGAAGTTGGGTTTCAAGGTAATTGCAGGCGCTACGTTTGTAGGCGAGCACTCTTATAGCAGTGAGAAATACCCGGTAGCGGCCGGACGTCCGGATGCGGACGATTTGGAGTATGCAAAGCTTTTTGGTGAAAAGATACGTGCTAAAATTGCGGCAGCCGAAGATATGGAGAAACTGTATGGAGTGGATGTGGCCCGTATCCAGCGCCCGCGCCAGCCTTTCTTCCCGTTGCTACGCTTTTTGCGCAGAGTCGTCAAGTTGCGTAAGAGTGGGGTGCCTATGCCCCGCACTCCGGAAGTGGATGCGGAACGTTGTACGCATTGCGGATATTGCGTGAAGCATTGTCCTGCAGGAGCCATTATAAAAGGAGACGAGTGTAACACGGTTGCAGAGAAATGCATCAAGTGTTGTGCTTGTGTGAAAGGCTGTCCGCAGAAGGCGCGCACGTATGACACGCCGTTTGCCGTATTGCTTTCCGATTGCTTCAAGAAACAGAAGGAGGACAGAATCATTCTGTGATGGCTACTGGCCGGTGGTTGATACAACCAGCACTTTCCGGGTTTTTTCGTCTATTCTGAAACGGTTGTCCGCCCGTTCTCCCACCAGCCAGATGATGTCATCTCCGCAGCAAAGTACCCATTGCCGTTCTTTGCGCAGAAGGGAGAACTTGCGGTCGGTCAGGTAGTCGCTTACCTTCTTCCGTCCTTTCATGCCGAAGGGCACGAAACTGTCTCCCTGCTTGCAAAGGCGCAGCGAGAGGGGATGCTTGAGTTTGTCGGCATCAAAGCAGGCGGTGGCTTTGTCGCGTGGAATAATGAAATCCGGTGTATAGGGATGCTCTTTTATTTCCAGTAGCGGCTTTACGGCTTCTTGTACGGATTCTATCAACAACGAGTCGCGGTCTTTGATGACACGCCAGCCGGGGGTAGTAAAGACTTTGCCGGGCTGTCCGTCCAATGTCCGGCAGATGTCCCTTACTTGTGCGGCGTTGAATCCAAGCGGATGCAAGATCTCAAATAAGACCGTTTCCGATGCCGCTTCTTGCTTCAGGGCGTTGATACTTATGCCTTCCGATGTCTTGACCCGCAGTTTGGCTTCTTCTATACCTATATTATATATAGAGGCCGCATCGTCCAGATGCTCTGCCGTTTTGAGGATGCTTTCCTTGACGGAGGGGTTTATCTCCTGCATCATGGGAAGCAGGTTCAAGCGTATTTTGTTGCGGGTATATTCGTCCTGCAGATTGGTGCTGTCTGTCACGTAGGCTTGCCCGATACTTTCCAGATAATCGGTGATTTCCTTTCTGTCCAGGCAGAGCAAGGGACGGACTATATGTCCGTTTCGGGGGCGTATGCCCCGCAATCCGTTGATGCCGGTACCGCGAATCAGATTGAGCAGCAATGTCTCCACACTGTCATCCTGATGGTGGGCGACGGCAATGACGGTTGCACTGCATGCTTCCCTTGTTTTTTCAAACCACGCGTAGCGCAATTCCCTTGCAGCCATTTCGATGGAGATATGCCGTTCCTTTGCTTCCCGCTCTGTGTTGAAATGGACGGTGTGCAGCGTCACCCGGTGCTCCAGGCAGAGCTGGCGTACAAAGTGCTCGTCGCGGTCGGATTCCGCTCCGCGCAGATGGAAGTTGCAATGGGCGGCTTCGCATGTGTATCCCAGGCTGAGGAGCAGGCGCAGTAACGCCACGGAGTCCGCCCCGCCACTCAGTGCCACAAGTATCTTGTCGTCCGGCGAGAAGAGTTTGTGGCGCTCGATGTATTGTACTACCTTCTGCATATTCAACTTATTCGACTATAGAGTAGTGCAAAGATAGTGCAAACGATTTTTATTGCCACATCTGCAAGTATCTATTTTCAGAATCTTTATCGGCTAAGGTCGTATTTGCTAAAAGCTAATCTTACCACAGCTGTGTTTTATGCATACCACATCTTTGTTCTTTTCTTACCACAACTGTGGTAAGAAAAGAACAAAGATGTGGTGAAGTTACGATTTAGTATCTCTGGAAATAGTGTTCTGCCTTTTGGGCATTATTGTTCAGTATCTTTTGGGGGAATTAAATGATGGTTCAATCTTTTCTCTTTCGCTTATCACGGCTCTTTCATTTATAGGAGTTAAGGGGGGGAACACCTTTAAAGGAAAGAACCGTGTCTGCTTATTTAAAAACATTCTAAATTATTTGTGCCTTGCGGACATAAGTATTATCTTTGCCCCCAAAATAGAAAAGAAAGGCAGAAAGACTATGCGTTTGTCCGAATTGAATACCGGTGAAAAAGGTGTAATCGTAAAAGTGCTGGGACACGGTGGTTTCCGCAAACGGATTGTGGAAATGGGATTTATTAAAGGTAAAACAGTGGAGGTCTTGCTGAATGCTCCGTTACGTGACCCTATCAAATACAAAGTAATGGGATATGAGATTTCTCTTCGTCGGCAGGAGGCTGAGATGATAGAGATTATCAGTGAGCAGGAAGCCAAGGAGCAGGCTGTGCAGCCCGATTTCCACGAGGGGCTGGGCGAAAACATGCATTTGGGCGAAGATGAGCTGAAGCAACTGGCCCTCGGCAAACGCCGCACTATAAATGTGGCTTTGGTGGGAAATCCCAACTGTGGTAAAACTTCTCTTTTCAACATCGCTTCCGGCTCGCACGAGCATGTGGGCAATTACAGTGGCGTTACGGTAGATGCCAAGGAGGGGTATTTTGACTTCCAGGGCTATCACTTCCGTATTGTCGACCTTCCCGGAACCTATTCCCTCTCGGCCTACTCCCCTGAAGAAATCTATGTTCGTCGGCACATCATCAATGAAACGCCGGATATCATTATCAATGTTGTGGACTCTTCCAATCTGGAACGCAATCTTTATCTCACCACCCAGCTGATTGACATGAACGTGCGCATGGTGATTGCACTGAACATGTACGATGAGCTGGAAGCCAGTGGAAATACGCTGGATTATGTAAAGCTCAGCCAGTTGTTCGGAGTCCCGATGTTGCCTACGGTCAGCCGTAGCGGGAAGGGCATCGAACAGCTGTTTCATGTGATTATCAATATTTACGAAGGGTGCGATTTCCTCGACCATAAAGGAAGGATACGCAGCGAGATATTGAATGACCTTCGCAGCTGGCATCAGGAGTATGTTCCCGACCATGATTTCGGCAGCCATAAAGAAGAGGTGGAACAGCCGCGCGGCTTTTTCCGCCATATCCATATCAATCACGGTCCAGAGTTGGAGCGTAGCATTGAGGAGGTGAAGCGCGTCATCAGCGTCAATGAGAACATCCGTCACAAATATTCCACGCGTTTCCTTGCCATCAAGCTGCTGGAGAACGACGGAGACTTGAAAAAGATTGTGGAGGAGCTGCCCAACGGAAAGGAAATTCTTGCCGTCTGCGACCGGGAAGAGGCACGGATTGCCGAGGTGATGAACGAGGAGAGCGAGCAGGCCATCACCGACGCCAAGTATGGTTTTATAGCCGGTGCCCTGCGCGAGACCTATGTGGACAATCATCAGGATACGTCGCGGACCACTCAAATCATAGACTCAATCGTTACCCACCGCGTATGGGGCTATCCCATTTTCTTCCTTTTCCTTTATCTGATGTTCGAAGGCACCTTTGTGCTGGGCGACTATCCTATGCAGGGGATTGAGTGGCTGGTAGGCGAATTGGGCGACCTGATACGCAACAACATGTCCGAAGGACCGTTGAAGGACCTTCTGGTGGATGGCATTGTCGGTGGTGTGGGAGGTGTCATTGTATTCCTGCCGAATATTCTGTTGCTCTATTTCTTCATCTCCTTGATGGAGGACTCGGGCTATATGGCGCGTGCCGCTTTCATTATGGATAAGATTATGCATAAAATGGGGCTGCATGGAAAGTCCTTCATTCCGCTGATTATGGGCTTTGGCTGCAATGTTCCCGCTATCATGGCTTCGCGCACCATCGAGAACCGCAAGAGTCGTCTGGTGACGATGCTCATCAACCCGCTGATGTCGTGCAGCGCCCGTCTGCCCATCTATTTATTGCTGGTAGGTGCCTTCTTCCCGAACAATGCGAGCTTTGTGCTGTTGGTAATCTATGCCATCGGTATTCTGTTGGCAGTGCTCATGGCACGCATTTTCTGCCGCTTCCTGGTGAAAGGGGACGATACACCGTTCGTCATGGAGCTGCCGCCTTATCGTATGCCGACGTCCAAGGCCATCTTCCGCCATACGTGGGAGAAGGGAGCGCAGTATCTCCGCAAGATGGGAGGTATCATTATGGTGGCATCCATCGTTATCTGGGCATTGGGATATTATCCCAACCACGATGAATATGAAAGTGTGACGGAACAGCAGGAAAATTCCTACATCGGTCGGATTGGTAAAGCCATGGAACCGGTCATCGAACCGTTAGGATTCGACTGGAAACTGGGTATTGGCATCCTTTCCGGCGTGGGCGCCAAGGAACTGGTGGTAAGCACGCTCGGAGTGCTTTATGCCGACGATGCCGAGGTAGATGCCGTAAGCTTGAGCGAACGCATTCCAATAACGCCCCTGGTGGCTTTCGGCTACATGGTGTTTGTGCTGATTTATTTTCCGTGCATCGCCACGTTGGCAGCCATTAAAGGGGAGTCGGGCAGTTGGAAGTGGGCCGTGTTTGCGGGGCTTTATACTACTGCGCTGGCCTGGCTGATGTCTTTTGCAATTTATCAGATAGGAGGTCTGTTTTTATGATGAATAGTTGGCAGGAGTGGGTAGTAGCCTTATTGTTGTTGCTCTGCGCTGTGCGGATTGGCATGAGTATTTATTCTTTTTTTCATCGGGTCAAAGAAAATGGTAATCCGTGTGATAGCTGTGCAAGTGGCTGTGAACTAAAGAATTTGTATGATAAGAAGCGTGCGGAGTGCAGTGGAGTGACGAAAAAAAAGAAGAAAAGTTGTTGCGGATAGTTGGTAGTTTCAAAAAAAGTGCTACCTTTGCATCCGCAAACAAGAAATAAAGAGTTCTTGTAAGAACCGGTACCTTGGATGAGTGGCTTAGTCAGCGGTCTGCAAAACCGTGTACGGCAGTTCGAATCTGCCAGGTACCTCCAGTAATGAGAAAAGCTTCGACCAGAAATGGCCGGAGCTTTTGTCGTTTATTGGCTTTCAATACATTAACTACCTTGCCAATTCCCCAAAAAATCGTGCAGTGTAGCCCGATGTGTATCCCGCAATGTTAAAACAATACGATTGTAGCACATGATAAACATAAAAACATACCTTCGTCAATATAAAAACGATACGGCCGGTATCGTATGGATTTCATTTTACGTACAGAGGCAAAAGGTGAATTTCTCTACCAAAGTAGCTGTGTCCTTGAAGAACTGGAACGATAAAAAAGGTATAGTGACTTCCGGTGACAAGCAAGCTGCAGACAAGAATCTGATTATTGAAACCATCCTGGCACGGATTAATAATGTGTTTGTAAAATATCGGCTTCGGGATAAGAAACTGTCGCGTGATCTCTTCTTAAGAGAATACAACCGTCCGAGTGATTATCCTACATTCTTTGATTTCGTCCGGGAGCACATGAAAAAGATTTCGCACCGTACGGAGTTGACCACCCTTCAGACCCACATGAGCGTCATGCGGAAGATAAAGGACTTTAATGCGAATCTGACCTTTGATGACATCACACATGAATGGTTGGATGTTTATTTCGCCCATCTGCGGAAGGGGTTAGAGAACAATGCCAATACGGCTTATAAGAATATGGGGGTATTAAAGAAATATGTATTGGCCGCGTATAAAGCCGGATACATGACCGAGAATCCATTTGAGGACTGGTCTATCAAAAGAATATCCGCCACTTGCGTTTACTTGAATGAGGACGAGTTGAGCAGACTTGTGTCGTTATACAATTCAGGTGAGTTGGATTACAAACTACATAAGACATTGGAGTTTTTTCTGTTTCTGTGCTTCAGCAGCCTGCATGTAGGAGATGCGAAAAAGCTCCAGCTTGAGCAATTTACCGAAGATCATTTCACTTACTTCAGGATGAAGCTCCGCAACAGTAAGCCGGAACCGATTCAGATACCGATTTCTGAACCGCTCCGAAACTTGCTGTTCCGGATTGTAGGTACCAGGAAGAAAGGTCCTTTGTTTGAGGTGATTCAGGCCGATCAAACGATGAATCGTAATCTGAAGGATATTGCCGCCATTGCAGAGATTGATAAACCGATCACTCATAAAGTAGGGAGGCATACTTTTGCGACCATTTATTTGAGGCACACCAAAGACCTTGCGGCGCTGAAGGAGCTTCTGGGACATTCGGACATGAAGGAAACGCTGGTCTATGCGCACGTCATGGATGAGAGTAAGAGGGAAGGTATGCAATGTTTCAATAGCTTCACTCTATAATATAGGGGTAAAAGCCGTACAATCGTGCGGATAATTCATAACATTTTATTTATCAAATAAATGCGGCTGCACCGATTTGTACAAGTTCGTACAAAATGAGGTGCAGCCGCACGAATTTATGCTCTCTCGTACATCACCCAGTAGGGTTGTCCTGCCAAATATTCTACATGGTACCCGGCATCAGCCAGTTGTTTGGCCAGCGCCATCGGAGCGACATCGACAATGTTCGACAGCTCATATACCAGTTCAGCGGTGGTCTTGTAACATTTCTGTGAAGTGGTACCGATGGGTGAATAGTTCTGGCCGATGAAGTTTGCTATGGCTTTCTGCCGTTCGGCTTGTTGCTTCTCCAATTCGTCTCGTTTGTCCGGTTCTTCGTCGTTTTGATAAGAACGGAATCCTATCTTCTTGCTCATTGTGCGCCTCCTTTCTCTTCTTCCGGAGTCAAGCTTCTTATCATGGATGACACAATGCGTAAATCACTTATTACGGATATAATGTCATCAGCACTAACTTCATTGTTGACTTTCAAGTCTAAGATTAATCCAGTAGCTCTATCTATGGTATTGCAACAAGCACCGGCAACGCCATTTTGTAAAATCGAGATGGTTTCGCTGATGGAGGAGGTCAATACGATGTTATTGATTTCGGTATTCATTCTTTGCCTCCTTTCTGTTCCAGCATATTTGCCTTCTCACTGAACTGATAAACGGAACGTACCTTGCAAATATCGAGAAAGAATACCGTGTCCGGGCATCCGCCACTTATGACATGAGCCTCGATACGTATGGTACGGTCATTGTCAATCAGGCTGGCAGTGTATTGCATACGTTTCATCTTGGGGTGTTCGGCATTGATGCGGTTGACCACATCGCCTATTTCATGCTTGAGTGCATCCAGGGAAAGTTCATCCTTGATAAGAACATCTTTATACTTCTCTACATAATCAATAACCTTTTTCCATGCCCGGTTCTTGGGGGAATAGGTCTGCAGATGGTAAACAAAGAACATCATGCTTTGCCTCCTTTCTCATTAAAGGTGATGTTGACTGTCCCACCATTGACATAGATGGAGATGGATTTGTCGCTACGTGCTGCACGGATACGTTTACGTCCGGCGCACAGTTCAATACCCAACTGGGCAAACAGTTCTTGAACCTTCTCTGCGGATACATAGCGTCCGCGGGCGCTTTGGGCTTGTTTTTTCATACTGTTTGATTGTTTAGCGTATAGGCAGAAAAACGGCTGCCATTTCCCGTGTCGCTAAACAATCAAACAGTTGTCACTCCGTAGAGCAAAACAAATTGATAGGAAAGGCAGCCGTATGCATTTGTCAATAAACAAACTTCTACATATCTTCAGTATGGGCATAAAAAAAGCCCATTATGTCATGAGCATTAACCGCGCTCTACGTACATGACTAACATGTTTGATTGTTTAGCACCACAAAGATGAGAGTTTATTTTGGAATGGCAAAAGAAAAGCGGAGATTTTTTGTTTCTCCGCTTTTAATGTCACATTAAAAAGTTATACTGGCAGACAACCCACCTGGTGATGCTGACATTTTCAAGTATTTACCAGCCAACCATTCATAACGCAAACTCGAAGCATACAGAATGACAGCAGCCGCTCCAAAAATGACACTGGTTCCAGCAACAGCCACTTCATAGTCTTCGCTGTTATTAAAGAACCAGATACCTCCACTGACAGCCGCACATGCTAAGGACGCTGTTTTAAATCGGGAAGATTTAATCATCATGTGCCCAGCCTCAAATTGTGGATTCCCCACATCTGTTCTCAATTTTAACGACTGCATAAAAGTCATTGGCTGTTTTTCGGCATTTGGATTCTGCCCATCGACTCTCTCCGGATGTCCTGGAGGTATTTGCCTCTCGGTTGTTTCTGTGTTTCTACGATTTTCACGTCTCATTTCCGGACGTTCTTGTGCTAAAACAGTGTTTGCCACTAAGGACAGAACACAGATTAAAAATAAAACTCGTTTCATATTCAATTATTTATAGAATTTTTGCTTAAAACAATTCGCTATGAACACTTCATATTACAAAATACTCCGTACACTTTTTGGGATAGCAGGCTTGATGTTTGTAGCCGCTGTTTCATACATTTGTTATACTTTAGGGGCATCACTAAAATAACAACCGAAAAGGAATAAATGTATAGCTATGTTGTATAGGGCACTGCAAAGGTGTTAATTCTATTTTACATATCCAAAAATGGAAAATAAAAAAGGCTTCCAACCCGTGGAAGCCCCTCTGTCATTAAAAACCTTACGGCCTCGCGATAGACCGAGAAGTATCTTTCATTATGTCGCCAAGCTCGGATAGAGCTAAAGATAGAGTATTCAGTTCATCAGCGGTGAAGTTGGCTGGTTTGCCGTTTACCGCACTTCCGTTAATCCGTTGATATAGCCATTGGCGTGTTCTGCCAAAATAGTGCTGGGCAATATACGACATAGAAGCGAAAGGCAATACTTTTTCTAAGGTCTGCCTGATTTCTACTGTTTTCACAATGGCTTGGGCTTCATTGATTGATTGCCTGGCACCATCTTGGAACGCCTGCGCAAACGCTTTTTTATCTTCCGGTGAAAGCGTCTGCAGAAAAGCCCTGAAACGTTTCTTATGGTCGGCCAATTCCTCCGGAGTATTGCATTTTACATATTCCGACTTCCATTTTCCCAATTCTTTCTGTACGTCCATAAGCCTAAAAATTATATGTTAGAGAAAAAGTAGCCCCCTCAAGGAGGGCTACCGTTTTCATTCAGCTTGTCTTGTGCATCATTCAAGTCATCGAGACAATCATTGATGCCTTCCTCAAGCTCCTCATCGGAAATCCAATCAGTATTCTGAATGTCATCCCAATAGAGGGAAAAGAAGCTGAGGTCTTTTTTCGCAGCTTCAATCCGAGCCTTTAGCTCTTCTTCTTCAGTCATAAAAAGATCGCGATTCTTAATGACACTGCAAATATAATAACCTTTTGGTAATTACGCAAGGGAAAAAGGAGTTATTTTTGAGAGGCAGATGTCTTTTTAACATTATTATTCTATCCGGTAAAAAGTTCCCTTCAGTACCTTGCTTAATCCATCAACATCTATTTCCGTCTCAATCTTCTCGCACAAATACTGCTTGTTGCCTATAAGAAACACCTTATTCACATCTGGCAGCTTATTGGCTTGGAACTGGATTGTGTAAGGGATATTGGAGTGAAACAGACTGAGTGTCGACAACCGATGTCCGACACTGTCCGGACAAACATTGTTCAAGCTTAGGGAATACGGAAGGAAGTCCGTGAGCTGTGCTCCGGTCTTCTGCTGGTAGTCCGTAAAAGGATAGGCATAATCATAGGCATGTGTCTGACCGCTGTAAGTTACGTTCTGCCGGTTGAACTTACCGGTATTGACAGCCACTTCCATGTGCCCGTTTTTTTCCTGCTTCTCCTTCAGCTCCACGTCACCGTTTATGGCCTCCTGAACATTGAAGCGCTCCTGCTTGGCAACAGTAGCCTGGTAGCCCACCGCGGGTATGTTCAATACCATGGAGGTGTACGGACGGGACAAATCGTAATCAGCTACAGAGCCATACACGCCGACATTGAACTGAATAATTTTAGCCGGGACGATTCCGAGTGAGGTCTCTACATCGGACGATTCCGGGTCACGGATTAAATCCGCATACAAATTGACTTCACGCAGCGTATTCTTATCATTTTCATTGTAGTTGATATAATACCGTTTACCAACAATAAAGATTGTACTTTTCTTGTCACTGTCACCCATTCCGTTGTATGCGGCCAGCATTGCATCGTAAGAATCATATTCTTGTTTGTATGCAGCTTCTATGATGTCCCTTTCAATTCGCAGATAGCCGTCATCCGTATGGGAAGGCAGATTGTAGCCCACATTGCCAGTGCTCAAGTCTTTCTCATTCTTTTCATCTTCAATATCCACAGTGAACTCCCGTAGCAGGGAGGATGCAGGAATTATCTCCTTTCCGGATTCTGTAAAATAATCGTTAAGCCCTACGAGACTCACCACTTTGGTGCGTTCGTTGACCACTGTAACCGCACAAAGGAATTTCTCCAGTTCATCAAAGAATTCGGAAACAGTCCAGTGCGGCAATGCAGCGGCCACCCGGTTGCTGCTTACCGCGCTGCATACATAAACATTCCGCAAGAAATTGTTATCAAAGAAGGAGGTATCGAACGTATAGCCAAAATGCCCCACTATTCTCTTGATGACTGTCAAAAGGTATGGCTGTACACATCGACGGCCATAATAGGGGCAAAGGGTAAAATTGTTCGTGCCGAACTCATAGATTGCATCGTTCTGAAGATTCTCCCATTTGGCTTCCTGATAGAACACCGGCAACCATACAGCTTCAATGTCGTCCACCGAACCGTAGTAGTTCACCATATTGGCAGGTGGCTGGAAACGGTTCTGATTGTTGTTCGGCCAACTGATTGTACCTAAATCAAGTTCGTCAATATACAGATCATCATTCGTCAGCAGATTAAATTCCGCATTACCCGATACGAGCTGTACCTTAACCAGTGCATCTTCTACTGAGAGTAAAACCGCACTGCCGTAAAGCAGGCATCTGGCGTCAACGATGAGTGTGGCCGGAAGGATAGTCTTTTTTTTCGTCACATCCAGTCTGTTCACGTGCTTGAATATGGCATGATTGGCAGGCATGGGGAGTTCTATGTCCAAGGAGTAATTGGAACTGCGGGTGAAATACGGATTCTCGGAGGTGAACGTAATGTTGAACCCTTCAGGAAGGGCGGCCAATTGCCCGTCAATGTATAATTCTGTCATTGCTTGTTGCGTGATTTATTGTTGTTCAACTTCTGATATTCTTTTTGTGCCTGGTTGATACCCCGTTTGCCGGTAACATAAGTTTCCGCTACCAAAGGGGCATCCAGCCTGTTTTTAAGCTTCCGCAATACGCGGGTACATTCTATCAGCATCGCCACCATAGCCGGGTCATTGGTCGTCGTTGTGGCGCTGGCAGCAGGTGCCTTGGCTGGTACGGTACGTGTACTCTTTCTGGAACCTGCTACAGCCGCTATGTCTTCAGCTGTCAGATTACCAACATTACCGCTACGCTGTGCCACGTCAATGGCGTCGAATATCGGTCGCAGATTCGGGTTGGCCACAGCAAAACGGTTGGCGACAAATTCATTGGAATGTACAATACCTTGCGGCTGATTCCAGTCACCGGACGGAGTAAAGCCGCCGGTGTAGAAATTGGAGATAAGCCCTTTGGCTGTCTCAAATGCGGCAGTTATCAGAGCAATCTCTCCGGCAGCTTTAGCTACACCTACGAAGCCGAGTGAACCTATATTCTTGATGGTGCGTTCGGTAACGGCCATAATCATCATACGTTCCAACGCATCAAGCGACATAGTAAGAATATTCTTCAGGAAGTCCTTGAGAGACACCTCGGAGTCCGTGAAGAATTGCGCCATGGTCTCTCCGAAGCCTTTCGCCAGGTCAGACAGTATGTCAAACTTCTCACGTTCAATCCGTTTTTCTTCTTCAGCATCTTTTTGGGCATCCTTCAGATTACGTTTACGCATCTGTTCACGTACCTGGTTTTTCTTCTCCTCACTGATTGCCGCGTCATTGAGAACCTTATGGTAATATACATCTTGCAGTCTGCGCAGCTCATTGAAATACTCCTCCTCGGAAGTCCTGTTTTCATAATGATACATGGCGGCAGCTTCCACCTGCATTTGGTACTCTTTGTCCAAACGGGAAAACGTCTCTTCTGCCTGCTCCTTACGGCGTTTCTCTTCATCCTTGGCAGACTGTTCATCAAGCCTGCGCAATTCATCACGCGCCTTTATTTCCGCATCAAGTATTTGGTCATTGATACGTTGAATCTCTGAAGGCTCAAGCCCCTTGACCTTCAGCTTATCGTTGAGCAGTTGTATTTCTGCATCCCGCATCTGCTTGTTGTATTCTTCCTGGGTCATCTTATCGTCAGCGAGGTACTTCCGTTTGATGTCAGCGATACGTCGGTAGTAGTCGGCTTCAGCTTGGGCGAACTTGTCTTTGGAAGTGTTGTTTTTATCGCAGGTACAAGGTTTGTTTCCACATATCGGACATTTTCCACCGTCATTGCCTCCGGTGGGATTGTTTTTAGGAGTGTTCGGATTCAATGCTTTCCATTTTTCTTGTACCAGTTTCTTATAACGTGCAGTTAAAG
>ERZ773148.934-NODE-934-length-24813-cov-6.159989_pt1 | contig 24813 bp, 25 predicted proteins | sample MGYA00580846_ERZ773148 | MGnify/ENA primary metagenome ERZ773148 (study PRJEB29015, sample SAMEA2737879) | human gut metagenome | biome: human gut; feature: human-associated habitat; material: faeces | place: China | collected 2012 ... | reverse complement strand
CGGTGGAAGCCATCAGCCCGGAACAGGTCAGCCAGATTTCCGGCTACCTCGACACATGGGACAATGTATCCTTTGATGACAAGCGGCGTGTGGTGGATTTGATGATTACCACCGTTGCCGCTACAAGTGACAGCTTGAACATCACATGGAAAATCTGACGGGCGGCACACCTCCCGTCAGACCGTTACCCTGTGTAGTCCCTTGTAAACTGTACTTTACTTCAATTAATACAATATTTCCGTTGTTGTCGATTGCTGTTAAATCGCTTCTTCCATTCTGCTCATTTCTTACTTGCTGCCCGACAATTAACATAGATTCCTCGTCCGTTTCGCACAGCATATCAATGTTCAGACGCAGCATTTCTTCAATATCTCTTTCAAGCATATTCAAATCTGCAAAAGTTGTCTCTTCAATCGGCGTCGGCTGATTTTTATTTTCTAAAATATACATTGCTGCCTCCAATCATATCCCATCTCTGTTAATCGTTCTTTGCAAGCGTTGCGCTCTTTCTCCGTAAAGAGTTCTATATATTCAGGTTTCAGCACATGAGCCTCAATTGATAAATCTAACCTTTTATGCCTCCACAATGTTGTGAAGCCCTCTGTCCCTCCCGGTTTTGTAATTAACTGCTTTGCTGCTGCAACTGCGCCGATTCGGCTCATTAATTGATGGAATCGTACCGGATTATATCCACATTCCTTTTTGGCAATCCGGCAAAGTTCTTCCATATCACAAGTAAATTTTCGTTCAAGTTCTGTCATCGTTGTTTCCTTCAAAATCAAAAGTTAAGCACGCCATTCCTTCTATTCACTAATGCGTGCATCAGCAAGTAGCGCATATACATATGCACTGCCTCTTATCGTCTGCGATAATTCCCCGGGACCATTTACAGGCCACATTTCAATCGCCTGTTCAAAATTTGAGTATGTGAGATTTTGATTTGCTCTATTGACTCTAATGGCATTCCCACTCACTTGATATGTAAACTCATACCCCCGCACAGTGTAAAAAGTTTCGCCCTCATGTGCTTTGATATTCTTCCACACTTGTTTGATGTTCATTTTTTCTAAGATCTTATTAGTTCTCCTGATTATATTTTCTTTGTAAAAACTTTCTCAGCAACTTCTTTAAGTGCCTTCGCGCCATTATTAACTACACCCTTTTGACCATTTTTCAATAGTGTGTTGCCTATACCTACCGCAATAGGTGTAGCCACGCCAATAGCCTTTGCTCCTTTCGTTTTGACAGTATCTTTTATACGCTCTTTTCTTTCTTGGGCTTTCGCCTCGCAAGCTTTGCAAATTATATGCTTGTGTCCCAGGTCTTCAATTTCACAGAAGCATTTTGCACAAACAAATATTAATGGCTCTCCGCACTTTGTGCAATACTGATCATCCGCCTTGTATTTCTTCTTCATGTGACATTCGCACGCTTCATTAGGGCAACCTTTTATTCTTCTATCTATCAGCATCTTCAGTAACCTCCATGTCTAAATAATATACCTCTTTGTTCTTAATTTTCTCTCTAAGCCCTTTACATTCACTAAGTGTATTAGCCATTTGCCCCCATGACCCCTTTGTAATAAATTTTGTATTTTTATCCAGTTCACTGAGCAATCCTATGTATGGTACAATCAGCCTCTCAAGGAACCTACTATACTCTTCCATTGATGTCAGCATTGCCGAGACTTCATTATTTTCATAATATATAGCCGCTTTTACCAGTGCCGCGCGGTATATGATGCAGCAACACTGTTGGAGGCTTTCCAATCGCTCATTAATCGAATCCATTATCTTTTTATTCTTCTTATATTTTTCAGAGGAAAGGAACTCAATATTTGTCCTAGCCTCCTGAATGACTTGTGCATTGGCATCACTTAGTGCCTTTAAAGCTTGCGCTTGCATTTGTCTTTTCAGATATTCATCCGCAATTTCCCTTGACTCCGCATAGAGACTAAGACCGCTATAAAAGAGTCCTACTCGATCGTTATGCTGCCCTTGAATTACTTCCGAAACTTTGTTTTCAATTGCATTTAAAGATTCCATCATGGATGAAAGCTGGTTAGATATAGCCTCCATCTGTAAAGCAAACTGAATTTCTGCCGAAGAAATCCCTCGTTCTTCAAGTTGCTTGTCAATTGCCAAAGGTTTGCTGAATTGCCCTTTTTCTCCTCTAAGCTGTGCATAGGTCGAGCCATCCTTACCCATAACCAATTTTATTTCACCGGATTCAATTTTGTCTTTCATTTCATCCGTCATTTTGACCACATAGTTGAAATTTTTCTCTTCCTCACCAAAAGCATCTTGCACAGCTTGCTTTGTTGCTTCCAACACAGAAATTGATGCTGCCTCGTCTTGTTTTATTTGGTGTTGAAAATTTTCAATGACGAATTGGTCATCGAAGATGGAGAATAGGTCAAAAGCTTTTTTCTTTGTTGTTACTATAGCATCATCACACATCGTAATAGCATTTATCATTTTTCCATCCCGCCCTTTCCCAAAATTATATCTGTTGTAAATTATTTACTCAAGCTTCACACTTGCATAAGTGCGAAGCTTGAGTTACAATTTCACCCACTTTAATTAACTCACAAATTACGCTACGTGCCTTTTATCATACTAAGCTTTTTAGTTTTCACCATCAAAATCTTCACAATATTTTCTTTGCTATTGTACTCTAATTGTACTTTTAATCCCTGATTTAGCATATCTATGATTTGTTTTTGTACCTCGCTCGGCAATGCATGCAACATCATTTTTTCACTCATTTTTCTTCTCCCTTAGTACTATACAATTTTTATTCATTATAGCATTAAACACCATTATTGCTCTGTATTAAAATTTTGATTCTTTATTTAATTAGAAACCCAGGATTTTCCTAGTATAGCTAGAATCTTTGCTGCCGAAACTGGATTTCCAAGAAGAGCATCAACAGTATCTTCAAGGAGCTCTTTGCCGCTTTCTCTAACATTTTCACATCTTATAATTTCTCTTGCCGTATCCATGAATTCCATTTTATTTCTCCACATATCCTTAATACCTATAGTTCTTCCCTTACCCCACCACCGCGTTTTCTTTCACGCTGTTGATTTGTTTTACCAGTTTTGCCTGCAATCCCATGTCGAAGAGTTTTACAAACGGCAGTGGTTTATCAAATGGTGGTTTACGAAGCTCATCCACATCCATATAGCCGTTGTTCTCAATATGGGTAATAATCTTACTGATGAAGGCAATTTGTCTTTGGTTCAGGCTTTCGTCGTTGATGAACTCGGAAAAGGCGTTCATTGCGGCTTCGTGGTCAAGTTTTGCGATTTTGCGAACCAGCAGGCCAAATGGCGTTTCTCCATATTCTCGCTGATAATCTTCTTTGCTGCCAAGCTCCTGTGTGAAAATGCGTTCCAATTCTGCGTAATCTCCGGCAGTTAATGGCAAGTTGTGTGTCAGCTTATGAATCGCTAGCGTATTACCGTTTTCAACGATATAGCGGTTTACCTTCTTCCTGTAATCTTCAAAGTTATAGGCTGCATCGAGTCGTTCTCCCTCTCGTACAGTTACCGCTGAATCACTGAAATTGGTATAGTAAGTATGTGATTCGCTTCCTTCCATAATAAAGTTTATCAAATTTCTCAGCTCTTTACGAATTTTTTCAAGCACAAGAATATCTGCAGTTTCCCAAAACTCATCAGTGTGAATTTGCTTGATCAACGGAAGCTTAGCCTTGACTTGCGGTATCGTCGCTTTCTTTTCAAGGTTTGTCGCAGTCTTACATAAGGTTCTCCTTGCATGATTCGGCGAACTTCCTGTATCCATATTCGCAAGAATCAGTCCGTACATAAAATTGTCGAATCGTTTCGCTGCCTCGTCTTGTTCGTCTATGGTTACCAAGCTGCCAAGCTGCGTCGGAAGTTCACTTTTATCACCATCACTCAGACAAGTAAAAGCATTTTCATCCGAATATTTTTCCACATATTGTTTCTTTAATTTTACCGATATCAAGTCGCGATTTAAGCTTTTTACCTGTCCTTGGCAGATTGTAACCAGTTCCTTTCTCCATTTCTGATAAGGTGACTCGGAAAATGCCCCGTCCTGCAGTGCAAAAATCAGTTTAATCTGTTTTTCAAAAATTGCCTCCGATAAGCTCTTGCTTTCCTTTGCTTCAAATCCATTTGGATTTTCCCGGAAAAATTCAAAGTTTCGGCAGTAGTCAAAAATCAAAAATCTTCGCTTGCCTATGTATTCACCGTCAATTTGGTCAACGCATCCCAGATCTTTTGCCAGTCTTGTGCCGCGTCCAATCATCTGCCAAAACTTAATCTTAGAGCGAACTTTCTTGAAGAAAACAAGGTTGACACATTCCGGCACGTCAATCCCGGTATCCAGCATATCCACCGATACTGCAATATACGGTTCCTTATCCGAATCTTTGAAATCCTCAATCAGCGTCTGCGCATAAGAATCGTCGCAGATGATCCGTCGCGCAAATTTTCCGTTGTATTTCGGATAAAGTTTATTAAATCGTGTGACAATGAATTCTGCATGGCGCTTGTTCTGTGCGAAAATGATACTTTTTCCCAAGCAGTCTCCGCCCTGAATCTTAATGCCACGTTCCATCAAATCCTGCAGGACCAGATCAATAGTTTGCTCATTGAATATGAACTTGTTCAACTGGTCGGATTCAATATATTCCGGCAACCCCTCATCTTCTGCAAAAGTTTCCTCATACTGCATTTTTTCTGCGTCCGACAGTTCATCGTAAACAATGCCATCCGTCGGTAATTTCTGCTCCACTTCGTAATTATAATACGGGACGAGCACGTGATCTGTGTACACGGCGGTTTCGTAGTCATAGGCATAGGTCGGTACGTTTTGCTCGACCTCAAAAAAATCATAGGTATTTCGATCTACTTCGGTTTTTGGGGTTGCCGTCAGTCCAACCAAAATTGCATCAAAATAGTCGAAAATATCCTTGTATTTCTTGAAAATACTGCGATGGCTTTCGTCAACAATGATCAGATCAAAATGCGCCGGTGTAAAGAAAATCTCTCCGTTTTCATTTTTTGTATTGTCAATCGCATGCAAAATTGTCGGATAGGTAGAAAATACAATCCGCGCATCTTTCTCATCCTTATTCGTACACAGATTGCAAAGCGACATATCCGGCAGATAATTCTTAAAGTCATCCTTTGCCTGCTTAACTAATGCGGTTCTGTCCGCGAGGAACAAAACATTGGTAACATAGTTGCCTCGGCTTAGTACATCGGTCAAACTGGATGCGGTTCTTGTCTTTCCTGTTCCGGTTGCCATCACAAGCAGATTACGGCGGAAACCGTTGCTGATATGCTCCGAAACCGCTCGAATTGCCTCTTTTTGATAATATCTATCCGTAATCTTGTCGTCGATATCGATTCGGCTTAAATCCTGCTTTTCCGTTCTACGGTTCATCAGCCGCTGTAGATCGTCCTTGCTGAAGATAAAGGAAACTTTCCGCTGCGGTCCCTCAGCATCGTCCCAAAAGTAGGTTTCCCAAGCATTGGTGGTAAACATCATCGGTCTTCTTCCGAACTTCTTTTCAAGCGCATCTGCATATAAAACAGCCTGTTGTCTGCCGACATTCGGGTCTTTGCTTGTCCGTTTTGCTTCTACAACTGCAAGCGGCAGTCCATCTTTTCCAAATAGAACATAATCGGCAAACCCTTTTTGTCCAGCTTTTCCCGCCATGTCTTCCACTTGATATTCCTGCAAAACATCTGCATCCTCGCCATCTAATTTCCAGCCCATCATCTGCAAATCCAGGTTGATAAACTTTTGGCGTGTAGCATATTCGGTAATATCGGCTGGAGTAAAGACTCTTTCCTGTTTGTGTTCTTCTTTTTCTGCTGTATAGGTGGCGGAAAGTTCTTCGATTTTCGCGCGCAAAGCCTCAATTTCACTTTCCTTTTCAGCAAGCAAGCTCTCCTGTTCCTTGATCTTTTTCGTGTCAAGCTCAACTTTGTCCTTTGGAATCAGGGCTTCGTCAAAGTTTCTTTCTTGATAATCTTCGCCGTAGCAATAATCAATCCATTGTATGAATTCAAAAAGCCCTTTCAGCGACATCAATGCGTCGCCTTTTGCAATATTCTTTTCGGTATGTACAGCCATATTGCCAAGTTTGATGATATATTGCGTTTTTCCCCATGTCTGGTAGTCTACCGCATAGCGGAATGTCTCCTCATGCACGAGCGATTGCAAATTATCGCGGTACGGCATATGAATTGTGTTGTCGGCTGCATATACCCACTTAACTGCAAGTTCTAAGGCTTTGCGGCACCCTACCGCACACATGGCAGGCGATGATTCATACACACGCTCTGCTTCCATTGCTGCGGCGCTGAATAGCGTATATTCGCTTTTGTCCCTTAAGAATCCAAAGTTTGTCATGAGAGTGCTCCTTGTTCTTTACATACATTCAAAATATCACAAAGTTCCCAAATTGAGTTTTTATAGATTTTCGTTAAGTCTGATTCTTCCATGTCATCAAATAAAAATAGTCTATCATTGCCTTATTCCCTTTTGAAATAATTAAAAAAATATTGAATTACCGGGTTGCTTCTCCATAAAACACAACTTCCCGTACGGTCTCGCGTTACAAGATATGATTCTCCTTGTATCGACTGGTCTTTATTCATATTTAAGGAAAATAAAAAGTCTATATTTTTCAGCTGATCAAATTGGACTTGGTATTCTTCGTAAGAATCAAGCTCCTTGTCATAAGAAAACCCCATTTTTCTTAAAACTGTTTTTTCTTGAGCCTCTGTGCAATAACACATCATTCCCACTATGACAGGATAACAGTCTGTATGCTTTTCTTTAAGGATTCTAGCCGTTTCATTGATTTGGGATAATTCATTTGCTTTTGCTCGACTCTTAATTTCCAAAAACATAACACAGTCATCAAGCTCGTACATATCCATTGTTCCGATTCTGGCATTTTCGCGAAGCCATAGAATATCTCCCTGCGTACTCTGCCAATTATCCATATACAATATTCCACTTTTTAGAATTATATTAGGAAATTCATTTTGGATTACTTGTTTAACAAAGCGTTCCCTTAACTGTCCTTTTGTAGGTCTATGTTCAATGCATTCAGCTGCTATGAATTGTAGTTTTAACAAATCTTGTATGTACTTATTTATTTGTTCTCTCATCCCGCTTATCTTCTTAAGTTCTTTATCTACACATTTTCTCTGTATCTATATCTTTGTTCGCTTTAGCAATTTTGATTTGTCGACCTGTTCGACGAAGGCTGCGAACTGCCTCTGTAGCTCCATAGGAGGCAAAATAATACGAGCTTTCTTAATTTCGCCCAGGTGCAAATTGGGAACACCGATTCCTTTGAGACTTGCATCAAATTGTTGTTTCGTTTCTGCGGCATTGATTGCTGCCCATAAATAGGTCGGATCCACACCGTGTGGCCTTATGAGCGCAAGACTAACATAGATATCGAACACCTCGTCTCTATCTACTATAGCCGCGATACCCGTAGTACCATTCTTTGCAAGCAATATGTCACCCTCCCGAGGCGATATACGGGCATATAGTTCTCGATGGAGCTCTTCAGGGATGTATTTTAGGTGCGACCAATCGACTTTCCCAGTAGTTACGTCTTTGGATGAAAGAAATTTATATCCATTTTCCACATCGGTAGTATATGTAGGCGTTTGATGCGTTCCATCTTTGATCGGTGCAGAAACATCTTGTAGTGTTACAACGCTGTAGCCGAATCTGTTATCGTGAATGGTGCCAAACAGTTCGACAAATCGGGATTTGATTAAATCATCTAACTTTTCAATCTCAATCTGTTGTTTACAGATAAGCATTCCTATCTTATCAAGGATATTTACAATACTAATTTGCTTATTCACATTAGGAAGATTTATCTTAAACTCACTCAACATATCGAATTTAAGATTATCCCTAACACTTCCTGTTGCAATAGATTTTATGTGGTGCAATGTAATATCACTTTTCAAATAGTAATATAAATACTGTTGATTTAATTCATTTGCTACGCTAAAAACATTATACAATGGACTTACTATTACTCTGTCTTCATTTCTTTGCCAATCTACAGAGCCAACATTAATTCTTGATGGATTATACGCAAAATATCCTTTGGGTACAATTTTGTATGTTGATTTATCTTTGCTGGCAACTTCCTTTCCAAAATAATCTCTGCAAAACCCTTGAGTATTTGTTACGCTGTACACTGGAATATCCTCACCTGCTTTATTACGCACTGAATATTCCTTAATATAATCACCTAATCTTACTCGCATCTATCATCCCTACAAATCTGAATTTCACTTTTTTGTAGAGGATTAAACTTTAATCTATATCCGCACTATCTCTGTGGGTTTTGCATTAAGATTATTCATCTGATTTCAATAATTCTTTTACAGCTTTATCGAAATCAGACTCGATAGGCTGCGTTTTATTGAAAGTATCATATTCTTTATGGGCTTTTTCCAATGCCTGCTTATGCGAAACACTACCGTTGTCCTTTAAGAGGTTGTATCTTCGGAAAGCAAGAAACTCGCCTACGCTTTTAGAAAATTCCTCCATCGTAAAAACATTTTCACGTTCTATTAAATCTTCTATGTAATCAAAATAGCCCGTAACAGCTCGTTCCAGCTGTCGGATTTCCTTTTCACTCAGATAGTTCTTTGCTATGGATGTATCAGACTTAAGAATTCTGCCATCAGGTGCATTTTTCCAAGTGGATAAGCCCATATTATCTTTCGTATGATCTGCTTTCTCATATACAATTTCTGCTGCAGTCTTCCCGGTAATCGCATAATGAAACTTGTTCTGAATGGTTGCATAAAAATGATATGCCACCTCTGATTTATTATCATAGTCGATGCTGCATTCTGCAAAAATATCTGTTATTTGTTGCCATATTCTGCGTTCACTTGCACGAATAGAACGAACTCTTTCAAGCAGTTCGCGGAAATAGTCTTTTCCAAATGCTGTCCTACCTTGTTTTAAACGATCGTCGTCCATTGCGAAGCCTTTTATCATGTATTCTTTCAGCACACTTGTAGCCCAAATTCGAAATTTTGTTGCCTGTATTGAATTCACGCGGTAACCCACAGAAATAATAGCATCCAAGTTGTAATAATTCGTTAGTTTCGTCTGCGTCTTATTTGAAATTGCACCATGTTGAGTGGTTGTTGCAATTTTTGCAACAACCACTTTTTCATCTAATTCCTCTGCTTCAAAAATTTTAGTAAGATGCCGGCTGATGCTGGATTTGTCTACACCAAATAATTCTGCCATGGCCTTCTGCGTAATCCAGATACTTTCATCTTTTACAACAGCGCTGACTGTTATATCATCATCTTCTGTCTGGTACATGACCATTTCAATCTGGTTTGTGATGTCATTCTTCATTAATCTCTCCTTTATCCCAATTCCAAATATTTATGAAATAAATTTTCTATGTGACATTTTTACATTCGTCTGATTTACCATGGCATATTGCATCGTTGTATCTATTTGCTGGTGTCCAAGCAGTTTCTGCACCTGTTCGATCGGCATACCTTTGTCGATGGCTCGTGTTGCCATAGTTCGTCTGAATTTATGCGGGTGAATTCGTTCCATATTCAGCTTTCTGCCCAGCTTTCGCAATCTAATCTCCACACCGCTTATCTTTAGCCTCGCATGAGGCTTGTCCAAAGTAACGAACAGTGCCCGGTTGTCATCGCTGCGCGATTGCAGGTATAGCTGCAAATGTAGTTTTGTTCGAGCATCAAAATAAACTTTTCGCTCTTTATCACCCTTGCCGTAGACAATGCATTCTCGCTCTTCAAAGTTAATATCTTCAATATCTAAGTTGACAAGTTCTCCTACCCGGATGCCTGTCGAATAAAGTAAATCAATGATTGCCAAGTCGCGCACTTCCACGCAGCCATCGCGGAGCTTCTCGATATTTTCGTCCGTAATTGTTTCCTTGACTGTTGTCTTTGACTTTATCTTATGGATTCTGCGAATCGGACTTTTGAGGATATGGTCCTCTTCCTCCAACCATGAGAAAAAGCTCGACAAATTGCGTCTGACATTATCGACAGTAATCTTACTACAACCGTTTTGTGACTGATAAAACGACAGATAACTTCGCAAGTCCTCGGTTGTCATTTTACGAAGCGATTTTGTGATATTTGACAGCATTTTTTCTGCTGTTACCTTGTAATAGGCAATCGTTCGTTCTGAGCAGCCTTCAATGCGCTTTGCCATCAGAAACATTTCTAAGTATCGAGCGTTACTGCATTCATTGCCTTGCTCAGGCTGTTCGTGGATGCGTTTTATCAAAACCTTTTGCAGCTGTTTGATTTGCGACGGATTTAGATATTCCGTCATGTCGTCTAAAATAAGGGCAATTTCGTTGTTCATATGTTATGATGTACTCCTTTTTTAGAAAGAGTATATCACATTATTCAATAACGAATAATGTAACAAGTCTTGAAGCATCTAACCTCTATAGGAGAATAACTACCATATAAATTAGTAGTTATCTTGCTTGTTCTTGCACTTTTTTCTTTTACTAAGGAATGCATAAAAGCAAGATTTTTTCTTCTGTTTGTATTTTAGTATGCCACTACTGCAGATTGTCCCTCTGGATCAACCATATCAAAAAATTTTCTGTCGAACGCAATATCCAAAGTGCATCTTCCATTGAAGTTTTCTCTGCATTTATAACTCCATTTTCAAGAGGACCCTCATTTGCATGTGCTCCTAAAGCGCAGGTCATCACATAGAGCTTATAAAGGAAATTAAATCTTGGATATCGATATTTTTCGTCTTTCTTTGTGCTATACTCATTGTATTTGATATTTGGAATTTGTTTGGGACTTTGGATAGTGAGGATGTTTTTATCATCCGCGCATATTTTCTGCAAGCCACTAAACCATTCATATCCCTCTTCTTTATTCGTTGAGAAAATGCCTGTAATAATGTTTCTGCAATGGACTACAGAACCCACACAGTCTCCATTTGAATAAGCTTTTTTTGCATTTATATATGACTCAAAAACTTCCGGATAATTCCTATCTAACCATTGCGACACTATATCTATATCCGATTTTGTTTCAAGAATTCTTTCGGTAAAATGTTGGATGCAAAAAGAATCTTCCTGCCACGACATTTCTAATCCTAAAATATTCAAGTTATCTTTCAGAACATTGTAGGTCTTTAGCGAACAATCTTTAAAATATTTATGCGTCTTTTCACAACACACTTGGTAGAAAAATTCTTCCTCACTCTTATTTATGTATTTATTTTCTTTTCTCTTTAATCTTTCTATTTTTTCAAAGTCAAATAATCTTGTCCATAAAAATTTATGTGCAATGTTATTCAAAAGTTTTACAAGCTCGCCACTATTTTGCAAAAGTTCTATAAATGAACTATTTAACGCATTGTACAATTTAGGATTATGAAAATATTTCGTATCATTCCAATCTATTCGCTTAGCAATCGTTAGAAATTGTGGTTCCATACTTTCGTAGAGTTCATTCTGCTCCGCATTATTAAATATCATCTTCCAAACATCTACTTTGGGAATAATTGGGCTTTTCTCATTATCGGATAAAATATCAGCAATTTTTGACAACGCTGCCTCCTTAATTTTTTCCATAACAAAATCCTCCTCATGCGTATCCTTTATTTCATCTCACCACTTAGTTTTAATATCACAGTTTCCGCTATATATACACTATATATGCTATCCACCTTCACGTTTAGGGGATACTCCTAATATCTAATCTAATCTAATCTATCTCATCCGCAAAGAAAAGCTATAATCTTTCATCCAAAATACTTCTGCATCAAACTATCAAACAACAACTGCGTTTCATCTAATGACTTCTGCACGGCAACTTTTGATTTGTCGATTTGTTCTTTCATCTCAACAAACTGTTTTTGTAACTCGATATCTGGTACATAAACTCTAATACTCTGTAACTCTTGTGCATTGATATTTGCTTGATTTACAGCGCCCTTTGCCATAGAACGAAAAATATCCTTTATCGCTTCAAGGTTCATATATTGAGAAAGAACTTCTGGCAACATTTTTGTATTAAGTCTTACGCGAATAATATACCCTGCAATAACCATGTCATCTGGAAAATCAAACACAGCAGTTTTTCCAACTAGCTCTATGCTATTGGTTCGGTTAAAAAGTATATCTCCCTTTCTTACTACACATTTTTCAATTTCGTCATCTGGAATGTCAATATATTTCAACTCAGTTAAGTCCAAATGTCCGTCTATTGTAAGGTTATTCATCCGTAAATATGGATATTTACCACCTTCAACAGCAGGCTTACTTGTTCCATATCTAACCTCTGTAGTAATATCACCAATAGTAACAACTTCCCACCCTTTAGGATTCATTATAGGATCTCCAAAGAGTTCCACAAATCGGGATTTGATAAGTTCATCAAGCTTTTGAAGTTGTTGTTGATATTTATATATAACCTTGTTGATCTTGTTAAGTGTATTAGCAATGCACTCCTGCTCAAAAAGTGCGGGGAGCTCCAAAGTCACCTTCTTTAAATCTGTTACAGCAAAGCTTGCTTGATTTACAGATTTTTTGGTGATTTTAGAAATTTGTTTTCTAAAAGGCGAAGAGCAAAAATAATATTTTGCATATTCGGGTAATATCAACTTTTTATCTGCCTTTAATCCAAGCAAATTCATACCATGGATAATCTTCTCATCTCCTTGTCTTTTGTAAAGAACAGTTCTTCCAAGATACTGAATGCTGTTAATATGTGACATCAGCAGGTCTCCATCCTCGAGGAGATAACTTTCATATTTCCCTAAGTCTATAATTCCTGCGTAGCCCATTCTTTCACGATTAAATCTACCATTTGCAATCGTTTCGATTCTAGTAATTGGATATCCACCTTCTTCAACACCCTGCTTAATATTTGCGCCGTTCCGAATTTGATAAAAGCATTCATCTATGGTTAGTGTTTTCATTATTCATCCCTACAAATCTGAATTTGTTCCTTTCCTAATTTTTTAGCTTTACGCTTCTTCATCTGCCAGCATCTTTTCCAGTTCGTTCAGGTTCTCTGTGATTTCTGTTTCTAACTGGCGAATCTGTGCTAAGATTTCTTTTGTTGGTGGATATGCAATCGGGGTATATTCGATTTCCTTATACTTGTTGATCGAAAGGTCATATCCGTTGTCTGCGATTTCTTGCTTTGGCACGAAGAAGCTTTGTTCGGTGCGTTTCCGTTCTTTTTCAGCGTCAAGGTTATGGAAGCGCTGCAAAATATCCGAAATATCGTTGGCTTCAATTTCCGAACGTTTGTCATCCAAGCTAAATCCGTCTGCCTGCATATCGTAGAACCAGACATCTTCGGTTCCGCCTGCTCCTGTTTTTGTAAATACCAAAATGGCAGTCGAAACACCCGCATAAGGTTTGAACACACCTGACGGCATGGAAATCACAGCACGCAGCTGATGATTTTCCACCAGTTCCTTACGAATTGCCTGATGTGCTTTACTGCTGCCGAACAAAACGCCATCCGGAACAATGCAAGCACATTGACCGCCCTTTTTAAGCATTCTTAGGAAAAGTGCCAGGAATAGAAGTTCTGTTTTCTTGGTATTTGTCACTGCTTTGAGGTTATCATTGATGCTTTCTGCATCAACTGTGCCCTTAAACGGCGGATTTGCCAGACACATGGTATATTTTTCTTTGATTTCGTTTTGCTTGGAAACGCTGTCTTTATAGTCAATTTCCGGATTTTTGATAGAATGCAGCATTAAGTTCATCGCTGAAATTCTCAGCATGGTTGGGTCGGTGTCAAAGCCCGTAAAGCCCGGACCATCAAAGTTTTCCCATTGCGCATCGGTCATGCTGTCTTCATATTTTTTTCGGATGTATTCTGCGGAAGATACCAAAAATCCTGCTGTCCCGCAAGCCGGATCGACAATCAGATCATCTGGGGTCGGCTGCAAAAGCTGCACCATCAACTCACGAATATGTTTCGGCGTACGGAATTGTCCGTTTTGTCCTGCAGTTGCCAGTTTTCCCAGCATATATTCATAAAGGTCGCCCTGCATATCAAGCTCTGCAATGTCATGCTCATAAAGGTCTTCCAGTCCGGTAATGATTTTCTGCAAAACCTGCGGCGTCGGAATCAAAAATGTCGCATTGTTCATATAGCGTGCAAATGCACTCTCCCGCGCCTTTCCTCTGTTCGGATCATCCGGGATTTCTATGATTTCTCCACTCTCATCGAAATCCGGAAGTCTGCCGTATTTCATGTTCTTGATTGCCGGGAAAACGCGTAAAGATATAGTATTGTAAATGTCTCTCGGATCTTTATCCTTGAATTTACTCCACCGCATAGACTGTCCTACTGCTGACTGCGGGAAAATCTTTTCGCCGGCCTCTCCGGTCAGATTTTCAAATCCTTCGTTTTCCAGTTCTTTTTCGTCTAATGAGCGGATGAACATCAAGTAGGTTAACTGTTCTATTACCGTCAGAGGATTGGTAATACCGCCTGCCCAAATATCTGTCCAAATTTTATCTACTTTGTTTTTAACTGCTCCTGTAATCACTGTTGTTCTCCTTAATTTAGTAAAGTATTTTCATTTTCTGCAAATTTTCGTTCTTCAATTAACAATACGCTTTGCGCTAAGTCATAAGCTCTTTTGCATCTATATAGAGAAAGTCCCTTTTTACTATCAATGTGCTCTATCACAAATTCAATCCCAGCTATAATGAAAATCAGTAAAATACTTTCTATAAGAAGAGAAGGGAAGTTGTGCGAAGGAAGAAAATTAATTAAAATACTCATAATAGTCCCTCCTAAAGTTATCCCCGTAGCCCAAATTGCTATTTTAGATTCCACAGTAAGTAGGCTTTTTTTAATTTCTTCAGATTCTTTTTTCACGGATGCAGCAAAAGATGATTTCTGCTCATATGAAAAAAAATTAAATTCTTCCATAACGAATTTAAAGCATTCAACCTCTCTAAATCTATATTCGATTGTTTTTCTTCTTTTATCAAGTTTATCACACAAAATTAGTATCGCTATCCCATAGCCTAAAACTAAACTTGTATATAAAACATAGCAGGTATTACTGTTTGCAGCACTTATCATAAAAAATAGCGCAATCATTAGTATTAAGACTGTGAAAGAGATAAAAACTACAAAACCCATCTTTTCCCCTTTCTTCATACATCCCCAAAGGCTCGTATCGAATTTCTCATTGAAGTTAATCATCATACATTCCCAAGTCATATAAATCTCCTCATCCACATTGTTTTTGTTTATATTTTATCACATTTGTCGAAATGTGTCGATTTAATCTATCATTTTCAAAAAAGCGCTCATTAATTTCAAAAGCCTTTTTGTTTTTTTTACTTTGAACTTTTCAAATTAAACAATTCAAAGATTGCCTCTTTCACTGCATTTTTATCTGCTTTCTCTGTCATCATCTGGACTATCTTCATAGCCTTGTCAATAAACTGGGAAGAAAATTGGGATTCGATCAGCTTCTGAACCCAGTCAATATCTTCGACCGTCTTTTTTCCCAAGTAGACTTGCTCAAATGCATAGATTGACCCTTCTCCCAAAGCAGCAATGATGCATCCTGCAATGATAGCGTTTAAAGCCGTAACCCCAATATTTACTCCCGGAATTGCTTTTAATGTTGTGATTGCGGTTTTCGCTGCAAGGCTGACAGTTCCTGCTTCGATGATGGAATTTAGGAATTTTTTCGACTCTTCATTTTTTTGAATCCCATAAATCATTGCAAGTGCATTCACTTCTGCGATTTCTACAGTTCCTAGAATCATTGCATCTGGGAAAGGTATTGGCACAGCGCCGACAACAATTCCACTCGTTGTTGCTGCACCAACGACGCTGTGTGCCAGTGCTCGTTTACAGTTCAACTTATAAGCGGCAATATCATGCTGAGCCGCTTTAAGTCCCTCTGGCAGTAAGTCATTTGTTGTATCAATTAGTTCCGTAATACCCTCCGGCGGCGCGTAAGCGTTTTCATTCAAGGTATAGGTTTCCGCGACAACCGGAATCACCTTTTTTAATCGCTTTGCATATTTTTTCTGCGACGAAAACGCATCATACACCATAAGCGTATTGCTTTCTCTGTCCGGAATCGCATAGGATTTCGTAATCACCACAACTACCGGAATCGACGGCCACATGGAGGTCGCATGGGTCAGATCTTTAATAGCTTTCGGAAACAGCTTTCTGGATGTTCCATCTACACAAAACCAAATCACATTAATTTGATTGTCTGTTTTCCCCTCTTTAGCCGAATCTTTTGACCATTTTTTAACGGCATTAATGGCAGCCATCTCTTTCATGAATGATGGCTCAAAACCCACGGTATCAATAATCCGAAAAGGAATTTCCTTACTTTCATAGATTTCTAAATGCTTGGTAGTTCCTTCTATTCCACATCCTGTCAAAGCATATTTTTCTCCAAGAACAGCATTGATCAGCGTAGATTTTCCCACGCCTGAATTTCCAATAACTAAAACATTTCCTTTCTCCATCTGTGATCTCCTTTATTTGTATCATTGCACAAAAACCACAGCCTTCACTCCCGCACACCCCGTGCAGCCTGTTGGCTCTGGTTTTGATTTTTTCGTATAGGACTTGCGTCCGTTTTCTGTTTGGGTTTTGTCTTTTGACTTGGTTCATTCAGACACACTCTCAATCATTTTCAACTCGACAAATTACCGTTTGCATTTTTCAATTAAATTTTATCACAGTTTTCGAGTTTCGTCGAGCAGATTAGACAAAAAGCGACATTTATGTATCGGATTTCCCGCTTCACACCAATTCAACGGTTATTTTCTGCTCATACAAATCCGGGTACTCGTCGAACTTCAGAAGGATTTCTGTCTCTGCTTGCGTGAGGCCGGCGGCGAGACATTCGACTTTTATTGCTGGGTTCCCGTCCTCTGTCCACGTCCATTCGAGTTTCAGCAGGTTTCCGTTGTAATATGCCGTAATCAGGTTTTCCTCATTGTCCGTCCAGACCTCAATTACTTCGCTTTGTCCGTATGCAAGCGATATTTCTTCTCTGTCAACGTAGATTTCCTCTTTGAAAGTAATTTTTCCGGATTTAATGCCGCTGAATTTGCTGTCCTTCTTGCCTGTACCTCCTATTGCCTTCACTTTGTAGTAATAGGTTTTTTCGGTTGCAGCCGCATCATCATAAAAGACAGTTTTGGTTGTCGTTTTGATTTTCTTGTAGCTTCCGTTTCGGGAAAAAGCGCGATAAACTGCGTACTTTTTTGCTCCGGATACGGATGACCATGAAACTTTAAGTTCGTTGCCTTCGTCTGAAACGCTCCGTAGTTTAGGCGTTTTTAATTTCGGTGTTTTTTTAACTGCGCCTTTCAAACTGGTGCCTGCAGAGTGATAGGAAGTTGTTCCTGAAGTATAGCCCGATTTGTATGGGCATTTTCCGTTGTTATGTAAGTGCGCCGGGTAGCCGCCGCAATGGTAGTGATAATATCCCAGCCCGCTGACATTGCGATTGTCCCGGTGGCCGCCGGACGAATCGGTTCTGCCGCCGTGCCCGTAGGCGGTGCTCGTCATTGCTAAGGCACATATCAAAATACATATAATTGTTGTAATTTTTCGTTTCGTTTTCATCTGGGTGCTCCTTTTTTCGCTTTTTATAGAGACTTACACGATTTAAGACGATTTGTTTCTGCAAAATCTGACATTTTTCGACAAAAAAAGCGGTTAAAAAACCGCTAATTTTCCATTTATTTATATATTATGCATTTTCGGAATAGCTGACTGTATATCTTTCTGTCATATTCCAAACTCCTTAGCAAGAAGCGAATCAACTTCCTCTTCGGAATATATTTTTCCGGCTTTGATAGAATCAACACCTTTTTGAAGTTCTGCATCAAGTTGTTCTCTGGACATTGCACCAATCGCTGAAGGTTTTGCGGATGTGTTTGCCATAGTGTTCCTCCTTCCCTTTTGCCTTTATTTTAGCACGAACACTGCAAATTGTCGATAGGCTCATACTTTGCGTACTGTTGGTGATTTTTGTGTTTTTTACTTTGCGTACTGTTACCGCCGAAACAGCTCCACGGCTGCCACGAGGGCTCCGTACAGGACGCCGCCGATGGCCCAGACAATCCAGCTGTACTGCGGGTGTCCGTTGCCGGATGGCCCGAATGTGTAGAACAGGAACACGGCTGTCACCGTGAGCCAGTAGATTACGGTCACATTGCCCATAACCTTGGATCTGCGCTTGTTTTCGCGGGTGAAATCACCCTCTTCCAGCAGCTTCATCAGGGCGCCGTTGTAGGTTCCGCCGTAAACGAATGCAATGCAGCCGATGCCGACCAGGAGCAGGATCAGACATACCGCAGCCGCATACATGGTGTCGCTGACATTCAGGCAGACACAGATGAAGAGCGGCACGACGGACAGGATGCAAAGCACCGTGCCGATGATATTCAGGCGCGTGTATTCATCTTTATACTCGGCAAGTCTGCTTCTCACCATGCCGGTAACGCCGTATGCCGTCTCGAAAGGTTCTTTTTCGAGAAATTCATATTCCTTGACTTTGGATGCGGTTGAAATGAAAATTGCAACGCCGATTGCAACCAGCACGAGAAGCACGCAGAGGCCCAGGCCCGCGGCGGCATTTTCGCCGAGCGGAAAGCCCGGTTTTTTGCTGAGTGCACCGAGCATGATCAGCACTGCCGGTGAAAGGATGCACAGGAATGTCGCGACGGCGATTTTCAGTGCGGATTCCTTCCTTAATCTTATATATTCCGAAGCCTCCTCCATGCTGACGCGGCGGAGCGGTTTTGTTTCACCGTAATCTGCGGCGGTCTGCGCGGTTATCGAGGATGCCGTTTTGCTTTCCGGCTGCGTTATTTCATCTTTTAATAAGTAGTCCGTGCTCACGCCGAAAAGATTGCTCAGCTGCAGGATTTTTTCCATGTCGGGAACCGACTGCGCACCCTCCCATTTGGATACCGACTGGCGGCTCACGCCAAGCTGTGCGGCGAGTTCTTCCTGCGACCAGCCTGCCTTCTTTCTGAGTTCTGTTATTTTATCTGCTAAAATCATTTCTGTTTCCTCCTTGCCCTTTTGTACCTAAAATATACCATTCTCTGGGGTTGCAATCAAGAAAGTCCGCTTGGAAATTTGTCAACCAATGGTTGCGGTACTGCATTTCAATGCATATTTTCATGTATAAAATTCTCTTTTATGCATACACGCTTTCTGTTGCGCACACTTTTTTCGTATTTTTATTAAAAAAATTTATATTTTTTCACAAAAGCCTCTTGATTTTTGGAAAACATGGTACTATAATAAGTCCATGATTCAAATTTATATGCATTTAAGTTAATATTTATACATATATGAAGGAGGGACAAAATCATGTTAAACGAAAAGTTATTATCAGAAGATATTGCCGGTATCACTAAGAAGGCAAATGACTATAAAGCAATGGGTATTATCACTTCCAGAGACCTTGAACTCATCGTTGCAGGCCTTAACCTCATCAAGAAGGACTTCGAGGCGGGAGTTGATTTAGCCGAGCCGGAAGACAAGAACGTCCACATGCTCATCGATCGTGTCCTGAGCGAACGTATCGGTCAGTCGGCTCTGAAGCTGCACACTTGCATGGCATAATAAGTTCACCACCAATCACCATAGTTAAAGCCCCGTATCTTCATTGATGCGAGGCTTTTTTCATGGCAAATATAAATTCTGATGGCGCGCCGCTCGGATCGGGCTTTGGCTTGGGGCACCGGGACAGCCGGCATGTCGCGCGGCCGTGCGTCTGGTCTTGCTGGCATGGCTGGCGCGGCCGTGCATCTGGAAAAATTAGGCAATTCCCACCAAGTGCCAAAAAAAGACCTCTTTTTCGTGTATTTTTGCCGATTTTGCACCTTTTTGAGCCCGTTTCACGCCGGATTTGTATCACGGTTTTGCGTTTTACAAAAATGTCATATTTTGGGGTGTTGAAATTTCAACGTTTTGGCGGTGTGACTTTTTGTTGTTTTTTACATCGTCGTCTTTTTCTCTTCTGAAAGCCTCGGGATACACGAAACACCCCTCTATAGGGGCAATCTTCGTGTAAATGCTATTTTTCGCTCGGGAAACTGCGTGCTACACAAACACTTTTTTCACTCGGGAAGCTGCGTGCTGCACAAACGCGGTTTCCACCCGGCAGGGGCGTGTCCGCCGTTATCAGAGGCCTGCGCGCGAAAAATTCAGTTTCTCGCCTGCGAAGTTGTCGATGCCGTAAAGCAGCAGCACGCTGTCGTAGTCCGCCGCCAGTTCTTCGATGTTTCCGCGGTAATAGCGGGTGTCCACCATCGTTATCTTGTCGTAGTCGTCCATGAGATAAGGCACAAACGAATTGGCAAAGGAATCCTTTATAATCAGGATTTTGTCCTTGACACCGCATTTGGTGTCGCGGCAGGTTTCGATGTCCACCTTATCGTAGTTTCCGCCGAAGTAGACGGCGTATTTGTCTTTTTTGCCGAGATATTCCTTGAAGTACAGCGAGTCGTAGGACTTGCCGGTAAAAGTCACCCTGCACTCCCCGGCAAGTGCAGCCGCCGGGGTTTCCACCGTGTCGGGGCGCAGCGTATCGAGCAGCACCTTGGAATACAGCGTGCCGTAAAAGCTGTCTGAAAGCACGACAGGCTTTTCATCTTCATAGGCCATGTCATAAGTCGTGCCGTTTTCCGATGCACCGGAAGCCTCGAGAAATCCTTGATAGCCGAGGAAAGCACCGTAACCGGTCCAGTGGTGGTCCGTCCGGAAAAACACATCCCGCCCGCCTTCTGCGGCTTTACTCATCGTTTCGCGAAGGTCAATCAGGCTGTTTCCGAGAACCCCGCGTGCCTCTTCAAAGGCCTTGTCCTCATCGAACCGCATCGCGTTATCCGGCAGAGCCTCCTGATAGACATACGCGGCAGTCGGCACGAGCATCGCCTTGAACTCCGTGCCGTTTGCCTGGCAAGTCTCCTTCAGCTGCTGCGTCCTTGTGAGGTTTTGGGTATACCGCGCCTTGTCAAAATCCGTCTCGGTCACGCGCTTTACCACCCGGCCGCCGGTGCAGAGGTACACGCCGTTGATGTCACTGACGCCCAGTCCCGCTTCGGTCATCGCCATGGTTTTGACCCACAGGTTCCGCCCGATAATCTGGTCGCTGAGGTATTTTTCGCTCTGCTCCTCAAAACGCCCGCTCAGCACATTCGCAGCCGTAAAGACCGGCCTCTTCTGCAGATAGCGGTTTTCGTTCTCCGAAAATCCGGTATCCGGCGTAAGCAGCGTCCCAACGCAGAGAAAAAGCAGAAAAACGACGGAGGAAAGTATGAGAATCAGGCTTCTTTTGTTTTTTTTCATCTCTCATCCCCCCCTAAAATCTGAAATATAGAAACGGATTGTATGATCCGCTCACCAAAAATGCAATCGAAAGTGCCAGAATACTGAGAAGCACGACGGTTTCGAGCACGCCGAGGATGACTTCTCCGTTCTTGACGCCCGAAAGAGTGCCTGCAATTCTTTCGCATACAAGTTTTACAAGCGGCGTTGAGCCGATGGTGCAGGCAATCAGCACCCAGATTCTGCTCCATGCGAGGTATTTGAAGTTCCCGTCGACAAAGTCGGCGGTCCCGCCGAACATCACCTGCATATATTCGCGCATCTGCCCAAAATCCGTGAGTGCGAAGATGACCCAGCCGAGCACGATCAGAATCAAGCTGTAAAGATGACCGACAGGTGCCGGGCATTTTTCGAGCCACTTAAGAATCCACAGTTTTTCGAGGATGAGAATCACCCCGAAGTACATGCCCCACGCCACGAAATTCCAGCTTGCACCGTGCCAGAGCCCGGTCAGCGCCCACACAACGGCGATGTTCAGAATCTGCCGCGGAAGGCCTTTGCGGTTTCCGCCGAGCGGGATGTACACGTATTCCTTAAACCAGGAGCTGAGCGACATGTGCCAGCGTCTCCAAAACTCCGTGATGCTGCGCGAAATGTACGGATAGTTGAAGTTTTCGAGATAATCAAACCCGAAGATTTTGCCAAGGCCGATTGCCATGTCGGAATATCCCGAAAAGTCAAAATATATCTGGAAGGTAAAAGCCAGCGCACCCAGCCATGCCGCAGAGATGCTGATTTCCGAAACCGGCATGAGAGTGATTTCGTTCCAAATCACATATACCTGATTGGCAAGCAGTACCTTCTTGCCGAATCCGACGATGAACCGGCGCACGCCCTCCGCAATCTGATCGAGATTGGTCTTTCTGCCGACAAGCATCTCAGCGACATCCGAATAGCGCACAATCGGACCTGCGATAAGCTGCGGAAACAGCGTCACATAGGCCGCAAAAGCGATAAAATCTCGCTGCGGCAGGACTTTCCCCCGGTAGACATCTATAATATAGGACATCGTCTGAAATGTGTAAAACGAAATTCCAATCGGCAGGGCAATGTTCAGAAGGCCAAGCCCTCCGCCGGAGACTGCGTTCACCGTCTTGATGACAAAATCCGTGTATTTGAAAAATCCGAGAATCGCAAGGTTTCCTGCGATGCACAGGATCAGAAGCGGCCTGGATTTTGCGACAATCCGCCCCATCACATAGTTGAAGAGGATGGAAAAAGCCATCACCGCGATATATTTCGGCTCGCCCCAGCCATAAAAAATCAAGCTGGCAATCAAAAGCCACAGGTTCCGCACCTTCAGAAACCTTTCCGGAATCAGAAAGTACAGAAGCAAGGTTATCGGCAAGAATGCCATAAAAAACACCGAACTGCTGAATACCATATATTATAAACTACTCCCTTTTCTATTGTGCGGCGCCGGCAATCATGCCATCGTTTGCGTCGGCAATTGCTTCGTCGAGGCGCGAAAGCACCTCAGGCGGAATCTCGCCGCCACCGTTTTCGTATCTTTCAATCGTATATTTATAGACGGTCTGCCCGCCGAGCGAATATGCATCCGCAAATCCTACCCATCCGTTGTCGATTGGGAACGAATTGCATATGTACTCCGCTATCTGACGCGTGAAACCGCTGTTATCCTTCAAGGTAAAGGTCAGCATGGTTTTGTCCCCGTTGATTGCCTGCTTGAGCTGTGCAGGAATTTCGTACATGTCATTAAGTGCCGCCGCGCTTGTAAGCATGTAGCAGTATTTCGTCCCGTTTGCGGCAGGAATTTCGTCGTGGTCCCACGGATAGGAGCCGTTATCCTTGACGCTGTCCGGCATGTTGAAGTAGTTATACCCCGGTTCGCCGCTTACTCCGCCGTCAAAGGTCACGTCTACATGATACCATTCTCCGTCAAGCTGCACCACATCCCAGGCGTGTTCGCCATTCTGCGTCGAATGAATGATTTTGCACGGAATATCGAGTGCGTCCATAAAAAGCTTAAACGTCGTGGCGTTGCCTACGCAGATTGCGTTGTGCGAGCGCAAAACTCCATAAGGCGTATGCGTTTCACTTCCCCCTGCAACGATCGGATTAAGGCTCTGGTCGTTGTAAGACGTCCATTTGACCTGCCAGTCGTAGATTGCTTTTTCTTTTTCGTACGGGCTCATGTCATCCGTGATAATCTTCTTGATGACCTCTGACATTTTGTCGTACACGAAAAGGTCTTTTTCGTCCAGCCCCGAGGTGTCCCCGGTTTTGTACGCCTTGATTACCGCCGTGTCATCATAAATCTCATGTACCGTGGTTTCGGACTGCCCGAGCAGCTTGTTCATTTTGCTGATCATGCCGCTGTTCTGTGCAAAAACACCCAAAATCAAAAGGATTATGAGAAGCTGCACCGCGCGGTTGCCCTTGCCCTTTGCTTTCATTTTTATGTCTTTTTTTAAATCGCTGATATGTACCTTCGCCCGTCTTTTCCTCTCGGCAAGCGGAATTCTTTCGCCTCTGTCTACCATTTTGCTTCCCTCTTACTTCTATTAATATTTTATTGATTTCCTTCGCTTATGACTCTTCGAATTTCCGTCTCAATGCAGTCCGGGTCGTCCGCCGCAATCAGGCACACACAGTTTCCCTGCACGATGACCCTCGCATTATCAAGTTTATACACTTCTTCCGGTTTATATCCGCTGAACTTGCTCGTCCGTTCCGCAATTCTGTCTTGGAGCTTGCTCTGTGCGATGGAAACATCTTCGTTTTTCTTCATATGAAGCACCGAAACTTCATCGGCTGTGCCTCCTGCAGCCGTCTGAAGAATCGCTCCGTCGTCGACCATGTCATACTGCACGCCGTACAGATTGCTGAAGTTTTCGTCGTAGGCTTCCTCGCCGTAGCTGTACCACTCGTCAAAGCTTCCTTCCGGCGTAATGTCCTTGCATGCCTTGACGATGTCCACGCATTTCACGTTGTCATTGCTTCCGCCGCAGGCTGTAAAGACTGAAATTGTCAAAATAAGTGCCAAAATAAATGCTGTTTTCTTTTTCAAATTGCTTCCCCCTTTTGCTTTTGCATCGGTTGCTTCCGCTTTCGCTGTTGTAATCTTTATTCTACCATATTTGACGCCAAAGTATAGCAAAAAGTTTCGCCGGGCAAAAAAAACGACCCCTCGGACATGATGTCTGCGAGAAGCCGCCTTAAAAGTATGGTGCCCACTTCCGGAATCGAACCAGAGACACGGGGATTTTCAGTCCCCTGCTCTACCTACTGAGCTAAATGGGCGAATTCTTTATCAAATTGTAAATGGTGGGCCTTCAGGGACTTGAACCCGGGACCGACCGGTTATGAGCCGGTTG
>ERZ773148.926-NODE-926-length-24931-cov-13.814520_pt1 | contig 24931 bp, 27 predicted proteins | sample MGYA00580846_ERZ773148 | MGnify/ENA primary metagenome ERZ773148 (study PRJEB29015, sample SAMEA2737879) | human gut metagenome | biome: human gut; feature: human-associated habitat; material: faeces | place: China | collected 2012 ... | reverse complement strand
TACGGTCCATCAAATCGGCAGGTTTTGACCATCCGAACAAAGCACTGTAAGTCAATTTGGGTTTACCACTCTGTCCGCGCTTGGTAGTAATCAAGATTACACCGTTAGCAGCTTTAGAACCGTAGATGGCAGCTGAAGAAGCATCCTTCAATACAGAGATGCTTTCGATATCGCTCGGGTCAACCACGTTCATATCGCCTTCTACACCGTCAATCAAAACCATCGGAGAAGAAGCATTGAATGAACCCAAACCACGGATTAGAATTTTACCGGTATCCTGACCTGGCTGACCGCCGGCATTGGTTACAGTTACACCCGGTGCTAAACCTTGCAATCCCTGAGATATATTGGATATTGGTCTAGAAGCCAATGATTTAGAGTCAATCGTAGCAACAGCACCGGTCATGTTAACTTTCTTCTGCGAACCGTAACCTACTACAACAACTTCGTCCAGCAATTCGGTATCGTCCACCAGCTTTACAGCCATCTGTTTGCCAAATTGGGCAGTCAGTACCTGAGTTTTGTAGCCGATGAAAGAAATTTCAATTTTGGCATTTGGGGTACTCAAATTCAGTGTAAAGTTACCGTTGATGTCGGTCACAGTGCCGTTGGTAGTACCTTGCTCTACTACTGAAGCACCGATTACCGGTTCACCAGTAGAATCGATAACGTTACCTTTGGCTGTTTTCTTGTCTTGTTGAGCAATTCTAGTCGCTACGTTAGTAATTTTAGAGAGAGTTATATTGTTACCTAGCACCTTGCAATCAATATCGGTGTTGTCAAAGATGCCTTTCAGCAGCTCTATTACATCGGTATTGCTTCCATTTACATATACGGTGCGTTTTACGTCCACATCGTTCTTGTCATATACAAACAAATAATCCGTTTGTTTCTCAACTTGTTGAATCACAGATTCAATGGTATAATTCTGTGTCTTAAGGGATACTTTTTGATCCATGTACTCGGTTACACTCGCCAGGGCAGTATTTACGCCTAAAAAAAGAGCATAAGCCGAAACCATACCAACTTTAACGATATGGTTACAGTTTGAAATAACTTTTTTGTAGGAATTAAAATCCATAATTTACTTTAATTTAATCATTAGTATTTTGTTTAAGATCAGATGGCTTCAAGCCACGGGCGGTATTATTTTCGGAACCGCCTTACGTTACGCTACAATAGGGTGTTTTACATAGGCATTTTATAATTTATAAGTTACACAATTTATAAGATGATAATTTTTTTATTTTCGTAATCAATTTGGTAGTCAAAATGATTGGTTTCTTTCAGCACTCGTATGATGTGTTCCAGTCCATCTTTGGCACGGAACTTACCGGTGCAGTAGGGTGATTTTCTGGTTAAAGAAGTATTTCTGATTTGGAATTCAACATCATAGTATTCTTGCAGTTTGTCGAACACTTCCAACAGAGGTTCGTTAAAATAGAGTATCCCTTTGCGCCACAGATAATTGTTAGTATTTTCAATCGGTTTGACCTTCAATACTCCTTGGCATAGCGCTGCACGCTGGTTGGGGGTAAGAATTACGGCCGATGATTTTTTTGCATTAGTAGTGACTTCCACTTTACCGTTCAATAGGGCCGCTTCAAATTGAGGAGAATCCTGATAGTCGTATACATTAAAGGAAGTACCTACCGCTTTTACTTGATATTTAGAAGTAGAAACGATAAAGGGATGCTCCTTGTCGGATTTTACTTCGAAGAATCCTTCACCGTCAAGTTCTACCAGGCGTTTTTTTCCGTTAAATTTCGAGGGGAAGGTCAGGGTACTGCCGGAGTTCAGCCATACCTTGGATCCGTCGGCCAGCATTATTTCTACATGCTGTCCAGTTGGTACATGGATTTGGTGTTGTAGTTCGTGGTGGGTTGTTGTTGTCTGCCGGTTCAAGAAGAAGTGCAGGGCAAAGCCCAGCACGAAGATAGCCGCTACCTTCATGAAAGATATGGCACAATGTTTCCACGGGAGGATTTTAGCTTTTTGGGGGAGGGCAACTTCTGTTTGTTCGGGCATGTCCTCAATCCAGTAACTCATTTCAAACAGACGGCAAAGCTGTTGGTAGTAACGCTGGTGTTCTATCTCCGCTTCTATCCATTCAGTAATTCGTTGAGTTTCTTCATCCGAAACCTCTCCTTTAAAATAAGCTATTAATAATTCGTCGTCCATAATTCTTTATCGTTTGTAATAATGGCGACTGAAGGAAGGGATTCCCTAGTGTAGATTCATAAAATTAACTTCTATTAAGAAATCCACCCTTTATTGATTGGGTTCATAAAACAGAGCCAAGTTAAGATAGGGAGGTAGTCTTTGAGGGCAGTACGAAGTTCCTTAAGGGCCTTGTTCATGTGATAATCTACCCCTTTGACCGAGATGCCCAAAGTTTGAGCAATTTCCTTTCCCGATTTATTTTCAAAGCGGCTCATAATAAATACCTTTTTGGTTTGTTCCGGTAATTGATTGAGAGTTTTCATTACGATAGATTTGATTTCCTGTGAGAAAATATAACTGGGATTACAGCCTTCCAAGTTTGAGATTCGGATGGCTAGTTCGCGCTGTTTCCATTGTATAAGATCATCTTTGGTATCTTCCCGTCGTACTTGTGTTTTGAGATAATCCAACGATTTATGTTTCACGATGGTGATAAGGAGAGCCATGGGATTATCAACCGATTCCACCTTCATGGTTTCGAGCAGTTGCAGGAAGGCGTCCATAGTGATGTCTTCAGAAGCTTGCTTATTGCGCACATAAAAGCATGCAAAGTTGCAAACCTTATTAAACGAACTTTTATACAAAAGATTGAATCGTTCCACTTCCGAAAGGCTACCATGTGTCGACATTCTATGTATTTTTAAGATAAACAATTCGCAAAAATAGTTTTTTTTTGCAAAAGTAACAATCTGACTGCATATTTCTTTCAGTATCCATTCTTAACTAGAGGAAAGTAGTATTACCTCCTAAAAACGTTTACATGTATATGCCTTTTCCCTATTGTTTATTATTCGGTGATATCAAGCGGCTGACAATTGAAGCTGTTGCGATGCCAATCATTGGGGGCTCTCACAAAATTTTTTCTTATAACAATATATATTACATTTTTGTATAGAATATGATTCAATCTAGGATCCACAACAGTTTGGAAAAACGATCGCGAATTGTAGAATAATAAAAAGATACCATAAAAAATATCATTAGGCAGTAAGTTCAGTACCTTGCCGTTTTTTGTGTCCGGCCGGATAGGCTCAGGCATTTTTTATTATCAGCCAATTACAGAAAACTGTTCTAACGATAAAAATGCTCCTTTCCTGAGAAAAAACGCATGTCGCAATATAATTGCAACGAACCGCCGTATCTTGCCCCCGAAATCATAAATGTATAACCCCAAACAAACCATGTTATGTTGAATGAAAACAACCGGTCCTCGGACCGGATACTGACCGAGAGGATCCTGGACGATCCAGACATGATCCTGAAAATTGAGAATCCTTCTCTGAAGCAGCAGATGGCTGCCGTACAGAAGAAACCTGAGCTGATCGCCAGCTTGCCGCTTGCGGGAGAAAAGGTGCAGCTTGCAGCGGTTATCGCCTGCCCGGAAAGCATCCTGCTTGTAGATACTCCCGCACCTGCCGCCTGCTTCATGGCCGTGGAACGGATGCTCAAGGAGGAACTTCTTCCCGTGCCGGGTGTCCTGAATGCGGCAAGGGAGTTGATACTGCAGATGAAGAAGGATAAAGCCGATGGAAGATCAAGCGGAGCCGCCATTGAGAAATTCCTGGATGAAGTCAAACCCATTAAAAACTAATCGTCATGCCTACCATTTTAGAACGCCTGACCGCATTGTTCAGCCGGGATATGCAGGCCGTACTCCGCAATCCGCGTGCCATCAGTATGATTGAGAATCCTTCCATACGGGTCCAGATGGCTGCCATCCGGAGGGATAAAAGTGTCATCTGCTTTATAGACAAGCCGGTGGAAAAAGTACAGCTCGCTGCAGTCAGGAATGCACCACACAATATTCATTTCATCGCTTCGCCCGGTGAGAAGGTACAACTATCCGTCATCCGGCATAAACCGGGCTACATCGGTTTTATTTCCAACCCTACGGAAAAAGCGCAACTGACAGCCGTTGAAAGGAGGCCTGAATGTATCTCCCTGATAAATAAGCCTGCGGTAAAGGTACAGTTAATGGCTGTCCTGAAAGATCCGGCACATATTGCCTCCATCAAAGAACCGGCCGAAAAGGTACAGCTGGCAACCGTGCAGAAGAACCCGGAATACATCCGCCACATTGAATCACCTACGGTGAAAGTACAGCATATGGCTATCCAAGGCAACGCGGATACCCTGCGGCACATCAAGTCCCCGGCAGATACCGTACAGTTGGCGGCAGTCCAAGCCAAAGGAGAAACCATCAGGTATGTGTCCGAACCATCGGAGGCTGTACAGCTGGCCGCTGTCAGGAACAATCCAATGAATATCCGGTATATTGAGAACCCTACGGAAAAGGTTCAGCTGTCTGTCCTGCATGCCGACAGGGAGGCGGCTGCGCTTATCAGCTCTCCTTCAGAGGCAGTCAGGAAACAGGCTGAAGAGATGTACGGGCTGAAGCTGGAGAAGCCTGCGGACCGGGAAGCGGAGCCGTCATCCGAAGCGACGGAATCTTCCGCGACACGGCGCGCACCCAGAAAAAAGACCGAACAGAGTACGCAATCCACGCGAAAACCTTCCGCCAGGCAGGTTAAGACGGCAATAGAGAAGTTGGACAAGGACCTTCGGGAAATCCAGGAAATCCCGCAGGTTAAAAACAGGGATAAAAAATTCATCAAGGCTTTAGAGGAATTCAATTCATCCGCCGTCCCCGAAAAGAAAGGATGTGACGTGGAGAGTATCCTCAAGGACCTTCGCGGGAAGGGAGTCAAGGTGGAAGCCATGAAAGCTGAAGAGTGGCACTCCCTGATGAATGGAAAGGCCATCCGGCCCTCCCTTATATCCGGAGCGTCCAAGCCGGCCGCAAAGGGAGCCCCCTTCATGCTTACCAAGACTCCGGTCGGGTATGCGGTAAAAGCTGTGAATACGGTCAACAGCCTGACCCGGCAGGCCAGTGCCGACATGTAACGTACCAATGTACGACCGATAAAAACATGTTTTTTGAATTTACTTGTTTACTTGAGTCCTGCTTAAGTAAACAAGTATTTCTCTTTAATAACCAATCAAGTAACATACTTATTCTTTCATGGAATGGAACAAATATCCGAATATCTTTTCACAACCGAGGAACAGGCTGTCATAGCCCGCAGTAAGGCGGAAGGCAGTTACATGAAAGCTCCGAACGGACAGGCAACCAACCTGAATGAAAAGCAGTGGGCACAGGTACGTACCCGGGCATTCAGGGATTGGTTCGGGGATTGGGAGAACTGTCCGGATGAAGCATCAAAAGTCAGAGATGCCAATGGGGAACCTCTGGTGGTGTATCATGGAAGCCGAGAAAACTTTTACGAATTCAAGCGGTGGACAGACGGTCTTATAAATAGTGGGCATTTTTTCAGCCCGGACAGGAAGAACGCCTTAGGATATGGCAGCAACATCTATGATGTGTACCTGAACTTGCGCAATCCTTTGGAAGTGGATGCCCAAGGGGCAAATTTCTCCTCCATAGAATACGGCGGCGAGAAAGTGGCGGCATCCGATTTGGGCAATTTGGCGGAAATGGAAGGGTATGACGGGGTGGTGATTTCAGATGTGGCGGACAGTGCCGATATGGGTTCCGAAAATGACCGCACGGTGGATTATATCTCGTTTGCCGCCAACCAAATAAAATCCGCCAGCCAGAATACGGGCAGCTTCCTTGAGAGTCAGGATGACATCCGGTTTAGGGAGATCAGCCAGGATGACGGCGGCAAGTCTTTGGTTGGCCTGCATAATATCAGTGAGGAGAAGCTGCTTAAAGCCTTGAAGCTTGGAGGGCTTGCCAATCCCAGTGCCGCCGTGATTGATATAGCTAGGCAGTCACATGAAGGATACGGGGAGATTTCCCTGATACTCCCTTCTTCCATGATTGACAAACGCACCGGAAGGAATGCCGGAACATTCAGCGGAGACGCGTGGACACCCGTTTATCCGCAAATAGAAAGGCAGTTTTCCGGTGACGGCAGCGGGCGTGTCCGGGATGCCATTTCCAGGCTGCCGCAAGAGATACAACCGGATGTACGCAGTGCCTGGAACAATTACATGGACGGGCGCGACGAGGGGAGTGCGTTCGCTTATCAGTTTTTATATGAAAGGGGCGAGGCACCCGAATTCAGGAAGGTGGAGCCGCTCTTTGGGGAACATCTGCGGAACCGGATATCTGCCATCGACGCGCTCGATAACTATGATGAACGCAACACGGCCCTGCTGGAGGTTTATATAGAAGAAAACTTCGGTGGTGATCAGACAAAATTCAAAGATTATATCGAAACAAGGAAACGGGTATTACAGGATAAAATACAAGCGTTCCCGGAACAAAAACAAAAAGGTTTGGCTTACAGAAAAGCTGTCCAGAAGCTGAATGATATAGAAGAAAGGGGCTATGAATACAGTTCCGTACAAGACTTCTATGACAGGGTGAAGACCGATATCCGCCAGGCCGGCAGTGTTGATACCTATCATACCCTGCAGGACGCTTTGGATAAGATCAACGGATCGGAAGCGCTAAGCCGGCAGTATGCGGAGTGGAAGGAAAGTCTTGCGGACAAATACGGTATCAAAGAGGTCCTTTTTAAAGGTTATACTCCGGATGGTGCCAGGATCTATCTTCCCCATACCCTGGAGAATGTCTCCGGGTTAATGAAACAGCAGGGCCTGGCCGCCGCAACCGGCTGGGGAGGCTCCTTCTCTAAATTTGCAGCCGCTCTTATGAAGCCGGTCGGCACACTGGACGGTATTCGCCGGCAGAAGGGGAAACTGATCACTGACCATAGTGACCTGGAGGCATTCAGGGACAAATGGCAGGAGGTCTATTTTGATCTGGGAATCAAGCTTAACCCGGGCGGCGGCACCTTTGATGATACCGGCCTTTACCGTGTGGAGGATATCGCGTTGAAACCTGATCCCGGAAGTTTTGCCAAACGTGAGTACGGGGTGGAACTTACCCGGGAGGATGTACGGCAACTTAAAGAGATGGTTGATACCATACAGAACGAATGTCCCGCCATGTATTTTGAGACCAAATTCGAGCGGCCGGTCTATTTGAATGAATTTGTAGCGGCAATCGTACCGGAGAATGTAAGTGAAGACGTTTCCAAATCGATCCGTGAAAGCGGGCTGCAAGTGTTTGTTTATAAACCCAAGGATGAATCCTCGAGAAACGAGGCTGTGAAACTGGCGTCGGAAATTAAAGGTGTGCGGTTCCGGCTTGCGGGTGGGACGGGAGCCTTCACTCCTGCCTGTACAGCAAGCGGGCAGGTTTTCCTTTCCGGGGATGAACGGATGGCGGAACTCTCCCGCCATGCCGTTTTTCTGGCCCGCAAACAGCACATCCCCGTGAACATCATCCATTCCATCGGCGAGGTGGATTCTCCCAAAGTACGTGCCCTTATTGCGGGCGGGAAGGATATAAGGGGATGGTATGACATCCCTTCGGACCGTATCTGCCTGTACCTGCCCAAAGCGCGCGGCAAGGAGGATATCGAGCGTACCCTGCTGCACGAAGGAGTGGGGCATTACGGCCTGCGCAAACTGGCCGGGCGGAAGCATATGGACGCGTTCCTGGATGACATCTTCGCCGGATGCGGGGAAAAGGTGCGCGGGGAGATTATCCGGCTGGCCGGTACGGGAAAAATGGATATACGTACCGCTACGGAAGAATACCTGGCACAAATGGCTGAAAGCGGGACGGATGTCCGTGTATGGGACAAGATCCGCCTTGCCTTCAGGAACCTTCTGCGGAAGTTAGGTTTCAGCATCGAGGTTGATGACAGGGAGCTGAAGGGTCTGCTCGCGGCCAGCCGGGAAAACCTGAAGAGAACGGCGGCCACCCGCATACCGGAAAAGATACAGACCCCGAAAGGAGAACTTGAGCTTACCCCCGGATATGCCGCCGGATCTCTCAGAAGTAAAGACGGAGTCCGGGATGTCACACCGTTCCTGAAGGAGATGAAGAGGGCCGGGCTGGAGCCGTCCTCCCTCAGTCCGGAGGGATGGAAATCTCTTTTCAGCGGTAAAGGAATAGCGCTTCCCGACGGCAGGATGCTTATGACCGTAAAGGAACCGGCCGGATATGGACTGAAGATAACCGCTCCGGCTCTCCGGAGTATCAAAACGGCAGAAATGGAAATATAAGATTTGGATTATGAATATGGATAAGAATGATTCTTTCGACGGGCTCCTGCAGGAGGGCAGACATACGACCCTGCGTTCCTTTTCCTGGGGGAACAGGGAGTTTACCATTTCCTCAGACAAAATCAGCCTGTATGTGGGGGGCATACCCTATGACACGAAGCCGATGCTGGATATTCTCCGCGGATCCGGAGTAGATCCCGGGAAACTCTCTCCCGCCAGGTGGATATCTTTGCTCCGGGGGCAGCCTACACGCCTGCCGGGTTGTGAAAAGCCGTTCATGCTGTTCAAAGCCCCATCCGGATATACTCTCAGGTGCCTGGAAATAACCAGGGGCAGGAACAGGGCTTTCCAGACGGAAATGTAGTATGACACATATAAATACTTAAAGAGTAAATCGTATGTTAATCAAATTAAAGTAATCAGATTATTGAAGTAAATCATTAAAGTAAATTGTTATGGAGAATCTTATTCCTTATATCAAGCTTATTATTCTGGCACTGGCCTGCCTGGTGACGGGAGTTTGCACCCTGAGCCGGAAATGGTATGTCAACCTGCCTGTCTTTCTTATATGCATAGCGGGCGAGACCTTCATGGCATACCTGTTCTTTCCCGCATACGCATTATGGCCGGCCTGCGGTTCGGTGGCCATATTCGCTTTCTCCACCGCATGGGAACATATCAAGCCTTCAGGACGGAAAGAGAACAAGTCTCCGATCAGGTTGCCCGTCATTTCCGGGGTTCCATACCGCCATCTGGAATTCTATTACTATTATTCCAATTTCCTGGTCTATGGAGGGGCCGGTTCGGGAAAGACAAAGAGTATCGGCAAATGGCTGCTGGAGGAATATATCAGGCTGGGCTTCGCAGGGTTCATCTACGATTTTAAGGACGTGGACTACACGCAGACGGCCTATAACCTGACAAAGAAGTACGGTTACCCGCACAAGTTTTACTACGTGAGTTTCGACAAGCCGGAACGTTCATACCGGTTCAACCCGCTCAAGGTGGTAAAGGACCGTACCGAGCTGATGCAGCTCATGGAAGATGTCCTGCTCGCACTGCTTCCCAAGGGGGAAAAGCAGAATGAATGGGTGGCCGGGGGATTGGGCATCCTGCGCGGGGTAGCCTTCCGCTTTTGGGATGAATTTCCCGAGTATTGCACGCTGCCCCATATCATGGCCTTTATCATGACCGCCTCTACCAGGCAGCTGTCCATATTCCTGCAGCAGAACCTCGTTGCGGAAATGATGGCCGGCGCGTATCTCAAGGCCGAAGGTTCCGAGAAGACCCAGGCATCCTACCTTTCCACCCTGTGTAACAACCTGTCGACCATTTCACAGAATGAAGAGATAGCCTATATCCTTTCAGGGGATGATTTTGACTTCAACCTGATCGATCCGGAAGATCCGAAACTGTTCGCCATCAGCAACAATTTTTCCAAGAATTCGGTCTATGCCCCGGTGATAGGCATGCTTATGAGCATATCCACCCGCCAGTTCACCATGCAGAACAAAGTGCCTTTCGTCTATTTCCTGGATGAAATGACAACGGTCAATATCAAGAACTTTGAGTCGCTGCCTTCGGTCCTGCGCGAATACAAGGTCGGCTTTGTGCTGCTTACACAGTCCGGCGCAAAACTGGAAGCCCTGTATGGTAAACTCGACCGGTCCTCCGTGGAAGCCAATTTCGGAATCCAGTTCTTCGGGCGTACCAAGGATGTGGAAGCCCTGAAATATTATCCGCAGATGTTCGGTAAGGAGGAAAAGGAAAGAAAATCCCGGAGCACGGGAAAAAGCGGCAGCAGTTCGAACCGGAGCGTTACCATCTCTTCCCAGAAAGAGGATATCTACCAGGGAAGGGATTTTGCGGATCTCGAGCCGGGAGAGTTCATCGGATCCGCCACCCGTGCCAATGTCAGATACTTCAAGGTGATGCTCGGGGAGTTTAAAGAAAAGGATGAAAAACCACTGCCCGACGTCCGGGTCCTGGAACCGGGAGAAATATCCGGGAATTTTGCCAGGATCCTTGAGGAGGTACGCTCCCTTTTCCCATGTGAATAGTAAGGACAGGCCGGGGCTACAGGTCCCTTCCGGAAAGAAGATCCGTCCCCAGCCTTTTAAGTTCCTGAATAATTGCCTTCCTGGGATTTACCACAAACCGGTAAATCCGGAAGGTGTTGGCATACAGACGTCTTTCTTCCTTCAGCTCCCCTTTGAGAACTTCCTGTTTGAACTTTGATACCGCCTCGTTCTTCAGTTCGTTTTTGGCCTGCCAGTTCTCGGAATACTTCCTCAGGCTTTCATCCCTGGAATAGTAATTAGGGAAATAGTCATATGACTGATTGAAGCGTGAAGCGCACCGGGAGGACCATTGGGAACGGTCAAAACCTACCACGACTTCCCTGCCTTCAAGTACCTGCCGGTTTCCCCTGCTTTTTGACAGCGGGGAGAGTGATACGGTCTGCGTCCTGTCCATGCGGGAAACGATCACATGTACATGAAGCTGGAGCCCGGGCTTCTTATCTCCCGCCTTTGCCCTGCCGGCCTTAACCTCCGAATCATCATTCTTATAGTGGCGTTCCGTTTCCACACGGCCGTACCAGACCAGGTCATCCCCTGATTTTATTTTCTCACGGTAGAAGTTACGGGCATATTCATCCATACATTCGCGGGTGAATTTCTTCATCTGTGCCAGCACACTCTCCTGCTCCCCGGGAGTCAGTTCCGAGAACTCCCCGACCTTCCGTCCGGTCACCCTTTCTATCAGATGTCTCTGTTCGTCACCGCTGGGATTGATGGAAAGCATATAGAATTTGTCATCCTTGCTTTTCAGGGTCCTGTGGTTGTTGTCTATATGATTCTTGACAGTCAGGGGTATAACATAATCTTTTTGCTGTGAGAAAAAATTATCATAATAGGGACGCTCGACCTGGGACTCCTTACTCAGGTAGTCTACCAGCCGGGTGCATTTTCCCTTGTTGTCCGGTACCTGCGGAGTGTTTCCCGGCCTATGCGGTTTACAATACATATTCCTCGTTGATCTTCTTGATAAGCAGCTGCAGGGTGTTGACGGGGACTCTTACATCATCGCTGTATTTTATCCTTGGAAACTTCTCCGGATCGAGCTGGTATTTCATCAGCTCGCCCAGCCGTTTGAGCTTGTCCTGGTATACAGCGGCGTCTTGGGTATGGAGATCATCCGCCTGCAGCCTTTCCTTCAATTTCCGGTTTTCATCTTTCAGATCCCGGAGCTCGTTCATCAGCCGGGCATAGTCGGGTGACTCCTGCGGGGTGTTGTTTATGACGGAGAGTTTCTCAAGTACGGGCTTGAGTATATCCCGTTCCTGGGACTTGATGATTCTGACAACGTCCTCAATTCTCTTTTCCACCAGTGCCGTCGGATTCCGGGATGCGTAGCGGGGATTAAACCCTGTGATTTCAAAAAATGTAATCATTCTGTCAATACAGGAATTGGCGGAATCACCTCCCTGAAAAATTTCCATACGCTTTTTTACGCTTGGAGAAACCCGAATCATTTTAGTCAAAAATTCTTTGTTCGTATTCATTTTCGTTACAGATTATTGTTCTGGTACAAAGGTAAATGAAAGAGTTTTTGCAGTCAAGCGTTACAGTATCCCTCTGAGGGTAATATTTTGTAATGTTTTGAAAATTAGTAAAATAACAAGTCGTTTACATAATATTTACCGAAAGTAGAAGGGCTAATTTGCTTAGGGTCAGCAAGATAATTCTTTCCTGTATACGTTTGTCTACGCAAAGTATAAGATGTATACATATAATAGGTTAATTATCAACGCTATGCGTCGATTCATGTTCCCGTGTGCGGGAACTCCTCTTGCTCTTCCTTATCAGGAATTTACTAAGGGACCTCCGGCCCTTAGCCCGGGACGCTTCCGAGAGGCCCGGAACATCAGGCAGGGGCATGGCTGCCGGTGAACTTCCTCCCCTGAAAAGACATGACATCGCAAAAGGGTGGGAAGGCTGCAAGGGAGAGCGACGGGCCCCCAAAAAAAATCCTCCCCATGAAAGAAAAAACACCCTGTTTCCGGTGGGACGGATACAACTTTTAGCAGAAGCGAAAGTAAGCTAATATGCTGATAAAGAGCATGCTTGAATTTGCAAGAACGGAGAAAAATCATTACCTTTGTTATATAATAATAAAGGAGATAACAAGTTATGAATGAAACAATTAGACGCATTTTATCCGAGAGTGGAACAAAAACCTCAAAAATCCGTAAGCTTCTTCTGACCGGACTTTCACACCGTGAAATTGCCGACCTCGTTACCCGTGGAAACCGTGGCTTCGTGTGGAACGTCTATAAGAGAATGAGGGACGAGGGCCTGCTTCCCGCTTCACAGACAGCGACTGTCTTAAGACCAGAACCCGACTATACTTTCAACCGTTGCTTCGGGGTTGAGATCGAAGCCTACAACTGCCCAAGACAGACCTTGACGGATGCGCTTCGGGAGGCCGGCATCCCTGTGGAAATTGGAAGCCGTAATGCCGAGACCAACAGCAACTGGAAACTGACCACGGACGGAAGTTTGGAGGGAAGCCATACTTTTGAGCTGGTCAGCCCGATCCTCTGCGGTGAGCAGGGTTTGGAGGTACTGGAGAGGGTATGCTGGGTGCTGGATGCATACAATGTAAAGATAAATAGCAGCTGTGGAGTCCATGTGCATTTTAATGCGGGTGACTTTAATCTTACAACTTGGCAGAACTTAATCCTTTCCTACAAACATGCCGAAACTGAAATAGACAAGTTCATGCCTGCCTCACGCAGGGGAAACAGAAATACCTACTGCCGTTCTCTCAGAGCGTTCTCCGATGAAGATATCAGATCGGCGGAAAGTATCGAGTCACTACAAAGACTCTTCGGCAGCAGGTACATGAAAGTAAACCTTGAAGCTTATTCACGTCACAGGACAGTGGAGTTCAGACAACACTCGGGAACGATCAATTTCACAAAAATAGAGAATTGGGTTAGATTCTTGGGAAGATTGATTATCTTTGCATCTACATCTTCGCTTCCTGTGGGAATCAGACTGGAGGATTTTCCTTTCTTGGAGGAAAAACAAAAATTATATTATAAATTAAGAACAAAAAAATTAATGGAATGAATATGAATAAGAAGATGTATATATTGCCGGGGGATGAGCGTATAACCGCCTCCGATGCCAAAGAGTTTGTACATGAACTTCGGACGGGCAGTTGGATGGATTCCAACTGTACCGACGAACAGTACATGTGCAATTTTGCCGAACGTTACGTGATTCAGGCCGGTGTGAGGATTGCCACTGATACACCGGAGAATTTCCTTGCCGATTTGATTCGGACAGGATACGCCAAAGAGATGTAACGCAGGCTATTTCCTTTATTATTACACCTCCCCGTTTTTCCTTTCAAGGGAAGACGGGGTTTTTCTTTTTTGTCTGAGCAGACTTTATATAATCCTTAAAACACCTGTTTATGTTTTTATTTCAACAGCATAAATACTTATAAAGTAAAAGCAAACTTCCAGTAAATTCTATTCTCTATATGCAAATAGTTATTATTTGCATGTTTCTATTACAAAATATAGATATATATTGATTATTTGCATATATTTGCGGAATAAATAACGGATAAAATGGATAAAGTGGTTTACGTATATCTTGTCTTTGAGAAGAAAGACTATTTCTTCGGCAGCATCACCGCCATTTATGACCACTTGAGCGCGGAACAGGTCGGAGCCGGCTACCATACGCTCCGGAACGTCCGATGGAAAGAGACGTCGGTGCATACCATGTCCAGGGCTATCATAAAAGTCGGAAGGCTTCTGCGTGCCGGTAGTGGCAGGAAGTGACCTTATATTGTGGATTCTCTAATTTGCAGGAATGGTGACTGCTTGAGGGAGGATAGGTATAATTTTCTGGTAATATTCAGCAGTAAATTTACGTGTTCCATTGTGGGTACATGTGTAAGGTATGTAAGGCTGTGCAAGTTGTCTTTTCCTATTACAATATTGCCTTCGAATTATATACCGGATTCCATCTCACGTTTCACAAGAAGCCACAGATCTCTTCCGGGTTTTGCAAAATGGTATCTGAAACGGGGGATATGCCATCAGGCAAAACGGAAACTAATCTTCAGATGGGTTTCTTTGCCGGATGTTTCCGCTTCTTACATGCAGATAAATGAAGTTATCAGGGTGGTAACGGAATGTTCGGAATATAAGAAGTGAATTAGAAACATACCTTATTCAGGGCGGGTGGGATTTCAGGTATCATTTTACCGGGCGGTTTTCCGCTTAATGGAGAGAGCTCAGGAAGAGGATGTCAAAAGCCAAAAAGGAACTGATTATAAAAAATAGCCTATACATGGAAGATAGACTATTTTTTATATTCGGGCTTACCACAAAGCAACTTTTCCTAAATTGCCAATTTCAAGTTTTGCGCTTATTCCCATAGCCTTGAAAACTCTGGAAATAGTAGAAAAAGTCAGGTTTTTCCCGTTCTCAATCCGGGAAATCTGTGCCCTTTGCACCCCAATCAGGTTGCCTAATTCCTCTTGGGTCAGGTTCTTTGATTGCCGGGCTTGTTTGATTGCTTCACCAATCAGAAACGAATGCAGGTCCGCTTCATATTTATCCCGCTTAGGAGTACCTTTTTCTCCTATATACTTATCCTCTATTTCTTCAAGGGTGTAAAACTTCATATCTTTCATATCATTTTTTTTTAGAGTTAAAATATGCTTTTCTTATTTCTTCGGCTTTTGCTATCTCTTTTGATGGAGTTTTTTGTTTTTTTTTGATAAACCCATGTGTAGCGATTACTAAAGTATCCATATCGCTCGTTTTGTCCCAAAATGCCAGCAGGCGATATTGAGTATTACTGTGTCTTGTTCTAAATTCCCAAATATCCGTATCATCCAATTTTTTAAAAAGTTTAGGATCTATGATATATGTCGATTTACGAATGTTATAAACAATCTTATCTCTGATTTTAGAACCTAATCCATTCAGGAAATCACTTGCTTCCGGTGACAATACCACATCAAATTTAGCTTTTGCTTCCATTACTTTCATTTTGATGCAAATATAAGTAAATAGTTCCATATAAGGAAACGTTTTTAAAAAAAATGAAATGAATCAATATAAAAAACAGCTTCTTGGAACGGAGCTTTTTATGTAGCATGTAAATTGTAACTTTGCCCGTGGAAAAACGGAAAGTCGTATGTCCCACTTTTACAGGGGTATGGTTTTTCTGCCCTGCGGGAATGTCTATCTTTGCCGGCTCAACAAAGAGACAGACACCGGAATGGAAACAAAGAGCCAAAATTTAAAAGACAAACTGTATATGTGGTACAAGGTAAGAGAACTTCAGTCGAAAGGACTGAACAAGACACAGATCGGAAAATATCTGGGCGTGGACCGGAGCACTGTGCGGAGATATCTGCGGACAAGCCGGGAAGAGTTTTTCAGAAAGCAGAACTCCCACCGGGAGTATGAACTCAAGTTGGGAAAGTACGAGGAGTATGTACGGGGTACACTGGAAGAATACCCGTACATATCGGCTGCCCGTATGCATGACTGGCTCAGGGAGTGTTACCCCGATTTTCCGCGGGTATGTGACAAGACCGTATTCAATTTTGTAGACAGGATACGCAGGAAGTACGGTATTGGGAAAAAATCCGAGGCCCGGATACGGCGTGATTATGAGAAGTTGCCTGAGACCCCCTACGGGGAATATGCCCAGGCGGATTTCGGGGAGAAGTGGATACCTGTGAAGAATGGCGGAAGCACGAAGGTTTACTTCTTCGCCATCGTACTGACGCGTTCCCGCTATAAGTTTATCCATTTCAGCCGTCGTCCTTTTGATACGGAGCTTGCGATTTATGCCCATGAACTGGCCTTTCAGTATTTCGGGGGCAGGCCTGAAAAGATTATCTATGACCAGGACAGGGTGCTTATAGCACGCGAGAACCTGGGAGATTTGATACTGACCGGGAAATTTCAGTCATTCATAAAAGAGCAGCATTTCCAGCCGGTATTTTGTCGCAGGTCAGACCCTGAGTCGAAGGGGAAAGTGGAGAATGTGGTGAAGTATGTGAAAGAGAATTTTCTGGTGGCCCGTGTTTTACAGGATATCCCCGGGCTGAATGAGGAAGCCCGGAAATGGCTTGAAAGGACGGGTAATGGAAAAGTGCACGGGACCACCCGCCTGGTCCCCTCTGAGGAGTTCGCTGTGGAGAAAGGATACCTGAAACCTTATTATGGTCTACCGCAGCCACCACAGGAGCAGATGAAGGAGTATCACGTGCGTAAGGACAACACGGTCCAGTATAGGGGAAATTATTACAGCCTGCCATGCGGCACTTACCGGAGCGGGCAGACGAGGGTCTGGTTGCAGGAAACTGAGGGGTATGTGGAACTGTACAGCAAGGAGACGGGAAAAATCGTCGCCAGACATCCCCTCTGTACCCGAAAAGGAAAAACGATTTATGACGAAAGACACAGAAGGCCCAAGAGTATTGGGGCACAGAAGCTGGCCGAACGTATCCTTGTTTATGTATCCGGAAACCGGGAGGTCGCCTTGTGGATGGAGAACCTCAAGAGAAAGAAAGAACGCTATTACAAGGATAATCTGGAAGTGGTTCTGCACATGATGCCGGGCTATGACAAGGATATCTTGATAGAGGCAGTGCACATATGTCTTGATAAGGGCATCTACAATGGCGATTCCGTTAAAAGCCTGTGTGAACACGTGCACAGGAGACGGAATAAAGAAACTGAAACAGACAGGACGGACAGTTGCCCGCCGCGACAAACCGGGCTGATACAGTCTTACAATGAAATCTTCCATGGCTATGATAAAACATAAAAAGGAGCTGGTTGAATATGCACGGCACCTGAAACTACCGAACTTGGCAGAACATGTGGGTGTGATACTTCATGAAGCACAGGAGAAGCAACTGACCTATTCGGAGTTCCTGGCGAATTGTCTTGCCAGGGAAATCCAGGGCAGAGAAAGGAAAAGCTACCTGACACGGTTGAAACTCTCCGGACTCCCCGCCAAATACGATCTGGACCTGTACGACTATGACAGGGCGGAAGGAATGGATAACAGGAGGCTGCGCGAACTGCGTGAGCTGGTATGGGTGAACCAGGCATACAATCTTCTCCTGGTAGGCCCTTCCGGAACCGGCAAGACCTTTATAGCCGCCGGACTCGTGTATGAAGCCGTAAAAGCGGGATACGAAGCATATCTGATGACACTGGAGGAGCTGCTCACATGCCTGAAAACGAAAGAGGTCTCCGCACATGCGATGAAAACATACAAGCGGATCATGAAGGCCCGGCTGCTGGCCATAGACGATGCCACACTGTTCCCTTTGAAAAGAGAAGAAGCCGTGTTGCTGTTCAAACTGGTCAATGACTTCCAGGAAAGGACATCACTCATCATCACGGCAAACAAGGCACTCACCCGTTGGCTGGAAACATTGGAGGATGAAGCGGTCACAGCCGCCTTGCTTGACAGGCTGCTCTACTGCTGCGAGATTATCAGGCTCGGAGGAACAAGCTATCGCATGCAAAACAGGAAAACAATTTTTAGCAACCAAAACACGGATATAGGCACGTAAAAAGAGTTAAGGAAAGTGAAGCATCTTCGATGCTGGAGTGGGATATACTAAATTACCTAAAAAAGTGGCGCACAAATTTGCGCGCCACAGAGTTCCTGTATAAGTCCGGAAAGGCAGATTTTCGTCTACCGGGCTCAACTGTGGAAACTGCGATATATTCAAATAGTTCTTGTCCTTAACAGATACCCGAACCGAGTAAGGTTGTTCTACCGGACATTCGTCTCCGCAAGAGGAAGCAAGTACCATGCCAACTACCATGCAGAAGATCTGTATTACTCTTCCATTCATAATCTCTAAAGTTTAAATATAAAACAATTCGTTCAATCACTCAGAAATCAGTATCCTAAAACCAAGATACTTCCCGTATGGTAGTTTTGTAAGCGAGGCACCGTTGCTCCGCATAAATCAAATATCAACAGAAAGATTATGCATTTGTTTTGCCATGAATCATTATTATCTGTTAAAGTTATATCGCGTCATCCTATTGTTTAAATGATTCATAAATAAACAAGCGGAGAAAACAAAGTTTATCCTCTAAATGTTGTAGAATAAAACAAGATTTAAAAGAAAGAAGATTATGACTGAAAATTATGAACTGATAGACAATGAAGAAAAACATCAATATGAATTTCATGTTGAAGGTTATGTTCCCCGGATAGAATACATAAAATCCTTAAATGGCGAGATTTATCTGACCCATACCGAAGTACCGGCCGCCTTGGGAGGACACGGAATAGGTTCACAACTTGCAGAGAAAGTTCTCACTGACATTGAACGGCAGGGCTTGCGCCTGGTTCCTCTCTGTCCGTTCGTGGCGGGATACATACACAAACATCCGGAATGGAAGCGTATTGTACTTCGTGGTGCTCACATTCAATAATATAAAAACAGTTATGGGAAAACAAATAGAATACAGCAATGGCGAACTAACCATTGTATGGCAACCGGAACTCTGCCGGCATGCCGGAATCTGCGTAAAGACACTGCCTAACGTATATCACCCGAAAGAACGTCCGTGGATAAAGATGGAGAATGCTACCACGGAAGAACTGATTGCTCAAATCAAAATGTGTCCGTCGGGAGCGTTGAGTTACAAACTAAAGAAATAAGCAAAATCGCCGGAAATATCATTTGAAAGAATTTTCCAGCGATTTTTCTTATTTCCTCTCCGTCCACAAACTGCGGTTATAAGATTTAGAGTGTTTCGCTTTGTTCCGACAGCGCAAACGATTTGGCATCCAATTGATAGGCTTTAAACCATAAATCTTCTCCAGTTTCATATATATCTTTGCCGGCCTGCAAGTTGTCATACCGCCCCCAATAACGATCGCCAATAATAGGATACGCTTTTATCATTGTATTTTCTTCATGGGGTATCACATTCATTCACGGAATACGCAGATGTCACCTGCCACGTCATCACAAAGTCCGGATGCAGCAAATAGCGGATCATGAACTTCTTCTTATGTTCCGTACGGTATTCTTCCGCCGGAAACTCCCCGTGTTCACATACCTGGAACGGCATGATGCGAAGATGCTCCCTAAAATCGACCTCTGAAGTATCCATACACTTAAACATCACTTCTTTTGCTGACCAATGTAAAAGTAAAGACCAGGTATCTTCTCCCTGATATTCAGAAATCAACTCGTCCGGACGCATATATTTATGAGCGACCTTGTGCACCCGCTGCCCGTATTGCTCGATATCGATTCCCACTTCGGACCTGGGACTCAGTATAACCGCGACATAACCGCGAGTGTGAGAAATGCTGATGAAATAAGAAGAGTCCGCCAAACGGGGTTTGCCACTGGGAGCATATTCAATTATCTTTTCCTCCCCTAACAACTGATATAGCAATACACGTACGGAAAGCCATTCCAATTTACGATGTGGTGAAGAAAAACGCGTCAACTGTTGCTCATATCTTTCCGGATCGGGCAACAGTGCCAAAAGTTCTTCCGTGGACTCTTCTGTTTTCCAGATTCCCCATTGATAAGCAATTTCTTTATATTCCCGCAACAAAGCCATGGTAAAAACAGATATCAGGAGGTTTCTTCCTCTGGGGAAGGCTCGTTAACGGTAAACTTCACTTTCAGGATTCTCCGGCTGTCCATAGCCAGCACTTCAAATTCGTATCGATGATAGAGAACCTTCTCGTGGAGTGCCGGAAATTCTCCCTTTATCTCGAGCAACAGTCCGGCCAGTGTATCGGCATCTCCATCTACTTTGTCAAAATCATCTTCGTCGACCTTCGTAATCTTATAAAAATCGGTCAACTGCGTTTTAGCCTCAAACACCCAGGTATGATCGTTAATCACCGTATAGGTACGCTCTTCATCATCATATTCATCATGAATCTCCCCAACGATCTCTTCAATGATATCCTCCATTGTCACAATTCCCGATGTACCCCCGAATTCATCCACAACAATGGCAATATGAATCTTATTTGCCTGGAAATCACGTAAAAGATCATCGATCATTTTAGTTTCCGGCACAAAATATGCCGGACGGATCAGTGACTGCCAACGGAAATTGTCACCCTTATTAAGGTGGGGCAACAAATCCTTGATATAAAGTACCCCCTTGATATTATCACGTGTGCCCGAATAGATGGGGATACGGGAATATGCATTGTCGATAATACATTGAATTACATCTTTAAAAGGAGTACGTATATCAAGATCGACCACGTCGAGGCGGGAAGTCATAACCTCCTTGGCTGTTTCGCCACCAAAACGAATGATGCCTTCCAGTATATTATTTTCTTCCGTAAGTTCGGCCTTGTCGGTCAGTTCAAGGGCATGAGAAAGTTCGTCAACCGATATATTGTGATTCTTTTTGGCAAAATGTTTATTCAAGAAAGCCGTAGAATGTACTAACACAGCAGAGATAGGAGCAAATACTTTACGCAACATATAGATGACCGGAGCGGAGAAACGGCAGAAAGCCAATGTCTTCTGGGCCGAATAGATCTTAGGCATAATCTCTCCGAAAAGCAACAAGAGGAAAGTCAGGATAACAGTCAGTATCAAAAACTCTGCAAGAGGCGAATGAAAGACAAAGACATTCATGAAGAAGAAGTTACAGAGCATGATAATGGTAACATTCACAAAGTTGTTTGTGATAAGAATGGTTGCCAACAAACGTTCGGAGTCTGCGAGCAGATTGCTGATTTTCCCATCAGAAGGATGATTGCCTTCTTCTATATCATTCAGATCGGAAGGCGAAAGTGAGAAGAAAGCGATTTCGGATGCCGAAGCAAAGCCCGAGGCGAGCAGGAGCAAACCTGCCAGAATAATGGCTATTATTGCCGATAATGAAGGTGTGTTTACGGATATTCCGTTAAAAATTTCTGCCAATTGGCATAAATAAGCGTCTGGGTCCAAAATATTGGTTTTAAGTTAATAATAAGTAGCTACATGCAAATCATGTGCCACAAGTTGTCAGCTAAAAGTTATCACTACAAGTTAAGGTTAGATGCCGGATGGCAATTCTAACTCTTAACTTGTAGCCATTAACCATTAAAACGGCAGGTCATCCGCCGAATTATCTTGCGAAGACACCGGTTGCTGCGGTTGTTGCGATTGAGATCTCACGGGAGCAGCAGCCTGCTGCTGTGCCGGAGCATACGATCCCGAACCGGTACCTTTCGGAGTGAGCATTTCCATATTATCCACAAAAATCTCGGTAACATAGCGTTTAGCCCCATTCTGGTCATCATAAGAACGGGTTCTTATTTTCCCCTCCACATAGAGCTTATCACCTTTATGTACATACTTTTCGGCAGTTTCTGCCAGTCCGCGCCAAAGGACAAGATTGTGCCATTCGGTCCGTTCAGGTACTTGTGTACCATTCGACAAAGTATATGCGCGGTCGGTCGTAGCCAAAGGAAAACTGGCTACAGCAATACCTGTATCCAAATATCTCACTTCAGGGTCCTTTCCGACATTTCCTATCAATATCACTTTATTTACTGACATATTCTCAGAATTTTATGTTTCTAAATACCGAATTTCGTTGCCAAAATTAAATAGAATAACAATAGAATGCAAGAATTGTTACAACTTTTATAAAGCTCTATAAGTTTTATTGCGCACTTTTCTCAAAATGGTTTGCAATTCAAAAAGCTTGGCTGGATTCTTCTCTGCAAGATTCTCCTGTTCATAATCTTTAGTCATGTCATACAATTGCGGAATGCTCAGATTACCCGTTTCTATTTTAGGTCCCCAGGTTATCATGTGAGGGCCGTCGTTAGGTTCAATGTATTTCCAGTCCTTGGTACGTACTGACAGTGTGTGGTTAGAGGCTTGCTCAATCACCCAAGGACGGTCGGTAGAATCCGTTCCCAGCCAGTTGCCCAGACGGTCAAAACTATCGGGAGCCGCTCCTTTGGGAACCCTTGCATCAACCAGGGAAGCTAAAGAGGCCAGCCAGTCGATTTGTGAAACCAATACATCCGACACCTGCGGCTGAGTAATTTTCTTAGGCCAGCGCACAATGGCGGGAATACGGGTTCCACCTTCGAAAGCACTATATTTGTTGCCACGCAGCGGACCTGCCGGACTGTGCCCGTTGAGCAGCTCCTCTGCACGATCCTGATAACCATCATCCACAACAGGACCGTTATCACTGGAAAGAATAATCAATGTGTTTTCAGAAAGTCCCAGCTTGTCAAGTGTTTCCAGGATTTGCCCTACACTCCAGTCGAACTGTACAATGGCATCTCCGCGCACCCCCATCGGATTCTTACCACGGAAACGCTCGTGTGGAAAGCGTGGAACGTGCACATCATTCGTTGCAAAATACATAAAGAACGGTTCATCCTTATGTTCGCGAATAAAGTTGATGGCATGTGTAGTGATCGAGTCGGCAATATTTTCATCTTTCCATAAAGCCTTGCCTCCCCCTTTCATATAACCGATGCGGCCGATTCCGTTTACGATAGCCATATCATGTCCATGACTGTGTTTCTGGTTATACAACAGCTCCGGATGATCTTTCCCTAAAGGTTCTCCTTCAAAAGGTTTGCGGTAGCTGACTTCGATAGGGGCACTCGGGTCATAGTTTGCCACTTTTCCGTTTTCAATAAATACACAGGGCACACGGTCGGCAGTAGCAGCCATAATGTATGAATAGTCAAATCCCAAATCCCCCAATGCAGCGGGAAGTGGAGCATTCCAGTCTTGCTCTCCGCTTTTATCTCCCAGTCCCAAATGCCATTTACCGAGAGCAGCAGTCACATAACCGGAATTTTTAAACATATCGGCCATCGTGTAATCTTCCGGACGGATAATCATTCCGGCATTTCCGGCTGCTACATCCGTTCCCGGACGACGCCAGGCATATTCTCCCGTAAGCATGGAGTAACGTGAAGGAGTACTGGTAGCCGCAGTAGCATGCGCATTAGTAAAGCGAATACCTTCGGATGCCAAACGGTTAACATTAGGAGTTTGTACATTTTTAGCTCCATAACATTCCAGATCGCCATATCCCAAATCATCTGCATAGATAAACACCACATTCGGCAGTTGTCGGTCATTCACCTTCTGTTTGTTTTTTCCTCCTTTTTGTCCACTTGCGGCCATCAGGCAAGCTACGGGAGAAAGACAGGCTAATAGTAAGTAAGGTCGTTTCATAATTTTAGATATTTATAATTCAACAAAATATATTCAGTTTCTATTTCAATCGATGTATTTCTCTATAAAGGCATGCACCAGTTTTGAGACGGCATATTGTTCCAGCTCTTCAGCCTTTATTTTTTGATAAGCAGCAAACGAATGACTATCTTCCGGAAGATCTACTATATAAAAATTGGCATAAATCACCCGGTGGGAAAGCACGTGTTTCACGTCCCGGCAAACCGAACGGACTACCGGAAGTTCCTTGGGGGCAAACAATGCCTTGAACTCGGGCAGTGCCAAAAATTCCTCCTCCGAAACAGCAACCGGAGTTTCAATCAACGGAAGCTCGAACAGATTTCTCCAGATATCATTTCCCGTCCTTTTATTTATGAAAGTATGCACGCCCATGCGTACATATATATAATTGAAATAACGATTGGTCGTTTTTATTTTGTGCTGCTTGACCGGAAGCTCCACCACTGTCCCCTTTGCCAGCGCCGCACAACTGTCAGCCAATGGACAAAACATGCAGTTGGGAGTTTGAGGAGAACATTGGATCGCTCCGAAGTCCATAATAGCCTGATTGTATAATGCGGGGTTCTTTCTATCCAGCAATTCATCCGCCACAGCCGCAAACAATTTTTTCCCTTCCGTAGAATCAATCGGAGTATCGATGCCCAGATAACGCGACAGTACTCGATATACATTTCCATCGACCACCGCATAAGGCATGTTATACGCAAAAGAACAAATGGCAGCGGCTGTATACTCCCCTACCCCTTTGAGGGCGCGCACCTCAGGATAAGTTTTCGGAAACACCCCATTCATGCTCTTGGCGGCGGCATGCAAATTACGGGCACGCGAATAATAGCCCAGTCCCTGCCAATACTTCATCACTTCGTCTTCATCCGCCTCGGCCAAAGTGGCGACATCGGGAAAACGTTTCATAAAGCGGACGAAATAATCGTACCCCTGCACCACACGCGTTTGCTGAAGAATGATTTCCGATATCCATATTACATACGGATCTGCCGAATCCCTCCAGGGAAGTTCACGTTTATATTCCTTGTACCAATTCTCTATTGCATTGCTGAAATTCCGGTTCATGCTTTTTGGACGGATTCTTCTTTTTGTTAACTTTATCCTTGCACAAAAGTAGTCATTTTCGTTTAATTACGAACTAAGAAAGCTTAATGAAGCGACTTTTTTAGAAAATTGTTCGGGATATATTTTTTTGGGAGACTAAAAAGCTATATATTTGCAGTCCAAAAAATTAGAAAGAACATAGTAATAATATTTTTTTTAAGGAAAAATGACTAAAGCAGATATTGTAAAC
>ERZ773148.914-NODE-914-length-25073-cov-4.849468_pt1 | contig 25073 bp, 17 predicted proteins | sample MGYA00580846_ERZ773148 | MGnify/ENA primary metagenome ERZ773148 (study PRJEB29015, sample SAMEA2737879) | human gut metagenome | biome: human gut; feature: human-associated habitat; material: faeces | place: China | collected 2012 ... | reverse complement strand
AGGGATGTTGCTCGTTATCTGGACTCCGACCGTATTCCGGTTTTCAACCCTATCGAAGATTTCCTTTTCGGCGTGGATATCCGTTGGGACGGTCGCGACCGCATCCGCGAGCTTGCTTCCCGTGTTCCTTGCAACAATATCCACTGGCCTGATCTGTTTTATCGCTGGTTCCTGAATATGGTGGCTCATTGGCGCCACACTGACCGCAACTACGCAAATTGCACGGTACCGTTGTTAGTCGGTCCGCAAGCTTACCGGAAATCCACTTTCTGCCGGAATCTGCTACCGACCGAATTGCAACCCTACTACACCGACCGCATTGACTTCAGCAACAAAAGGGATGCCGAACTATCTCTCAACCGTTTCGCACTCATCAACATGGACGAGTTCGACCAAAACAGGGAGAGTCAACAGGCTTTCCTGAAACATATCATTCAAAAACCGGTAGTCAATACCCGCCGTCCTCACGGTGTAGCAACACAGGAGTTACGCCGCTATGCCTCATTCATCGGCACAAGCAATCACAAGGATTTACTGACCGACACTTCCGGCAGCCGACGTTATATCGTCATCGCCGTAACCGGTCCGATCGATTGTTCTCCTATCGACTATGAACAACTTTACGCGCAAGCCATACACGATATTTACAAAGGCGAACGTTATTGGTTCGATGCCGAAGATGAAAAGGTTATGACCGAAAGCAATCAGGAGTTTCAAGTGATCCCCATTGCAGAGCAATTATTCCACCAATATTTCCGGGCTGCCCGAGAAGATGAGGAAGAATACGAGTTACTTCTCGCCATCGAGATACTGGAACAGGTGCAACATGATAGTAGAATCCGCGTTTCCAATTGCAACATTATCCAGTTTGGAAGAATATTGCAGAGGAATCAAGTGCCTTCCATACACGCCAAGCGCGGCAATGTCTATAAAGTTGTCCGAATCAAGCCGAAAAGAGCATAAATATACAATTATCGGTACGGTGACAGGTGAAGGATACGGTGATAGGTTGAAAGAGGAATTGGAAAAATCAATAGGAATTGCGAACAGTGCCCAACAGTCACTATTCTTCAGCAATAACCCAGTCTCCGATAGTTCTTGTCGTACTGTCGAAGTTGACTCCTATCTTTACAACACTTCGATGATCCGGCTGATAAGGTATAGCATATCCTTTACTGTTTATTTGTTCCAACGCTTCTTCCGGTGTACCATCTACCTTGAACTCAAAGACATAAATAGCATCATGTAATTTTACAACTACGTCAGCCCATCCGATAGCACTTTTTACTTCCACATCCACGTATTGGCCCATCAAGCGGAATAAAAGATAGAAGATAGTCTGATAATGTTTTTCCTGCTTATTCTCCAGATCATTGGGAATCGAAGCGAAGAAAGCCCTTATTCTCTCCAGACATTCAACCAGTTTTCCGGCACGCAAGTCTTTGATAAAAGAAACCACATAAAACGTATTTTCACGTGCCGGCAAATGTACGTAGGCGGGCATAAGAGACTCGATAAATCCTTTCCGCACTTCTTTGTTGGGATAAGCCAAAGTATAAAGTTGGAATTCCGAATCGTAGCCCTTGATAGTAAGATAGCCACTTTGATAAAGCACAGGGAGAGGATCAGTGATAACACTTGTAGGAGCATCAAACTGTTCGGCAGTAGCCGTAGTTCCATCCAATTCTCGGATATCGAAATTACTCTGCTGCAATATGTTTATCAAGAAAGTAGGTGTTCCGGTAGAAAACCAGAAATTCTCATAGCTCTTTTGAGCAAATGCATTAAACAAACTAAACGGATTGTACACATCCTCACATTTCTTACTGAAATGATACCCATCATACTGTTGTTTCAAATGTATACACGCTTCATCATACGTTTCACCGTTCGCCTCGGCCATCCTTCTTATATCTTCTTCCAACTGTGTACGCAATTCATTTTCCGTTATACCGCAAATGGCACTATAAGCATCTTGCATACTTATGTTCTGAAGATTGTTCAATTCACTAAAGATGCTCATCTGACTAAATTTACTGATACCGGTCAGGAAAAGAAAACGAAGATATTCTCCCTGCGCTTTCAACGGACTGAAAAAGTCGCGCATGATGCCACGTATTTCAGCTTGCAACTCCTCATTGTTGTTGCTATCCAACATAGGAGAATCATATTCGTCTACAAGTAACACAACCTGACGCCCGCTCTGCTCGTAAGCACGTTTGATAATACCTTTCAGACGGAGACTGAAAGTGTCTTCGCTCGTGTCACATCCGTAAATTCGTTCCCATTCCACCAAGCGATTGTTGATAGCGGAGCGCAGCATCCCCGCATTCATATACTTACTGATACTGAAATCAATATGCAACACGGGATAAACCGTCCAGTCTTTCTCCAACTGTTCCATCATCAGCCCCTTGAACAGGTCTTTTTTACCAGAGAAATAGGCTTCAAGAGTGGAAACTAACAGACTCTTTCCAAAGCGTCGGGGACGGCTAAGAAAATAAGTCGTATGTGTATTTACCAAACGATAAATCAACTCTGTCTTATCAATATACACACAATTATCATTGCGTAGTCTCTCGAAACTCTGTATCCCTATCGGATAACGCCTGAATATTCCTTCCATCCTTTTTCTATGCTTTTAACGTGAAACGTAAACAAAGATACGATAAATTTCAAGAATCGGTATTCTATTAGTATCAATTCTTTTATGAATACGCCCGAACATCCGCTCTCAAAATTTGCCTATTCCACTAAAAATGAGTAACTTTACTTCAAATATAACAATCTAAAGGCACAACTATAAATGAAAACAAAAAACAAGATTCTCCCCGAACAAGAAGAAGAAAAAACATTCCAATACCGCACCTATGGGAAAGGCGAGCTCGCCTTGTTGTACCTCCCCAATATCCTGCAACAAAGCGCAGTAGACCGATTCAACGAATGGATTGAAGCTGCACCCGGACTAAAAGAACGGCTCCTGGCCACCGGCATGAATCCACGCAGCAGATACTACACTCCCGCACAAGTAAGGCTCATCGTCGAAGTACTCCAAGAACCCTAATTGAAGTATTAAGTATTAGGTATCAAGTATGGTAAACGCATCGCAACAATGGATAACATCATAATACTTAATACTTGATACTTAATACCTAATACTTTAAAACAGCTCTTTTTCAGGTAGCCAGCAGGAGTTGTCGAACATTGTATTTCGGACACGCTGGTCAGCGGAGAGAGAAGGGTCGTGAGATTCTTCACAGGGCAGGTATCGTCCGCTTACGGGATCGTAGACAAAGGATGCCATTCCACCGACACCAAGATGCTTGAATTTCACCTTGTCCACGTATACGCGTGTGACACCAACCTCCTTGTCACGTTCCACAATGATACCGTAATCCGCTTTGTTATAGAAATCGGCAGAGCCGTTGATGTCGTACATTTCCACACGAGGGGTAATGCCCGTGACAGGATTACGGTTCATTTTACGAGGATGGACTACGAGCACGAGCAGGCAATTATGTTGCACGGCAAATTCTGTAAATTTATTCAACAGGTTCGAAATATATTGCGTTTCCGTCTGTCCAGGCTGCGGGTTATGGTCGAAACGGTTGAGCGGGTCGAAGACAATGATGCGGCAGCCACGGCGGACAACGAGTTCATGAGCCTTAGCCAGTACACGATCCGGAGAAACATTACCTTTCAGAGAGATATGAGAGACGTTTTCAGTCAGAAAATCTTCCGAGTTCGCAAGGAGTCCCTCCGTCATGCCACAGCCGTTTTGAAAACGGTGTCCGGTGAGTTTCTCAATCAGTTTGCGGAGATGATAGACGATGGGGGTATTTTCCGGGCTAAAGAACCCGATTTTCCATTGATGCCGCAGGCAGAGACGCAACACCAATTCGTCCACCCACTCGGATTTTCCTGCACCGGGAACTCCGGTGACGTAGACACTTCGCCCACGTTCATACGTGCAGATCTTATCCATCTCCTCCCATCCCGTTTCCGCTCCGGGACCGAAGCCGTTGTCGAAAAGAGCCCGCAGATCGTCATGCAAGTCGGCAGCGGTGAAGATACCTTCGAGCGGAACTTCTGCTGCCTGTTCGATGGCGATACGGAGACTGGCGATACCATATTTGCAGAGATGCTCGTTGGCATCTTTACACTCCGGACCGTAAGTCACCACCCGGCAGCGTTCAGCTCCCAGCCGGTTGATGAGTTCATTGCGCAACCGGATTCCGGCAGAATCGGCATCAACGGCAATGATGATTTCTTCCAGATCTTCGAAGTGCGTCTCCATAAAACGGTCGATCCAGGAGAGGTTCGAATTGGCTCCGGCCGGCACGGAGATGGCGCTTTTGAATCCGGCGGCGATGGAAGAAGCAGCATCCAGTTCCCCCTCGTGGATGATGCAGGAGGTTTGCCCCAGGATGGAGTCGATGTTGTAGGGAATCAGTTCGGCACCCTGCACCATTTTGAAAAGTTTCGGGAGAGCGCGAAATTTGGTGTTTATCAGTTGTTCCCCTTCAAAATAGTTGAAGCAGATGCAACGTTCCTTTTTGCCGGATTGCGGCATAAATTCTTCCTGTTCGGTGATGCGTAGGGCAGCTATGACGGACTGCGGGATGCAACGCGTCTCCACCAGCCAACGCTCCGTGTCTTCGGAAAGCGTGGTTTTCGAAACATCGAACATCGGACGCTGAAAATGCTGCGGAATGGCTGCCGCACGACGCTTGCGGGCTACCGCACGTTCGGCATTCTTGCGCTCTTCCACATCATCGGGAACATAAAAATCAGCGCCACAATGATAACAGTGACAGTGGCCCGTGTCGACGTTGACACGTAGCGAACGGTCGCGCTTATTCTTGCGGGTAGGAAGACATTTTTTACAAATCGTCTTGAGCACTCCACTCGATTTACCGTGGATGTCGACATCATAGTTGGCAAAATTTCTCATAATTTTTTCCTTTTTTCTAATTAAAAAATAGTCTAAAATAATCATTCACACGCAGAGGACTTACCTGCCGGACGAGTGTCTGCCACCTGCCGGACGAACTTCCGTTACCTACTAGACGAACATCAACAACCTGCCGGACGAAGCCAGTCATCTGCCAGATTAATGCGCCCATCTTTTCTTCACATCATCCCACACCGCCGATGCATCGGGACGTGGCGGCGCATCAGCCGGAATAAGATGTCCCAGATACGTTCGCCGCCCGTCGACGACGCTTTCAAAGCGGTTCACATCCTTGTCGACCGTATTCTCAAGCTCTTTCAGCAAGGTTTCCCTCAACGTGCGGCAAGTAACGGAACCGGCCGCGATATAATTTGAAAAATACCGTTTCACGTCCTCCGGGAAAAGCAGTCCGGCTCCTTTATCATAAAGGCGGATATGTTTTTTGAAAATTTCCAGAATAAGTTTTTGATGGTCTACAAAAAGCTTTCCCAAACCGGAATGCTGGCCGGCCAATTCCATATATGACTGGAAAGTAGAAAGTTGGTCCACCAACTTTTCCCAAGGCAACACGGGTTGTAACGGACCATGATTGCCTTCATCCGCCAAACGGCTCACAAGAGACGACGGTGTTTCTACATTACTCCTATTATTGTTTACAACAGAAACACTTCCTTTACTCTCCTCTTCTTTACTCTCCTCTTCTCTCCTCTTCTGGTTTTCAGTGGGTTTTCTCCCTTTACTGACGGGCGTTTCAGCACTTTTTGCCACCTTTTTCGGACGCCCTCCTTTCTTACCGTTTTCGATGTCCATTTTCCGCTTCTCTTCCAAGCTTTTCATCACCCTATCCAAGTAAGAAGAACGAAACATCTGTCGTTCCTCATCCAGTTCGAAGAGATCGAATTCGCGAAGTACCCGCTCCACCGCAACTTCATCCACATCATACCGCCGGGCCATGGCCTTCAGTAAAACCGGTTTGCACGACGCCTCATAAGTATCTTTAGTGCGCAGATGCAACAGCAACATCACGTAAATTCCGAGTGCTTCCGCGGCATTCATCTCTGACATCATACAGGCAATATTGTCGTCATTCAACAAATTTACCTCCAAATTGAAATACTGATCTTTCTTCATTTTCATTTATCATTTATTATTCCACATTTAATACTTCCGGGGCGCAAAGGTGCAAAATGTATTTTATTCCAGCTATCGCAAAAATGAGAGGGGGATTATATATTTTTTATCCGACCTTTGCCAAAAATTATTAATAATCCCAAACAATATGGACACAAAACGCAACCAAACGTTGGAAGAAATAGAAGAAAATAAAATAGTGAACGAGCATTACCAGAACAGAGTAATGCTGATAAAAAAGCTCTTGAAAACGTCACGGCTAGCCACAGTAGACCTCTGCGTGCATATCGACATCAGTGAAGCCTCCTACTACCGTTACATAAATTTCACCAGCTATATGAAAGCAGACATTTTCATACATGCTTGTCTCTTCCTCAAGCAATATATTGAAAGTCACCACATTCCTTATACCCAAGAAGAAAAACGGCTTATAAAAACATTAGACCTGTTTCAGATTTCCTCAAATAGCAACTTAAACTGCAATTAAAACACAGAAAAGGAGAAACTTATCATAAGTTTTATTACATTTGCAATGTAATAAAGGTCTTTAAAACTTAAAAAATGAGTGATAGCGAAACAGACAGCCCATCAATAAAAGCACTGATCGTTTTCAGAGAAAACGGAGAAACCGACAATCTATTTGTTCCTATCTTATGCGATGCTATCAGAATGGCTGGAATCAATGTAAGATACTCCCAAAAAGAATTCTGGGAATCGGATACGACTTATGACATCATCCATTTCCAATGGCCGGAAGAACTGGTGGGATGGACATGCAAAGACCCCGACGTCATCCGCCGCCTGAAAGAACGCATCGCTTTCTTCCGCTCACGGGGAGCCCATTTCGTATACACACGACATAATATCCGCCCCCACTACGCCAATGAAGTCATCAGCCGAGCCTACGACATCATCGAGTCGGAAAGCGATATCGTGGTACACATGGGACATTACAGCCTGACGGAATTCATTGAAAAACATCCCGGCAGCCGGAATGTTGTCATCCCGCACCACATCTACCAATACACCTACAAAGAAGATATCAGCATAGAGCGCGCGCGCCAATATCTGAACCTGCCACAAGAAGCATTCGTCGTCACCGCCTTCGGGAAATTCCGCAACCGGGAAGAAAGACGTATGCTGCTCGGAGCGTTCCGCGACTGGGACAAAGAACGGAAACTACTGATAGCCCCTCGCTTATGCCCCTTTTCAAGGCGCAATAACTATGGCGGAAATATCCTCAAACGATGGGCTTCCCGAATTGGCTACTATGTCCTCATGCCGTTGTTAAACCGTATGTTCAGACTACAAGCGGGAGCCAACGACGAACCGATAGACGAGTGCGACCTCCCTTATTATATGTCTGCCTCTGACGTGATATTCATCCAAGAAAGAAATGCACTAAACTCCGTAAATATTCCTCTTGCTTTTCTTTTCCACAAGATAGTCGTAGGACCAAATACCGGCAATATAGGCGAACTATTAAAAAACACAGGCAATCCGACTTTCAATCCGAATCATAAAGCCGATATCATACGGGCACTGAAAATGGCCTGGCAGTTATCTACTTGGGGAAAAGGAGAAATGAACTATACCTATGCACTAGAAAACATGAGTATAGATAAAGTGGGCAAACAATATGCCGAAGTATATAGAGATTTGAACAGCAGATTGTAATGCTGCTGCCAGTATCAATAATTTATCAGAATACGAAATGCATGAAATATAATGAAATAAAAGTCAGTGTCGTCATTCCTGTCTATAACACTGAAAAATATGTTCGTCAAGCAGTAGAAAGCGTGATGTATCAAAGCTTGAAAGAACTGGAAATAATAGTTGTAGATGACGGATCAACAGACAAAAGTTTAAGTATAGTAGAAAAACTGGGTGACACTGACAAACGTATACAAATATATACACAAGCGAATCAGGGACAATCAATTGCGCGTAACAGAGGGATCTCACACGCACACGGAGAATATATCTATTTTATGGATAGCGACGATCTGCTGGAAGAAGATGCTTTGGAATTGTGTTATCATAAATGCAAAGAAGAAAAACTTGATTTTGTATTTTTTGATGCTTTAGTTTTCTTTGAAAACAACGTTGAAAATGCTCCAACACTGAATTACAAACATACAGAGAAATTAGAAGACAAAATCTATACCGGCCAGGAAGCACTTGAAATTCAATTACAGAATAAAGAATATACTCCTTCCGTTTGCCTGCACTTTATTCATAGAAACGTGATAGAAAAACATAATCTATCATTTTATCCCGAAATCGTACACGAAGACCAACTGTTTACTACCTTGCTTTATCTACAAAGCACGAAAGCAGCTTGCATTAAACGAACTTTTTTTCATCGTCGTATGAGAAAAGATTCTACAATGACGAGTAAATTCGCAATGCGGAACATAAAAGGATATCTTGTCGTCACAGAAGAGATTCTTAGCTTTAGAAGACAGACTACCGAAGATAAAAATAAAGAAATTATTGATTTATATTTATCTCAAATGCTTGACGCTGCCATGTGGCAAGCACATTCACTAAAATTACCGGAGCGGATCAAACTCGCACGGTTGTGCCTGCAAAAATATAAAAAGTATGTATCGACAAAAACGATAGGGGCATTACTTTTCAAATTCCTATTTATAAACCATAAAAAAACGGTCGACAATGGCTAGCAACATTAAAAATCAACTCTTTTCAGGAGTGTTCTATACCGCACTGGCCAAATACAGCGGCATTGTCATTTCTCTTGTAATAGCAGGAATACTGGCCCGCCTCCTATCTCCGGACGACTTCGGAATCGTAGCCGTTGCCACCGTAATCATCGCTTTTTTCAGCCTCCTCACCGATATGGGAATATCTCCCGCTATCATACAGCACAAATCACTGACAAAAGATGAACTATCAACTATTTTCTCGTTTACCGTATGGACCGGCATCGGAATCAGCATCTTGTTTTTTGCAGCTTCATGGATGATTGCCGACTATTACGAAAGCGAAATCCTGCGGACACTGTGTCAACTGCTGTCCGTTAATCTATTCTTTGCCTCCGCCACCATCGTGCCGGGAGCACTATTCTATCGGAACAAGGAATTCAAATTCATCGCTATCCGTAGTTTCGTTATCCAGATTTCCGCAGGTGCGGCAGCCGTGACTGCCGCCCTCTGCGGAGCAGGATTATATGCACTGATTATCAACCCAATAATATCCAGCATACTCATATTCGTCATCTCCTACCAGCGCTATCCGCAACGACTGCGTTTCACGCTGGGGCTGACGGCGCTCCGGAAGATATTCTCCTATTCCGCCTACCAGTTTCTATTCAACGTCATCAACTACTTCAGCCGCAATCTGGACAAATTACTGATTGGCAAATACATGAGTATGTCCGACCTCGGATATTACGAAAAATCCTATCGCCTGATGATGCTTCCCTTGCAAAACATCACCCAGGTCATCACTCCTGTAATGCACCCCATCTTCAGTGATTTCCAAAATGACAAAGCAAAACTAGCCACCTCTTATGAACGTATTCTCCGATTCCTCGCTTTCATCGGATTGCCTCTTAGCGTGCTGCTCTTCTTTACAGCAGAGGAAGTAACGTTGATTATTTTTGGAGTCCAATGGCTGCCCTCCGTACCCGTTTTTCGGCTACTCTCCCTGTCCGTAGGAATTCAGATCATACTCTCCTCGTCCGGTTCCATCTTTCAGGCGGCAGGCGATACACGGAGCTTATTTGTATGCGGAGTGTTCTCGTCTGTGCTCAACGTGACAGGCATACTGCTCGGAATCTTCTATTTCGGAACGCTGACAGCAGTGGCTAGTTGCATTGTGGTGACGTTCTCCATCAACTTTATACAATGTTACTGGCAAATGTACCGGATAACCTTCCGTCGAAGTGCGTGGCCATTCATTCGTCAGCTTATTTCTCCGTTCATCATTAGCATTTTGATAGCATTAGCCCTCATTCCCATGCAGTATGCACTGGAAGGGATGAATATTTTTGTGACAATTATAGCCAAAAGTATCGTTAGTTTTATTATCTTTGGCATTTATATACAAATGACGCATGAGTATGACATTATCGGCAAAGTGCGAAGCATCCTGTGTAAGAGATAATAAAAAGAACAGAATAAACAATATATAGAGATTTGAGCAACCAATGAAAGCCTTATTCCTTATATTCCACGGCTTCGACAAAGCCAACGGAATTAGCAAAAAAATACACTATCAGGTAAAAGCCCTCAAAGAATGTGGGTTAGATGTTCGTTTATGTTATTATGACATAAGCCCTTCCGGTGAACGCCGCTGGATGGCAGACAATGCAGTGATTGCTGAATTGGGACAAGGAGTGTTTGCGAAAATTCGGAAACGGTTGGGCCTAAACTGCATAGCAAACTACGTACTTCGCGAAAATATACATTTTGTCTACATCCGTTCATATCATAATGCAAACCCTTTCACCATAAATATGGTGAAACGTATGAAGAAAAAAGGAGCAAAAGTGGTCATGGAGATACCGACTTTTCCTTACGATCAAGAGTACATCACATGGCCTATGAAATTCAAAAGGCTCACAGATCGTTGTTTTCGTCATCGCCTGGCCTCTTTCCTTAATGGAATAGTCACCTTTTCAAACGCTAAAAATATCTTTGGCGAACGAACAATCCGCATATCTAACGGAATTGATTTTGATGCCATTCCTATGAAGAAACAAATGAATGACACGACACATGAGCTACATTTAATAGGAGTAGCTGAAGTACACTATTGGCATGGATTCGATCGACTTATCCGTGGATTAGCTGAATATTATTGTACGAATCCTGACTACAAAGTTTATTTTCATATCGTGGGACCATTATCCGGCGAACGTGAAAAGCAAGAAATCCTTCCCGTCATTCGTGATAATAAACTAGAATCTTATGTTATCCTCCATGGACCACAGCATGATCAGCAACTTGACGCCATGTTTGAGCAGGCAGATTTTGCTATCGGTAGTTTAGGCCGACACCGCAGTGGTATCACACATATCAAAACTTTAAAAAATCGCGAATATGCTGCACGAGGATTGGCATTTACTTATTCAGAAATCGACGAAGATTTTGATAAGATGCCTTACATTTGGAAAGCACCACCAGATGAATCACCTATTAATATTCAACAGTTAATCAGCTTTCAAAAGTCTCTGACTATGACTCCGCAGAATATTAGAGAATCTATCCGTCCATTGTCCTGGACAGCGCAAATGAAAAAAGTCATCGATGAATTGGACATCAGACCACAGCATACAATACTTGAAAAGTAATCCGATGAATAAAAAAGTAAAAATAGCCTATTGCATCCCCTCGCTCTATTATCCTAGTGGAATGGAACGTGTACTTACACTAAAAGCAAACTATTTTGCAGAACATTTAGGGTATGACATACACATCATATTGACCGATGGAAAAGGAAAAGAACCTTACTATAAATTGTATCCATCCATCACCACCCATCAGCTCGACATCAACTATGACGAATTGTATGGCCTTTCCTTACCGAAACGAATTCACCGATATTGGAGCAAACAGAAATTGTTTAAAAAAAGGCTGGAGACATGCCTCAATGAGATTGAACCGGACATTACCATCTCTCTCTTACGACGTGATATAAACTTCATCAATAAGATGAAAGACAAAAGCATTAAGCTTGGAGAAATCCACTTCAACAAGTCCAATTACCGGGAATTCAGCGACAACTGTCTTCCTGGTATCATTCAGCGTGCCGTCAAGCAATACTGGATGTGGCAACTCATCAGGCAGGTGCGACAACTCAAAAGTTTTGTCGTCCTTAGCCATGAAGATGCTGCCGAATGGACAGAGCTCAATAATGTAACCGTAATCTACAATCCACTCCCGTTTTTGCCGGAACAACAATCGGATAACACCCCCAAACAGGTCATTGCCGTAGGCAGATATGTCCCTCAAAAAGGATTTGACCGTTTAATATCTGCTTGGAGCATTGTCAATAAAAAACACCCGGACTGGATTCTCCGTATCTATGGTGATGGTATGCGGGAACAACTTCAGAACCAAATCTACGAACTAGGAATTAGCCCCAGTTGTATTCTGGAGCATAGCACACCGGATATTGTCGATAAGTACTGTAAAAGTTCTATCTTCGTCCTTTCTTCGCGTTATGAGGGATTTGGCATGGTTATTATAGAAGCAATGGCATGTGGAGTACCTCCCGTCTCATTTACATGCCCCTGCGGACCGCGTGATATCATCAGCGACGGAATAAACGGACTATTAGTAGAAAACGGTAATATAGAGGGATTAGCAGAGAAAATCTGCTATCTGATAGAAAACGAAAATGTACGACGAGAAATGGGACGGCAAGCTCGAATGGATATAGAACGTTTCAGGATCGAACCAATCGCAGAACAATGGAAAACATTGTTTGAAAGTATCATTGAAAAAAATAAAGATTTATGAAATGGTATACTAAATATCTGCAAGTTTACGAACAACCTTTCGATTCAGCACCAAAGGAAGCAGTAGATTTCGTAAAAACTAAATTGCAGAAATTATCGGAAAACAAACAACCCTTAGCATCTGTCATTCTCATCTGCTATAATGAAGAAAAGCGTTTGCTAAGTTGCTTATGGTCGCTTTGTGACAACATCTGTGACTTTCCGATTGAAATTCTGGCTGTCAACAACAATTCTTCCGATCGAACTGAAAGTGTGCTCCAACAGTTGGGAGTCACTTATTTCAATGAGCTTAAGAAAGGACCGGGACATGCCCGCCAATGCGGATTAAACCAAGCAAAAGGAACATACCATATCTGTATTGACACCGATACCATGTACCCGAACAATTACATCAAGACACATGTAAAAAAACTAATGCAACCAAACGTAGTCTGCACGTTCAGCCTTTGGAGCTTTATTCCTGATGAGCAACACTCTAAATGGGGATTATGGTGGTATGAATCATTAAGAGACTTTTACCTGCGCATTCAAGCCATACAGCGTCCGGAACTTTGTGTACGCGGCATGACATTCGCATTCAAAACAGAATTAGGCAAGCAGTTAGGATTCCGCACAGATATCATTCGTGGTGAAGACGGCTCACTGGCTTTAGCGATGAAACCTTACGGAAAACTCGTCTTTATCCATTCTTCAAAAGCACGGGTTATAACCGGATATGGAACAGTAGGAGCAGATGGAGGACTGTTTAAAAGCTTCAAAGTGCGTTTTATCAAAGGATTAAAAGGTATTGGAGGATTATTCACCAGAAAGAAAAAATATAAAGATAAAGACAATAATTTAATCAAATAAGCAAATGAAAATAATAAGAAAAATTATTCTAGTTGTTATTTGTGTAATATTAGTTGACTATATATACCAGTATAATCAATTTCAAAAGTATAATCAGGCTCCATTAATTATCAAGACTCCGGAAGGTAGTAACCAACCCTATCACCCATCAGTAATATACATTCCGGAAGGATGGAATGGATATAAATACTGGATGGCGGAAACTCCATATCCCTTAGGTGAGGATGGTGATTGGAAAGGATTGCCTCCATATAGAGAACGATGGGAAAATCCATGTGTGCATGTATCTAAAGACGGAATACATTGGAACGATTTTGAGGACTCTCAAAATCCAATAGATGATTTAGACGAAAACAATATTATAAATAAAGATTATTTTTCAGACCCACATTTAGTCTTTTATAAAGATACTTTAGAGTGCTGGTACCGCATCAGCCATCAAAAAAATAATGCTACTTATATATTACGCAAATATACTCTCAATGGAAAAGACTGGTCTCCCCGAGAGGTGATGATAAATCTACAAGATACCTCTATCATAAAAAATGAAACAGGTAATATGGTTATAAGCCCTGCGATACATAAAGGTACTAATGGATATGTAATGTGGTATGTGAACAGTATAGAAAAGCCAAGAGAAATCTGTAGAAGTTTTTCTACAGATGGGAAAAAGTGGAGCAAAAAAGAAACATGTCATCTACCTGACAATTCTGTTACCCCTTGGCATATTGATTTAGCATATATAGACAAAATATATTATCTAGTTATATATGATTATGATACTAATAACCTAGTATTATACTCCAGTTCCGACGGCTTATCATTTAACAACAAAAAATATATATTATCCAAAGCTCCAATGCTGGGTTCTTTTTATTCCTATGGTTTATATCGAAGTTCACTTATTAAGGACAATGAAAAATATAAGCTATATTTTAGTGCTTTTGAGAAAAAAACTGCTATAGGACTAATGGAAGGAAATTCAATAAGTACATTACATGCTACTTCTGCAGAGGGAAATTTTATATCTTTCTGCAAATTTCCAATTGTATATTTGAGGAATAAAAAACAGTCGCTAAAGGAATTATTTCAATAGCATAGTTGAAAACAAACAATATAATTATGATTGGCGGCACCTTAAGCGTATTTAAAAGTATTTGCAGACAAAATAGTGAGATAGAAATATGAATATAAAATTATTAATCAAACAATTTACATTCCCCTTGTCGTTAATATTACTATGCTATATTAATTTACAATACATGCACTACTCAATTCTTATTGATAAATATTCTCTTACTCCATTCTCATATCTGGAGAATATCATTCATGCTTTTATCGATATATGCCTATTATTCTTTATTCCACTTTATCTAATTGGAAAAAAGACTTATTTATTTTTCATTCCATATACTATCATTACAATACTGGTAATTGTAAATGTATCTTATAGTAGATTCTTCTACACATATATGCCTCCAATATTATATGGAGAATTCAACAATCTTGACGGACTATCAGCTAACGTATTTGCAACTATTAGGTTCTCTGACATTACAATACTAATAACAACTCTTGCAAGTATCTTATCTTATAAACAATTTCATAGAGCTTATTCTGAAATAAGAAGAAAGACACGAAGAATCTTTTCCCTTTACATATTAGGAATTGCATTTGTTTTATTAGGAGGATTAATAGCTACAGCAACAATACATTGGTCATCATTAAACTACAAGTATGTTCACCCTTTTAAAAATAGTCCAACAGAAAGTATATTCAAATTCGGAATAATTTATGGGACCATTATACAATGTGCATCAAACAACAAACAAGACTGTAACCCAGAGGAAGTGGCAAAACTGGAACCATTCTTTTACGAATCAAAATATAGTATTGAATATCCACCAAAAGAAAATATTATTCTCATTATAGTAGAATCCCTTCTTTCGTTCCCTACAGATCTAAAAATAAATGGAATAGAAATTACTCCTACCCTCAACAAATTAGTAGAAAAAGGAGCATACTACAATAATAACATGACTTCTCTGATACAATTAGGCGAATCGAGCGACGGACAATTCACATACCTCAACGGACTTATACCCAAAACAAAAGGTGTTACCATTTACGATTATTTTAATAATACTTTCGTGTCCTTGCCCAAACTTTTAAAGAAACAAAAACCTGGAATCGAATGTAGAATGGTTATTCCTACTTCATCTAAAACATGGAGACAAGATGGAGTATGTATCCAATATGGGTTTGATAAACTCTATTCACGAAAGGAATATACATTGAGTAATTATAAAGAAAATTGGTTAAATGATAAGCTTCTTTTTGAATATGCAGCAAGCATAGACAAAAATAGCAAACAACCTTTTTTCTCACTTATCCTCACATCATCAACGCATTCTCCATATACCAAAGCAGTTGAAGACTACCTCATTCCATTCCCTGACACATATTCAGAAGAATTAAAAAATTATCTATCTAATGTGCATTATATGGATAAATACTTAGGTAAGTATTTGAATTTCTTAAAAGAAAATCATCTTTACCACAATTCTCTAATTATAATAGCCAGTGACCATTCCATTTCAAATGACTGGCTTAAATCCAAAGAAGAAGATAATGTTTCTTTTCAAATCCCATTGTATATTGTAAACTCTCCACAAAAGATCGACAAAACAAGCGATTATGTTATCACGCAAGCTGATTTATTTCCAACCCTTCTTGATTTGGGGGGTATTCATTCTGAATGGAGAGGAGTAGGAAATAGCTTACTTTGCCCTGATTCCATTTTGAACACCGAAAGAGAAAAAAAACGAATAATATATAGAGAAAAAATTTCTGATATTATATTAGATAGTGATTATTTTAAAGGAAAGAAAATATCTAAATAAATACAGCTATGAACGAAATCATCACTCTTTGTCTTGAAATAATTTTCTGGTTTGCCTTGTTCATTGTGTTCTACACATATCTGGGCTACGGAATTGTGCTTTACGTTCTCGTCAAGTTGAAAGAACTTTTCGTGAAGCCTGTGAAGCGTTCGTTGCCGGCATCGGACGCTGGTTTGCCGGAAGTGACTCTCTTCATTACAGCATTCAATGAAGAAGATGTTATAGACGAAAAGATGGAGAACAGTCTTGAACTGGACTACCCTGCGGACAAACTGCATATCGTATGGGTGACAGACGGAAGCAACGACGGTACGAACGAACGACTGAAAACCCGTTGGCAGGGAAAAGCGACCATACACTTCCAACCCCTACGACAGGGTAAGACAGCCGCAATGACACGTGGAATGACGCTGGTGGACACTCCGCTCGTCGTCTTTACGGATGCTAACACTATGGTAAACCGGGAAGCAATACAGGAAATCGTACTTGCTTTCCAAGACCCGAAAGTGGGCTGCGTGGCCGGCGAAAAACGGATCGCCGTACAGACCAAAGACGGAGCCGCTGCCGGTGGGGAAGGTATTTACTGGAAATACGAATCAACACTGAAAGCACTTGACGCCCGCCTCTACTCTGCTGTAGGAGCAGCAGGCGAACTATTTGCCGTGCGTCGTGAACTATTCGAAGCAATGGAACCGGATACGTTGCTCGATGATTTTATTCTTTCGCTCCGGATCACCATGAAAGGTTATACCATTGCTTATTGCACCAATGCTTACGCCATCGAAAGCGGTTCGGCAGATATGCGCGAAGAAGAAAAGCGGAAAGTGCGCATCGCTGCGGGAGGATTGCAGTCCATCTGGCGACTTCGTCCGTTGCTGAATCCTTTCCGCTACGGGACACTTAGCTTTCAATATACGTCTCACCGGGTATTGCGATGGTCTATTACTCCGTTCCTGTTGTTTGCTCTCTTCCCGCTGAATATTGCGATTCTGCTGTTAGGCGGTTCCGCGATATTCTACGGAGTGCTGCTTGCCATGCAGGTTCTTTTTTACGGATTGGGATATTGGGGATATTATCTATCCACCAAACAGATAAAAAACAAGTTGCTTTTTATCCCCTACTATTTCTTATTTATGAATGTCAATGTGCTGAAAGGCATCCGTTATCTGAAAAAGAAAAAAGGAAGCGGAGCCTGGGAAAAGGCGAAACGCGCTGAAAAGTAAAACAAATGCTATTATCTTTTGTTATCCTTACTATAAGACATTAGTCTCTATCATCTAATAAAAAACAGACATGAACAGAATATTACATGATGCGAATAACGCACAAAGAATATTGAAACTGACGGCAGATACAATGCTATTGGTTGACAGGCACGGAGTCTGCGTAGACATTGAGCCTCATTGTGATCTATGGTTTCTGCAAGAGGATATACTTTTAGGAAAAAATATATTTGAGCTTTTACCAGAATATACGAGAGAGAGGGTGATGCCCATCTTCCAGATTGTACTCGAAGAACAAAGAAGCATCAGCAAGAACTTCAAGTTGGTGCTGAAAGGCGAAACTTTTTACTTCAAATGCCTCATGTTCCCTTATGACGGTATGGTGCTTTGCCAATATCGCGACATCACGCAAAGAAGCAACGTAAAAAGACAGTTGGAACAGGCAAATCTCACCCTGCGGGCTATCCAAAAGGTAGCCCAGATAGGACAATGGACGTACAATACGAAACAGAATATTTTTCATTATCTTGGATATACCGGTGTTTTGTGCGAGGAAAATGTGCAAAACCTTGCCATTGAGAAATATGTGGAACTGATTGTAGAAGAAGACCGTCAGAGTTTTATGGAATGGTGTCGGGTGAACGAAAAAGAACTCAACATGGAAAGCATCAGCTACCGTGTCCGCCTGAACGGAGAAATCTTCTATATGCGTATCCAGACTTATCTGCGTGAACAACGCTCCGACGGTAGTTTCAATATCGAAGGCTATATCCAGAACATCACGGACATACAGCATCGTAGAAATGACATCAATACACTGACTCATGCCATCAACAACGCCAAAGAAAGTATCTTTGCCGCCAAGCCCGATGGCACGATTATCTTTGCCAACCGTCGTTTCCTGTACAATCATGGTATTTCAGAAAACGAAGACATCAGTCAATTAAAGATTTACAATGTCGCCGCAGATATGCCTACACAAGAGGCTTGGAACGAACGTTGCAAAGATGTCATACACGGTGGCAGCAGTAACTTTGTGGCTCATCACCCATCTAAAATCAATAAAGGTATATTGGCTTATGAAGGCACGATGTACAACGTGACCAATGATTCCGGAGAAGAAAGTTACTGGTCGTTTGCCCATGATATTTCCGAGAGGATTCGGTACGAAGCCCAAATCAAACGGCTCAACCAAATCATGGATACAACCATCAACAATCTCCCTGCCGGGATTGTAGTGAAGGAAATCAACAACGACTTCCGATACATTTACCGGAATCGGGAGGCCTACAACCGCGATCTTTATAAGAACGACCCTGTCGGCAAGAATGACTTCGATTTCTACCCGCCTATCGTAGCCGAAAAGAAGAGACAAGAAGATATCCAGGTGGCCACCACCGGAAAAGGTCTGCACTGGACTGCTGAAGGAAAGGACAGAAACGGAAACATGATTATCCTCGACAAACGGAAAATCCGGGTGGACGGTGACGAATTATCTTCGCCTATCATCGTCAGCATCGAATGGGACATCACGGAACTGGAAATAATAAAACGGGAACTTCAATCGTCGAAAGAGAAAGCGGAAATGTCTGATAGCCTGAAGTCGGCCTTCCTCGCCAATATGAGTCATGAAATACGTACGCCGCTGAATGCTATCGTAGGTTTCTCGCATCTCATTGCCGAAAGCGATGATGCGGAAGAACGGAAGACGTATTATAACATCGTAAACGCGAACAACGAACGTCTCCTGCAACTTATTAACGAGATTCTCGACCTCTCGAAGATTGAATCGGGAACCATCGAGTTTTCCTTCGGACCGGCTAGTCTCCATAATCTCTGCCGGGAAGTGCACGATGCTCATATATTCCGTACTCCGCAGGGAGTAAGCCTTGTCTATGAATCCTCGGACGAAAGTCTGATGATTGAAACGGACAAGAACCGGGTATTCCAGGTGATTTCAAATCTGATTGGAAATGCTGTCAAGTTTACGAAGGAAGGAAGCATCAGTTATGGTTACAAACTGGTGGACAATCAGATTGTATTCCACGTAACGGATACCGGAACAGGAATTGAACCGGAGAAAGTGGGGCGTGTGTTCGAGCGTTTTGCAAAGCTGAACAATCATGCGCAGGGCACAGGATTGGGGTTATCTATCTGTAAGTCTATTGTTGAACGGCTCGGTGGAAAGATTTCCGTCAACTCCGAATTTGGCAAGGGGACGACGTTTACATTTACTTTACCATACACGATTGCAAATCCTGCAAATGTGGATTCTTCAAAGAAAGAGAATGGTGAAGGGAACATTGCTGGAATAGCATCTGCCGGGAAAACTGCAGATTCGAGTGTTGACAGTTCTGCAAATACACGGCACGCCTGTATTTTGGTTGCCGAAGATACGGACAGTAACTTCGACTTATTGGAGGCTATTCTAGGTAAAGACCATCAGCTTATACGTGCGCATGACGGAATGGAAGCTGTCACGATGTTCGATGAGGTGAAACCGGATCTTATCTTGATGGATATCAAGATGCCGAATCTGGACGGACTGGAAGCTACAAAAATCATCCGTGAACTGTCTGCCACTGTTCCTATTATTGCTCAAAGTGCCTTTGCATACGAACAGGACAGGAAAGCGGCTGAAGAAGCGGGGTGCAATGATTTTATAGCTAAACCAATAGCGGATGATAAATTGAAAGCAATGATTCATAAATGGTTGCTTCCTTCGTAGAGAGCTTAATCCCTCATGATACAACCAGCAAATAATTTAGATTAAATGAAAGCCTTTTACAGACTGTTTTATTACATATCCATCGTGCTGACCAGTATTTTGGCAGGAGTTACCATTGCGGGTGCTTTCGTAGGCAATGCCGCACCGGATAGTTTCAAATTTATGCCTTTCATCGGTTTGATACTGCCGATACTTTTATTGGCTAATCTTGCTTCTGCTATCTACTGGACGATTCGTTGGCGGTGCTGGGTTTTCATCCCTCTGATTGCTATATTCAGCAATTGGGGATATATGAGCTGTGTATTACAATCGCCTTTTTTCAGTCCGGCTTCGTCACCGATGGTTAAAATGAATGTATATACTCCGGGAGTGTTGACGGTTGCTACTTACAACGTCGATGCCTTTAACCACGAGCATACCGGCTACTCATGCAAGGAGATTGCTTCTTACATGAGAAATCTGCAAGCAGATATTCTCTGTTTTCAAGAATTTGGCATTAACGATGAGTTTGGCATCGATAGTATATCCGCAGCTCTTTCTAATTGGCCGTATCACTATATTCCTTCTTCGCCCGAAGGGAAGAATCTGTTGCAACTGGCTGTTTTCAGCCGTTATCCTATCAAGGAGGAGCATCTTATCATCTATCCTGATTCGAAAAATTGCAGTCTTGCATGTGATATTGAAATCAATGGTCGCACCATCCGCCTGTTCAACAATCATCTCCAAACAACAGAAGTAAGCCAGAATAAACGCAAACTGGAAAAGGGACTTCGTACGGATGATTCCCAAAGAGTGGAACATGCTGCCCTGGGACTTATCGACGGCTTACATGAGAATTTCCGGAAACGGGCCGTACAAGCTGATCTTCTCAAGCAACTGATAGCCGCCTCCCCCTATCCTACTCTAGTCTGCGGTGACTTTAACTCTCTGCCGTCTTCGTATGTTTATCATACTATAAAAGGTGATAAGTTGCAGGATGGTTTTCAGAGGAGCGGGCATGGGTATATGTATACTTTCAAGTACTTCAAGCATCTGTTGAGAATCGACTATATTCTCCATTCACCGGAACTGAATAGCACGGATTACTTCTCGCCGGATCTTAATTATAGCGATCATAATCCGGTGGTGATGAGGATGAAATAAAAAAGATGCTCCGTTTATTGAACGAAGCATCTTTTTATATAAATATTCTAGAATGTAAACTTAACGCCTAACTGCATCTGCCATGCACTACCTGTAGAAGCAGTATAATCCCATTTAGAATTTTTCTGGAACACCTCGCGAGAAGATGCATTCATCTGATAAGTAAGAGGTTCTCCTACCTTACTTGCTGTTTTTAACAACCTTACATTATCATAACTCTGCAAACCGCAAGAGCGATAAGCCCCCCACTTCGAATTTAATAAGTTACCAATATTCAACATATCAAGACTTACTTGAATACCGTACTTACGGCTACCAATCTTAGCATAAAAATCCTGTGCTATCTTCATGTCAAAACGGTGAATCCACGGTTCTAAAGAAGAAGCACGTTCTACATACTGCCCCTTGTGATCATTCAAATAAGAGTCATTATTTACATAGTTCCAAAAATCTTCTTGTTGGTCTACCGCCGAATAAGTCACATTATTTTGTTTATCTTTAATATCCACAAATGTCATTTCTTCTTTAGAAGCAGGCACATACATCAAATCGGAATAGTTTCCGTCACCGTTCATATCATTAGAATAGGTATAAGAAAAACGTCCTTGTTGGTAACCTGTATAGAACAAAGAAACAGTCGTTTTCATATTCGCATAAGCAACTTCATAAGAAGCATTAGCTATCAAACGATGCGGGGTAGAAAATAAAGAATAAGAGACACCCGGATCATTCAATGAATTAACTGCAACATTATTCTGCCATACTGAAGCCGCCGATGAACCTGGATTTGCCGTCATATCTTTAGCCATTGTATAAGTGTACCCAAATGAACCTGTAAAGCCAAAATCAAATTTCTTCGTTAATACTGCATTAAAAGAATATTGATAACCTTTTTCATCCCCATTAGTCAACTGTATAACGGTTTTCGTCTTAGGATTGTCATAGTAATTATTCTTAGTCCAATATACACGTCCCGGTTGTTCATTATAGGTTCCAGAAGGGGCCTTTTCGTTCATATTCTTCTGAACAACATTATATATATCACGTGTATACATAGCACCAACAGAAAGCATAAATCCATAAGGTAACTGAAACTCTGCATTTACATTACTACGCCAAACTTGAGGCATTTTAAAATTCGGATCCACATAAGCTATAGCACCGGGGACCTCATTTCCCGGAGTTGATGGAAACATATCCGGATTTTGGGTAAGAGTTTCTTTATAATTTGGATTAAAAGCAAAGTTTGCCGGTAATTCCGAAGTCTCAAATTCGACCATATTTTGCATCTGACCTGCATTTGTCGGTTGGTTAGTGAACCATACAAATGGTAATAACCCTGTAAACAAGCCTGTACCTCCAGTCAAAACAATAGAACGGTCACCTTTTATATCCCAATTAAATCCTAAACGAGGAGATATTAACAATTTACTTTTCGGCCATTCGGATACGTCAACATTCGTTCCATTAAATGACTGTTCTTTGATAGCCGCATTCCCTAACAAATCATCAAAATATAACGGTAAATCAAAGCGTAATCCATATGTCAATTTTAAATTAGGTGTAATAGAATATTCATCTTGTGCATAAGCTCCCAACATACCAAATGTCAGTTCAGCTCCCGGAGCGTCTTTTCCATTATATCCATAAGTAATGCCATACAGCATCGGTTTTTCTCCCGTCATAAAATCGTCCATTGAAGCATAACGATAATATCCATAAGGAGCACGTAAATATGAATTCATGAAATACTGTCTTTCAAATGTTGCACCGGCAGTTATCAAATGGTTTCCTTTATTAATAGTTACATTGTCAGTAACACTAAATACATTATTCTCGACATCATTAAAAGGAGTAAACAATTCTGTACCCAATGTCATATACTGCTTACCGTCCTTGTAAATATCAACCATTGGAAACGCATCTCCCTTAGTTGTACGAGAATCTCGGATATGGGTATAAGTCACTAATAATTTGTTTTGTACTGAAGAAGAAAAATTGCTATTCAACTCACCGGAAAGAGACGTTACAATATTTCTAAAACCATAGTTGGAATTTCCAAATGCAAATGCATCAACCCCATAACGGTTTGAATTAGCTTTAGTGATTACCGAAGAAGTTGAACTAATACTAGCATCATTTTCTGATTTCACTGTGTTAAAACGTAATGACAGTTTATGACTTTTATTAATATTCCAATCCAAACGAGCCATAAGCTTCCAATTTTTACTCTCGAAATCATCAAATTTATCATAACTTCCCGGATCATATCCATATTTATCCTTTACAAAATCACTTATTGTCTTCAAATCCTTTATCCAAGTTCTAGAAATATGATTTTGATTATCCCCACTTCCACCTTCTTCTTGACTAGGAGTCCACAAAATACCAGGGCTAGTACTATTTTCTAATTCTCCATTTACAAAAAAGAATAGTTTATTTTTTATTATCGGAGCTCCTAATGTAAAGCCATACAAACTGGATTTATAACTTTCCACATTAGGAACGTCAACATCGTTAATAGATTTTCCTATAAAATTCTTTGGTTTCTGATATGTATAAACTGTTCCCTTTAATTCGTTTGTACCACTCTTGGTTACAGCATTAATAGAAGCTCCCGTAAAATTGGAATACGTAACACTATAAGGAGAAACATTAACGCTAATTTCATCAATTGCATCAAGTGAAATAGGCTGCGCATCTCCACCCGGCAAATTATTAGTACTCAAACCAAAATTATTGTTCAAAGCTGCACCATCCACAGTTATTGTATTATAACGTCCATCACGTCCGGCAAAAGAATTACTGCCACCCGCATAAGGAGAAAGTTTAGTAAAGTCAGTAATACTACGATTAATAGTAGGCAATGTCGTTAACTGACGCTCACTCACATTCGTTACAGTCCCCATCTTCTCTACTGTTTTCTGTGCTGTTACTATAACTTCATCCAATAATTCAGAACTTTCCTTTAAAACTACATTTAAAGTGTATACTTCTCCTAACGATAAATTTACACCTTTATAAATAGCAGTCTGATAACCAACATAAGAAACTTCAACTTTGTAAGGACCACCGGTACGCATACCTTGCAAATTAAATTGACCACTGATATTAGTCACTGTACCATAACGTGTACCTGACGGCTCGTGGATTGCAACCACAGTCGCTCCAATGATAGGTTCATCTTGTGCTGTAACCTTACCACTCATACTAGAAGTGGTAACCTGCGCACTAACGGTAGCAATGACCATGAGCATCGCCGCTACTAAAAAAGATCGCATTCTCTTTAACATAAATGTAGTTGATTAGTTAATATAAATTGTTTGCTTTTAAAAACTGTGCACAAATATAATTAATAATATTTAGAACTACATTACGATTATACTACAATTTTTTAAGAGAGATAAACGTTTTCCCTTGTTATAAAACGATAAAGGCTCTACAATATTTGCAGAGCCTTTTATTTTGAAACAGAAAGCATTATAAATGCTTCAATCTATTACTTTATACTAGTCAGTCATTAACTTTCTATAACGAACGCGTTTTGGTTCTTCATTTCCCAAACGTTTCATTTTGTTTTCTTCATATTCTGAATATGAACCTTCGAAGTAGAATACATTGGAGTCTCCTTCAAAAGCAAGGATATGTGTAC
>ERZ773148.905-NODE-905-length-25298-cov-20.799548_pt1 | contig 25298 bp, 18 predicted proteins | sample MGYA00580846_ERZ773148 | MGnify/ENA primary metagenome ERZ773148 (study PRJEB29015, sample SAMEA2737879) | human gut metagenome | biome: human gut; feature: human-associated habitat; material: faeces | place: China | collected 2012 ... | reverse complement strand
CCGAAGTTTCATTTGATTCCTCCGAAGAATTTTTTATTCTCCACGTGGGGATTTCAAAATCTCCACGTGGAAATCACTTTTCACCGACACAATGCCGTTTCGATATGTGCTTAATCCTAAATTACTGTTGCAGGTCGGTTTCGAATTTTCCCAGCACCAAAACATGGTTTAGTCCAAAAGAATTTTTGTACCTTTGTCGTAGTACGAAAAACATAACACATAGTATGCTCAAAAAGAATATCAAAGCTGTCCTGACAATAGCTCTACTAGGAGTTGTCTTTGGAGGTTTTCCTTCCTGCCATAAGGACAATAAGGAGCCTGTCAGCAAGATGCCGCAGCTCGCAGGAACGCACTGGAAAGGAACTGTTACTTTCAATGACTCACTCTTGGGTTCGAGTGCTTTTGACTATAGTCTGCTGTTTTTCTCTAGCTCAGAGGGAGAAGCCTCTATTCCAGAGTTTCAACAGAATGAAGAGGATATTCAAAGGACTGTTGTTCCGTTTGAATATACAATCGACTCTTCGTGTATCAAGATTAAGCCCATCCCAGCTGGAAGTGACCCGTGGTATATCTATAGCATAAGGGAATGTCTCAGTGGAACGTGGCTCTTGAAAGAACTATCCGCGAATAAAATGACTTTTTATAGATCTCCTGAGTCAGAAGTTGTTGTTACACTTAACAAGGTAGAGTTATGAAAGAAAACTTGTTGTTACGTGTAGTTGGTTATGCGTTTAGTCTTCTTACCCTTTTGAGTTGTGCTACCGAACCTACACAAAGAGAATCTTTTTCTTCTGAAGGGTATACTCAAACAGTTCTGTACCCGAGACGGACAGATGCTCCGATTATCTTAACTCTCCCGATCAAAGAAAGTGGCTCGCTTAGAAGTGCGACAGACGCGCAAGCGTTACACACATACCTAGCACGGACATATGACCCTACGGCTGGAATCTTGAATTCGATGGAGTGCTACAAACGTCCTATATTTGACATTGATGCACTAATCAGTTATCGCCCTACGGCTGTAGATTTCCTGTCTCTCAAGAGGTTTGATGCTAGCTATGCTTCATTCTCTTCAAAGCAATCTTATGAAAAGTACCTAGAGCGCAAATTTTCAAATGAAGTAGGGTTTAATGTAGGCATACCTGAAGTCTTTTCATTCGGATACAAGCATACAATGTCTAAAGCCTTCTCTGAGAACTATAAGGAGTCAAGTAGTTTAGTCTACGGAATCGCTACACTGAGATATGACTATGGACGCTATTGGAGATCCACTGATAAATTCACAAAGCGTAAAATCAAGTGGAACTATCTCTCTAAAACATTTCTCGATAACTTGTATGGCAATTCCTTACAGAATACATTTGAGAATGCTTATGGAGTCTTGATGCCAATTCAGATCGTAACCGGGGCTAAAGCTGAGGGTGTGTTTAAAGGAGTTGGAAGACATCGTGGTAGAGGATATCAGACAGTAACAGAAGATGAAATGTCTGCAACGATATCGGTTGGAATTTCCTATCCAAAAGGAAATGCGGACATTTCTGCAAAAGACAGCATTGGCTTTAGTTGGAAGACTGAAAACAAGTGGAAAGATTATTTCGGATCTGTAATGATTGCAACTCGGACATTAGGCGGTGGCCCCGCAAAGCCCTTTAATTCTGCTCAATCCATAGATGGGTTTAGTATAGATTTTGCACCTTGGCTGTCAACTCTGCGTGACCCACAAGACTATACTGTGACTGATGTGGAGCAATTTGAATCTATTGCTGATTACGTCATGGAGGAAAACTTCCGACAGCATATTAAGGAGGGTATCTTCAAAAGTGATCTACATGAGCCTAAGATTGTGATTGCTAATTACATTGATGCTCCGTATAGGTACTCTTATACGCCCAAGGAGCTGTATGTCTATTTACAAACACGTCATGGAGACTACATCCTTTTAAGACCAATTCACTCTAATGATGAAAAGTGGTGGACGGTTGAAAATCAAAACGAATTTGATTCCAAAGCGGAACAGTTAGCCTCAATAATTAAAAAACGATATAATCTGCAGGTGGAGAAAAGCTATCATCAGGGAATCATGCTTAGGAGAGATAAAAGTGGAATCGATATGTCAGGCTCTAATATTATTGGAGAATTGCCTGAATATCAATATCGCAAACGCATAGAAATACCTCTTTATGGTATGGATGAAATGAAGATGACTAAATGCCATCACAAAGGATACAATATGGAGTTCTTGCTGTATGATGGAGGAAGAGGTAAGCGGTATGCATTCGCAATATATGACAAGCCCTTTATAGGTACTTATGGGCTGGAGAAAATTTACAACAATGCTACTCCAGTAAAACTACCAGACGAGTACATAATGGATGATTATATCATTATAGGACTATAAAGACTGTATCCGTAGTTTTTACTTTAGGACCTATACAAGTCCTAATGATTACAACCACATTGCCCCCGTCGGGACAATGTGGTTGTGTGTTATGGAGTCACCAAAACAAGGTATGACAGCAAGATAATTAGTACCTTTGCAGGAGAGCCGAGCTGACACGAGAGCGAGGCTTCGTCACGTTGTATACTTATCCCTATAATATATGTCGCTACAGTGCGGTATCGTAGGACTACCCAACGTCGGTAAGTCCACTTTGTTTAACTGCTTGTCGAACGCTAAGGCGCAGTCGGCCAACTTCCCCTTCTGCACGATCGAACCCAACGTCGGGGTCATCACCGTGCCAGATGAGCGTCTCAACAAGTTGGTCGAGATGGAGCATCCTAAGCGGACGGTGCCTGCCACGGTAGAGATTGTCGACATAGCAGGACTGGTCAAGGGTGCTAGCCAAGGTGAGGGACTAGGTAATAAGTTCCTCTCTAACATCCGTGAGACCGATGCGATCATACACTTGCTGCGCTGCTTTGACGATGACAACATCACGCATGTCGACGGCTCCGTAGATCCAGTGCGGGACAAGGAGATCATCGACACGGAGCTACAGCTCAAGGATCTGGAGACGGTGCAGACGCAGCTCAAGAAGTCCGAGCGACAGGCTCAGACGGGTGGCGACAAGCAGGCGAAGATCCGGGTAGCGCTCCTCAAGCGTATCGAGGAGGCACTGCTGCAAGGGCTTAACGCTCGCTCGGTGACGCCCGAAAACAAGGACGAGGAGCAGGCGCTGCGAGACCTTTTTCTCCTAACGGCTAAGCCCGTCCTCTACGTCTGCAATGTCGACGAGGCGAGTGCCGCCACGGGCAACTCTTATGTGGAGGCCGTTCGCCAGGCTATCGCTCACGAGGATGCGGAGCTACTGGTCGTATCGGCGCATATCGAGAGCGAGATAGCAGAGCTGGAGGAGTATGAGGAGCGTCAGCTCTTCCTACAGGAGCTAGGGCTAGAGGAGACGGGTGTCAACCGCTTGATCCGTGCCGCCTACAAGTTGCTCAACCTCGAGACCTTCTTTACGGCTGGTGCTGATGAGTGCCGTGCCTGGACTTTTGTCAAGGGAAGCAAGGCTCCTCAGTGTGCGGGCATCATACACACCGACTTCGAGCGTGGCTTCATACGTGCTGAGGTGATCAAGTATGAGGACTACGTGCACTACGGCTCCGAAACGGCTGTCAAGGAGGCTGGCCGTATGGCGGTCGAGGGCAAGGACTACGTCGTGCAGGACGGCGATATCATGCACTTCCGCTTCAACGTATAGCACTTCTAGTACAAAGTATTAACACCGAAATAGAAATCAACCTATGCCGGACAAAATAATTATCGCAGACTTTGGGTCGCAGACCACACAGCTCATAGGTCGTCGTCTGAGAGACCTCAACACTTACTGCGAGATAGTCCCTTACAACAAGATCCCGACAGACCTGACGGGCGTTCGTGGCATCATCCTCTCGGGAAGCCCATACTCGGTCTATGCTGAGGAGGCTTTTACCGCAGACATAGCAGCCATCCGTGGGCGACTACCGATCTTGGGTATCTGCTATGGAGCGCAGTTGATGGTGCATCAGAATGGAGGCTCTGTGGAGAACTCCAATACTCGTGAGTACGGAGCCTCTACGCTACAACTGGTGGACAAGGGCGATCCGCTACTCGCGGGGCTCTCGCCACAGCACACGGTCTGGATGTCGCACGGGGATACGATCACCCGTCTTCCCGAGGGCTTTAAGGTGATCGCCTCGACCCCCTCGGTGCAGTATGCCGCTTATAGGATAGAGGGTGAGGAGACGTGGGGTGTACAGTTTCACCCAGAGATACATCATAGTGAGGAGGGTACGAAGCTTCTCGACAACTTCGTCACGCTCTGTGGCATCAAGGGCGAGTGGTCGTCCGAGTCTTTCATCGAGAGCAGCATCGCCTCGATCCGGGCGCAGGTAGGTGACGAGCAGGTCATCATGGCGCTCAGCGGAGGTGTGGACAGTTCGGTCGCAGCGGTCCTCCTGCATCGTGCTATCGGTGATCAGCTCACCTGCATCTTTGTGGATCATGGCCTGATGCGACTAGGCGAGGCGGAGCAGATCTTGGCAGACTACAAGGCTCTCGGGCTGGGCTGTATCAAGGTCGATGCGAGTGCGAAGTTCCTCGGAGACCTAGCAGGCGTTCGTGATCCCGAGGCTAAGCGTAAGGTGATCGGCCGGGACTTCATCGAGGTATTTGAGGCTGAGGCTAAGAAGCTTCCGCAGGCTCGTTGGCTGGGGCAGGGAACTATTTATCCGGACATCATCGAGTCTATCAACATCACGGGCAAGGTGATCAAAAGCCATCACAATGTGGGCGGACTGCCTGAGCGTATGCACCTGAAGCTGGTGGAGCCGCTGAAGCATCTCTTTAAGGATGAGGTGCGTCGTGTCGGCCTGGCACTATCTATGCCACGACACATGATCTTTCGTCATCCCTTCCCAGGCCCTGGTCTAGGCATTCGTGTGCTGGGCGAGGTGACTCCCGAGAAGGTGACTATCCTCCAGAAGGCTGACAAGATATACACCGACATGCTCCGCAAGTACAACCTCTACGATGAGGTGTGGCAGGCGGGAGCTATCCTACTGCCGGTGCAGAGCGTGGGCGTCATGGGCGATGAGCGTACCTACGAGTACACGGTGGCACTACGGGCCGTGACGAGTGTCGATGCTATGAGTGCTGACTGGGCTCGGCTGCCGTACGACTTCCTCGCAGAGGTCTCTAACGAAATCATAAACAAGGTGCGTGGCGTCAATCGCGTCTGCTACGATGTGTCGTCAAAGCCACCCGCAACGATTGAGTGGGAGTAACGCTTCGCTCAGTCTACTATTTAATATCTAAATCAATATGTCCACTTATCAAGCTACGGATAGTCGCAAGGTGACCACCCGACGACTACTCGAGATGAAAGAGCGTGGGGAGAAGATCTCCATGCTCACCGCTTACGACTACTCAGCAGCACAGATCATCGATGCTGCCGGTATGGATGTGATCCTCGTAGGCGACTCTGCCAGTAATGTGATGGCGGGTAATGTGACTACGCTACCTATCACGCTCGACCAGATGATATACCATGGCAAGAGCGTGATGAAAGCGGTGCAGCGTGCGCTGGTCGTCGTAGACCTCCCCTTTGGCTCTTATCAGGGCAACTCTAAAATCGCTCTAGAGAGTGCAATCAAGGTGATGAAGATTACCCATGCTGATGCGATCAAGATAGAGGGCGGTAGCGAGATCCGTGAGTCGGTAGAGCGTATCCTCTCGGCTGGTATCCCGATTATGGGGCACCTCGGGCTCACGCCTCAGTCGATCAATAAGTTTGGCTCTTACGCCGTACGTGCTAAGGAGCAGGCGGAGGCTGACAAGCTGCTGGCCGATGCCCATCTCCTCGAGGAGCTGGGTTGCTTTGCGCTCGTACTGGAGAAGATCCCGGCGCCGCTAGCCACCAAGGTCGCCTCTGAGCTGACGATCCCTGTCATCGGCATCGGAGCAGGCGGTGGGGTAGACGGACAAGTCCTCGTCATGCACGACATGCTCGGCATCACGCAAGGCTTTAGTCCGCGCTTCCTGCGTCGCTACGCCGACCTGGGCTCTATCATGACCGAGGCGGTACAGCACTACATAGCCGACGTCAAGAGCCAAGACTTCCCGAACGAGGAGGAGTCTTACTAGTCTCACAGGCCACACATATATATAATACGTAACGAAGGCACTACCAACCTAAGTTGGTAGTGCCTTCGCCTAATTATGAAACATCTCGTATAGTCCCTCACTAGGGTGCAAGCCGTTGGAACGAACCGCTCTTGCGACTTTATGTGGGGATTACTCGTTTCCTCGAATCTCTGGTGTGGATCTACTTATCAGCATAGTGTCCTACCATAGAGATGAGAATGACTAGTACTTCATCGTTGTCTATGCTGTAGATGAGTCTGTTTTTCTTGTCGATACGTCGAGACCAGATCTCTTTGTCTTTATAATGCTTTAGCTGCTCTGGCCTGCCTGTTCCCACCCTAGGGTTCTGCTCTATCTCTGTTAGGAGCTTGATGACTTTTCTTACGGAGGCTTGGCTTCAGTTCTTGGAGATGAAATTGTAGTCGCTCTCAGCTCTTTGTGAGAAAAGGATTTGAAACATAGGATTACTCAGTCATCCCAGCTTTGGCTTTTAGCTCTTTGATAGAGTAGCTCTTGGTACGTCCCTCTTTGTAGTCTGCTAGAGCCTCATCGATCATTGCATCTAGCTCTTGATCGTTGTAGACTCTATCGCTTTCGGATAGGGGTACGATGCGAAATGATCCATAATCACGTGTGTAGAGGATTATATCTCGCCCATCTAATGCTTGTTTTAGATATTTGCTTTGGCTCTCTCTAAAGTCTCTTGCCGATATTGTAATCATAGTGTTTGTGGTGTGTCTTTCATGGACACCAACTTGGTATCCACTGCAAATGTACAGACAATTTACAATAGACGCAAGAGGTTGTTAGAGTTTAGCCCAAGTTTCACGGGAGGGAACGTGTAACGGTTGCTGGTTGCGAGCGGTAGCAAAACAAGCTCCCTAGACTTCGGGCAACACGACTGAAGATGTATCGCTTCGCTTCTCGTTGTACTTATGCTGACCGAAATGAGTACTTTTGTGGAGCGCCATCTGCTTGCGCAAAGAAATTATCTCCCTCTAGCTATTTTATGTCAGCGAAGCAAATCTCCATCTTGATCCCCACACGCAACTACGACTGCCGTCCGCTCGTAGAGGTTCTGCACCATCAGCTGCAGCAGGCGCATATAGAGGGGGAGATCATCCTCGGGGACGACTCCTCCGACCCTCACTACGCTCAGCTCTACGACACCCTCCAGCGGGAGGGTCTCATACGGCTTGTCCGCCCCACGACACATCTCGGAGCGGGGCGCATGCGCAACTACCTGGCGCAGCAAGCCCAGGGAGACCAGCTCCTCATCATCGACTCAGACACGATGCCTGCCTCTGCCCGCTTCGTTGTGGACTACCTGCAGGCAGCGCATAGTGATAGGGTAGTGGTAGGGGGCTTTTGCTATCCTACTGAGCGGCCCTCCAGAGACAGGCTCTTGCGCTATAAGTATGGACACAAGGTCGAGACACGTAGCCTCGCCGAGCGACAGCAGGCGCCGGCAGATGCCTTCGTCAGTATGAGCTTTATGATCCCTCGTCACATCTTTCTGGAGGAGGGCTTCCCCACGCAGATGGGTATGGGCTACGAAGACGCTTACTTCGGCTATCGACTAGCCGAGCGGGGTATCACCATCACGCATATCGACAACCCCGTCATCCATGCGCTCAAGGAGAGTAGCGACCAATTCCTCGACACCACCGAGCGTTATGTGGAGAATCTCTACCGACACCGTACCCTGCTCGCACCCTATCCGATACGTCTCCTCCAGCTCTACCTGCGACTAGAGCGCGCTAGTCTCGTACCGCTGCTCGGCGCATTAGCTCCGCTCTTCAAGCCCTTACTACGTCGTCAACTCACCTCGCGCCATCCCTCGCTACGTCTCTTCGCCCTCTACAAGCTCCTCCATCTCTGCACCCTTCGAGACTAATTCCTTTTATTGCTGTCCGATAAAAGTCTGAAAAGGCACATCCAGGGAACTCAACTGTAGAATTGAAGCGGTTGAGTTTTCTATTTTTGATCCCGTCCCTGAGCAAAAGACTCTTCTTCCGCTGAAAAACTTTCACCAGACAGCAGTAATTTGAAAATAGACAGAAGGATATCATCTTCTTCTGTAACAAAAGCATCTCGAAGCAATGAGGAAGCTGTTTACAGCCACATCGCTTTGCTCCTTTCAGCCCTGCAAAATTGAAAATTTAGCCGAGAAATGTGTGGTAAGTGCTTGTAGATTGAAAAAAAAGATGTAACTTGGCGGATATGTAAGGACACATTCACACAACAACAAATTATATGAAACCAAACCATTCCCTTCTACTTGTCACCCTCGTCGTGACATTCCTGATCAGTGCTTGTAGTTCTCCTACACCCACACCTCCGAAGCCAGAGCCGAAGCCAGAGCCGAAGCAGACCACCATTACGGTCTCGCCTGAGAGTCTCTCCCTGACTGTAGGTAAGAGCGAGCAGCTCTCTGTAAAGGTCTCTCCTAAGGAGGTCTCTGTCACTTATCAAAGTAAAAATCGAGCGATCGCAACCGTTGATGCGCAGGGGCTTGTGACTGGAGTCGCTGTCGGAGAGACGACTGTGATCGTACAGGCCGGTGAGGCTACAAAGAGCGTCCCCGTGACTGTCAAAGAGGCTCCCATACAAGTACCTCAAGAGCTACCGATGCTCAAGTTCGGGATTCCTCGCAATGACGATGAGAGGATAGAGGACGCCGAGGTGATTGCGTATGAGCAAAAGCTAGGACGTACCCAGCAGGAGGTTGACTATCGTCCATCGGGCTTCTACGGAGAGGGGCTGACCACCATTCCTGCTGTGGTCTATGGTATAAGCATTGCTGATGACGCCGACTTAATCCTCGCCTATAGCAAGGAGTCTGTATCTGACTGCAAGCGCACCCAAGCGATGCTCTACCAGCTTGGCTTTGGTGAAGTACAGGAGGCCGAAGTGAGCAACTACCTCGGAGATATCAAGAAGGGTCTGCGTGCTACGCTCAAAAGTAACCCTAGTGTGACCGTCTCAATGATGGATATGCCTAATGAAAAGCTCGGCACGGTCATGTTTATGGAGTTTGCTAAGCGAATTAACTCCAATCCTCTAGTGCAAGCAAAGCATGGGATACTCTCTAACGTCAAAGACTTCCCCTCTCTAGACGCTTTGCGAACCAAAGATATCCAGCAGTTTAAGGCCTTTGAGGAGAAGCTCGCACTACGCACCTACCGACAAAACGAATCGCCCAAGGATACGCACCTCTTCTTCCGCACTGAAGAGTCAAATGTTCAGAAGACGAACCTTGAGTACGCTTTCTATGTTGCACCTAGCAAGGAGGCCTCTGGCTTTGGTCTGATTATGACTCAGCTGCTCTGCCTCTCTAGTGAGCGAGACCTGCGTTCGCAAGAGTTTAAGCAGTACTTGGCTAACAATGGTTTTGACAAGAACTATACCGTTTCAGACGAGAACGTCATAGACGTCTACAACGCTCACGGAGACCGTTGCCGCGTGACGCTCGTTAGACTAGGACAGGATGACTACGTCTATCAGATGTACCTCTTCCCAAAAGAGTCTTAAGCTCCTCACCAGCGTAATCTCTGAATATGCAACCAACTAGATTACTACAGCAGCGGGTTATCTGCTCGCTACTCTGGGGCGTACTCCTCGTGACCTCTGCGCTGAGTCTCTCAGCCCAGACTACCTATAAGGGTGTCAAGACACCTCCGCAGGACCTGACTGCCGATGGCTCGCTCGAGACCAAGGCGTATGTCAGAGGGGTCTCTCCCAGTGGTCGCTATATATGGGCTGCCTACTACTATAATCAGGCTGCCTATGTGTATGACACTGAGCTAAAAAAGAGCATCTGGCAAAAGAGCAATGCCGGCACTGAGATAGACGTCAAGTATGTCTCCGACGAGGGAGATATCGTATATCAAAAGGATAGGAAGACGACGATCTGCATCTCTCACACGGGGCAGGAGGTCGCCATCACTTCTCCTGATAGCGACTACCCTATGATAGAGATCACGGGTGTCTCACAGCGGGTGGATCGTATGGTGGGCAATATGAAGCCTCAAGATCCGCTGAAGAGAGATATGCGTCCCTTTGTTGCCAATCGTACGGCGCAGGGAGACTTTACTATCACACCGCTACCCATCCCTGCCGAAGATGCGCTCGGAGGAAAGCCCGAGGGTACCTCTGTGCTAGCTCTCTCGCCCGATGGGATGACTCTGATAGGGCGACAAGTCAATGCTGACAGCTACTACCCACGACTGATCCAGTGGACTATCCCAGAGGGGCAAAGTGTGGCTACGGAATATACCTTCCCTGGTGAGTCTCTCTTCTTCAATCTAGATAAAAAGAAGCCAGGGCCTCAGCCTAAGCGTGATGACTACGATAGTGATCAGGCGTGGGAGAGAGCCTACGGCATCTGGGAGAAAGCCCTGCTAGCCTACAGCAAGAAGCCTATGCTCGACCCGATGAGGTGCTACTACTCTCCTTCGACGCAGCGTATCCTCTTTGCCGCTCGGCAACTGGTACTAGACCAGGAGAGTGGTGCCATAGATCAGGTCTTGATGCCTGGCTACTGGGATCTACGAGAGCAGCGTGGTGAGGTGCTGACTAAGTATGAGGGCTACACTGCGACGGAAGCTCTTGACGATGGCTCGCTCCTCTGTATCGAGGAGGCGAAGTCCTTCTACCACTGCTATCGCATCGATCCCAAGAGTGGCGAAAAGGAGAATTTCGCTCTCTGGATCAAGCATCGTACTGGGATACCAATGGAAAAGTATTACTCTTTAGATGATCATGGTGAGATAGTGCTCGGGTGGCCCTGCATTAGCCAAGATGGTAAGACGCTGGCACTCTTTGGCCCCGATCTCAGCAATCCCGATCTCTTCCGTGGTTCCTATATACAGTTTACTGATCCGCTAGGCGTGCCCACAGCTATACAGGATCCACTTCCCACGCACCCACACCAGCTACGTGTGAGTAGCGAGGGACGCCTAGAGATGCCCGATATGGCTCATCATCAGATCGCTGTCTACACACCTCAGGGTGAACTCATAGCTCTTGGTGTGATCTCTGCATCTGGTCACTATCAGATACCGCAGTCATCACTAGGCTCCATACTACTGATACAGATAGTCTCCCCGCTCACGGGAGCCTCTTACAGCTATCGACTATTGCCTATGGCTGACTAACTATACGACTAACTATCACATATAACACTATAACTTATGAAACGACTGAATACCCTATTTCTATCAGCAGCTCTTGTGACGCTTACGGCTGCTCCTGAGTTGCGCGCTCAGACTACAGATGCCCCAACGACAGGCGAGAGCATCACGATAGAGCTGACAGAGACTAAAGACAAGGAGATCAACATCGGTGCCTTTGCTCCAGCTGGTAACGCTTGGATCGACATCAATGGCGATGGCGTTTGCCAAGACAACGAGAGACTAGGACGAAACTCTACTCGTCCAGAGGACTACACAGATATCTTCTATATGGGACCTGAGATAGAGACCTTTACTCTAGACGAAAAGACCCAGATAGTACATATCTACGGAGAGATCGAAGCTATTCGATTTGAAAAGTCATATACACAAACGTCTCCTATCAATATAGACCTGTCTAAGGCGACGACACCGAAGTATATCAGAATCTATGAGTGTGAAGAGCTGACGGATGTGACTTTCCCAACCTTGGAGAAGAACAACTGCGAGGTCCTCCTCATACAGTACACTGCACTTCAGGAACTCGATCTATCCAGCTTCGAGAAGCTGAAGGTACTTGTGACATCGTTTAACGAGCAACTCAGGAGCGTCAAGCAGACTAAATGTGAAGATATGGAAGAGCTAGACTTCTCCTTTACGTTGATCCCCTCTGTAGACTTGAGCCTCACACCAGCACTAGCATCTCTCTACCTATGCAAGGCACAGCTCTCAGAGATCGATCTCACACCTACGCCAGACCTAGAGTGGCTATCTATCGGAGCGAATAATCTCACCAAGATAGACCTCAGCAAGACGCCAAATCTCACCTACCTAAGCATCTACGAAAACGAACTCAAGGAGATAGACGTGACTCCTCTGTCCAATCTAGAGATCCTAGAGGTCGAGCAAAACAAGTTGACTAAGCTTGACCTGAGCAAAAATACGAACCTAGAGGAGCTCACGCTTCACCTCAACGAGATCACCGCACTAGACCTCTCTATGCTTGAGGAACTGCACTTCCTCTCTATCTTTGAGAACAACATCTCAGAGCAGGCCATGCAGCAGGTTATAGATAAGATGCCACGGTGCAAGACAATGCCCGAAGACGAGGGCGACGAGCTATGGGGTGCTCTTTATGTCGTGAATACAAAGTCTCCAAATGGCAATGTGTGCAACACCCTACAGGTTGCTAAGCTCAAGGAGATGGGCTGGAAGCCTTACGATGTCAATGGCGCTGACCCACTGGACTTTATGAACGGAGCTGTCGAGTACGAGGGCTCAACGCCTACTCATGTGGCTACCCCCACAAGCTCAGACGAGCTACAGATCACCTGTACGCCGACGGCTATACGAGTAGAGGGACTGGCACCACGCACGGTGGTAACGCTCTTTGACGCTCAGGGACAGCTCCTGACGAGGGTCAACTCTCTGCGCTCTCCGATGGTACAGATCTCTCGTGATGCACTCCCTGCTGGAGCGTATATCTTGAGCATCGCAGGCAAGAGTTACAAGGTCGTACTTGACTAACTCATTGCTTGAGTAATCTCTGTACGCCAGCAGATGTGCCTCGCCTACGAGTGCTACATCTCCTAGGCGTACACAATACAGAGTACCCGATACTTGCTAGGACTCTAGCACGTATCGGGTACTGACTTGTCAACGGTGGTGAAACTTAGGTGAGACTGTTGCAAAAGTCAGCAGTCTTAGGTTAGGGTTCTATTTCGTAACTTTGCGCCACACGCTTACACAACAGGAGATAGCACCTATGTATCCAGACAATCTCATCAAGGCCTACGAGGCGAGCTTCAGAGAGCACTTCCGACAGCCGGCTCTCTCGGACTACGCCACCGGCTACACCATATCTTATCGCGACTTAGCACTACAGATAGCGCACCTACACTATATATATAAGGAGACCGGCATACAGCGTGGCGACCGCATCGCTCTGATGGGTGCCGACTCGGTCCACTGGTGCGTCATCTTCATGGCCACAATCACTTACGGAGCTGTGATCGTCCCGATACTGCAGGACTTCAATGCCGAGGACGCTAAGACGATCATCAATCATAGCGAGGCGAAGCTTCTCTTTATCGATGACCTCATCTTGGCGAAGCTCAATCCTGAGGAGGATCTCCCGATGGTACAGACTATCTTTGACCTCAAGAAGATCACGTGGCGCTATGCTCGCTCGGGAATGCCATACGACTACAAGCAGCTTCTTCCCTTTGCCCCCTTTGTGGCGCGCTTTTATCCCAAGGGTTTCCGTCGCTCTGACATCGTCTACCCTGAGGTGGGCAATGATGAGTTGGTCGTGATTAACTATACCTCAGGGACGACCGGCTTTAGCAAAGGTGTGCTGATCACTGCGGGCAATCTAGCAGGCAATGCGATCTATGCGCAAAAGCTCGACCTCATGTATAGCGGCGAGCAGATCATCTGCTTTCTCCCGCTGGCACACACGTACAGCTGCGCCTTCAACATGCTCGCAGCCCTTTACATAGGTGTCCACACGCATATCCTAGGCAAGGTGCCTTCGCCCAAAATCTTGATGAAAGCCTTTGCCGAGATACGCCCTGTGCTGATCATCTCGGTGCCACTCATCTTGGAGAAAATCTACAAGCAGTCTATCGTGCCTGTCATAGAGCGCTCCACCATCAAGACTCTCCTACGCATACCGCTCCTACGCAAGCTGGTCTACCGAGTGATCCGCAAGAAGCTCACCGAGGGACTCGGGGGCAACTTTCGCGAGGTAATCGTCGGTGGGGCACCACTCTCTACGGAGGTCGCCGCCTTCCTACATCGTATCGGCTTCCCGCTCACTGTCGGCTACGGCATGACCGAGTGCGCACCGCTCATCTCTTATAGCAACCATCGCCACTGGGTGCCACTCTCTGCGGGTCGCGCCCTGCCACACATGGAGATACGCATCGAGGTGCCAGAAGATTTTGACCAGCCCCTAGCTCCAGGCGTCGGTGAGATACAGGTACGCGGTGACAACGTCTGCCTTGGCTACAACAAGCTTCCCGAGATCAATAAGCACCTCTTCACCACCGACGGCTGGATGCGTACGGGTGACCTAGGGCGTCTGGACAAGCGGGGTAATCTTTTTATCCTTGGTCGCTCCAAGACGATGATCCTAGGGGCTAATGGTCAAAACATCTACCCCGAAGAGATCGAGGCGAAGCTCAATAACCTTCACTTTGTAGCGGAGAGTCTGGTCTATCAGAAGAATGGCCGTCTCGAGGCTCTTGTCTATCCCGACGAACTGGCAGCCAAGCAGGCGGGGATAACTATCGAAGAGGCGTGGGAGCAGATCAAAGATCAGCGTAAGCAGCTCAATGCTAAGCTAGGCTCCTACGAGATGGTGACCAAGTTCGTTCTGCAGAGGACTCCCTTCATCAAGTCGCCCAAGCGCAGCATTAAGAGACACCTATATAAGGATGGCATTGAGGTGTCGCAGACCAATGGGTAGCATCGCTGAGCCAACTTATCACATCGAGGGGACGCTCCGTCAGTTGCCTCTAGCGGACTATATGGCGGAGTACTTCGACCCAGATCGCTTCTTCGCTCTGTGCGAGCATTGTCCCACTTACTTGACCAATTGGTCTTGCCCGCCCTTTACCTTTGATGTACGTGAGGCTCTGGGGTACTACCGCTATGCGCATATCCTCGTGCATCGTGTCACGCCCAACGAACAGTCGTGGGCGGCGTGTCTGCCTGACGAGGTGGGGGACTACTGCTTTCGCCTGATGGGTGCCGTGCGGGATCGGATCGATCCGCTCCTCTATCAGCTAGAGCTACAGCATGCGGGGAGTCGGCTCTTTACGGCTGGTCGCTGTCGGCTCTGCCAGCCACAAGCCTGTACACGCAGTGCTGGCGATCCTTGCCGTCATCCCGACCAGATGCGCTCGTCGCTTGAGTCGTGGGGCTTCGACCTGAGTGGCACCACAGAGCGACTGGCTGGCATCCCAATGGTGTGGGGCCAGGAGGGGCATCCGCCACGCTACCTCACCATGGTCTCGGCACTCCTCTCGGCGGAGCCAGTTCCTGCGGAGAGTTTTGAGAGATTAGAGATTAGACTTTAGAGGTTAGAGTTTAGAGGGGCGTAGAGGCTCTGCTCTTTATTTTGTAACTTTGTGGAGCTAAAGACTGCACAACAATATAAACTTATCATACACCTCTATGGAACTACTTCAAAAGAACGTACAGCGCGCTAAGGCTAACAAGCAGCGCATTGTACTCCCCGAGGGTCTCGAGCCTCGCACCCTCCAAGCTGCTGATCGCATCATCGCTGACGGCATCGCTCATATCATCCTCCTAGGCAACCCCGCTGAGATCCAGGCTAAGGCTGCTGAGCTAGGGCTCAAGCATATCGATCAGGCTGAGATCATCGATCCGCAAAACCACGCACGCCGTGAGGCTTACCGCGACCTCCTGATGGAGCTGCGCAAGGCTAAGGGCATGACCCGTGAGCAGGCTGACGAGCTAGTGGTCAATCCGCTTTATCTCGCTTGCCTAATGATCAAGTCTGGCGACGCAGACGGTGAGGTAGCTGGTGCACACAACACGACGGGCAACGTGCTCCGCCCCGCACTCCAGCTCATCAAGACTCGCCCAGGACTCAAGGTAGTCAGTGGCGCATTCCTCATCTTCTCTCCGCTCAAGGAGTATGGTGAGGACGGCTTCTTCATCTTTGCTGACTGCGCCGTTACGCCCAATCCTGACAGCAACGAGCTCGCACAGATCGCTATCGCTTCTGCTGACACGGCTCGTAGCATCGGCGATATGGAGCCACGCGTTGCCCTCCTGAGCTACTCTACAAAGGGCTCTGCCAAGAGCGAGATGATTGACAAGGTTACGGAGGCTTACAAGATCGCTAAGGAGATGGCTCCTGACCTACTCATCGACGGTGAGCTACAGGCAGACGCAGCTATCGTGAGCAAGATCGCTGAGCTCAAGGCTCCTGAGAGCCCCGTAGCTGGTAAGGCTAACGTCCTCGTCTTCCCGAACCTAGAGGTGGGCAATGTCGCTTACAAGCTCGTTGAGCGTCTCGGTCGTGCTACCGCTGTCGGTCCTATCCTACAGGGTATGGCTGCTCCAGTCAATGACCTCAGCCGTGGCTGCTCTGTAGACGATGTCTACAACGTGATCACGATCACTTGCAACCAAGCTATCGCAGCTAAGAAGTAATTCATCACCCCCTTCCCCCTTACTAAAGATAAATTATGATCGTACTAGTCCTTAACTGTGGCAGCTCGTCTGTCAAGTATTCACTATATGACATGCCTGAGGCTCGTATCCTCGCTTCAGGTGGTATTGAGAAGCTCGGCCTGCCCGACTCTTTCATCAAGTTTAAGACGGCCGACGGCAAGAAGGTACAGATAGACCGTCCGCTACCTGAGCACACGGTAGCTGTCGAGTTTATCCTCGAGATCCTGACGAAGTCTGAGTACGCTGTCCTAGACAGTGTAGACCAGATCGAGGCTGTGGGTCACCGTCTCGTACATGGTGGTGAGGCAATCAATAAGAGCGTCCTCATCAATGACGAGGTGATCGAGCAGGAAAAGCGTGTCTCTGACCTCGCTCCTCTGCACAACCCACCCTCACTGAAGGGTATTGATGCTATCACGAAGCTCCTCCCGAAGGTGCAGCAGGTAGCTGTCTTTGATACGGCCTTCCACCAGACGATGCCCGCATATACCTATATGTATGCACTACCCTACGAGTACTATGAGAAGTATGGGGTACGTCGTTACGGCTTCCACGGCACGAGCCACCGCTACATCAGCCATCGTGCTTGCGAGATCCTTGGCAAGGACTTTGACAAGACACGCATCATCACCTGCCATATCGGCAATGGTGCTTCGATCGCAGCTGTATGCAATGGTAAGGTCCTCGACACCTCTATGGGCTTGACCCCTACAGATGGTCTGATGATGGGAACCCGCTGCGGAAGCATTGATCCCGGTATCGTGCCCTTTATCATGGAGCATGAGAAGATGACCCCGAGCGACTTCTCGACGATGGTCAATAAGAAGAGCGGTGTGATGGGCATCAGCGGCGTCTCCTCCGACATGCGTGACGTAGAGCAGGCTGCCGAGGCTGGCAACGAGCGTGCTAAGCTCGCCCTCGAGATGTATCGCTACCGTATCAAGAAGTACATCGGAGCCTACGCAGCTGCTATGGGCGGTGTCGATGTCATCGTCTTCACGGGCGGTGTCGGTGAGAACGACCAGACAACTCGTGAGTCGGTAGTCTCTGGACTAGAGTTCATGGGCGTCGAGTTTGACTCAGCAGTCAATCGCTCTAGCCGTGGCGAGGAGAAGGTACTCTCTAAGCCCTCTAGCCGTGTGACCGTCATCTGCGTTCCCACCGACGAGGAGCTGATGATAGCACGCGACACGATGGATCTCGTCAAATAAAGCGAGCCACGCAGCTCGTCACAAGACGACAAAAATAAAGGTAGGGGCGGACATCCACAGATGTTCGTCCCTACCTTATTATATAACCCAAACCTCGCAAACCATCGAGATGCGACCCATCGGTCTGCGCGTTCACCAACGACTAAGTCTAGTAGCGGTCGAAAACTGAGAGGAGGCGTAGGGGCGAAACTTGCGTGCCGACCAGCTACGCACTCCCCTCAGAACTACTAACAGCTATTTTTTGTTGGCCGTTGGCTTTTAGCCTTTGGCTGTTAGCTATCGGAGTGCTCGGAGCTATCAGAGTGCTAGTGCCACTAGTAGCACTAGTGCCACTAGTGACTCTAGCCAACAGCCAATAGCCAACAGCCAACAGCCAACAGCTATCGCTGTACGTGCATGACCTTCTGGCCACCGACGATGTAGACACCTGTGGGTAGCTCATCGAGTGGCTCGGAGCGTAGGACGCCGTTTATATCGTAGATAGCACCATCCGCGGGTTGCAGTTCTGGCGTGACGAAGTCGATCGCCGTGCCACCCTTCGGGCTGATGACCACCTCGTCGGTGATGACGTTGCCCAAGGCATCGCAGACGGCGTGCTCGTCGGCATTCCAGACAGCCCCTGCGGGTTTCGTGATCTCACACCCCTCAAGGGTGAAGTTTGTGAGGGCGCAAATGGAACCCTGGGTGCTACCCTTTGCCGTGACGGAAGCATTTCTGATTGTAAGAGACTCGCCAGACGTGCCATTCCTGCCTGCGATTCCGAAAACGCCTTCGGCATAGACTGTACAACCCTCAATAAGTAGAGCAGCCTCAGTATAGATACCACATACTTCTGAAGACTTTAGAGTGAGCTGTCCATTCCCTTTTATAATGGCATTCTTATAGAACACCATTGCTCTCCATTTATTAGAAGTGATGGAGACCTTCCCCTTGACGACACAAGTCAGCTCATCTGTTGAAGATATACCTAGATATTGTTCTCCTACATCGATGGAGGCATCCTCGAGGGTGAGCGTCTTGGTGGCGGGGTCGTAGCTGACTTTGCCCTTGACGCCAGGGATGGCGGTGAGGTCGGAGCAGTTCGCCGAGGTGACCTTCACGCCGGCTATCTCGAGTCCGTATACAGATGAGATGACCACCTCGCTGGTGATGACGTTGCCCGAGGCATCGCAGACGGCTTTCTGGGAGGCATCCCATACGGCACCCGCAGGCTTTGTAATCTCACACCCCTCAAGCGTGAAGTTTGTGAGGCCATAGATAGAACCTTCGGTCCCCTTTGCCGTGACGAAGGCATTATTGATTATGAGCGACTCGTTCAGGTAGCCATCACGAGCGCAGAATCCCTGTTTACCACTAGCAACGACAGAGCAGTCTTCAATGGTTAGGTCTCCCATCACACCAACACCCGCCTCGTCATTAGAGCTAGCTGTGAGCTTTCCCCCTCCAGAGATAGTTGCCTCGTTGTAGAAGAAGAGGGCATCACCTTTATCGCTAGTGACGTTTACATCGCCCTTCACAACACAATTTATGTATGCGGATGAGCTAATGCCATCCTTGTCACCGCCGTTGATAGTTGCATTATTGAGGGTGAGCGTCTTGGTGTCGGGGTCGTAGGTCACCTCGCCTGTGACGCCAGGAATGGAGGAGAGCTTCTTGTAGTTGGCCGAGGAGATTTGCACGCCAGCGATCTCTAGATTGTACCACTCTACAGGTGTGATGACCACTTCGTCCTTGATGAAGTGACCCGAGGCATCGCAGACGGCGTGCTTGCTGGCATTCCAGACAGCCCCTGCGGGTTTCGTGATCTCACACCCCTCAAGGGTGAAGTTTGTGAGGGCGCAAATGGAACCCTGGGTGCTACCCTTTGCCGTGACGGAAGCATTTCTGATTGTAAGAGACTCGCCAGACGTGCCAGCCTTGCCAGTGATTCCCCATTTGCCTTCGGCATAGACTGTACAACCCTCAATAAGTAAAGTAGCCTCAGTATAGATACCACAGTCTTTTGAAGACTTTAGAGAGAGCTGTCCAGTCCCTTTTATAATGGCATTCTTAGCGAGCGACATTGTGCTCTTATTAGAAGTGATGAAGACCTTCCCCTTGACGACACAAGTCAGCTCATCTTTTGACAATATACCTCGATGTTGTTCTCCTCCATCGATGGAGGCATCCTCGAGGGTGAGCGTCTTGGTGGTGGGGTCGTAGCTAACTTTGCCCTTGACGCCATCGATGACCGAGAGGTCGGAGCTGTTCGCCGAGGTGACCTCCACACCTGCGATCTTCAAATTGTACGACATCGGGGAGATGACCACTTCGTCCTTGATGACGTTGCCCGAGGCATCGCAGACAGCGTACTTGCTGGCATTCCAGACAGCCCCTGCAGGCTTCGTGATCTCGCACCCCAGGAGAGTGAAGTATACGAGGTCGCGGATGGAGCCATAGGTGCTACCCTTTGCCGTGACGGAAGCATTTCTGATTGTAAGAGACTCGCCAAACGAGCCATCGTTGCCAGTGATTCCGCATTTGCCCTCGGCATAGACTGTACAATCCTCAATAAGTAGAACACCCCCAGTATAGATACCATAGCCTTTTGAAGACTTTAGAGTGAGCTGTCCATTCCCTTTTATAATGGCATTCTTACTGAACTTCATTGCGTCCCTATTAGGAGAACTAGAAGTGATGGAGATCTTCCCCTTGACGACACAAGTCAGCTCATTTCTTGACCGTACTCCTCCATTGATGGAGGCATCCTCGAGGGTGAGCGTCTTGGTGGTGGGGTCGTAGCTGACTTTGCCATAGACGCCAGGGATGGCGGTGAGGTCGGAGCAGTTTGCCGAGGTGACCTTCTCGCCGGCTATCCAGAGATCGTACTCCTCCTGTGCGGAGACTGAGGAGCCTGCGAGCAGTAGGACCATCGTGACGAGTGTCGCGATGAGTGATTGATGTAGTAGTTTCTGTTTCATTACTGTAATAGTTTTTGAAGTGAATGTATATTGGGGGCAATCGTTGCCCTCATTGTTTGCTACAAAAGTAATCACGGCAAGTGCTAAATCTCTTATCAAATGCGGACAGAAACTTGTCGAAATCGGACAGGTTTCGTCTGCCGATTTATCAATATCGGACATCGGAGTGTATCTAACTCGCTAAGTGCTAGCGGGTTGTTGGTGATAAGTCGATGGTTGGCTCTTGACTTTTGGCCGTTGGCGGTTAGCCTTTGGCTGTTGGCTGTTGCAACAGTTTCTTCCCAGGAGCTTACGATGCGAACTCTGGAACGACTGAGGCTCTTTTACTGAGCTGATTCTCTGCTATATATGAGTTCCAAAAATAGTTCCCCTCTTGGAACTTTTTAGTTCCAAGGGAGGAACTCTTTAGTTCCAGCGTAGGAACTCTTTAGTTCCAACGTAGGAACTTTTCCTTTCCTCCCTAGGAAATCTAGTTTTCCTACCTAGGAAATTTATCTTTCCAGCGTTGGAAATGTCCTCTTCTCCTAGAGATAGGTCTAAATGCTGCCACATCTCAGTGCAAATCGGCAGCAAGAGCCTCTGGATGAGTGTATAGCTAGAGAAAACGGGCCTTGTTATCGCTCGATTATTTCAGTGGATTACCTAACAGATAGTATTGAACGGTTGTTACTCACTGCGGATATACCTACAATATGCTATCTCTTGCCGTGAGTCATTGTAAGCCCCTGCCGTACCTTTGTGGTAGAAATCTGTCGGATCGTCGGCAGGCTCCACAAGATGTCGCGTAGTAGAGGATTCGTTCCCCTGATTCTCTTCGATTTACCCTCCGCTATACCCATCTTGAGGTACACTAAACAATGTAAGGGTGGCTGATGAGGCTTCCCCTGCGTTTGATTCACTCGGATGTCAAACACGCTATAATAATATATGAAACGATTCATATCGTATCTCCTCTGTGGTCTCGTACTTTGCACTGTACAGCTATCAGAGGCGCAGACTGTGGACACATTATCACAGGCTCCCTCGCCAACTCCTCGTCGGCTCACCTTAGGTGGGTATGGAGAGGCTGTCGCATCGAGGATGTTTTACAGTAATAACTTCAAGCGCTACACCGATGCGGCACTCTACAAAGATGCTCGTAGCTTCGGGCAGGTAGACTTGCCACATGTTGTTTTCTTCGTTGGTTATGATTTTGGTCATGGTTGGTCTCTAGGCTCTGAGATCGAGTTTGAGCATGGTGGCACGGAGAGTGCTGTCGAGATCGAAGAGGAGGAGACTGGTGAGTACGAGTCTGAGATAGAGCGCGGTGGAGAGGTGGCTCTCGAGCAGTTTTGGCTACAGAAGAGCTTTTCACCAGCGCTCAACCTGCGCATCGGACACATAGTGGTGCCTGTCGGAGCAACCAATGCGTATCACATGCCGACGGAGTTCTTTACGGTCTACCGCCCCGAGGGTGAGAACACGATCCTGCCCTGCACATGGCATGAGACGGGTATAGGCCTGTGGGGTAAGCTGCCCAACTGGCGTTACGAGGTGATGGGCATCGCCGGGCTAGATGCTGACCGCTTTAACAATAAGGACTGGATCCATGGCGGTGCGGGGAGTCCCTACGAGTTTAAGATGGCGACAAACTATGCCTGCGCTATGCGCGTGGACAACTACTCGGTACGCAACCTGCGCCTCAGCCTGAGTGGCTACGTCGGGACGAGCGGTCGCAACACGCTCAATGCGACAAATAAGTATGACCATATCAAGGGGCTCGTCTGTATCGGAGCTTTTGACTTCCAGTATGCCAATCCGCAGCTTATCTTGCGAGGCAATGTGGACTACGGACATCTAGGCGACTCGATGGAGATCACGAAGGCTAATCGTACGACCCGCAAGGACTCACCCTCACCCAAGAATAGTGTTGCCAAGGCGGCTCTAGCTGCTGGCCTGGAGGGTGGATATGATCTCTTCTCAGCCTCGGCCAAGCTACGTCAGCTCAAGCAGCGCCTCTACCTCTTCGGACGGTATGACTACTACGACTCCATGTTTCAAGTAGTACCCAGTATGACCGACGAGCTGGAGTGGGAGCGACAGAAGTTTACCGTCGGACTGAACTACTACCCGATCCCTGAGATCGTCATCAAGGCTGAGTATAGTCACCGTATGCTGCACAAGCAGTTCAACGATGAGCCGACGATCAGCCTCGGTATTGCCTACTTTGGCATGTTTCACTTCTAGACTCTTTTAATTCAACACAATACAGTCAACTATGAATAAGTACACCAACATTTTCAAGATGCTCCTTCTCTCAGTTGTGGGCGTCATCCTGGTCTCTTGTCAAGAGAGCGACGAACCCAAGGCAAAGCAGCTCGATCCAGAGCAGACAGCCATCCTCGAGCAGTTTGTCCACGGAGTCGTAGTCCCCACCTACAAGTCTCTAGCAGACAATACCATCGAGCTCTCGGGTATCTGCCAGGAGTTGATGAAGAGTCCCTCCCAAGAGCTGGTCGACAAGGCTTGCAAGAAGTGGGTTGAGGCACGTGCATACTGGGAGCTAAGCGAGGCTATCCTCTTTGGTGCGGCTGGCGACTACAATATCGATCCGCACATTGACTCTTGGCCTCTGCAAAAGAATCAGCTAGACAACATCCTTCAGAACGAAGACCTCCTTAATGAGCTCAAGGAGGAGGGTCCGGATGCCAAGGGCTTCGCTTCTCTAGGTTATGGTCTACTAGGCTTCCACGCAGTGGAGTACATGATCTTTAGAGATAGTAAGCCGCGCAAGGTTGCTGAGATCACAGAGCCTGAGCGCATCTACAATGCGGCTGTTGCTGAGGATCTAGCTCGTCAGGCTACTCGTCTAGAGGCTAGCTGGGCTGGTGTAGACAAGATCACCGCAGCTAAGAAGAAGACCCTTGAGGATGCTGAGCTCCTCCCCACAATGGACTATGGCGAGATCATGATAGCCGCTGGTGAGCAGGGCAATACGACCTACAAGAGCCAGAAGGATGCCTTCGTACAGATCCTACAAGGTGCGAGCGACATAACCGACGAGGTGGGCAATACGAAGATTACCGACCCGGTCAACTCGGGCAACGTCCTAGACGTGGAGTCTTGGTACAGCTGGAACTCTATTGAGGACTTCACAGACAACCTCCGTAGCGTCCGCAATGCTTACTACGGCTCTCTCGACGGCACTGCCCACAAGCACTCTATGGCTAGCTATATGGCTCAGCATCACCCCGAGCTAGACAAGGAGATCCGCTCTGCTATAGATAATGCGATCAAGACGGTAGCTGCTATGCCAGCACCCTTCCGCAATAACCTAACCAAGGAAGCAACCAAGCCCGCCATCGAGGCGTGCAATGCGCTCCTGGAGAAGATCGATGCAGCTATTGAGGCTGTACAGAAGTAATCAATAACCAACCGTCATAACATCTGCAGGCTTAATCCCTAGAGTGGAAGCCTGCAGATGTATGATAGTATTTAAGAGGAAGTTGTTATGAACAAGGTATTAAGTATATGTAGCCTGATAGGCTGTCTGGCTCTCCTGAGTGCATGTAGCTCAGATTGTCCAGATCCAAGCGAAACGAATCCATACGAAGAGCAGTATTACAGCGGAGGAAAGCTAGGCACCGCGTTCAATAACACGGCCACCTGTTACGAGCAGTTTACCCCTGCCGTAGAGGAGGCTGGTTTGGTCGCTAGATTTAAGCGGGGAGAGCGACTCTTCGAGAATCCCTTTGACACCTCTACCGATCCAAACTTCCCGCTGCGTGGCTTAGGACCCCTATGGCTACGTGCTAGCTGTATCGCTTGCCACCCTGGCTACGGTCATGGTGCTAGACAGACCGAGTACAACTCGAACATCATAGGTAACGGCTATCTACTCGTCCTCACGGACCAAAACGATAACTACCTATCCTCCCTCACAGGTATGCCTCAGACGCAAGCTGCGCCACCCTTTAAGGCACCACTTGATGAGCGTAAGATCAAGATAGACTGGCTCCCCTACACAGATGAGTGGGGCAATAAGTTTGACGATGGCGAGACTTACGACCTCATTTACCCAGAGGTGACCATACCTGAGGATGCCTTCTATGTGCCTCTACAGGCCAAGGGCAAGGACATCCCATACTCCGATCTACGCGTCCGCCTCGAGAGTACCATCGGTATCTACGGCACGGGGCTGCTCGACGCTATCAGTGACGAGGACCTTCGCGCTCAGTATCAGACGGAGGAGAAGCATGGTGCCAACCTCAACCCCACTATCTGGAAGGACGGAGACTTCGTTAGGTACTACGTCAATAAAAAGCAGGGTGACGGCACTAAGTACCTGCCCCGCTACACCTATGGCTTGACACGTGGTAGCATACAGGATGGCCCTGGTGCCAACGCTATCTGGAACATCACCAACGTGACTCGTAGTGATCGTCGCTACCACTATATGACCCCTACCTATGCTAAGGTAGCTTCCGAAGATCCCGAGGTACAGGCTAAGTTTTACACCTACTATCCAGAGTGGCGGAAGAGCGGTGATGTCAAGAAGGACATCTACGACTACCTAACCTCTAGCGAGCTCCCAGCCGACATGACCGATGAGGAGTACATTGACTTCATGGTATGG
>ERZ773148.900-NODE-900-length-25369-cov-29.569764_pt1 | contig 25369 bp, 21 predicted proteins | sample MGYA00580846_ERZ773148 | MGnify/ENA primary metagenome ERZ773148 (study PRJEB29015, sample SAMEA2737879) | human gut metagenome | biome: human gut; feature: human-associated habitat; material: faeces | place: China | collected 2012 ... | reverse complement strand
TTTCTCAAGTTCCGCTTCGTCGCATATTGCAAGGTTGAATTTCTCAATCTTGCGTTCAAGCCGCTGAACAGCATTGGAAATGACTCGTTCAACGGCCGCCGTTCGCCGCTTAATGCTTTCGTTTTCGGCACGGGAACGGTAGAATTCGTCCGCCGCTGCTCCGAGTGTCGAAAACTCGCGGTATTCAAGCCCGAAGGGGCGGAACGGCAGCAGAATTCGCCCGCCGCTCGGAAGCAGCGCAATGCAGGGCACGGTTCGCGCATTAAGAAGGTCACGGTAAAAACCCGCAAGGCAATCGGAAACGGTTTCGATTGCATCCGAATGAACGGGGCGCGATTTTGCTTCGGCGGCGCATCTGTCAAAAAGCAGTGCTGCAATTGACGGCGAAAGTCCGAAAAATGCAGCGGAAAGTGCCTTGTCGGGGCGCGGTGCATCCGAAAGAACGTTCAAAAAATCCTCCGCCGCAGCCTTTGCGGGGTCAAGCTTGTCCTGTGCGGGGGGCGCGGAATACTCAAGCTTCGGCAGAATAAGACGCACGCTGCTCATTGACGGCGAAACTCGGCGAACAGCATCCACAATGCGCCCGTTCCCGTCAACAAGTATGATGTTTGAGTGCTTGCCCATAATTTCGCAATGCAGAAAGAAACGAGTGCAGTCACGCAGCTCATTCAAAGCTTCGAATTCGACCACAACGACCCTGTCCGAATTCGGCTGACGAATCGAATTTATCCTTGCGTTAAGCAGGTATTTGCGCAGCAGCATCAGAAAAATCGGTGCATCAACAGGCGAGGCGGGTCTTGCTTCCGTCAGTTGAATGCGGCAATTTTCCGGTGAAGCGGAGATAAGCAGCCTTTCGTTTTTTCCGCAGGAATGAACAACAAAAAGCAGCTCATCCTTTTCGGGCTGCTGAATCTTTTCAACTTTTCCGCCGGCAAGGCATTGAATTTCCGCCACGGAGCGGGCGAGAGTGAGTCCGTCCATTTTTTACCTTTTATTTACGGAACCGCTTGGTCACGAACGGTTCCGTAAGTCAAATCCTTTATAATGCGTATTATGCCCTCGAAACATGCGCCCGCAATGCAGACACATTCAGCGAACAATGTTGCGGAGCGTGCCGAGTCCCGTGATGCGAACCTCAACCGTGTCGCCGCGCTGCATGGAGCCGATGCCCGAAGGCGTACCCGTTGCAATAATATCGCCCGGCAGCAGTGTCATGCATTGAGTGATGTAACAAATCAGCTTGTCGATACCGTGCATCATGGCGGAAACGGGTGAATGCTGAACGATTTTGCCGTTCAGCAGCGTCGTTATCTCCGCAGTTTCGGGGCTGAACTCCGTTTCGATATACGGCCCTGTCGGGCAGAAAGTATCAAAGCCCTTGCCGCGCGTCCATTGGGGATCGGACTTTTGAATGTCGCGTGCAGTGACGTCGTTAAGGCAGGTATAACCGAAAATGTACTCGGCTGAGCTGCCTTTTTGAACGTTATGTGCCCGTTTGCCGATGACAACGGCAAGCTCGCCTTCGTAATCGAGCCTATGGCTGATTTCGGGGTAAATGACGGCCTCTCCGCAGGCAATGACACTTGTTGACGGCTTCAAAAAAAGCAGCGGTTCCGGGGGAAACCCTTCGCCCATTTCATCCGCATGGGCGCGATAATTCTTTCCGACGGCAACAATTTTTGAAGGTTCGCACGGTGCATCGAAAATAACGCTGTCGGCAGCATATTCATCTCCGGTAAAATGCAGCCCGTCATACGGTTCTGCCGAGAGCCTTTTTATGCTCAGTCCGTCAAGTACGCCGTAGAAGGTTTCGGCTTCGGGCTTTAAGCGAAAGCGAACGATTTTCATATCAAAATTCTCCTGAAGCAATTAATGAGCGGTCAATTAACCAAAGGCGGCAGTTGCCCGCCGCCGATGAATTTCGATGTTTGTTTTTGTTATGCCGTTTTTCCTTCCGGCTCGGAGGGCTTAAGCACAAGAATCGGTTCGGAATGCTTAAGAGCGGCATCCTTGGTGATTATGACCTTTGCAACGTCCTCACGGGAAGGAATTTCATACATTACGGGGAGCATGATGTCTTCAAGAATTGCACGCAGTCCTCTTGCGCCCGTGTTGCGGAGGATGGTAAGATGTGCAATTTCTTTAAGTGCATCTTCGTCGAATTCAAGTTCAACATTATCCATTTCGAAAAGGCGCATGTATTGCTTTACAAGCGCATTTTTGGGCTGGGTAAGGATGCTTATCATCGCTTCCTCGGTAAGCTGTTCAAGCGTCACAATTATTGGAACCCTGCCGATGAATTCGGGAATGAGTCCGAACTTAAGCAGATCCTCGGGCAGGATGTCCTTAAGGGTTTCGCCGATATCTTTTTTGATATTGGAGCGAATATCCGCACCGAATCCCATGTTCTTTTTGCCCGTGCGTTTTTGAATAATGTTTTCAATTCCCGCAAATGCGCCGCCGCAGATGAACAGGATATTTGTTGTGTCTATCTGAATGAACTCCTGATGCGGGTGCTTCCTGCCGCCCTGCGGGGGGACGGAGGCAACGGTGCCTTCAAGAATTTTCAGCAAAGCCTGCTGAACACCCTCGCCCGATACATCGCGCGTAATGGACGGGTTTTCGCTCTTGCGGGCAATTTTATCGATTTCATCGATGTATATAATGCCTTTTTGCGCGCGCTCAACATCATAGTCGCAGGCTTGCAGAAGCTTGAGCAGAATGTTTTCAACATCCTCGCCGACATAACCCGCTTCCGTGAGTGCGGTTGCATCCGCAACGGCAAACGGAACGTCAAGCACCTTTGCAAGCGTTTCCGCAAGCAGGGTTTTGCCGCAGCCGGTCGGTCCGAGCATGACGATATTGCTCTTGCCGAGTTCGGCATCCGTCTTTGTTTCCTTGGCATAAATGCGTTTGTAGTGGTTATATACCGCAACAGCAAGTGCGCGCTTTGCATGATCCTGGCCGATAACGTAATCGTTGAGGGTTTTTACGATGTCAACGGGTTTCGGCAGTTCGTGCGGAGCTTCCGCCGCATCCGTGTCGGCAAGGGCAGGCTCCTCTTCAAGAATTTCCCGGCAGAGCTGAATGCATTCGTTGCAAATGTAAACGCCCGGGCCGGCAAGGATACGATCTACCTCATCGCGGCTTTTTCCGCAAAAAGAGCATTTGATTGTATCGTTGTCACTGTGTTTTGCCATTCTGATTAATATTCTCCTACGAAATGCCTGAAAAACAGGCGTGTTATTTCAGGGGGTATGCTGAATAATCAAATCAGCATTTATTCCGAAAAGCTCCGATTAAACCTTCAGCCACTGCATGAAAGACCGTTTCGTCCGAGCCTGCTTCGGCTTAACGCAAAATCAATATGAGCATTCCGCATTGAACAGCGGCTGCGGCCGCAAAAAATGATTTTATCTCTTGGGCTGAACGATTTCGTCGATAAGCCCGTATGCAAGAGCTTCGTCGGCGGTCATATAGTTGTCGCGCTCGGTGTCAAGTTCAATGCGGGAAACGGGCTGGCCGGTGCGCGCGGCAAGTATAGCATTCAGCTTTTTGCGAATGCGCAGGATCTGTTCGGCATGAATCTTAATATCCGATGCCTGCCCCTGTGCGCCGCCGGAGGGCTGATGTATCATTATCTCACTGTTGGGCAGGGAGCGGCGCTTACCCTTTGCGCCCGCAGCAAGCAGGAATGCGCCCATGGAAGCGGCCATTCCGATGCAGATCGTGGAAACTTCGCAGCGAATATACTGCATGGTATCGTAAATTGCCATGCCGGCGGAAACGCTGCCGCCCGGACTGTTGATATAAAGATAAATGTCCTTGTCGGGATCATCCGCTTCAAGGAAGAGCATCTGCGCAATGATGAGGTTGGCGGTGTCGTCATCCACAACGCCGCCCAAAAAGATGATGCGGTCCTTCAGCAGACGGGAATAAATATCGTATGACCTTTCGCCTTTGTTGGTTTGTTCAACAACGATGGGAATTAAGCTGCTCATGTTGACCTCCGAAATAAAAGTTTTTTGTGCGGTGCACGGGCCGACCGTGTGCGCCGAGTTGAAAGAGTTACTTCGCACGAAACAAGCATTTGCGGCAGATGCGGCAGATGCAAGTATCATGCTCAGGTTTTAAAAGGCTCCCGCAAATGCCCGAAAACTGTCGGTTGAAGTCAACAGACCGATGTTTTCCGTATCCCCGGGAGCCGAAAAAGCTGTGTTCCGTCAGCTTCGGCAATGGAATTGGATCATCCGCCGACCGAAGCGGCCGCTTTGTTCCGCGTAAAGGATTTATTCCGCTGCGGGTGCTTCTTCCGCGGGAGCTGCTGCGGGAACAACAGCGTTTGCAACAAGCATTTTGACTGCGGCGTTGTAAAGCGCGGATACGGCATATTTCATGCGGTTGTCCTTAAGTTCGGCATCGATTTTTTCGTCATCCCAATGCTGCTGCTTTGCAGTGTCGCTCATTGCGATAACCTCGCGGAAATCCTCGTCGGTGGGCTCGAGCTTTTCCGCGTCGATGATTGCCATCATAACGTACTGGGACTTGAGCTGACGCTGAGCGGCCTGCTCATAATCCTTGCGCATATCTTCAATGGAAAGGTGTGCGTATTCAAGGTAGCTCTTGAGATCTGCGCCGAAGGACTGAAGCTGCTTGTCGAACCTGTCGATCTGCATGTCAACCTCTGCGGAGACGATATCGCCGTGAATTTCAACTTCCGCATTGTCGATGACTTTCTGAAGGATGAGGTCGGTGCGCTCGTTCTTTGCTCTTTCGGCGGCGCGCTTTTCAAGATCGCCGCGAACGTAAGCGGTGTATTCGTCAACGGTGGAGCATTCTGAAATATCCTGAACGAATTCATCATTCAGTTCGGGAACGTTTTCTTCGGTGATTGCGTGAACCTTGACCTTGAAAACAACGGGCTTGCCCGCAAGGTTTTCCGCATGGTAATCCTCGGGGAAGGTGACGTTGATGTCACGCTCGTCGCCGATGTTCATGCCGACCACCTGCTCTTCAAATCCGGGAATGAAGGAGCCGGAACCGATTTTGAGCTTATAGCCTTCGGCAGTGCCGCCTTCGAACTGCTCATCGCCCATGAATCCCGCAAAATCGAGGGTTACGATATCGCCCTGACGAACGGGACGATCCTCAACGGCTGCTTCGGTCGCCATCTCGTTGAGCTTTTTCTGAATCTCTGCGGAAACTTCTTCGTCCGTAACATTATATTCAATAACGGGTGCTTCTATTCCCTTGTATTGGCCGAGTTTGACCGTCGGGTGGAGAACAACTTCCGCGGTGAAGCTGACGCCGTCCTGCTCGGATACTTCGGTGAACTCAATGTTCGGCTGAATCTCGGGCACGAGATTGTGTTCGGCAAGCGCATCGGAATAAACGCTTTGAACGAGTGAATCGAATTCCTCATCCCAAAAAACGTTCACGCCGTAGGTTGCTTCAATAACCTTGCGGGGCACTTTGCCCTTGCGGAAACCGGGAATGTTGTAATGTGCACCGGTCCTGCGGTACGCACTTTCCAATGCTCTGCGGTAATCCTCTGCGGGGATTTTGAGGCTGAGCTTGACTTTGCCGTTTTCAATGTTTGTGAGTTCTGACATATAATCCTCCAAATATATCTGCATCGGTACTTCTGTCCGATTAGTGTGCCGAGAAAACGCCGATTAAAATTTTTGCAGCAATGCCCGCAAAGCAGAGCTTCTGCGCCGCAAAAAAGACTTTTCCGGCTTTTTCCTGAGGGATAGCATCCGAGCAAACGCTCAATGCAGCAAAAAAACGCACCGCATATGAAGCGTCCCGGGCAGTATCCACAATGATTTATTATAACACAGGGTGATGCGGCTGTAAATGATTGACAACCATAATATACCGCAACGGTCGGTTTTTTTCAAGTCTTTTTTATCAAAATCGGAATCGTTTCACAATTTTTGTGCAAAAATACATAATATAAATAAAAATAAGCAAAAAACGGCGGGGTGAACATAAACCACCCCTGCCGAAGTGCGGCACTGCCGCTGTGCCGTATGGTACTGCGGCGTTGCCGTGTCATTGAGCCGGTTTTTGCACACCGTTCACATCGATAAGGGTTTCGCCGTCCAAAAGCAGGTCGCTGACGGTAACAAAGCTGTATCCCTGGGCAAGTGCGGACTCAATAAGTGTCGGAAGATACTGCTCTATCTTATAGCCGTTGTTGTGACAGAGAATGATCGAACCGTCCGAAAGCTTCGGAAGCACGGTGTCAAGAATCGTCTGCGCGGAACGCTCGGGCTTCCAGTCAACGGTGTCAATATTCCACTGAATGACCTCGTAACCCGCTTCACGAACGGTTTTAATAACTCTGTCGTCATATTCGCCGTAAGGTGCGCGGAAAAGCTTTGTTCGCCTGCCGATGATGGGTTCGAGCAGATCGTCAAACTGTGAAAGCTCACTTTTCATTTGCTCGGGCGAAAGTTTGCTCATGTGCGGATGGGTGAGGGAGTGATTGCCGATTTCGTGACCGGCATCGGAAATTGCCTTCACCTTGTCGGGGTAGTCGTTCACCCAGAAACCGCAAAGGAAGAAGGTTGCCTTGATGTCGTATTCCTTCAGGGTATCAAGAATAAAGTCCGTTTTGTCATCCTCCCATGCAGCGTCGATTGTAAGCGCGATGCGCTTGTCGCTCCGCGAAACGCTGTAAACGGGCAGCTCCTTCATCAACCCCGCAAGCACTTCAAGTTCATACTGTTCAACACCGCTGCCCGCTGCCGAACTCGGCAGATTAAGGTTCGACTGCGGTTTGCCTCCGGTCGGACGGTCGGGTTCGGCGCCGCTGTCCCTGCCGGAAAAGACCGCAAATGCAATTGCGGCAACAATGACAAGCAGCACCGTCGCCGCCCAGATGAGGGTTTTTTTTGATATTACCATTATTTTCATTGCAGATCCTCCGTCTGATTGATTGTTTCCGTTTTGATTATATGAAGCGGACCGTCGGAAACATTCCGAACGGCGCGAAATTTGCGGCCGCGGCACGGATTTGCGTAATTTGCATAAACGGAACAAAGCGGAGAAAAGCTAAATCGGGAAAGGCCGAACAAAACGTTCTCTGCGTAAAAATCGACGCTTGCGGATGCATTGGGTGAAACGGCGCGGAACGGTATCAGTTCGGAAAAACGGAAAACACGAATGAATCAGGGAGCGGAGAAGCTTATGAAACCCGAATCAAATAACGAATCAAACAATCATGAAAGCGACCGGGGCGGGGAAGGCATTCGCGGCAGGTTGGAGCGTTTCTTTGCCTTTGACAGGCACGATATGCGATATGAACTCACCGAACGTGAAGCGGGTGAGCCGAAAAGCTTCGGCGGCTGGAAGGATATTGCACCGCAGGGGGAACCCGAGTTTCGCCCCGTGCCTGCGGATATAAACGCTGCGGAAGCGGAGCTTAGGAATGTGTTCCGTGCGGATATAAACACCGATGTTATCTTCCGCCGACTCAATATTGCGGGGAAAACATCCGCATTGATTGTGTATATGAACGGAATGGCAAGCGATGAAACGATTGCGGATTTCATAATGCGTCCGTTAATGACGGCAAAGCAGGATGCGGATACAAGCAGCGAAGGCATAATCAATAATATCCTGCAAGTCAGCGAAATAGGTACGGAAAGTGATCTTAACCTTGTTATAACGGCAATAACGGACGGTAAAGCCGCCCTTTTCGTGCAGGGTGCATCCGAAGCAATTATTCCGGAGACCCGCGGGTTTGAAAAGCGCAGCGTGTCAACAACGGATAATGAAAAAATCGTGCGCGGACCGAAGGAAGGGTTCACGGAGAACCTGAGAACGAATATAACGCTTGTCAGACGAATCATTCACTCGGATGATCTTGTTGTTGAGTTTCGTCCCGCCGGGTGCGATAACAATATAAGAATTGCCGTTATGTATCGGGACGGCGTCGCGAACCGCACACTTATCGAGGAAGTTAAACGGCGGCTGGCAAAGGTGAACGCGCGCACAATCATAGATACCGGGATGCTTGACCAGCTTATTGAGGGTGACGGCTTCTCGCCGATTCCGCAAACACTCGCAACCGAGAGGCCGGACAGGGTCGCGTCCTTCATAATGCAGGGCGCGGTTTCAATAATTGCGGACGGAAGCCCGTTCGCGCTTATCATGCCGATAACGCTTTCCGCGCTTATGAACAGTCCGGAGGATATTTACATGCGGAAGCCTCTCGGAACACTTCTGCGCATCGTGCGTTATGCGGGAGTTCTGATTTCGCTTTTGCTGCCGGGATACTTTGTTGCGCTTGCGCTGTATCATCAGGGGCTGCTTTCAACGGAAGTGCTGAGCACCGTCATACAGTCGCGAAAGATGGTTTTTGAACCGCTCCCGTTTGAAATGCTGCTGCTGCTTTTTGTTTTTCAGTTGATAAGGGAAGCGGGAATGCGCGTTCCTGGCAGCATCGGGCAGGCGATCGGCGTAATCGGCGGATTGATACTCGGGCAGGCGGCGGTGGCAGCGAATCTTGCAAGCTCCGTAATGCTCATCATCGTTGCCCTGTCGGGACTCGGAAACTTCTGCGTTCCGGATTATTCAACACAAATCGCTGCATCGTATTTGCGCATCGCGTTCGTAATTGCGGCGTGGCTCGGGGGGCTGCTCGGACTTGCGGCGGCACTGGTTGTGTTTACGGCGTATCTTGCAAACATGAAATCGTTCGGCGTTCCGTTCCTTGCGCCTTTTGCACCGAAAACGCTCTCGAAACGGCCGTTCGTTATTCGCGGAAAACTCGGAATGCATCACAGAGCGGAGGATTACATGAATACGCACGGAGATACGCTGCCCAAACAGGAAGGAAAATCATGAAAAATTTTTTGAAACGCTGTTTTAAATGCGTGGATAAGCGCATGAGACCGAATCAGGGTTTTGCCGTTAAACGGAAATTCAAAAACCGGCTTTCGGGAACGGCTTTCGGGAGGGGCTTATGAATCTCAGGGAAGGGCGCATCGGCGTCCGCGAGGGCATATCGATTGCGGCAATTGCGATGTGTACGAGCGGGCTGCTCACGTTTGACACAAAAAATACCTATGCCTGCGGCAATGCGGCTTATATCACGCTTCCTGTCGGCGGAATCATTGCACTCGTTTTTTTTATCATCGTGCTTGCGGCAATGCGGCGCATCGGAGCAAAAAATCTTTCGGAACTCATCCTGTCCGCATTCGGAGGTACGATCGGCGCGGCGGTCACACTTGTGCTGATGCTTTGCCTGCTCGCTGCGGCATACTCACCGCTAAGCGGGTTCATCCAAGTGCTGCACGGCTTGTTTTTTAATGGCATCGGCTACGGCAAACTTGCAATGTATGTGCTTCCGACGGTGCTTTTTGTTGCATGGCTCGGTTTTGAAACCATAGGACGGACGGCAAAATGCTTCGCTTTGCTGCTGCTGATTGTGCTTGCTGTTTCGATTCTGACGGCATCAAGTGAGTTTGAAACATACAGATTGTATCCGTTCCCGGGCAGCAATATCGGGTTGTTGACACGGCAGGCTTTTTCGCAGTCGGGTGCGTTCCTGCCGGCTTTGCTGTCGCTTTTGATAACATGTACCGGGCTTCAGGGAACGCATCACGCGAAAAAAGCAGGAGTCATTGCCGCCTTAATCTCCGCTGCCGTCTGCGCGGCTGCACAATTTGCGGTAAGCCTTGCGTTCACTTACACGGAGCTCGGCGATCTTTTTATGCCTCTGTTCAGAATCAACAACCTTAAGAGTCTTGAAACGCATTTGCTGCGCATGGATAAACTTGCACACATTGCGTGGCTCACCGGCGGCATGCTGACGGGTTCGTTCTATATTTATTCGGCTTCGCTGCTGTTTTCGCAGGTTTTCGGCGTTCGTGATATTCGGCCGGTGCTGAGTTCGAACGTTTTGCTTGTCGGACTGCTGATAATCATTGATTTTGAAGGAATCATGCGCTTTCTTCCCGACCCTCGTGCGGCGAATGCCGAGTACGGCTTCATCTTCATTGCCGTGCCGACCGCGCTTGCGGCTTTCATCGGAGCCGTTTCGGCGAAAAAACGGAGAAAACATTCCTGAATTTTACATTAACATAAAAAGAAACGGAGAAAAACTGATGAAACAAACTCAGCGGCACGAAAATAAACAAAAATCACTGTTGCGCACTGCGGCATTGACGGCTTTGACTGCGGCAGTTTGCACGGCATTGCTTCCGCTCTGCGGCTGCCTCAATCCGGTGAGCCTTGATAACTACGGCTATGTTGTTACGGTCGGTGCTGACATAGGTCAAAAAGAGAAATACGAGGTGATTCTCGAGCTCCAGAGGGAAAGTTCAAATGCCTCCGATGAGAATGAAGGCGGCGCGATAGTCCTTTCGGTGGAGGCCGAAAACCTTTTTGATGCGATAGACAAAATAAGCTACGGTGTGCCGTACGAACTGAGCTTTACCAGAACACATATTTTCGTTTTTGGTGAGGAGCTTGCAAGAAAAGGCATGATACCGGATTTTTTGGGACTTTCGTTTGACACACTGCGAATACGAACCTCCGCAATGGTTCAGGTGACGCATTGCAGCGTTCGTGAATACCTCGGCGGTCTGAGTGCAAACAATAACGCGAACCTTTCAACATTGCAGGACGACATAATCAACGATGCGCGCAAAACAGGGCGCGTTGCGGTGATAAATGCTGCGCGCTGCTTTGAAGCGTGCGGCGGCGGAAGGTTTGATCCCGTGCTGCCAATGGGCTTTTACGATCCGAAAGTTGTTACGGATACCAAACAGAAAAATACTGCGACCGAGGGAGAAAATCCTTTGGCGGATGCCGAGAAGGGCGCAAGGCTGGGCGGAATGCAGGGGCTTACAATGTGCGCCGCGCTGTTCGACGGATGGGTTATGAAAGGGTGGCTTGATGCGGATGACACTCAGTTCATGAATATCGGAAAGGGCGATTTCGAATCGGGAACAATAATGTATGATTACGGTGAGCCCGACGGTGCGGAGCGTGCAGCGCTGATTGCAAAACTTGAAAAAAAACGCATTTCGGTCAATGTTGACGGTGCCCCCTCCGCAAAAGCGGAATATGAAATCTCGCTGACTGTCGGACAGGATAAGTCGGGCAGAATCGGAAGGGAATGGCGGAGCGGAATGCAGCAGAAACTGGAACGGTATTTTGAAACCGAGCTTGCGCGGGTGTTCAAACTTTGCCGCGACTGCGGCTGCGATGCAATGGGGTTCGGAAGATATGCGTCAAAAAAATTCGGCAGCGTGGAGTCGTGGGAAAATCTAAACTGGAAATCCATCTATCCGGAGCTCGATGCGGAATTTATTGTTAAATTGACACTGGATGACGAATACATTGCCGAAACAAGACAATAACAGCCTCTCGAATTTTGTTGAAAAGGAGAAAAAACATGATTTGGATTCCTGCCGCGGTATGCACGGCTTATAACATTGCATACATTATTCATTGTCTCAAATTTAAACGTTTCCGTGCTGCCGTCGGAATGGCTCTGCTTGCGGCGGCAGTTGCGGCGGCTGTCATTTCGATTCAACTGAACAGACTGTAAAATACTTTTTAATAATGCGGAACGGCCGCGCTGCGTATGTTCACGCGACGTGAATACATGCGGCATGTATTCATGTTATGTTAAGAAGAGGGGATATCGGTCCCCTTTTCTCTTTTTAACATTCAATTTTGATTTATATTCTTCACAGCTATTGAATTTACGTTCGATTTGGGTTATATTTATTGCATCCAAAAATACGGGAGGCTGTTATGTGGTCTGAATTTAAAAAGTTTGCATTCAAAGGCAACGTGATGGATATGGCAGTCGGTGTTATGATAGGCGCCGCATTTAACGGAATAGTAAGTTCAATTGTCAACGATGTCTTCATGCCTTTGTTCGGACTGATTTTTGACACAACCGATCTCGGCACGAAATTCATCGTCCTCAAAGGCGTTGAAGGCGTTGATCTTACCGGAATGACGGCGGCGGATGCTGCCGCAGCCGGCGCAACCGTGCTCAGCTACGGCAAATTCCTTGCGTCAATAATCAACTTTTTCATTATCGCACTTGTAATCTTCTTTATGGTCAAGCTCATTAACAAGCTTAAGGAACTCGGCAAAAAACCCGAGGAAGCGGAGTCTGCAAAAGAGCCCAGAATTTGTCCTTACTGCAAGATGGAAATTGCGGATGATGCAGTCCGCTGCCCGCATTGCACCAGCGTTCTCGATGCCGAACCCACCGAAAAAAGTCGGATTTAAACACCGATTGATTCGGGTTCGACGGTTTATTTAAAATGATTCAGGAGAAAACAATGAGTTTATATTCACAGTGGCAGGAGCTTATAAATGCTCACACAAGCGAGGCGGAGCTTCGCAGGTTTTGGGACGGCTATTTTAAGGCGGAGACTGAAGCATACAAAAAAATTCTTTCCGCACACAAAGCGGAGTATGCAGGCCGCGAAGAGGAGCTTGCGCAATTTTTCGGAATGCCCGCCGAAATCTTTATCGGCTTTATCGACGGCATCAACACAAGCCTTCGCAGCGAGTTGCCCCTTGAAGAAATTGAAAAGGATACGGAAATCAAGCTCGATATCGACTTTGAAAAGCTTTACTTCAACATGCATGAAGCAAAGGCCGATTGGCTGTACAATCTTCGCGAATGGGACGGCGTGCTCTCTTCGGAACGCCGACGCGAGATAACAAAACAGTGGCGCGAATCCAAACAGTTCAGAAACACCGAAAAGAAAATCGGTCCGAATGATCCGTGTCCCTGCGGCAGCGGCAAAAAATACAAAAAATGCTGCGGAAAAATTGCGGAATAATCCTTTGGTAAGCTGCACGGAATGCATGAACGACCATGCGTTTCGGCAGCGTTGAAAACGATCATAAAACAAACAATGAGCAACTATATTTATTCCGCCCCGACGGGTGACGGCTGGCTGAACCTTGCGAGGGACGGCTGTTTCCTTGAGAACAACAAAAAAGGCGATGTTATTCTATACTTCTATGTAAACAAAAATGCCGTTATTATCGGCAGAAACCAAAATGCATGGAAGGAATGCAACATTGCAAACATGGATGCGGACGGTGTTCAGCTTGTGCGCAGGCATTCCGGCGGCGGCGCAGTCTTTCATGATAACGGCAATCTTAATTTTTCGTTCATCACGGATGAAAAACACTATGATTTAAACCGGCAGATGCGGGTTATTTTGAATGCTGTTTCAAAACTCGGCCTTAAGGCGGAACTGTCCGGGCGCAACGATATTACCGTTGACGGCAAAAAATTCTCGGGCAATGCGTTCAGCCTTGCAAAGGGCAATCGTTCACATCACGGAACGATACTGGTGAACGCCGACTTGACGAAACTTTCAAATTATCTATGCGTTTCAAAGGAAAAAATGCGCTCAAAGGGCATTGATTCCGTGCGTGCGCGCGTGTGCAATATTTGCGAGCTTTCAAGCGGACTCACGGTGGAGGCGATGCGCAGACTCGTTATCGAGAGTTTTATTGAAGAATACGGCGCGGCGAGTGAGTATGTTTTTGACGGAACGGCGCTTGCGGAAGTTGAGGAAAGGCGCGAAAGGCATGCCTCATGGGAGTGGCGTTTCGGAAAAACTCCGCAGTTTGATTTTGAAACCGACAAGCGTTTTTCGTTCGGAGATACTCAGATTTATTTTAATTCGCGCAACGGCGTTATTCGCGAAACGAAGGTCTATTCCGATTGTCTCGATACCGAGCTGACAACGGAGATTGAAAACGCATTGACGGGAGCCCGTTTCCGCAAGGAAGAAATTAAAGCTGCGCTTTCGAAAATGAAAGACCAAAACATTGCGGCAGAACTCGCAGAGCATTTCTGTTCGCTGGACATTTAAAAACTCGGGGCAGCTTTTGAAGGATGAACCAACTTTCTTCAAAAACTGCCGCATTCGACGATTCTCGGAAACACAGATTCAACAATTACAGAACATTCACTCTTTATTAACGACATAATCTTTTTAGTAAAACCCTAAAAAACAAACCCCCGTCAGGTAAATGCGGACTCGGTGTAGCTTCTGCAAAAGTCGACTGATTTTTATTCACGCATAAACGGCACGCTCCGTTCATTACAAATAAAATCAGTGATTCAATTTCACGGAAAAGAGGTACAATATGAAACTTTATCGACTTAAACTCACAAGAACCCTCGCAAACGGCGTAACCGGCGAAAGAACCGTCGGATATTTCCGCACCGAGGCCGATTGCGAAAACGCAATTCCAGAAGCAAAGAACAATTTCAACATCAGAGAAGACTGCGGCAAGTTTTCAATTCAGGAACGTGACTTTGAAACATCCCGCGACGAAAGCCTTGTTACCGAAGTTTGCGAAGGCAGATGCAGCATTGATGCAAAGGTGCTCGCAGATGTTCTTTTTGAAAGCATGGACGAGCTGATGCACTATGCAATCAAAATCGCCGAAGAAACGGAAGATGAGAAAGGCAGTTTCGAGTTTGCTGCTGCGACGTTCAAAATCAACGAAGTAAGCAAGCCCGATGATTTCCCCGGAACCGTTTTTGACAGCGACGGTGCACCGCTTGCAGTCAACAGCTCCGAAAAATAGTTTTCGGGAACGACGGGTGAGCGTCAATTTCGCTTTCAAGCTTCCGCACTGCCTTTGACGGACGCTGCGGAATGAATTGAATTAAACTGAATAAAAAACAAAGAAAGACGCGGTACCGCCCGCGTCTATCTTTGTCGAGGCATATGAAGAAAGAGAAAATGACTGTTCTTCATGCCGCCGCAGAGAGGCAAATCCGCGGCGCGGCACGTCACGGAAGTCGATTGAATCGGAGCGGCAAAAAAGCGGACTGCACAGCTTGAACACAACGTTAACTGGAGGAAAAACGGAGTAAACACTGCCGCTCCGAAAATCGACCTCACTAATATAACGAATAAGGACGCAAAACGGTTCACATTTTTCGAAAAAAAGTTTATAATAAGCTCATGAACACAAAAATACAGGAAAAATTGAAGCTGCTGCCCGATAAACCCGGCGTGTACAAAATGTTTAATGCGCAGGGCGAGCTTATTTATGTCGGAAAAGCCGTGAACCTGAAAAACCGCGTCCGGCAGTATTTTCAATCCCAAAAGAACTACACCGCAAAGGTTCGGGCAATGGTTTCAAACATCTGTGACTTTGATTTTGTAATCGTCACAAATGAGACGGAGGCTTTGAATCTTGAGAGTAATCTAATAAAGCAGAACATGCCTTATTATAATATTCTGCTCAAGGACGACAAGCATTTTCCGTATATCAGAATTGATTTTCGGCAGGATTTCCCGCGGGTTGAAATCGTCCGACGCTATAAAAGGGACGGAGCAAAGTATTTCGGCCCGTACCTGAGCTCATTTATGCTGCGCGAATCAATTGAAGCCGTTCGCGAGAACTTTCCGGTGCGTCAGTGCAAACACGATATCGGCAGAATGATCGCCCGCGGCGAACGTCCCTGCCTGATGTACCATGTCGGCAAATGCTGCGCACCGTGCACGGGAAAGGTCACGCGGGAACAGTATCATGAGCTGTTGAACGAAGTTGCCGCGCTGTTTGAAGGCAATTGCAAGCCGTATATTGCAAAACTGACGGAGCAGATGCAGAAAGAATCCCAAAATCTGAACTTCGAAAAGGCCGCACAGCTGCGAGACAGGATTCGCGCAATAAAAAGCGTTTCCGAAAAACAGATAGCCTCATCCGCAACAGACAAATGCTATGATGTATTTGCTCTTGCAAGGGATGAATTGGGCACGCTTGCCTACGGGCTCTTTGTTCGCGGAGGGAACGTTATCAGCGCGGAGGGATACAAAATAGAGGCGGAAGATGAAAGTTTTTCAGAGATTATCGAGCAGTTTTTGCTTCAGTTCTATCATGATGCAGGCGATATGCCGCATGAAATAAATGTTGCCGATGAGCCGCAGGAATGTGAGCAGCTTGAAGCTTTCCTTTCCCAAAAATGCGGCCATTCCGTTAAAATACGTGTGCCGAAACGCGGAGAGAAGCTTAAGCAATGTGAGCTTGCAAAGATGAATGCCGCGCAGACCCTTGCAAGAAGCCGTGAACTTGCGCATCGCGAGTGGGAACGCACCGAGGGGGCATTGGCCGAGCTTTGCCGCATTATCGGCATCGGTATGCTGCCGCATCGCATGGAGTGCTTTGACAACTCCCATTTTCAGGGCAGGGACACCGTTGGCTCAATGGTTGTATTCATCAACGGAAAACCGGAAAAAAGCCTGTACCGCCGTTTTAAAACAAAGCTGGACACGGCCGGGGACGATTACCTTGCTATGCGCGAACACCTTTCGAGACGGTTCGAACGAACGCTTGCGGGTGACGAAAAGTTTGCCGAGCTGCCGGATCTGTTGGTTGTGGACGGCGGCAGGGGACAGCTCAATGTTGCGCTTGAGGTTTTGGACGAATACGGACTGTCATATATTCCCGCAATAGGTCTTGCCGAAAAAAACGAGGAAATAATTCTGCCCGACAGGGAGGAGCCCGTCATTCTTCCGCGAAGCAGCCCCGCACTGCAAATTTTGCAGCGTATCAGGGATGAGGCGCACCGATTTGCGATTACCTATCACCGCAGCGTGCGTGCAAAAAATTCGCTTTATTCGCGATTGGACGAAATCGAGGGCATTGGCGACAAGCGCAAGCGCGTTCTGTACGAAAAATTCGTCACAATAGACGCTGTTTCGGCAGCCGGAATCGATGAGCTGCGCGCCGTTCCGGGGATGAATATCCGCGCGGCACAGGCCGTTTATGATTTTTTCCATCCGAACGGATCCGCCGGCGCGGCTGCGTCGGCCGAAACGGGGAATGCGGTTCAATCGGAACATAACAAAGCGCAGCTACAGGCAGCGGAGAATAAGAGAAATGCCGATAACGGGGAATAAAAACAACATGAAATATAAAATGCTGATTCTTGATATTGATGACACTCTTGTGCCGCGCGGGGGCGGAATCTCGCAGAAAAATGCGGCAGCGATTCAAAAAGCGCGTGAGGCAGGCGTGTATGTGACGCTTGCAACGGGCAGGGGGTACTACGGCTCTTCCCATGTTTTTCGTGAACTGGGGCTTGATACCTACGTTATCAATTATGCGGGTGCAGTGATAAACGATACAAGAACGGATAAACCGATTTTTGTGACGGAGCTTGATAATGATTTTGTGCAGGAAATTCTTGCAATGGCGGATAACATGAACCTTCATGCCCATTTGTATCAAGGGGATAGAATTGTGTATGAGCGTGAACATCCTTACGCAAGCGCATATTGCGCGGCACTTAACCTGCCGTATTCGATAGATTCGGACATTCGAAAGAAGATTTGGCAAAATGTGCCCAAGGTGCTTATCATTACGGAGCCCGAGCGTGTTTCGGAACTCCTGCCTTTTTTTAAAAAGCATTTTGAAAACAGAGTGGAAGTCTCGGCGTCGTCCCCCGGGTTTATAGAATTCAACAGACTGGGTGCAAACAAGGGTACCGCCGCAGAGCTGCTCGCATCTCGGCTTGGATTCGGCCGCGATGAAGTTGCGGCAGCGGGAGACAACACGCTTGATCTTGAACTTGTTCGCTGGGCAGGACTCGGTGCTGTGGTTGCGGACGGCAACCCCGATGTGAAACGTGAAGCGGATGTTATAATACCCGCCTGCGCGGAGGACGGCGTTGCATATCTGATTGAAAACTATATTTTGAAGGATGATGCAAACGGCATCATGCGGAACAGCGGGGAGAAAAAGAATGTACAGGCTCGGCTTTGATATCGGCGGAACGCATATCGCCTGCGGTATAATAAATGATGAAACATTCGAAATCGTCGGAAAGGATGCCTGCGCATTTTTTCGCGGTCAATCTGCGGAAAAAACCGCACAGTGCATGGCGGAATTGGCAAAAAACACTGCCGCACGGTGCGGAACGGATTTTCAACAGATTGAAACCGTCGGCGTCTGCATACCGGGAAGCATCGATGCGCAGAACGGAACGGTTGTTAACGCCTATAACCTCGGCTTCCATAATGTTCCGTTTCGGCAAATTGTTAAAGAAACATTTAACAAGCCCGCTGCAATGCTGAACGATGCGGATGCGGCAGCCCTTGCGGAACACAGACTCGGGGTGCTGCGCGGAACTCGGAATTCACTGCTTGTAACGCTCGGAACAGGTTTTGGCGGAGGAATAATTCTGAACGGCGAAATCTTCTGCGGCGGAAGAGGTTTCGGAGTTGAACTCGGTCATATACAAATGGATATGCATGGTGAAAAGTGTACCTGCGGCAGGCGCGGGTGCATTGAAACGCTTTGCGCGGCATCGCGGCTTACACGGGACGCGCTTCGCCTTGCGGAGAAAAAGAAACAAGCGGGTGATAAGCTCGGTGAAACGCTGCACGATGCCGGCACGCTCATTGCAGCGGCAAGGGCGGGGGATATTGAATGCACGGAGGCGTGGAATCGCTATCTTGATGATCTGTCGAATGCGCTTGTGTCGCTTATCAATATTCTTGACCCCGAAATAATTGCCGTCGGCGGCGGTGTGAGCGGTGCGGGGGATTTTCTCATCGTTCCGCTGAATGAACGGGTTGCAAAAGGCAGCTTTTTCAAAAAACCGACGCCTGTCGTAAAAGCTCTGCTCGGCAATGATGCCGGGCTTGCGGGTGCAGCTCTGTTCGGCGCCGAAACAGCTCCGCACCGGTGAGCCGTTAATTAAAAAACAAACGAATTTAATTCAGAGGAGGAAAACATATGTCAATCATGGTATCTGTATTTGTGCCGGACGGAATCGTCATGGCAGCGGACAGCCGGCAAACGGTCGGAATCACGGCGGTGAAGCCCGTGAACGGTGCTCAGGGCACGGAAACACGCATTCTGAACCGAATGGACCGGCCGGGGCAGCCGGGTTTCCCTGCGGGAACGATCATATCCCAATCGGACAGCGCACAAAAAATAATGCTGCTCAGCAAGGTTAAGGTGGGCATATCTGCCTGCGGCATAGGTATTCTTGACGGAAAAAATGTTTCGGATTATATCCGCACGTTTGAAATCAACGAACTCACATCGGCGGATGATGTCACGAGTGTTGCCGAAAAGCTGCATAAATATGCTTTTAAGTACTTTCCGCAGGTCAATTTCTTTGTTTGCGGCTATCAGAACGACGAACCGTTTGTGTACATTGTGAACAAGGAAATTAAGCGCAGCAATATTGAAAACGGCAGAATGCGCTACGCTTCCATCTGGTCCGGAGAGCAGGCTGCAATAACAAAGCTTCTCAACGGCAATCCGCCAATGATGATAAACCATGTGCTTATGCCGCTTAAGGATGCAATTGACTTTGCGGATTTTCTTGTTGATGCAACGATAAAATCACAACGCTTCGAAATGAAGCCCGCAACATGCGGCGGCGATATAGACATTCTTGTGCTCACGAAAGATGATTCATTCTGGTTCCGCCACAAGGTCTATAAGCCCGGAAGATAAGCCGATTCCGATGGCGGAAAAATAAGAACCCTGCACCCCGCACCGCAGCGGGGCGCAGGGTTTAATATATTAAATTCCTTGCGTTCGTTTGTCCTTTTTCATTTGCGGCGGAAATAGACTTTAGATATGAAAAGAACGAACGGAAAAGCCTTATCGGTAAACAATGCAAAACGGCGTATAGGCATAAACGCCCGCCGTGTTATAACGCTGACGCTGTCGAACATTGCGCTTCAGGCTCTCGGGTTTGTGTACAGAATGATGCTTACGGATTGTGCGGGAACAACCGCACTCGGCCTGCAATCGCTTGTGATGCAGATTTATTCAATTGCGGTTTCCGTCTGCATATCCGGGCTCAATGTTGCGGTCATCACCGTTGCTGCGCGGCTGAACGCAGCGGGAGGTCGGGGCATTCGCACCCTGACGCGCTGTGCACTGCTTGCGTTCTGCGTGCTGTTTTTGCTTTCCGCTGTTCCTTCGGTTATACTGCGCAGGTCGATCGCACTCCGCCTCATAGGAGACTGCAAAACGGAGGGTGCGATACCGCTCGTTTTGATATGCATATTCCTGACGGGAACGGAAAACATACTAAAATCCGTGCATATTGCGGCGGGACGCGTTCGCACGACCGCTTTCAGCGAGATAACGGAACAGACGGCGCGGTTTTTTCTTGTTTGGCTGCTGTTGAAAAGCTTTGCGGCGAACAGTGCTTTTGCAATGCAGGGCGAACCGAGTTTCAGCGTGAAGCTTATAATCACGGGTATGGTGTTGAGTGAGTTTTTCAGCGTCGGATTCCTTTCCGCATCGTATTTCAGAACATTTGTAAAGAAAAATCGAACGTCTGCGGATACACGGCCCGCTGCGGGGAGGTTTTCGGCTTTATTTTCGGAGCTTTGCGAAATACTGCTGCCGGCTGCATTGACAAGCGTCCTCGGAACGGTTTTTTCATCGGCTGCTGCGCTGCTGCTTCCGGGGCGGCTGTATGCTGCCGGCTATTCGCGTGAAGCGGCATTGCAAACAATCGGCGTGCTCAACTCGGTTGCGGTTCCGCTTGTTGTGCTGCCGATGGCGTTTGCGGGTGCGGTTGCGGCTGTGTGTATGCCGGCTGTTTCTGCGGCGGTTCAAAACAATAACAAAAATCTGCATAGAATTGTCAAAAAATCAGTAGGGGCACTGACATTTGCCGTTGCGGCGAATCTTTTGCTGCTGCCGTTTCTGAAGAAACTGTCCGCACTTCTCTTCGGAATCGTTCCGGATTGGGGCGTGTTTATTCTGCTGACGCTGAAATCCTGCATAATACATTTTCAAATAGTAACGACAGCGATACTGAACGGCCTAAAGGAGCAGAAAATCGTGCTTGCGTACACCGTTTTGAGTGAGGGACTGCAATTGATTTTGATTTATCTGTTTGCCGCGCTTCCGCAGCTGCATATTTACGGCTGCCTTGCCGCAATGGCGGCGGGGGAAGGGCTGAGACTTGCTTTAAGCGTGAAAAGAATCAGACTGATACTGAACGGAAATGTGAAGGGTGCGGAGCGGAGAATGCTGCCGCAATAAAGCTGAACTTAAACAAAGCCGAGCCGCCGCATTGTGCGCAGTGCCGGGGAATGCGGCGATTCGACTGCCGTTCTAACTAAGCGGAAAAAACAGGGTTCTTTTTCGCTGCAACTCTTAAAATGCTTCCGGGTGCAACGGGTTCGCTGCATCCGATGTACAGCTTTTGACAGGGATGCGGCGCACTCTGCTGCATCTCGCCTTCTTCGCTGCGTATGCCGTTCACGCGGAATGCGCGGGCAACATCTTTGGGTGCAAGAATATGCAGCTCATCGCCGTCAAAGAAACGGTTGCGCTGTTCAACATGAGCAATTTTGCGTTCCGAATCATAGTCAAGCACAACAGCGGCAATTGCATAATCCTGAATATAACCGCCTGATTCCGGTGCCATGAGCGGAGCTTTCGAACCCATTGCATCGTTGTCAAGCATGAAGCCCGTTGTGTACGGACGGTGGCTGATTCGGTTCAGTTCGTTCATAACAAGCTCCATATCGCATCCGTCCAGTGCCATTCGATAGGCGTTCACGACAGTTGCAACGTAAAGAATGGATTTCATCCTGCCTTCGATTTTGAGGCTGATAATGCCTGAATCGATAACTTCGTTTAAATGCTCCGCCATGCACATATCGCGTGAATTAAGAATAAAACTCCCTTTCCTGTCCGCAACAACGGTGAAATATTCGCCGTCGTTGCCGCGTTCGCGGATTTCATATGACCAGCGGCAGGGCTGAACGCATTCGCCGCGGTTGCTGTCGCGCCCGTCGATATAATTGCTGAAAAGACATCTTCCGGAGTAGCTCACGCACATTGCACCGTGAACAAATGCTTCAAGCTCAAGGGTTTCGGGCAGTTTGCGGCGCATTTGTGCAATTTGTGAAAGCGTCAGTTCGCGCGCCAACACAATGCGTTCAATGCCCTGTTCATGCCAGAACAGCGCAGCTTCGGAATTGAGTGTGTTTGCCTGCGTGCTCAGATGAAGCGGGAGGTTCGGTGCAACACGTTTTGCAATTCGGATAACGGACGGGTCGTTGATGATGAGTGCATCCGCGCCTGCTGCATCAAGTGCTGCAATCGTTTCGGGCAGATTTTCCAAATCTTCATCACGCATAAACGCATTCACGGTGACGTAAACCTTCACACTGCGTTCGTGCGCATATCTAACGGCCTCCGCAACCTGTTCAAGCGTAAAATTATCCGCAAGGTTGCGCAGCGAGAATGCGGTTGTTCCGAGATACACGGCGTCCGCGCCGAATTGAATTGCGGTCACGAAACGTTCCCAGTTGCCCGCCGGGGCAAGGAGTTCAATTTTTCTTTGTTTGTCAGCCATATTTCACCTGTTGTTCAGTTTGTTGAAGTATAAAAATAACAATGAAATTAATCATACGCTTTCGCTTATCACGGAGCGGAGAAAGTGATACATCGGCGCGAGTGCGGAAAACTCGTCCGTCAGCACATCAAGGATGTTCGACGGCGCGATAAGCGCGCCGACCCCGGGAATTGTCTTCATCCACGCAAAAGTCTTAACGTTCAGATAGGGTTTCAGCTCAGCGGGTGCATCGGGGAATCTGTCACGTCTGTAGCTTTCGCAGCTGTAAATAAATCCGCGCGCTTCAAGCGAATGTGCAAGCTCGAGAAATTTCATCGGAGCGGCAAGTATCTTTTTTCGATATGCTGCCATGAATGCCGGGGTTGATGAATAAAACCCGCAGCCGTAATCGTATCGGTGCGGCGTGATTTCAAACCAGAGCGTGCAGCCTTCGCTTATGCGCGTGCGCGGATATCTGAACCCGATCCACATGTGGTCACGATAGGGGGACTTGTCCTTTGTGAAGCGGGTGTCACGGCGAATGCGCGAAACGGAAGCATTGATGCTCGGATTAAAATTGCCGTCGATATCAAGAGCCGTCGGCATCAGCGCAGCGGCAAGCCGCCGCATGGGATCGCGGACGAATTGCTCATAGCGCTTGCGGTTCGCTTCGAACCAATCTGCATTATTGTTAAATCCGATTTCAAGCAGAAAACGGAAAGTTTCCGCCGAAAATCCATTAAATATTTCCTTGCTGTTCATATTCGTGTGTTTGCCGGATGCTTATTGATGATTTGCAGAAATTTGCCCGTTCGGAGCCGCAGTTTCACTGCGGCTCCGAACGGGCTTTTAATCGGTCGGGGTTTGCTGCATGAGCAGCCGCATTTCACGGCGTTCAAACCGCTGACCGAACGGGTACCCGAAGCATTTTGCATTCGTTACCAGAGCGGGCTGTATCTTGCAACGTTGCGATTGTGTTCCGCAAGCGTTTTTGCAAATATCAGCGCGCCGCTGTCGGGATCCATAAGGCAGAAATAAAGGTAATTATCCGCAATGTATTCCGAGTTGGGATAGAGTGCAGCCTTGATTGCAGTATCGCCCGGATTGGAAACAGGTCCGAGCGGAAGCCCGGAATTTATGTGTGTGTTGTAGCCGGACGGTGTTGCAAGCTGCTCTTCGGTCAGATGAAGCGAACCCGTTTTAAGAACGTATTCAAGCGTTGCATCCGAGTCAAGGTTCATGTTTGCCTTCGTCCTGTTGCTGAAAACGGCCGAAACGCGATAGAAGTCATCCGAAACACGTGCCTCTTTCTCAATGACTGATGCAAGGGTAACAACATCGTACATACTCATGCCCAGTTCCTTGGCGCGTGCTGTGTAAACTTCACCGAATATTTGCTCAAATCGGTCAAGCATCTTGTCAATGATTGTTTCCTCCGAGGCATCCTCGTAAATATCATAGGTATCCGGGAAAAGGAATCCTTCGAGTCTGTAAGGCCGCTCACCGGTTTCATCGGCGGGAATATCTTTGATGAACGGGTGATCCTTAACAAACATCTCGCCGGTCACGCAGAGGGAGAGGAATTTGTCCGGGCTTTTCAGTATTCCGTCCGCAACAAGCTTGTCGGCCATTGCTTCGATCGTCAGCCGCGGCACCAGGGAGATCGCAAGGCTCATCAGGGCGATGGGCGGGAACGAGCTGAGCGCGTACGGGCTTGCCCACTTAGGAGATTACCAGGCCACTGTGTTTTCTGAATACAGCCACAACCGCATGTTCGGCGAGCTTTTTGTAAAAGGCGAGCATTACGGGCTTTTGGCGGAAGGAGTGCCCACGACTACGGCTCTTTTGAAGCTTGGGGAAGAATACCATGTGGATCTGCCTATCTGCAAGGCGGTGGACGATTCCATCAACAAGGGCAAAGACGCAAAAGAAATGATTGGCAACTTGTACCTGCGCAGCCTGAAGCCGGAATTTTGGTAATAGGTATAAAATAGAGTGTATTCGTATACTTTAATTGACAAATGGGTATCTTTCCTCTATGATAAGGTTAATGCAGCGTAAAATACTAAGTTACTGTGTTTATGCATCGTAAAAGAAGGGAATGTATGTCATGAGTGAAGAGTGTAATCACGACTGCAGTTCGTGCCAGGCGAACTGCGAATCAAGAAAAACGGATCCAAAAGATATGCTGGAAAAACCCCATGAGATGAGCAGTATTAAAAAGGTCATCGGCGTAGTAAGCGGCAAGGGCGGCGTCGGCAAGTCATTGGTTACCTCCATGATGGCGGTGCTTCTAAACCGCAGAGGGTACCACACCGCTATTTTGGATGCGGATATTACCGGGCCTTCCATTCCAAAGGCGTTCGGCATTAATAAAGAAAAGGCGTCCGGCAACCAGTTCGGCCTTTTGCCGGCGAGGACAAAGACTGGAATTGACGTGATGTCTATCAACCTGCTTTTGGAGGACGAGGAAGCCCCTGTTATCTGGAGAGGCCCTATCCTGGGCGGCGCGGTTAAACAGTTCTGGACGGATGTTATCTGGAACGATGTGGACTTTATGTTTGTGGACATGCCTCCTGGAACGGGCGATGTTCCGCTCACCGTGTTCCAGTCCATTCCGCTTGACGGCATCATCATTGTAACGTCCCCGCAGGAGCTTGTGTCCATGATTGTGGGCAAAGCCGTGAATATGGCAAAGATGATGGACATCCCGATCCTGGGCATAGTGGAAAATATGAGTTATGTGAAGTGCCCGGACTGCGGGAAGGAAATCCCTGTGTTCGGGGAAAGCCATACGGAGCAGACGGCAAAAACCTATGGGCTCGATATGCTGGCCCGGGTGCCCATTGATCCCGCGGTTGCCAAAAACTGCGACGCAGGCCTTGTGGAACTGGTAGAAGGCGAGTGGCTGAACGGCGCGGCGGACGCGGTGGAAAAACTTTAAAATTTAGCATATGTGTTCCCTAAAAGAAATTGAATCTGTAAGGGATGATGAATATGAAAGCAAAC
>ERZ773148.887-NODE-887-length-25557-cov-5.669987_pt1 | contig 25557 bp, 18 predicted proteins | sample MGYA00580846_ERZ773148 | MGnify/ENA primary metagenome ERZ773148 (study PRJEB29015, sample SAMEA2737879) | human gut metagenome | biome: human gut; feature: human-associated habitat; material: faeces | place: China | collected 2012 ... | reverse complement strand
ATGCCTCAATGACAAAAGAGCAGCTAATCGAAGAACTTATGAAAGCAAGAATTCGAGAAACCAGATTAAAAAAAGGTTACATGGTGAAAGGAGTTGGTGCAGCGAAGGAGTATGTTCCTATCGGCAAAGAGAGTACCATGAAAAATATCTATCGCACGGGTATCGTTGGCTGAATGCCAATTACAAGTACAAGAAAGCCGGAACACCATGCAAGGTTTATCCAAATCTTCTTTTGTCAGAATTAAATGTCACCGGACCTATGCAATGTGTTGTCAGCGATATGACAGCCTTTTATGTAAAAGGAATCTATTACGAATTAACCATTTACATGGATTTATGGAACAATGAAATCTTAAGCCATTCTTTATCATCAAAGCGTGGCGATCGGATGACATATATCAGCGGGTTAGAAAGTCTCATCGAACTGAAGAAGCAATATCCGGAGTTTTCCACAATCCTTCATTCTGATCAAGGTTCCGTTTATACATCAAAAGCCTTTAATGAACTGTTACCTGCATACAACATTATCCGATCCATGTCCAGAGCCGGAACCCCTACAGATAATGGAGCAATGGAGGCGATTAATGGGTGGATAAAGGCAGAATTATTTACAGACCTGCATACTCTCTGAACTACTTAACGCCTAAACAGTTCAGAGAAGCATATATGCAATTCTGTATATGTAAACATGCGAAGGCTTGGCGGGAAATTACCGTCCGGCTTTCGCATTTTCTGTTGTTTCTTTTCTGAAAATCAAGTATACTATAAATAAGTGTATGTGTGGAAATGGCAGAAAACACAGACTTCTCGAAAGGAGTGCGAAAAATGAGCGATACAACGAAAAAGAAAATCGCCATCGGCGTGGAGGATTTTAAAGAAATCATTGATAAGGGCACATATTTCGTCGATAAAACTTTGATGATAAAAAAGTTAATCGAAGGGCAAACGAAGGTTACTTTGTTTACCCGCCCGCGACGTTTTGGTAAGACGCTGAACCAGTTTATGATCCGCCGTTTTTTCGAGGATGAAATTACTGAAAAAGGCGAGAAAGTCGATAATGGCTATCTCTTCAACGGGCTGAAAATAGCAGAGTGCGGTGAGGAAATCATGCAACACCAACAACAATATCCCGTTATTTTTATGACCTTAAAGTCGGCGAAACAGCCGACATATGAAATGGCACATGGTGCGCTTACAGATGAAATCTATAACGAATTTATGAGACATCGCTATGTTTTACAGTCGGATGTACTGCTTCCGATTGAAAAAGAACGCTATGAAAATCTGCTGAACCGCAGAGCAGATGAAAAAGAGGTTGTGAAAGCTTTCGCCTTCCTCTCGGAATGCCTTTTCAAATATCATGGAAAGAAAACCATCATCCTCATCGACGAGTACGATGTGCCGCTTGAAAATGCGTATTTTGAAGGCTTCTATGATAAAATGATTAAATTCATCCGCTCGCTCTTTGAATCGGCATTAAAGACCAATCCATATCTTGAAAGAAGTGTAATCACGGGATGCCTTAGAATCAGCAAAGAAAGCATTTTTACAGGGCTGAACAACTTAGAGACGGACAGCGTTCTTCACACACGCTATGGAGACGCTTTTGGTTTTACGCAGGAAGAAGTGGAGGCGATGCTCGCATACTATAATTTGAACGAGCAGATTGAGGAAGTAAAGAAATGGTATGACGGCTATCTGTTCAATAATTTTGAGATTTACAATCCATGGAGTATACTCAAATATGTCAACGACCGCAAAGATCATGTGACACAGTTTCCGCTTCCGTATTGGTCGAATACCTCATCAAACAGCATTGTACATGAGATGGTCGAGGACGCAGACGAGGATGCAAGGCGCGATCTGGAAACGCTCATGGATGGCGGAACGATTGAAAAAATTGTTCATGAAGAGATTACCTATGCAGACATTCATAAGTCACAGGACAACCTTTGGAACTTCCTGTTTTTCACCGGATATCTGAAGAAAATGGGCGAACGGACAGACGCAGAGGGAGATATTCACCTCAAGATGGCGATTCCGAATATGGAGATAAAGAAAATTTACAGGGAGTCCATTACCGAGTGGTTCAACCAAAGGATAAAGAAGAAAGACCGCAGCCCGCTTGTGCGAGCACTGGAGGAGGGCGACTGCGAAGCGGCAGAAAACTTCGTAAACGAGCAGCTTTTCGATACCATCAGCTATTTTGATTATGCGGAAAGTTACTACCACGGCTTCATGGCGGGGCTTTTAAAGAATGCAGGCAGATATGCTGTTTACTCCAACCGTGAGAGCGGAAACGGCAGACCTGACATCGTGCTGACGGAACTGAAATTCAGAGGCAGGGCGATGATTCTGGAATTGAAAATTTCAGACACGATTCAGGGGATGGAGAAGAAATGCGAAGAAGCACTCACGCAGATTGAAGAGAAAAAATACGCAGTTCCGCTTGAAGATGATGGATATCAGCCAATTCTCAAATATGCAATCTGCTTCTTTAAGAAAGGGTGCATTGTAAGGAAAGCAGAATAAACAAAAAGAAATGAAAGGGAAAAAAATGAAAAGAAAAGCAAACAAAATTTTGAGCATGATGCTTACGCTGGCAGTCAGCTTCACGATGGTATTCGGAAGCATAGGTACTGCGTCCGCAGCATCATATGACAAGACAAAAGCAGCATTTGAGAAATGCGGAGACTATTTATACAACGAAAGCGAACCGCCAAGCTTCGGCTCCATCGGCGGAGAGTGGATTATTTATGGGCTGGGACACGCAGGCTATGACATGAGCGATGCCTACCTTGCTGCGTACCGCGCGTCGGTGGAAAAAGCTTTGGAAGAAGGCTTCCGCGGCACGAAGGGCATTCTGCACGACAAGAAATTCACCGAGTATGAGCGAGTAATCGTTGCGATGAGTGCAGTCGGCATGGACGCAGCCAATGTAGGCGGCTATGACTTGACGGCACCGCTTGCGGACTTTGTCAACGTGAAATGGCAGGGTATGAACGGACCGATTTGGGCACTCCGAGCGTTTGACTCAGCAAACTACGATGTTCCGAAAAGAACCGATTCCTACGCATACGGAACGCTTACTCCTGATGAAACCAACAGGCAGAACTCTCGCCAGAGAATGATAAACTATATTTTGGATAACCAGTATAGTGATGGTGGCTGGAATTTACAGCCGAAAAAGAAGGGCAGTACCGGCTATAACGCAGTATCCGATGTGGATATAACAGGAATGGCAATGATTGCGCTGGCTCCGTACATGACGAAGCAGCCTAAGGTAAAGAAAGCACTTGATCGCGCGATTACTTACCTTTCCAAACAGCAGAAACAAAACGGCGGCTTCGGAAGTTGGGGCACGATTAATTCTGAAAGCTGTGCGCAGGTGATTTGTGCACTTACGGCATGCGGCGTGAACCCGAATACCGATAAGAGATTCATCAAGAACGGCAAGAGCGTGATTGACGGTCTGATGACATTCTACGATGAGAAAGTCGGCGGGTTCCGCCATGTCAACGAAGCAAGCGGTGGTTATGAGCCGGTTGTAAACCAGATGGCAACCGAGCAGGCATATTATGCACTTGCGTTTTTCTATAAATCGGTGCCAAGCCAGACGACGCTGACAAAGGCTGCGAAGGCCGGAAGCGGCAAGCTGAAAGCGACATGGAAGAAGGCGGCAATCAACACCGACTTTGTAACGAAAAAGAGCGGCAAGACAGCAGCTGTCAGCGGTTATCAGATTGTATGCGCAACGAATAAGAGCTTTACAAAAGGCGTAGTAAAGACGACCGCGGGAAGCAAGGCACTGAGCAAAACCGTGACAGGTCTCAAAAAAGGCAAAACCTACTATGTAAAAGTTCGCGCATATAAGACGGTGAACGGCAAGAAAATTTACGGCACATACAGCAAGGCACTGAAGTGCAGAGTTTAGAATAAGAGAAAGAATTAGAACGAAAGCAAAGGAGAATCGATGGCATTTACGCATTTGCATGTACATACGGAATACAGTCTGCTGGATGGTGCAGCCAGAATCAAGGATGTAGTGGCGCGTGCCAAAGAGCTTGGCATGGACAGCCTTGCGATTACGGATCACGGCGTGATGTTCGGCGTAGTGGACTTCTATAAAGAATGCAGGAAACAGGGCATCAAGCCGATTATCGGCTGTGAGGTCTATACTGCCGCGCGCAGACTGACGGATAAGGATGCGGAAAAGGATAAACGGCAGGGCCATTTGATTTTGCTGGTAAAAAATGAAACCGGATATAAGAATCTGATTAAGATAGTCTCCGAGGGTTTTATCCGCGGATACTACTATAAACCTCGTATTGACAAGGATGTTCTGAGAGCGCACAGCGAAGGGCTGATTGCACTTTCGGGCTGTCTGGCAGGTGAAATTCAGCACAGACTCCTTTTACGCGATTATGCAGGCGCCAAGGCAGAAGCCGAGGCGCTTCTTGAAATTTTCGGCGAAGGGAATTTTTATCTCGAGCTTCAGGACCAGGGACTGGAAGAAGAACGGGCGATTCTGCCCGACATGAGGCGATTGTCCGAGGAACTCGGCATTCCTCTTGTGGCAACCAATGATGCGCATTATGTGAGACGCGAAGATGCGAAGGCACATGATGTGCTTTTGGCGATTCAGACGGCGACAACGCTTGACGACGAAAAGAGAATGCGCTTTCCGAACGATGAGTTTTATCTGAAAAGCGAAGACGAAATGCGTAAGATTTTTGCTTACTGCCCGGAGGCCTGCGACAACACGCAGAAAATTGCCGAGCAGTGCAATTACGACTTCCGATTCGGTGAATATCATCTGCCGGAATTCAAAGCACCGGACGGAAAAGACAATACCGCATACCTTCGGGAACTTTGTCACGCGGGTCTTAGGGACCGGTACGGCGACGCCGATTGCGGAGAACACTCGCACCAAGAACTGGAAGACAGGCTGAACTATGAGCTCGGAACAATCGAGAGCATGGGGTATGTGGAATATTTCCTGATTGTATGGGACTTCATCAACTATGCCAAAAACCACGGAATCATGGTGGGGCCGGGCAGGGGCTCTGCGGCGGGATCTATCGTTGCTTATTGCCTAAAGATTACGGACATCGATCCGATAAGATATAACTTGATTTTTGAGAGATTCCTGAATCCGGAGCGTGTCAGCATGCCGGATATCGATATAGACTTCTGCTACGAGCGCCGTCAGGAGGTCATCGATTATGTGACTGAGAAATACGGCGAGGGCAGAGTTTCGCAGATTATAACCTTCGGAACCATGAAGGCAAAGCAGGCGGTGCGCGATGTCGGCAGGGCGCTTTCCGTCAGTTACGCAAAGACCGACCAGATTGCCAAGGCGATTCCATTCGAACTGGGCATGACGATTGATAAGGCGCTTGCGACGAGTCCTGACCTGAAAAATCTCTATGAAAATGACGAAGAGACGCGGGAAGTCATCGATATGGCGAAAGCAATCGAAGGCATGCCGCGCCATGCTTCCACGCATGCGGCGGGCGTTGTGATTTCCAAAGCACCGATTGACGAATACGTACCTTTATATCTGTCCGAAAAAGGACCTGCGACGCAGTTTACGATGACGACTATCGAGGAACTGGGGCTTCTTAAGATGGACTTTTTGGGGCTTAGGAACCTGACTGTAATACGGGACGCGCTTGAACTTATTAAGAAAAACCATGGCGTGTCGATTGATTTTGCGAGGATGGGTTACGATGATCCGTCGGTTTACGAAATGATTTCCGCGGGTAATACGAGCGGCGTTTTTCAGCTCGAAAGCGGCGGCATGACGCAGTTTATGAAGAACCTCAGACCGACCTGCTTTGAGGATGTCGTGGCGGGAATTTCGCTTTACAGACCGGGTCCGATGGACTCCATTCCGAAATACATCGAAAACAAAAAGAACCCAAGCGGGATTCAATATGTGGACGAGTCGCTTGCGCCGATTCTGGATGTAACCTACGGCTGCCTTGTGTATCAGGAGCAGGTTATGCAGATTGTGCGTGACCTCGGCGGTTACAGCTACGGTCGTTCGGATCTTGTGCGGCGCGCAATGTCCAAGAAGAAAAAAGATGTCATGCTTCAGGAAAAGGAGTATTTCATCAACGGAAAACTTGACGAAAACGGCAATGTCGAAATCGCAGGCTGCATCAGAAACGGAATCAGCCGTCAGGCAGCGGAGGCGATTTTTGAAGATATGGAAACTTTCGCACAGTATGCTTTCAACAAGTCCCATGCGGCGGCATATGCGGTTGTCGCATACGAAACAGGTTATCTCAAGAAGCATTACCCGGTCGAATTCATGGCGGCTCTTATGACATCGGTAATGAGCGATGCGAAGATGATTGCACGCTATATCCGAAACTGCAGCGATATGGGAATCGGAGTACTTCCGCCATCTGTCAATAAGAGTTTGAAAAAATTCAGTGTCGAGGATGGCAAAATCCGCTTTGGACTGCTGGGCGTTAAGAATGTCGGAGAAAATGTAATTGAGGCGATTTTGAAGGCACGCGAAGAAAAGGGCGAACCTTCGGATATTTTTACCTTTATTAATAATCTCGATATTTCCCAAGTAAACAAGCGTGCAATCGAGAGTTTGATTAAAGCGGGAGCCTGCGACTGTCTCGAAGGGAACAGGGCCGCAAAGCTTGCGGTATACGAAACCTTGGTCGAGTCTGCACAGAATACTTCCAAGAAAAACCTCGAAGGCCAGATTTCCTTATTCCAGATGGCCTCGGATGCGATGAGCAGTGCGGGCACAAGCAAGCGTCTTCCGGATGTTCAGGCATTTCCTCTCAATATTGAACTTGCGATGGAAAAGGAAATGCTTGGAGTCTACCTGACCGGTCACCCGCTCGATGCATACAAAGAAAAAATGGAAAGAATTTCGTCCGTAACAAGTGACGATTTAATGCAGATTGAAGAGGAATCGGGAACTGCACAGAATCATGCGATTCGTGACGGTATGTCCTGCATCATCAGCGGCATGATTGCAGGGAAGAAGACACTGATTACGAAGAGCAACAAAATGATGGCCTTCATAGATCTTGAAGATTTGTATGGCATTACCGAAGTTGTCATCTTCCCGAATGTATACGAAAAATGCGCGGAAGAAATTCAGGATGACCGCGTTGTGGCAATCAAAGGAACACTGAACTTTAAGGAAGACGAAGCGCCGAAGGTGCTTGCGGATGAAGTGCTGGACATTGATACGGCAATCGAACGCGGGTTTTCGCAAAGGGAGCGCAGCAGCTACGGCGGAGGCAATCGCAGCGGATACAGCAGCAATCGTGGCGCACATGGTAACAGAACAGCTCCGCAGGGAAACCCGGCAGCACCACAGCAACGAGCTTCCGCAAGCGAAACGCAGGCGAGTGTGCCTTCTGCGAAGCGTCAGCCTGCAGGCATGGTGAAACTCCGCATACCTGCGGACATGGACGAGGTTATGACATTGGAAGAAATCAAGGTCAACCTGAAGAGACACAAGGGTGACTACGAGGTTCTGATCTATCTTCCGAGCGGCAAGATGTTCCGGACAGAGGAATCGCTCTGGGTCAGCCCGTCGGAGGAACTTCGGAAACAGATGGCGTCAATTTTGCGGGTGGAAAATGTGAAAATGTAAGGGGACAGCAGATGGAAAAAACGATTGTAATTTATAAAAGCAAATACGGTGCCACCGCACAGTACGCCGAATGGATTGCCGAGGAGCTCGGCTGCCGGGCGGTTTCCATAGACGAGTTCAAGAAAAATGATTTGAAGAATTATGATAATGTAATCTATGGCGGCGGCGTGCAGGCAGGCGGAATCAAGGAACTCGACAAGTTTATGAAATGGATTAAGTCAGATCTCAAGCTTCTCGATATGTACCGCTCGGGAAAGATTTCCCGGGAAGATCTCGAAAAATCCGGAGTAGTGGACAGACATTATGCGATTTTTGCGGTCGGAATCAATCTCGACGATACGGAGGCCAGACAGCAGCTGCGCGACATCAACTTTCCGAAGAGCTACATGAAACAGCTCTCTTGCTACTTTCTGCCGGGAGAATATCATCCGGAGAATCTGAAAGGTGCCGATAAGATGATTATGAATCTGGCACAGAAAATGATTAGGGGAAAGCGAGAGTCGGAGATTACGGACAATGACAAAATCATGATTTCCTATATGGAAAACGGCTGCAATTTGATTGACAGGCAGAGAATCCGTCCAATTGTCGAGGAAATGACGAAAGGAAAAAGATAATTGAAATTTGCGGATGGGAAGTGTAAAAATATAACAAAAATCATAATCTCGGAAGCAAAATACCTATAAGTTCGGAAGTAAAACAGCTACAATTTCGGAAGTAAAAGCTTGATAATATCGGAAGTTAAGGGTATAATAAGACATATACATTAACGGAGGAAAGTATGAGAGAGACCTACTTAAAGCGAATTGCAGATGAATTGTTGGATGTGCGTCTTCAAACCAGCGGTGCTGTGCTGATAGAGGGACCAAAATGGTGTGGAAAAACAAGGACGGCAACAGAAAAATCCAAAAGCCAGCTTTATATGCAGGATCCGGATAAAGCACTTGGATATTTAAAAGCGGCAGATACGAAACCATCGCTTTTATTGCAGGGAGAAACGCCAAGACTTCTTGATGAATGGCAGACGGCACCCGTCCTGTGGGATGCGGTGAGATTTATGGTTGACCAAAGAGGGTTGAGTGGTCAATTCGTACTGACAGGTTCGGCAGTCCCACTTGATAATGCGGTACAGCACACAGGAACCGGGAGAATATCAAGGCTGACGATGAGAACAATGAGCCTTTTCGAGTCAGGAGAGTCAAACGGAACCGTTTCTTTGTCAGAATTATTTGACGGGAAAAAGGAAATAGAAGCAATCTCGGAATTGACAATTGAGCAGATTGCATTTGCGATTGTCCGGGGCGGATGGCCGGCATCCGTAACCGACACTCCCCAAAATGCAATGCGTCACGCGATTGATTATGTTGAGGCAATCATAAACGCAGACATATCGAGGGTAGATAATATTGAGAAGAATCCGGTGCGCGTCAGGGCTTTGCTTAGGTCGCTTGCCCGAAACATCTCGACTCTTGCGACAACAAAAACGATAAGAGATGATATTGCCATGGGTGACAGAGACGGGCTGATTTCAGAAAAAACAATCGGGCAGTACATCAATGCTTTGAATCGAATTTTTGTCACGGATAATATTCCGGCATGGAATCCGCTTTTGCGCTCGAAAACAGCAATACGGACCTCATCAAAACGCCAGTTTACAGACCCGTCGATTGCTGCTGCGGTTATGCGGCTTTCACCGGAAAAACTCATGGATGATTTTAACTATTTTGGTTTCTTATTTGAATCCCTTTGCGATCGTGACTTACGCGTATATGCAGATGCGATGGATGGTGAGCTCTTCCATTATCGGGACAGCAGCGGTCTTGAGGCAGATGCAGTTATTGCCTTGAACGATGGAAGATGGGCGGCTATAGAAATAAAGCTTGGAACGAAAGAAGTCGAAGAGGCGGCGAAGCATCTGTTAGCACTCAAACAACGCGTTAATACGCAGAAAATGAGAGAGCCGGCCTTTCTTATGATCATAACGGGAGAAGGCTTTGCATATCAACGGAAAGACGGTGTTTTCGTCGTTCCGGTGGGGTGCCTGAAAAATTAGAAAGCGGAGACGGATGCAACCTGATTAGCAGACAAAAATAAGAGAAACAATTTTTTTCAGGGAGGGGTTTTATGGAGGATATAATTTTGTATATCAGCATTATCGTAATTGGTGGAATTATCGGCACGAGACTTCGCGGCTATGAGGAAAAGCTTGCATGGAGAGATAGGGTACAGACACTGGCAATTATGGCACTCGTCATTCTCATGGGCGCAAGAATGGGATGCAACGAGCAAGTCATCAATAATATAGGAACGATAGGTGTTACAGCACTGGTAATGACGCTGGCAATTATATTTTTCTCTGTTGTGTGTCTTTTTTTTGCCCGAAAAGCGGCAGGATTCCGCAAAGACGCTTCGCTGAACCATAAGCTGACAAATCAGGAAGCCGAAATGAGCGCCGCGCTTGAAGCTGATACAGCAGAGACGATTGCGGAAATTGAGCAGGAGATGGAGTGCGAAAGTGAAACGTGCGGATTGAATAAAATGACGATTATTATTTTCGGTTCTGTTATTGTCGGGATGGCTCTTGGGTATTTTGCAGCGCGTCCGATATTCGGAAGCGAGATTGCGCAGTTTGATCATGCGGCAAGCCTTGGAATTAAAACCGGACTGTGCATACTCATGGTTTTCGTCGGACTGGATCTTGGACTGCAGGGCACGGTGTTTCAGATGATGAGAGACGCGGGACTGCGTATTTTGATTTTCCCATTTGTAACCATTGTGGGAACCTTCATCGGTGCTGCAATAGCCGGACCGATGATGGGATTTTCGCTCAGAGAAGCTATGGCGGTAGGTGCCGGATTCGGTTGGTATTCGCTTGCGCCCGGAATTATTATGGATGCGGGTTTGATTGAAGCATCGGCAGTATCGTTTTTACATAATGTTCTGCGTGAGATTATCAGCATTCTGTTTTTGCCGTTTGTGGCGGAAAAGATTGGCTATATCGAAGCTGCCTGCATGGGAGGATCGCCGGCGATGGATGTCTGCCTACCGGTTATCAACAAAGAAACCAAAGGCAAGGCGGTAACTTATGGCTTCATAACAGGCGTCATTATGAGCTTTTTGGTTCCGTTTTCGGTTCCGCTGGCACTGAGTATCTTTTAAAATCAAATCTGTAAACAAAAATCCCTGCGGCTGCGTTCGGCTTGAACATAGTCGCAGGTTTTTTCTTCTCATTTTAAATTATTTTAAATCTTCTTCGAGCTTAGCAAGCGCGTCGGTCAGTTCCTTCGGCAGGTGGTCGAATTTCGCATACCAGCCTTTGATGCCTTCCAACTCTTTCTTCCATGTTTCCTTGTCAACCGTAAGCAGCTCGTCTAAAGCTTCCTTGCTGATGTCGATGCCTGTGAGGTCTAAATCCTCAGGACGAGGCACGAATCCGAGCGGCGTTTCGCTTGCACCGACCTTATCTTCACAGCGGTCGAGCGCCCAAAGCAGAGCTCTGAGATTGTCGCCGAAGCCCGGCCAGATGAAGTTTCCTTCCTCGTCGGTACGGAACCAGTTTACATTGAAAATCTTAGGTGGGTTTGTAAGTTTGGTGCCCATATCAAGCCAGTGCTGGAAATAGTCGCCCATGTGGTATCCGCAGAACGGGAGCATTGCCATCGGGTCATATCTTACAACGCCGACTGCACCGTTTGCAGCGGCGGTGGTTTCCGAAGACATCTTGGAACCGATGAATACGCCGTGTTCCCAGCTGCGGGACTGACAAATCAGCGGCTCAGATTTTGCACGGCGGCCGCCGAAGATAATCGCGCTGATCGGAACGCCTTCGCCGGTGAAAAATTCAGGGGCGATGGAAGGGCAGTTTTCCGCAGGCGCAGTGAATCTTGAATTTGGATGAGCTCCTTTAACGAAGTCTTCACCTGCTGCCTTCTTTGCCTGTTCTTCCTGACCGTTCCAAGGTCTTGCCTGCCAGTCGAGACCGTTTGCAGGAGCCGGCTGATCAAGGCCTTCCCACCATACGGTGTTGTCATCAAGATTTCTTGCAACGTTTGTATAAATTGTATTTTTTTTGGTTGTCATCAAAGCATTGTTGTTTGTCTTTGAATTGGTTCCCGGAGCAACACCGAAGAAACCGTTTTCGGGGTTTACCGCATAGAGCCGGCCGTCGTCGCCGACGCGCAGCCATGCGATATCGTCACCGATGGTGTAAACCTTGTAGCCCTTTTCCTGTAAATGCTTAGGCGGAATCAGCATTGCAAGGTTCGTCTTGCCGCAGGCACTCGGAAATGCCGCGGATATGTATTTCTTCTCTCCGTTTGGAGCTTCCACGCAGAGAATCAGCATGTGTTCTGCCATCCATCCCTCGCGCTTGCCGAGAACGGAGCCGATGCGAAGTGCAAAACATTTCTTGCCGAGGAGAACATTGCCGCCGTAAGCGGAGTTGATGCTCCAGATTGTGTTCTCCTCCGGGAACTGTGCGATGTATTTGTTTTCTGCGTTGACCTGTGCCTTTGAATGTAAGCATTTTACGAAGTCTGCCCCTTTGTTGAGCTCTTCGATTACAGGGTCGCCGATGCGCGTCATGATATTCATGGAAAGAACCACATAGATGGAGTCGGTGATTTCGATGCCGATTTTGGAGAATTTGCTTCCCACAACGCCCATCGAATAAGGAATCACATACATTGTGCGGCCTTTCATGGATCCGTCAAAAAGCTTACGCATTTTTGCATACATTTCGTCCTTCTGAACCCAGTTGTTGGTAGGGCCGGCATCTTTTTCTTCTGTCGTGCAGATTACGGTTCTTTTTTCATCTCTGGCAACATCTTTTGGGTCTGTACGGTAATAGTAACATCCCGGGAGTTTTTCCTCGTTCAGCTTAATCATTTCGCCGGTTTCAACCGCCAAAGCGCGAATTGCCTCAAGCTGTGCTTCGCTGCCGTCAATCCATACGATTTCTTCCGGCTTTGTCATAGCGGCACACTCGGCCACCCAGTCGGTTACTTTTTTGTTTTGAACCTCGATCATTTCATTTCCTCTCTTAATTAAACTATTTAACGCTTGCTTCTAAAGCGAGTTTCATCATGTTTGTGAAAGAATTCTGTCTTTCTTCGACGGTGCTCTTCGCACCGGTAACAAAGTTGTCACTTATTGATATGATGGAAAGTGCGTTGACATTGTTGTATGCTGCGTTCATGTAAAGCGCTGCGGTTTCCATTTCAACGGCCTTCACACCCATCTTTGCCCATTTTTTCCACCAATCGCCGAATTCATAGAAAACATCGCATGTAACCACATTTCCGGCCTTGAATTCAATTCCGGTTTCGTTTGATGCGGCATAAACTTTTTTGATGAGTTCCCAGCTTGCACTCGGGCTGTACTGTCCGGGCACCTCAAAAGCGTGTTGATAGTTGGAATCAGTGGATGCTGCGAGGGCGAGGAAAACATCTCCAAGCTCAAGCTCATCTGTAAAAGCACCTGCGGTACCGATTCGGATAAGATTCTGAACACCGTACTCCGTGATGAGTTCCCACGAGTAGATTCCCATGGACGGCATGCCCATGCCGCTTCCTTGAACCGAAACGGGAACACCTTTGTATCGGCCGGTAAAGCCGTACATGTTGCGGATGTCGGTGTAGCGAACCGGCTCTTCCAAAAAGTTTTTTGCAATATATTGGGCTCTCAAAGGGTCACCCGGAAGCAGAACAGATTCTGCTATCTGGCCTTTTGAGGCAGCAATGTGTAATGACATGATTTGCTCCTTTCAAAATTGCGTAATTCATTAAAAGTTATTTATATTGTAACACCGCATTAGGACTGTTTTCCAGTACTTTTTTACCGATTTCCGCGGTATTGCGGCTTATTTTTACCGTTTCAAGGTTCGGACAGTCTGCGAAAGCTTCATCGCCTATGGAAAGGAGGTTATCCGAGCCCTCAAAATGCACGATGGAAGACTCTTTGAACGCTCCGTCTCTGATGCGGATTACGGAGGTCGGAAGGACAACTTCCTTCACATATTGATTGTTTCTGAAAGCTGTTTTTCCAATTTTTTCGACTGCCAGAGTCCGCTTGAGGTCCGTTTCGCGAAGCTCGTCCGTAACTTCGGCTTCAATGCTGCTTGGGATTTCAACCTTTGCGTCGGTGCCAAGGTAGGTTTTGATGGATGCGGATGTCTCGAAAATGTAGTACTCAAAATCACCGCGGGTTTCAAGCCGGAACTGCTTATGAGCAATGCTGGAACTTTCGTTTATATCTGTACCGAAAAGGCGGTCGATGGAAGAACCGAGGTTTACGGCATGAGACGCCTTAAAGAGCACAAGGTCTTCCGGCTTTACCACGGCACGGATTTCATCTTCCAGCTTCTGCCTGTCGGCAAAATATTTGGATTCTATGCCAAGCTTTGCGGCGTCTTCAACCGTCAGACGGATGTTGATTCCGTAGGCGAGCAGAAGGTCTACCTTGTGCTTGGCAAGAACACCGGCAATTTGATGGTGTGTTTCTTCACTGATGTCTCCAAGTGCCAGAATATCGCCGAGCACGGCTATGCGTCTGCCGCCGTTTGCAACAGGAATGTCGTCCATTGCGGCAAGGGTGTTTTCGATTGCCAGAAGAGAACTGTTGTAGCAGTCCGCAAAAATATGGTACCCGCAAGGATGAATGATGTTCTGGCGCATACCGGAAGGCCGGTATTCCGCGATGCCTGCGAGAATTTCTTCCGGCTTAAGGTTAAGAGACCTGCCGACCGCGTAGGCGACAACGGCATTGAGCACATTGTGCTCTCCCGGAACGAAAACTTCGGCATCGTGTTCCTCGCCGGACAGCTTATCAACGATTGTGAAACGAAGTCCGGCTTCCTCGGTTTTTTCGATGTTTTTTGCATAGTAATCAGCCTCTTCGTTTCGCAGGCTGTATGTGATGACTTTCTGCGTGAACGGATGGGACATCAGAATTTCGTCGTCATAGTTTACAAAAGCAAGCCCGTCAGGCTTTCCGTAGGTGGAAAGAGAGAGTTTGTCTTTTGCCAGCTCTTCCCGGCTGCCGTAGCTTTCCACGTGAGAAACCCCGATGTTCGTGTAGACTGCCATGTCCGCTTCGAGCTGCTTTGCCGAAATTTCAATGGTATGCGGAGCAAAAGCACCGACCTCCTGCAGATACACATTCGTTGGGCGTTTGAGTTTCTGAATGTTTCTGGTGATGGAAAACATGGAATTGTTGTTCCCTTTGGAAACCAACGGATTCTTGTAATGCGCACGCAGCACGGCCTCGATCATTTCTTTTGTTGAAGTTTTGCCGACAGAACCGGTAAGTGCGATAACTTTCGATTTATGTATGGAACGTATGTAGTGCGATGCACGAATGTAGGCATCGGTGATGATGCTGTAGCCGTCTTCGTTTGTATCGGTAATCAACAGGGAGTTTTCAAAATCGCATGGTTCGTTTGTAATAATGCAGAGGCATCCGGTGCTGACTGCACGTTCAAGAGGGTCTTCCGCATAGCCGGAGGAAAGCGGCCCGACCTGCCAGTACATGAAGACCGAGTCCGGTGTCAGCCTGCGCGGATCCGCGGTGAAATCGCTGACCGGGTGGTCCGCAAGTGCTTCAAATTTTTCAGGAAATGGAAGCCCGGCGATTTCAAAAAAACGCTTCAATGTGAGCTGGCGTTTCTCTTTATAGGCTGCAATTGCGGCTTCTTTTTCCGCCTGCTTGCGGGCTGCTTTCTGCTCTTCGGTTTCCGTACTGCGGCTCTTTGCTTTTTTTCCGAATAAAATCATTTGTACATCGATTCCTTTCTTTGAAAATCCGGGGGAATGCACGCAGGACGCTCCCTCGGCAGGGTATTCCGTATGAGAAAAAAACCATGGGAGACACATCCATGGTTTTTTGATTGCTCATGCTGTGCATTTAACTTATGCACGGGTGGGGACGGGTGAGACTTATTTTGCTGCCTTTGCAGTGTTGAATCTTTTTGTTAATCTGGAAACCTTTCTGGAAGCAGCGTGCTTGGAGATTGTTCCCTTAGCAGCAGCCTGCATCAGTTTCTTTTCTGCTAAATGAAGCTTTTCAGCAGCAACTTCGAGGTTACCCTCAGCCATTGCAGCTTCGAAGTTCTTTAAAACAGCCTTAAGATGATTCTTAATTCTTCTGTTTCTTGCAGTTTTCTTGTCGATAACTCTGATTCTTTTCTTTGCGGATTTAATGTTTGCCATGTGTTTTTCACCCCACTTTATTAAAATTTTCATGCTTTCCGAATGCCGCAGATGGTGCCCGGAAAAAGACATAAATTCGCAATTTGAATTATATACGAATAATGTTGAGATTGCAAGGGGAAAATAGGAAAAAGCACAAAAAGATTTTGGACGGGGCACGGCAGACCGCATGAGAGGATTGATGCCGCCGCAGCCTCGGGGCGCGGCAAAAGAAAAGTTTGTACAACTTTTTGCGAAAATTGCGCGCTTCACATATTGAAAAAACTGAAAAGAAAGATTGCATGCAAACTGAGAGGAGAACACGAAGAAGTGAATTACAGGACAGACCTTGCCGTCGAGCTTGATGAGATGCTCACGGCGGCACGGCGCGGAAGCGGCACACCGGAGGCGGGTGCGCCCGTCCACAACATAACCGGATATCTCAAAAAACAGTCGCAGATTGATGAGGACATTTCGGTCATCGATATTGAGATTACAGATGAAGAGGGCGAGCGCGCATTCGGAAAACCCAGGGGCCGATATGTGACGCTGGAAGTTCAGGGCGTCATTGAGCAAAGGAACGGCATAAAGGAGAGGGCAGCCGCGGCTTTGGCGGATGAACTTGCCAAGTTTGTCAAACATGATTATTATCTCAAGGCACTCGTTGTGGGACTCGGAAACGAAAAGGTGACGCCGGACAGTCTGGGACCGCACACGGCAGACAAGGTGAAGATAACGTCGCACCTTTTTGAAATTTTTGAGTGCGACGGGGACTGGGATTATTCAAATGTGTGCGGTTTCAACCCCTCTGTCACCGGCATAACCGGGCTTGAAACCGCAGAATTGATAGACAAAGTGGTTTCCCTGGCGAGGCCCGATGTTGTCCTCGCCATCGATGCCCTTGCCGCAAAGGACATCAAGAGACTCAGCACGACGATTCAGATCTGCGACACGGGCATCATGCCCGGAGCGGGCATGGGAAACCGTCGCAAAGAAATCAGCAGGAAGACTGTGGGCTGTCCGGTGATCAGCATAGGCGTTCCAACCGTAATCGACGCGCGCACGCTTATCATGGATGCAGCCGAAGAAATCAAGGCAGCTGGCGGAGACGCAGAAGGCAGGGCTGCCGGCTGCACGCAGGAGAAACTGCAAAACTACCTGGAGAAAGGCAGCTTTGACATGATTGTAACCTCCACGGACATCGACGAAATAATCAAGGATTTTGCCGATATTATTTCAAATGCCATAAATATAACCTTGCATCCCGGCATATATTCTAAAGTGAAATAAAGCCGAAGGGGGAGGATCCCCGAAAGGAAAGAAAACCGGAGGGGAAAGCCGAAATGAAAAAAAACCTGGCAAAGTTTGTGTTGACCGTATATGTCCTGAGCACAGCAATATCCTATGCAGTTATCCCGAAGGCAGAGATGGGCGAAGGACTTGCGGCAGTTTTTGCGGAGAAAAAAACCGAAATGAATCCTACCAATTTCGGCATAATGTGCATTTCAGCGGTCTACCCAAACATCGATATCAAGCCGGTCAAGGCTCAGAGCGGGACACAGGAGGGCGGCATAACGCAGGCAGGAATAGGGCAGACCGGCACGCAGGAAAGCCGCACGAAAGGGACCGGCAAAGAAAGCGGCAGCACCGAAAAGCCGGATGTGGAAGTGGTTGTGAATGATTCCGACAAGGACACAAAGCCACGCGTTTTCGGCAAAGACCCGGTGGTTCTGATTGTCCATACCCATGCGACAGAGTCTTATCTTCCGTCATCCGAGGGCAACTATCACCGCAAGGGCAGACTGAATACGGTAAGGGATGCGGGGGATGTTTTAGCAGAAACGCTTGACAAGGAAGGAATCCCATGTGTGCACGATTCCACTCTCCACGACGAAAAATCCTACAACCAGGCATACAGCCGTTCCTATGAGACAACAGAGGCTCTGCTCAAAAAATATCCGAGCATCGAGTGCGTCATCGACCTGCACCGAGATGCGGTTCCGGGCAAGGTATCGGTTGCCACGGTCTCCATCGGCGGCAAAAAGTGTGCGAAATACTCCTATGTTGTGAGCAACGCCGTGGAAACATACGCAAGCAATCTGTCTTTCGTGCGCAAGATGAACGAGACTGCGACGAAAAATTATGACGGATTTACGGGAAACATTCTGGAGAGAGGTTACCGTTACAATCAGAACCTATCCTCCAAATACATGCTCCTTGAAATCGGCTACAATCGAAACGATATCGAGGAGGTACGCAATACTGCGGAATACTTCGGAAAAATACTGGCGGAGACGCTCAAGAAAGGAAACTAAAGAGAAGGAAAATGAAGAATTTCTGGGAATGTGTGCTGATTGCGATACTTTTTTTCGCGGCGACAACGGCACTTTTGCATGTGGATGAACAAGCGTCGCGAAGATGCGGATATGAAGAAGCATTTTCGGCAAAAAAAGTTGAAATTTTCCAACATATGCATTAAAATATACTATGAGTAAATATGCTCAAACGAAAAACAAAAGAAAAAACAAAATTAAAGACAACAGAGGAAAACACAAGTATGGATTATCAGAAATATATAAGAAATTTCAGCATTATCGCGCATATCGACCACGGCAAATCAACGCTGGCAGACAGGCTCATCGAAAAGACCGGCCTTGTTGCGGAGCGCGACATGAAAGAGCAATTTTTGGACAATATGGACCTGGAAAGAGAGCGGGGAATCACCATCAAGCTGCAGACGACTCGTCTTGTATACAAGGCAAAGGACGGCAATGAATACATTTACAACCTCATCGACACTCCGGGACATGTGGACTTTACATATGAGGTTTCGCGTTCGCTTGCGGCATGCGAGGGAGCGGTGCTTGTCGTGGATGCAACGCAGGGCGTGGAAGCACAGACACTTGCGAATGTGTACCTTGCGCTGGATGAAAATCTTGAGATTCTGCCGGTACTGAACAAAATCGACCTTGCCTCGGCAAGACCGGATGAGTGCAAAGAAGAAATCGAAGAAATCATCGGCCTGGATGCCCAGGACGCACCGCTGGTATCCGCAAAGACGGGACTTGGGGTCGAGGACCTTCTCGAACGCATTATCGATGCGATTCCGGCACCGGAGGGGGATGAAAACGGCAAGCTCAAAGCACTGATTTTTGACTCAAAATACGATAACTATCTGGGCGTAATCATTTATGCCAGAATCAAGGACGGCAGCGTGAAGAAGGGCGACATCATACGCCTCATGGCAACGAACAAAAAATATGAGGTTACGGAAGTCGGAATCTGCGCACCGAATCTCATCCCGACCAAACAGCTCAAGGCCGGCGAGGTAGGGTATATCTGTGCTTCAATCAAGCAGGTCGCCGACGCCAGAGTCGGAGATACCATCACACTTGACGCCGATCCTGCGGACGAGCCGCTTCCGGGCTACAAGAAAGTCCAGTCCATGGTTTACTGCGGAATCTACCCGGCAGAAGGGGAAAAATACGAGAGCGTAAAGGATGCACTCGAAAAACTTCAGGTTAACGATGCAGCGTTTAACTTTGAGCCGGAGACATCGCAGGCACTCGGCTATGGCTTCCGATGCGGTTTTCTGGGACTTTTGCACATGGAAATCATCGTCGAAAGACTGGAAAGAGAATTCAATCTCGGCGTTATTACCACATCACCGAGCGTTATCTATAAGGTTGTAAAGACGGACGGCACGGTTGAAATGCTTCAGAATCCGTCAAACCTTCCGACGCCGCAGGAAATCGATCACATTGAAGAGCCGATGGTAAAAGCGAACATCATGATTCCAAACGATTATGTGGGAAGCATTATGGAACTTTGCCAGCAGAGAAGAGGCACGATGCTTCATATGGAATACATTACGCCGACCAGAGTTCAGCTGCATTATGACATGCCGCTCAACGAAGTTATTTACGATTTCTTCGACGCACTGAAATCCAAGACGCGCGGCTACGGCTCGCTCGAATACGAGTTTGACCGGTACGAAAAGTCACAGCTTGTGAAACTCGACATCATGCTGAACAAGGAACTTGTGGACGCATTCTCCATGATCGTGCATGAATCCGAGGCTTATCAGCGCGGCAGATTTGTCTGTGAAAAGCTCAAAGGCATTATTCCGATGCATCAGTTTGAGGTGCCGATTCAGGCGGCAATCGGACAGAAGGTTATTGCCCGCGAGACCGTAAGGGCATACCGCAAAGACGTAATCGCAAAATGCTACGGCGGCGACATTTCCAGAAAGAAGAAGCTGCTCGAAAAGCAAAAAGAAGGCAAGAAGCGCATGCGTCAGTTCGGAACGGTTGAAGTGCCGCAGGAGGCTTTCACGGCGGTTCTCAAGTATGACGACAACAAATAGCGGCAGGAATGCCGCGGCGAATGAATAAGGCAAAGTAAGAATATGCAGAAAGATAACACGAGAGGAATCTACATTCATATACCGTTTTGCATGAGCAAATGCCCGTATTGTGATTTTTACTCAGTGCCCGGTGCGAAGACCGGAAAGATTGAAGCCTTTGCGGCAGCACTCGAAAACGAGATTGATTTTTATGCGGAAAGATATGCCGAAAAGCCAATCGAAAGCATTTACTTCGGCGGCGGAACGCCCGGACTTCTCAACGAAAATTGCTTTGAGAGACTCATGGATGCTCTGAAGATGAAATTCAAGATTGAAGAGGATGTGGAAGTGAGCATGGAAGTGAACCCCGCAGCGGTAACCGAGGACAAGCTGCTTGCGTTTCGCAAGGCGGGGCTTAACCGGCTTAGCATCGGCGCACAGTCTTTTGACGACGCAGTATTGAAAATCCTGGGGAGAATCCACAAGGTAGGGCAGATTACAGAGACCGTAACCGCTGCAAGAAATGCGGGAATCGACAATTTGAGCCTCGATTTGATGTTCGGCATTTCCGGGCAGACGATCGAAAGCTGGGAGAAAAGCGTGGAGGCGGCAATCGCATCTGCGCCCGAACATATATCGCTGTACAGTCTCGAAATCATGGACAACACAAGGTTCGCAAGGGACTGCGACAAGGGAATCTATCATCAGACCACGGAAGAGGATGACAGGAAAATGTATAAAATTTCCCTGGAAATGATGGATGCGGCAGGATACAGGCAATACGAAATTTCCAATGCCGCAAAGCCGGGATACGAGTGCAGGCATAACCTGCGTTACTGGAGTATGGGCGAGTATATGGGACTGGGTCCGTCGGCCCACTCCTTTCTGAACGGAACCCGTTATTCGAACATCCCGGATGTGGATGCGTACATTTTGAGCGAGGGGAGACTCGCGGTGTGTGATTATACGGTCAATACGCAGAGCGATAATATCAGTGAATATATTTTTACGGGACTTCGAAAAACCGCGGGGATTGACAAGGCGGATTTTCGCGGCAAGTTCGGCAGGGATATATGGGATTTTTATCCGGAAGGGAAAAAGGAATTTTCCATTTTTGTAAACGGGGGATTCGCCGAAGAAGATGAAACTTCGCTCCGGCTTACCCGCAGAGGAATGGATATCTCAAATAAGATAATGATGATTTTTGTCTGAAAACCGGCAAGAAGAAAGGATGGCAGTATGGGAAAGTACATAATGGCGCTCGATCAGGGAACAACGAGTTCAAGATGCATACTCTATGATAAAAAGGGCAACATCATAAGCTCGGCACAGAAGGAATTTACGCAGATTTACCCGAAGGCGGGCTGGGTGGAACACGATGCCATGGAAATCTGGTCGACGCAGATGGGAGTTGCCCAGGAAGCAATCCTCAAAATAAACTGCACGCACGAAGACATAGAGGCCATCGGCATCACAAACCAGCGCGAAACCACCGTGGTATGGGACAAGGAAACCGGATTGCCCATTTACAATGCAATCGTATGGCAGTGCAGGAGAACCGCAGAATACTGCGACAGCCTCAAGGCAGAGGGATACAGCAAGAAAATCAGGGAAAAGACCGGGCTTCTGATCGATGCGTATTTCAGCGCAACCAAACTGAAATGGATTCTCGATCATGTTCCGGGGGCAAGAGAAAAGGCGGAAGCCGGACGGCTTCTTTTCGGAACGATTGAAACATGGCTCATCTGGAAACTTACAGAGGGAAGAGTCCATGTCACGGACTATTCCAATGCTTCGAGAACCATGATGTTCAATATCAACACGCTCGATTGGGATGATGAAATCCTGAAACTTCTCGATATACCGCGCTGCATGCTTCCTGAACCAAGGCCGTCAAGTTGTATTTACGGCGTGTCGAGCGACAATGTTTTCGGCGGCCCGATCAGAATCGGCGGAGCTGCGGGAGACCAGCAGTCCGCACTTTTCGGACAGACCTGTTTCCTACCGGGCGAAGGAAAAAACACCTATGGCACGGGCTGTTTCCTGCTGATGAATACGGGTGAGAAACCTGTTTTCTCAAACAACGGACTGGTGACAACAATCGCATGGGGCATAGACGGCAAAGTCTATTATGCTCTGGAAGGCTCGGTTTTCGTGTGCGGTGCAGCCATTCAGTGGCTCAGGGACGAAATCGACATCATGGAAAAAGCCTCGGATTCCGAGAAAATGGCGCTTTCCGTGCCGGATGCAAACGGCCTTTACGTTGTTCCGGCCTTCGTCGGACTCGGAGCACCTTACTGGGATCCGTATGCAAGAGGTGCGGTACTGGGCATTACAAGAGGCGCCAACAAGAACCATTTGGTAAGAGCAACGCTCGAATCGCTGGCATATCAGACCAAGGATTTGATAGACGCGATGTCCGAGGATATGGGAAAAAGCATGCCGGCGCTCAAAGTGGACGGCGGCGCGTGTGCAAACAATTTCCTGATGCAGTTCCAGTCGGATATCCTGGGATGCGAAGTGGATCGTCCGCAGTGCATCGAAACAACCTCACTGGGAGCGGCATATCTTGCGGGGCTGGCAACCGGATACTGGAAAAATAAAGAAGATGTCCTGGAGAACTGGCAAGTTGACAGGAAATTTATGCCGAATATGGATGAAGAAAAGAAAGGAGAGCTTTTGAACGGCTGGAAAAAGGCAGTAAACTGCGTAAGAGGCTGGGCAAAAGAATCATAGCATTTATGGGAGAAACGATAAAACAAAGAGACTATATGTTTGACACATTTCGCGGTCTGCTGATGTGGTCAATTCCGATATCGCATTTTACAAGGGTGGCAGGAAATTTCTCACAGGACTCACTCGGAGGCGTTATTTACATAACCATCAATGTTTTTGTAATGCAGGCGTTCGTGTTCCTGTCCGGCTATTTTTCGAAAAAACCCGACCGGTCGAAGGAGACTTCATTCCACACATTTATGTGGCCGTATCTTCTCGGAATCCCGTTTTTCTATTTGGTCAGACTGTTGATCTTCGGAAACGCCAACTGGAATCTTGATCAGCCTCCGTTTGCACTGTGGTATTTGTGGGCACTTTTCTTCTACAGATACTTTACAAAAGAATGGATGAAGATTCCGTACATATTGGAACTGAGCATCGTTGTGTATATTTTTGCAGGGCAGATTCCGTTCCTTACGGGCATCCTGGGACTCGGCAGAATGGTTTCCTACTTCCCGTTCTTTGTAATGGCCGTTTACTGCACGGGTGATCAGCTCAAGAAACTGCAATGCCTCAAGAAATGGCAATGCATGCTCCTGGGAGCGGTTTTGATGGGCATTTCGTGTATTCTGGCATTTTTCGTGCCTCAGCTTCCGGTGGGTTTTTATCTGCTTAAGACGACTGCAGGGAACCTCGGAATTCCGTGGTATTGGGATATATTCGGCAGAATCATGGTGCTTTTCCTCGCATGGGGATGGATCATCCTAATGGTCAATATTCTGCCAAGTAAGAAAAATTATCTGGCATATGTTGGCATGAACACAATGCCGATATATATTCTTCACTTAATTGTGAGATACTTAATAAAGGTACACGGCATTGGCTTCGGAATCATACCCGTTGACAATCCTGTAATCTATTATTTGCTTATTGTAGGTCTGGCTTCGCTTTGCGCGGTGGTATTTTCATCAAAGCCAGTAGCTGCGATTTACGATTTCGTTGTAGAAGGATTATGGAAAGTCTTCCTTTGGCTCCTCGCTCGAATCGTGGATGTGCTTGCACTGGTACATAAACCGGTAAACGCGCTTAAGGAGTGGACACTTCGTACAATAGGAGGTATTGGGGATAAATGATCAAAAAATTGATAAAGTACGTGGGCGAATACAAAAAGCCCACAATACTTACCCCTATCTTTGTTTTGCTGGAATCAGTAATGGAAATACTGATTCCTCTTTTAATGGCAAAACTTATCGATGACGGCATCGATATGGGGGATATGAATGTTATTGTAAAATATGGCTTAATTTTGCTGGCAGCGGCACTTCTGACCATGTTCTTCGGCTCTGCGGCCGGTGTAACCGCTGCCAATGCATCGGCGGGATTTGCAAAAAATGTAAGAAGGGGAATGTATTACAAAATACAGGAATTCTCATTCGGAAACATCGATAAATTCTCGACGGCAAGTCTTGTAACGCGACTGACCACGGACGTATCCAATGTGCAGCAGGTCTTTCAGATGATGACCAGAATCTGCTTCCGGGCACCGGCAATCCTCGTATTTGCACTGATTGCAGCATTCAGCGTGAACAAAGAACTTTCGCTGGTATTCCTGCTTAGCATGCCGGTTCTGGGAGCAGGCATTTTTCTGCTGATAAGCCGCGTGCAGCCGATTTTCGAGAGAGTTTTCAAAACCTACGACAAATTGAACAATGTCGTGCAGGAAAATCTGTACGGCATGCGGGTGGTAAAATCCTTTAACAGGCAGGAATTTGAAACCAAAAAATTTACTGACATTTCCGGAAGCATTTACAAGGATTTCTCAAAAGCCGAGAAAACCATGGCATTCGGAATGCCGCTCATGCAGTTCTGTATGTATGCCTGCATGCTGATTATATGCTGGCTCGGCGCACGAATGATCGTTGCAAGCGGAAACAATGAACTTCTCGGACTTACCTGCGGGCAGCTTCTCAGCATGATAACCTATTCGATGCAGCTCTTAATGAGCCTTATGATGATTTCCATGATTTTCGTTTTCATCACGATGTCAAAGGCTTCAGCAGAGCGAATCGTGGAGGTTCTTGACGAGGAGAGCGATCTGCACAACCCGGAAAATCCGATTACGGAAGTTGCAAGCGGGGATGTGGATTTTGAGCATGTTGATTTCACATACAAAAAAGATTCAGGCAAAAAGGTTTTAGATGATGTCAATCTTCATATAAAATCCGGCTGGATGGTAGGAATCCTCGGCGGAACGGGTTCGTCAAAATCCAGTCTGGTACAGCTCATTCCGAGACTTTACGATGTTTCCGCAGGCGCTGTCAAAGTGGGCGGAAGAGATGTAAGAGAATACGATATCGAAAGCCTTCGCGAGCAGGTTGCGATGGTGCTTCAGAAGAATGTCCTTTTCTCGGGAACCATTAAGGAAAATCTTCGCTGGGGTGATGAGAATGCAACGGACGAAGAACTCATTCATGCCTGCAAGGTTGCGTGCGCACATGATTTTATCATGGGATTTGAAGACGGATACGACACGCATATCGACCAGGGCGGAAGCAATGTGTCCGGCGGGCAGAAGCAGAGACTTTGCATTGCAAGAGCACTTCTGAAAAAACCGAAGATACTGATTCTTGACGACTCGACGAGCGCCGTTGATATGAAAACGGATGCGATGA